>Ga0224505_10000470_pt1 | contig 27591 bp, 21 predicted proteins | sample SF_Jan12_sed_USG_FD_169102 | JGI IMG/M metagenome (GOLD analysis project Ga0224505, IMG submission 169102) | Sediment microbial communities from San Francisco Bay, California, United States - SF_Jan12_sed_USGS_4_1 | ecosystem: Environmental > Aquatic > Marine > Sediment | place: USA: California... | reverse complement strand
AGCAGTGGTTTTCGGAGCAGCCGTTATCGGAGCAGTAGTCTTCGGAGTAGCCGTTATCGGAGCAGTAGTTTTTGGAGCAGCAGGAACTTTTGGGGCTTCACCCGGCCTCGGATTGGTAGGTACAGGCGGTGGTGGCGTTGTGCTTTGATGCTCAGCCGCTGCGGACCCGCGCGTTGTGTTAGGAGGGTTGGCAGCTGCCGGGATGATGACCGAAGCGATGTCAAGGCCAGGTTCGATAAAGGTGAGCGTATAGATTTCCGCATTACCTTCTTCGCGCAAAGTTGAGAAATAAGCCCTTTTTCTATCTTCTGAAATAGAGAAAAAGCTATCGTCTTCAATCGAGTTTATGGGGTAGCCCATATTTACGGGTTTCTGCCATTTTCCATCTTTGAGTTCACTTTTGAAGATATCTGTGCCACCCATAGACGGATGGCCATCAGATGAAAAGTAGAGTACAGAGCCATCCGGATCAAGTGAAGGGGAATCTTCTCTGCCGGGTGTGTTTATTGTGGGGCCGAGATTTTCTGCCTTTCCCCAATCGCCTGTCTCTTCCATCTCGCTAACATAGATGTCAAGGTTCCCCATTCCTCCTGGCCTGTTGCTGGAGAAAAAAAGCTTCTTGCCATCGCTCGTCAGAAAAGCTGAAGTCTCCCAAAAAAAGGGGGTGTTGATGTTTTCATTTAAAGGTATAGGCTTTGTCCAGTCTTCTCCGTCACGTTTTGACACATAAATATCGCCTCCACCATACTCATAATAAAGCAGCAGTGTATTGCCATCAGGAGATAAAGATGCTGCGGCATCATTGAACCTGATATTGATTTTAGGGCTGATTTTTTTTGGCATGGTCCATTCGCCATTTACTTTCTTGGTAATGTAGATGTCTTCAAAATTGGGTAATGATTTATCCGATGCATCCGGATCTGGCCGGTTAGAGGTAAAAACCATCGTATTTCCATCCAGCGATACCAATGGAGAGTATTCGTGAAATGAAGAGTTAATAACCTTGCCCACATTTTCGACGACAACATTTGAGGGGATACGGCTTAGTGAGTCGGCAAATTGAATCTGGCGAATTCTTTTATCGATATCCCCTGCCAAATTCGGGTTTCTGCGCTTAAATTCCTCAAAGAATTCTTTTGCCTTTTCGAATTGCCTGTTGCTTTGATATGACAGCCCTAAATAGTAATACAAGTATGGATCAATAGAAGGGTTCAATGTGAAGGCCGTTTGCAAATACCGAAGTGACTCAGTTTTATTTGGCAGAAAAAGATAGGTTAGGCCTGCCCGGAAATTTAGCCACGCATCCTTGGGATATAACCGCAGCCCGTCCATATAGGTTTTGAGGGCATTTGTATATTCTTTTGCGGCGTACTGGCCGTCTCCTTTTGTGGTAAATTCTTTAAGGCTCTGTCCATAGCAGGTCAGGACAAAAAAAAGTAAGAACAAAATCGCTGATATTTTTTTACGCATCGATTAACTATGATGAAGTCTTTTCTGATTAATTATTATTTGATGTATTCAACCTATAATGAATAATATGTCTTTGCACCGAACTGGCATTTCAAATCCCAATACTATTTTGATTTGTATTTCTTCTTCACGTCATGAATGGCGTCTAATAATCCATCCGTGTATGCGTCATTTGTAATCTCCCAGAACATGATTCCGTTCAAGTGATTATCTGCAACGTACTTAGTCTTTAATTCCATTGAACGTCTGTTGTCATAGGTTAAAAAGAGTTTCTCTGCTGCATTGTATTGATATGGAGCTTTGGCAACGTCATCCCAATATGGAACAAATCCTCTTTCTTTTGATATTTCAGTCTTTATTTTCTTATAGCTAATCCCCATTTTGAATTTTCCAGGCTGATACAATCCATTATGCTCTGCAGGAACATTCTCCCACATTCTCCCATAAAAGGCCGCACCAATGACCAATTTATTTGCAGGAATACCAATCTTGATAAGGTGCTTTACCGCATTGTCGGTAGATTCCTGCTGACCTGGTGAACTGTACAAAGCGGTGTGATGTCCGGTCATGGTTGAGTTTCCATTAACAAGGTCGTAGGTCATCAGGTTGACGCGATCTACGACTGGCATTACGTCCTTCCATGAAACGGATTCATCCAGAAATTTTTGAAATCCGCCGGCAGCAAAACTTATCTCATAATCGTTTCCCAGTGTGGTTCTTAGCGTACGCACGAGTTCAGTAAAGTTTTGTTTGTCAGCCGCCATATATTTATGGCCTGGATAGCCTTGTATCGTTGGATATTCCCAGTCCAGGTCAATACCATCGGACTTAAAGAACTTATTTAATGCCAAAACCGATTGCGCGAACGCTTCCCTGCCTTCCACTGTGGAAAAGACATCGGAGCAACTGGCGCATCCACCCCAACCACCGAGAGAGAGCAAAACTTTCAAAGCAGGATTCCTTTTCTTGAGGGCGACAAGGTTCGAGAGGGTGGTGGCGTCACGGCTGTCATCTACTTGTAAAGTGTTGCCTTTAAGGTGACAAAAGCTAAAAATGACGTGCGTCAATTTTTCTACGGCAATACTATCTACCGTTTCTGGTCCACCAAAATAATAGGCGATCACTGTGAATTTATTGGTCGACTGGGCCTGACATGCGGTGATTAGCAAGCCGAATATGAGCAGGAGCTGGGTAGATTTGGCCTTTAAGTACATATAGACAATCAAACAATCGAGCTTGCGTTCAGATTTCAAGCGCTTACAAATTAAGCTTTCTCCAAGTGATAATGAAAAGAGATTGCGAACTCATTTTATTTTTTTTGAATTATCGCTGCTCAGGCTGAAAACGGTAATGAAAGAAAGGGCCATCTCAATTTGAAACGGATCATCCTGAATTTCTGTCCATTCTGATTTGAAACGCTGAACTTGTGGACAGTGAACTGTAAACTAATTCTTACCTTTGCGCCTAAATTTATACGTTTTGAACTACCTGTCTGCCGAGTTGATTGCCAAAACCTACGATGACCGTTGGTTATTTAAAGATGTTTCCCTGGGAATCGCACAGGGCGAAAAGTTGGCGCTTGTGGGGAATAACGGTGTCGGTAAATCCACTTTATTAAAAATACTGACAGGTGAGATACAGCCTGATATTGGCAAGGTTAGTATACGGGACGGAATAAGACTGGGTTTTCTCACTCAGCAGCCCGGTGTGGATGGGCAACTTACGGTGAAAGACGTGTTATTTAGCGATTCAAATGAAATCGCCAAAGTGGTGAAGGAATATGAAGACTGTATTCATCATCCGGATACTTCGCCTGAAAGAATGCAGGCGGTATTGGAGAGAATGGAAGAGTTGAATGCGTGGGACTATGAGAATAAAGTACACGAGATAATTGAAAAGCTCGGCGTGCCAGACATCGATAAGCGGTTTGGTGAACTCTCAGGAGGGCAAAAGAAGCGGATCTTCCTTGCTCAGCTGCTGCTACTGGAACCAGATCTCATTATTATGGATGAGCCAACCAACCACCTGGACCTCACAGCGATTGAGTGGCTTGAGAACTATCTATCTGGCCAAAATATCACGCTGATCATGGTAACACACGACAGGTATTTTCTGGACAATGTTGCCACTGAGATCATTGAGCTCGACCGTGGTCAGCTATTTCGATACAAGGGGAAGTATGCTTATTTCCTGGAGAAAAAGGCGGAAAGAGAAGAGATACTAAAAGTTGAAGTAACAAAGGCTAAAAACCTATTAAAGAAGGAATTAGAATGGATGCGACGTCAGCCACGGGCGCGCGGAACCAAAGCCAAGTATCGTGTGGACGCTTATTATGAATTGGAAAAAAAGGCGTCACAGGATTTAAAAAAAGACAGGCTGGAACTCGATATCAGAGAAGCACGGCAAGGCGGTAAAATCCTTGAAGTAGAACACATCTCAAAGAATTTTGGCGACCTGGCCATCGTAACCGACTTCTCCTATGTTTTTAAGAAAAAGGATCGCATTGGTGTTGTTGGAAAGAACGGGATTGGAAAGTCCACTTTCTTGGACATGATCGTCGGCAAGCTCAAACCGGATTCAGGGGAGGTAATGCCTGGACTTACGACGAAGTATGGTTATTTCACGCAGGAATCCATTGCACTGAATCCCGGCAATCGGCTCATTGATGAGGTAAAGGAGATTGCGGAATTTATCACACTGGCGGATGGTACCCAGGTTTCGGCTTCTAAATTCCTTGACATTTTCCTATTCCCCCCTGAGAAGCAGTATAACTATGTTGACAAGCTTAGTGGGGGAGAAAAGAAGCGTTTACAATTGCTCAAGCTTCTGGTTACAAATCCTAACTTCCTCATTTTAGATGAGCCTACGAATGATTTTGATATTGATACACTGAATGTGTTGGAAGATTTCCTGGAGAAGTTCTCAGGTTGCTTATTGCTTGTTTCGCATGACCGATACTTCATGGATCACCTTGTAGATCAACTTTTTATTTTTGAGGGGGATGGCAAAATCCGGTTGTTCAATGGCAATTATTCCGACTACAGGGATTGGCTTGATCAGCAAGAGCTCAAAATCAAGGGAAAACCGACAAAGCAGGTGGTTACGGAAAAGGGGCAAACTGAGGACAAGCGAAAGGTAAGTTTCAAAGAGAAGCAGGAATACGAAAAACTTCAGCAGGAAATTGAATTGCTTGAAAAAAGGAAGGAGGAGATCACAGGCTTGCTTACCGGAGGGTCCACTGATCACGCGGAATTACAAAAATGGGCACAGGAAGTTCAGGATATTACCACTGCTATTGATGAAAAGTCCTTGCGATGGTTGGTGTTGGCGGAGATTGTTGATTAGCGCCAGCGCGGAAATAGGCGAAAAAATGGATGCTGAAATTAGTCTACGTTTTGGTTTTCTGCTTAAAATTTGCCGACCATTCGTGTAATTTGAATCTAAAATTCATTGAAAAGCCTAATTTTGATCAAATTTTAATTGATTATGAATTTGAACGTGGATGCTGAGAAGGAAAATACTTACGATGCCATTGTAGTAGGCACGGGTATCAGTGGCGGGTGGGCTGCGAAGGAGCTTACTGAAAAAGGTTTGAAAACGTTGGTACTGGAGCGGGGAAGGATGGTGAAGCATCCCGATTACCCGACGGCCACCAAAGATCCATGGGATTTTGCCTATGGAGAAAGGCCAACGCAGGAAGATTTGAAACAACAGGGAGTTCAGGCACGTACTGGCTACACAATAAAACAGGGTACAAAGCATTGGTTTGTTAACGACTTGGAAAATCCGTATACAGAAGTAAATCGCTTTGATTGGATGCGGGGATATCATGTTGGTGGCAGGTCATTAACCTGGGGGCGACAGAGCTACAGGCTAAGTGATCTGGATTTCGAAGCCAATGCCAAGGATGGTATTGCAGTTGACTGGCCTGTTCGTTACAAGGATATTTCACCGTGGTATGACTATGTGGAATCCTTTATCGGGGTTAGCGGACAGGCTGAGGGCGTACCGCAACTTCCTGATGGAAAATTCCTTCCTCCCATGGAACTAAATTGTGTTGAGTTAGAATTGAAGAAGTCTGTCAAGAATAAATTTAACAGGCTTATCACCATCGGAAGGACAGCACATGCAACCGCGCCCCTTCTGCATAGCCCGCAACGTGGAACCTGTCAGTTTAGGAATCTCTGTTCGCGAGGATGTCCGTATGGAGGCTATTTCAGTAGCAATTCTTCTACACTTCCAGCCGCAGAGAAAACCGGGAATATGACATTGAGGCCAAATTCTATTGTATATGAATTGATTTATGACGAGAAAAAAGGTAAAGCCACGGGTGTAAAAGTATTGGATGGTGAAACGGGAGAGCAGACAGAATTTTTTGCCAAGGTAATATTCCTTTGTGCCTCAACCTTCGGGTCCACATTCATCATGATGAATTCGATCAGCAACCGTTTCCCAAATGGGTTTGGAAATGATAGCGGCGAATTGGGGCACAATATAATGGATCACCATCTCAGCGTTGGAGCGGAGGCAGATGTAGAAGGGTTTGAAGATCAATATTACTCCGGAAGAAGAGCGAATGGTTATTATGTGCCCCGCTATCGTAACATCGGTAGCGATAAGCGTGATTACATCAGAGGGTTCGGTTACCAGGGTAGTGCAAGCCGCCAGGGATGGGCTAGCGTAGTAGGCGAACTCAATATCGGGGCGGATCTTAAAAGTGCAGTCTCATCACCGGGAAAATGGACGGTTGGAATGGGCGGGTTTGGAGAAATCCTTCCTTATTATGAGAACTTTGTTGTAATTAACAAGGAGAAGAAAGATAAATATGGATTATCAACGCTTACGTTCGATGCGATACTGCGCGAAAATGAATTGAAAATGCGGAAGGATATGGCCGCTGATGCCGCAGAGATGCTGGATGCAGCTGGATTTAAGAATGTTAGAACATACGACAAGAAGATCGGTGTTGGACTTGGAATTCATGAGATGGGTACAGCCAGAATGGGCAAAGATCCAAAGACCTCTGTGCTCAACAAATGGAACCAGGTTCATGCATGCAAAAATGTATTTGTCACGGATGGCTCATTCATGACTTCGTCGGCTGCTCATAACCCATCGCTCGGCTATATGGCTTTTACGGCCAGAGCTGTTGATTATGCAGTAGGTGAATTAAAAAAGAACAATATTTAGTAGATTCAAACATACATCACTATGGATCGCAGAGAAGCACTTAAACGCACGGCTTGGATAATGGGAGGGGCGGTTTCAGCGCCCGCTATTGCAGGTATTCTGAAAGGCTGCGCAGCCAAACCTACCATTGGGTGGAAACCAGTTTTCCTGACTATGGATCAGGGTATATTGGTAAGCCAGGTTGCTGAAATAATCATTCCTAAAACAGATACTCCCGGGGCCATTGATACGGGTGTTCCGGGTTTCATTGACTTGATGTTAAAAGATACGTACACGAAAGAGGATCAGGATTATTACCTCGCTGGTCTTAATGCTTTTGATGAAGAGGCAAAGAAGCAGCATGGTGATCCCTTCATTGAACTAAGTGCTGAAAAACAGGAAGCTTTTGTTAAAAAGGTTCACGATGCGGCCGTGGTGGATGCCAAGAACAAGAAAGGTGAGCCGAAGCGACCTTTTATTCTAATGACAAAGGAGCTCACAATGCTTGGGTTTTTTACATCTGAGCCTGGTGCAACCCAGGTGCTGCAATACGTTGCAGTTCCCGGTTCCTATCACGGATGCATTCCCTTGGCTGAAGCCGGTAATGGAAAAACCTGGGCCACATAGTGTGTTAAGTAAGTATCACCAATCACCAGCATAAAAAACCCGGTCCTTCAAGGACCGGGTTTTTTCTTTTTACCCAATATTGGTTATTTGTTGGGAGGGTTAATCATAATATGCGCGCGATGCGTTCCAGGGTCCATAATCCATGGCATGCCTGGCGCTTCTGGTTTTAGTGGCAATCCGGTACTTTCAGACGTAGCATAAGGGATATAAACAACGTATCTCAGGTTTCCTCCTGTTACTTCGCCTGTGGTGCGATTAAATTGTTCATCCGGGGCGGAATATACGAACAGCGTTGCCGGTTGTTTTGGCATGTTGAGTTTGCCGGCTTTAACTTCAGCTTCGCGGATGTCGAAGATATCCTTATTACTCTTTCCTTCTTTTTTCAATTCACGACCACGACTCATAAATGGTTCGAGATCTTTCTGATAACACGATACGTTAAGACCTTCCTTGGTAGGATCATCAGCCAGGCATACCATCTCATTTTCGCCTTGACGCAATACTACAAATTCACCTTTCTCAGAATAACCGTATACCATGGCTTTATCGCGTAGTGCTTCCGGGGCGGCAAGCACCGCTGTACTGACCTGAACATCTTTTGAGGGAATAGACTGCGCATAACATGTGCCTCCACACGCTGCAGCTATACAAATAAATAGTAGTTTTCTCATAATCATATAGTTTAAGTAAAAGTTGGTGTTTAGTTGTTTTTAATACCACATTTTATGCCAATTCTTTTCAGTATTACCATCCAATGCCATAGTCTTCACCATGGTTGCTGGATCCTCCCCAAAAGCTTCCATGTTCCCAGTCGAAGTAGATCGCGTTGATCGGACCACTTGTTCGTTCCTGATATGAAAGTTTGTATCCCATCCGTGTCAAATCCTTCCTGATCCAAGGGGGCATTGCATTGTTGAGCGTAAGTGCACCCGGTGCCTTTTCATGGTTGCCAAAACTAGAATACATTTGAAAAGTCTTGAAACTCGGTGCTTCGCATGCTTCCTGTACCGTCATGCCAAATTCTACCACATTCAGGAAGAATTGAAGCAGCAACTGATCCTGCTCATCACCTGCTTGTTTTGCAAAAGACAGGAATGGCTTACCATCCTTCAATGCCATGCTGGGTGTTAAGGTTACGCGAGGACGCTTGCCAGGCTCCACAACATTAAAAGGGTTTTCTTTGGCATCCAGCACAAATGACTGCATACGTTGGCTCATACCCACCCCGGTGTTTCCGGCAATACAGGATGGAACCCATCCACCACTTGGAGTAATGGAGACCACCCAACCTTCCTTGTCTGCCGCTTCAACAGAGGTGGTACCTGCTGCAAAATCATTGAGAAATTTCTCAGTTAAGGGGTTTCCTGCTTGATTGAGTAACGCCTGGCTGCCCCATGTCTTTAGCAAATCCGTATAAGGATTTTGCTTTCCCTCAAATGGATATGGATCACCGGGGCCGGTGGCGAGATTGTTCATTTCCCAGTTGATTTGCTTAGTTCTTTCTTTTGCATATTCTTTGGACAGCAGACCTTTCATCGGTTCTTCCGGTGCGAACGCGGGATCGCCATAGTAGAAATCACGGTCCGCGTAAGCCAGGTTCATGGCCTGGTATAAAGTATGGACGTATTTTGTAGAATTATAACCCATGCCTTTCAGATCAAAGTTCTCAAGGATGTTAAGCGTTTGCAGCATAACCGGACCCTGCGTCCACTGTTGAAGCTTGTATACATCAATGCCCCGGTAGGAAGTCATCATTGGCGCTTCGATCTTAACTTTCCAATTGGCCAGATCCTGTTCGGTTATCAGTCCGCCTTGTTCCTGGCATCCCCTCGCAATTTCCTTCGCGATATCACCTTTATAAAATCGGTCATAAGCGGCGTAAATGGCCTCCTTTCTGGTTCTACCTTTCTTGAGTGCCTGCTGTTCGCGCTCAACCAATTTCTGAAGTGTGGACAGTAAGTCTTTTTGTACAAAGATTTCTCCTGCGTCAGGCGCTTCTCTCTTTGCGCCTGGGTGTGTCAAAAAAACTTTTGTAGAGTAAGGCCATTTCTTGATTTCTGCTTTGCCACCCTCTATGGAGTTTGCTGTCTGAGCCTCAATAGGGTATCCCTCGGCCAATTCCATTGCCGGTGCGAGCACATCTTTCAAGCTCATTGTTCCATATTCGGCAAGCATCGTCATCAGGCCTCCGGGTGTGCCAGGGGTCACAGCGGCAAGCGCGCCATATTCTGGCGGATACTTCATTCCTTTGCTTTTGAAAAAATCTGCGGTTGCTCCGGTAGGTGCCACGCCCAATGCGTTAATAGCGATAACTTTCTTCGTATTGGGATTGTAAATTAATGCCTGTGTCTCTCCGCCCCAGGCAAGGGCGTCCCACATGGTGCAAGTGGCTGCCAGCATTGCGCAGGAGGCATCAACTGCATTTCCCCCTTTGTTGAAAATCATTGCCCCGGCTGTCGCTGCGAGGGGTTTACCGGTTATAGCCATCCAATTTTTGCCATGAAGGGGAGGCTTTTGCGTATGAAGGGGTAGATTATTGAAAGATTGTCCCATCCCAGTGGCCGAAATAAGCAGAAGGCACACCAGGGGTATATGTTTTTTCACGGCTCAGGGCTTTGGTTATCCAAATATAAGGTTCTGCTGCTAACTTTTTTGCGCAAATTTGTACTGATCTTGGTATTGTCCCGGATGTGGTTTTACGAAATGGAATAGGGCATAGTGTCTAATGTCTAGGGTATGAGGTCTAGTGTCCAGGGAGATTACAGCAATGAGATGATTTCTAGCGGTATTCGCATTGGACGCAGGCTTTTGGCGTCAAGGAGGCACCACGTGGTTTTTGCCTCTGCCAGCACTTTGGGGCCAACCAGTAATTTGACGAAACGATCAAAGCGTGCGCCATGAAATTCACCAACCCAGGTAATTCCGGTTATCTGATCCTGAAGAAAGGCCGGATTTTTATAATCGATCTCATGCCGCAAAACAACCCATGAATATTTTGACCTCAATTCTTGTGTGGCAGAATGGTTCCAATGTGCTGAAGCAACTTCCTGCACCCAGCGAACATATACAACGTTGTTTACATGGCCCATATCATCAATATCGGAAGGGATTACCCGCAAGAAATGCTCAAAGGGATTCCTGGTCTTCAAATGGAATTGGTTTGTTTATATCCTCAAGGTAGTTGTATTCTCAACAGATAGAAAGCACGAGGAATATTCAACATTACATTTTACGGAAGGAATGATGACCTTTGTCATCAGGCAATGCGCGTAAGCAAAAGACAACAATTTTGAAATACATTTCCCGCACGGTCTGGACACTATCTTTGGTGAGTTTGTTCACTGATACTGCCAGTGAAATGCTTTATCCAATTATGCCAATTTATCTGAGGACTATTGGCTTTTCAATCGTGTTGATTGGTGTTCTTGAAGGCATTGCTGAGGCTACGGCTGGATTAAGCAAGGGATATTTTGGTAAACTTTCTGATGTTTCAGGTAAACGCGTTCCATTTGTTCGACTGGGTTATGCCTTAAGCGCACTATCCAAACCTATGATGGCTGTGTTTGTGTACCCACTTTGGGTTTTTTTCTCCAGAACAGCAGACCGCTTTGGAAAGGGAATAAGGACGGGTGCGCGCGACGCGATGCTTTCCGAAGAGGCAACACTGGAAACAAAAGGGAGAGTTTTTGGTTTTCATCGCAGCATGGACACCTTGGGTGCGGTACTCGGACCGTTGTCTGCGTTGGTCTATTTATATTTTTTTCCTGAAGATTACAGGACATTGTTTTTTATCGCTTTTATTCCAGGGCTTATTGCAGTGTTCGCCACCTTGCGGGTAAGAGAGGAACGCAATGGTTCGGTGTCGTCAGGGAAAAAGGTGGCTTCTTTTTTTTCCTTTCTTAACTATTGGAAGCAAAGCACGTTTGACTATCGCAAAGTAGTTCTGGGGCTGCTTGTGTTCGCGCTTTTTAACAGCTCTGATGTTTTCCTATTGCTCAAGGCCAAGGAAGCTGGTGTCACTGACTCCGGAATTATTGGAATTTATGTTTTTTACAATCTTGTATATGCCTTAAGCTCATTTCCAATGGGTGTGCTGGCAGACAAAATTGGACTGAAGAACATTTTCATATCTGGATTAATCCTGTTTTCTACGGTTTATTTTGGAATGAGTGCGAACACTAATTTTTACGTTATTGCGGGACTTTTTTTTCTTTATGGTATTTATGCGGCGGCAACAGAAGGAATTTCCAAAGCGTGGATCAGCAACCTGTCGGAAAAGAAAGATACTGCAACCGCCATTGGATTTTACGCTGGCCTTCAAAGTATCTGCGCCATGCTGGCGAGTACTTTGGCGGGCCTGCTTTGGTATCGGTTTGGAGCGGCTACTACATTCCTCGTTACAGGAACTGGTGCAATTCTGGTCATAATATATTTTCTGGTTGTGATAAAACGATATTGAATAAATCAAGTCTTGTTTTGACCAATCATAAATATTGGAATGAAAAAATATGCGTAATTGCATTGTTTCATTCGTAAATCATCAGTTAGAATTCTTTTCATCTATGAACAGCATTTTGGCTTTTAATATCTTTGCACTATGACTGCGATCATAGAAGTCGCCAAACCTGAGGATGCCGTTGTGCTTGATCGGCTCGTCAACGGGGCGTATCGCGGTGAGAGTTCTAAACTTGGCTGGACCACAGAGGCAGACTTGTTGGATGGTACGCGCACGGATGCATTGGCTATTTCAGCCTTACTACAAGACCCGGAAACAACAATACTTAAGTATGTAGAAAACGGAAGAATTTTAGGATGTGTCGAATTAAAATTGAAGAATGATAAACTTTACCTTGGGATGCTAACTGTGCAGCCTGATTTACAGGGAAGGGGTATTGGAAAGGAGCTTCTGAGAAGGGCGGAAGATGAGGCTAGAAAAAGAAAGTGTTCGTCCATATTTATGACAGTAATTTCAGCCCGGGAAGAACTTATCGCTTGGTATATACGCCATGGCTACCATGCAACTGGTGAAAAAAGGCCATTTGATTTTGATGATCCCCGATTTGGTCTGCCAAAAGTTCCATTGGAGTTTGTCGTGCTTGAGAAGAAATTATAATTTATTTATTCGGGATGGCAACCAAAGCTTTCTGTACAGCCTGTTGAGTCAAGAGACGATGGTATAGTTTCCCAGTATGGGCAAAACTTACCTTGTTGATAAAGAAGTGATATATTATGATTGAAACTTTTCAAGGGTAAGAAGGAATAAGAAAAATGAATGTTTCTGGCGATCTCTACGTGGGACAGACTTTACCGGTGCATTTTGTCCAAACAGTCACATATTCGAACGATTTCATTTTGGTGTAGACAATCTGACAATGGTGTGCGCTTAAATAAGAATAGAATGAAATGTGATTATTTTGAGATATATTTTGGATTTGTCAATAATATGACCAATTTTCAACTCTCTTTTTAAAACCAATGATTTGATAAATTCACTGAGAATTTAATCTGGTCAAGTCTTAACCCACAGACATTGGTAAGCATAGTCTTAGTTACGTATAACCGCGCTGAACGATTGCGATTGTCAATTCAAGATGTCTTGCATCAGACGTTCACAGATTTTGAATTGATCATATGCGATGATTGCTCCACAGACTCCACAGAAGCTGTATGCCGTGAGTTTTTGGCCAAAGATTCTCGTATAAGGTATTACCGGCATGACAGTAATAAGCAAATGCCTGCAAACGTCAACTTCGGAATTCAAAAATCGAAGTATGATTATATTGCTATTCTGCACGATGGCGATCGCTTTATGCCAGACCTTATTGAGCAATGGTACATCGCAATTACCGGAAATGAATCCGTTGGTCTTGTGTTTTGTTCCATTGGTGTAACAGATGCAGAGGATAAAATGTTAGCTTTCTATCAGGATTTTGATGAAGGAATAATCGACCATGAGTATCTTTTGAAAAAAGTATATTTCAGGAGATGGCGTTTTGATTCTCCTGTGTTTGGAGAGGCAATGGTGAAGCGGAGTTTGTTTGATGACCATGGTTTTTTCAAGAAAAAATATGGATTCTACGCTGACGTGGATTTCTGGATGCAATTACTGCATTCGCATGATGCCTATTATTGTGCTGATACTTTAATATTGGGTCCTTTAAAAAGTATTCAGCCGCGCTTGTTTGAGGATAACCAAATTAGAGCCTTTCTGTATTTGTTTGACATGCATTTAGCGCATCGAAAAAAGACTTATGAGAACCAATCTTTAAAGATGGCTGTGGAGTTGGTTGTTTTTTGGATGCAGACTTTTCTTAATCTGACGTATGTGCTAATGTTGGTTGTAAAGAATTCGTCCTTTAAATCATTTATCGAAGGTCCAGTGATTTTGAAGCAACGATTCGTATTGCTAATGCCATGGTTGATGATGTTTTTGATGTATCCGCTGGTTTATCCGGTCTTGAAATTTTTTACATACGCAAAAAACCAATGGCGACAACGTTCGCAGCTGTCCGATGGGAATCGCCCCGTTTTGCGGACAATTGATCTTCAGCGCAAGCGTAGCCGATCCTGGGAAGTATCAGTTGAAAATGAATTACGAGAAAGAAAAGGACAATGAATTACAATAAAGAAAAAAGCCCCGGTGACGGGGCTTTTTTCTTTATTTCTTTTTGAAAGGTCTTCGATATTGCGCATACCATCTGATTTTTCCGTCCTTCACTGCATTGATATCGTGCCATTCGGCTGAGTCGATCTTGCCGTTCTTGTATGTATCAATCTCTGTGTACCACAGGCCAACGTAATCCGCATTATGGTCAATGTCGTGGTTCCTATCCCACACCCCTATTTTAAGTTCAACGCTGCTCAGGCTGTCTCTGGAGACGGCCCATTTGTCTAACAATCCTTCAGTGGGGCCGGTATACAAGGTCCCATCCCATCCTGTGAAACTAATACTGTCGCCGAAAGAAGCACGGAGCATCTGCATATCTCCGGTTTCCCAGGCCTTGTAGCTGTTCAAAACTGCCAGGAGATCCGAATCCGATACATCGCTACTGAAATTTGAAGTGTAGCTGGCTGTATACGGGAAGACAACAGTACTCATTTTTTGTGCTGGTTCTTTGGCCACTTCCTGTTGAGGATTGGTGCACGCAAATGCACAAATGGCAAGCGGCAATAATAAAACTATTCTTTTCATTGTGGTTTGGTTAAGGTTTGTATTAGGTAAGAATCAAAATTTTCAGTCAGCAAGATAACTAAAATACAAAGGAACGACTGGCGTTGACAGGAGATGTTTGAAGATACTGCCTATCAGCAAAGCAAAAGGATATTTTTGGTTCAGGAAGAAGCTGCTAATTCGAAAACATATAGGAAACAGAGCTGTTTAAGAATGAGCAACGCTCACCTGCTTTCCTAATTCACGGTCGCAAACTTCAGGCATACCGGTTTTTCAACTAGAATCTTTTTCCCGGTAGGCGCAAGCATTCCTGTTTTGTGATCACGTTTGAAAATCTGGATATCATTGGTATTCTGGTTTGCGACAAGGAGAAAATTTCCGGTAGGATCAATCGCAAAGTTGCGGGGAATCTTTCCCAGCGTTGACTGACGTCCGACGTAGGACAATTTTCCGTTCTTATCGACAGCGTAGATTGCCAGTTCATTGATATCACCGCGCAACGAACCGTACAGGAATTTTCCATCGGGAGAAAGGTGGATATCCGCTGCATCGATTTTTCCCGAGAAATCTTTCGGCGCCGAACTAACCGATTGCTTTGACGCTAATTTCCCATCGACGTAATCAAATGCTGTGATCACACCCGACATTTCCTGTATTAGGTATGCATATTTACCATTTTGATGAAAGATAAAATGCCGTGGGCCATTTCCGTCCGTGACACTTGCAAAAGCGGGATCCGCTGGCGAAAGCGGTTTTTCTTTGGTGTAGTCAACTTTGTAAACATATACTTTGTCCGTTCCCAGATCAGGTACAAAAAGGTAACGATCGTCTGCCGATAATACTGTTGCGTGTACATGTGCCTTGTCCTGATTCTTGAGCACACCGCTACCCGTGTGCTGGATGGTTTGTATATCATTGTTCAACGATCCGTCAGCATTTACAGGAATGGCCGACAAGCTTCCACCACTGTAATTGCCGACGAATACGAACCTGTTTTTTTCATCGATCGTAACGTAGCAAGGACCATCACCGCCAGAACTTGCATTATTCAAATGGGAAAGTTTTCCCGATACCGGATCAAAGGAAAAAGCGCTGACGCTACCTTTCCCACCGTCAACTTCTGTAACGGCGTAGACATGTTTTCGATCCCGTGTTATTGCCAGAAAAGAAGGATTCGCAATGCCTGTCGTTTCAGCTTTCTTGGTGAATTCTCCAGTTTCGGCATTGAAAGTATAAATGTATATCCCGCTTTTATCAGGGCTGCTATATGTCCCAACAAGGAGATTAAATATTTTGGGGGATGAGTGTTGCCCCTGAGCGAGTGAAAAGAAAGACATGATCATTATGAGCGCTGTTGTGGTTTTCATGATATCGTAATTTATGCATTTAAAATCATATTTATTCAAATTCATACGGCCCTTTGAAATGGCTATTCAAATCTGATGGAATGAAATTCCTCCAGTTCATGGAAGGAAGTTTTGATGGTAGGTGACCACGACCACTTTATCATCTTGCCACTGTCATAATCAAGCCTGCAAAAATTGGCATTCCAGAGGCTTCCACTTGCTGGTGGGACCCTTGGCAAGAGTCCCAGTGCCGCATAAGGAAAAAAAATTTCAGCGCTCCACGATTGAATAAGGCCATTCACTTGCTTGTCTCCACCGATAATATCCACAAGCTTTTTAATGCGCCCATTCTTTTGTTGTGGGTGCCACGGAATCCAGCTGGTTGTATTGCCGTCCAATTTTGAAATGGTCAAGATGAGTTCCTTGTCCAGTTGGTTGATCTCGTATTCAAAATAAACAGGTACACCAGGATTCGGATGAAAGAATACTTCGAACACGTCGCCATTGAAAATATTTTCGAAATCCTCGTATGCTTTCGTGGTTATTTTGCGGTCCTCTCCATAGAAAAGTAAATAGATTCCAGTGGCGGAGTACAAGATTTTAAAATTACTTTGATACGCTTCGCCACCAATGTCGAGCTTTGTCAGCTGGTTCCATGTTGTTCTGTTCCATGCTGGATTATCCCCTTTTCCTGTTAACTCAAAGTCATTACAGGTTCGGACAAGAAGCGTTTTCATTACATCCTGATTTTTGAACGGTATTGTTGAGTGCGCATCTTGCGATATGGTTTGGGCCAGGGCCGAAGCGGGTTTTACCAACCCACTTAACGCTGCCAGAAATACTACGGTGTGCAGGATATTGCCGGACATGTTATTGTTGTTTATAAATCGTGAATGTGCTCTTCTTTTTTGTTATTTGAAAACACGTTGGCAACACCAAATTCGATGCCACGTCTGTCATCACTGTTTTTGAGCCGATTTATTTCTGACTTTTCCGACTTGTATCGCACTGATCGGAACCGAGTTATTGTTGAAGCGCGTTCTGACGTAGGTCAAAATTGATGCAATGGCGTGATCATCCAAATGATCGTTTCTCGGCATCAATCCATTATACGTTTTTCCATTGATATTGATTTCTCCCTGCAGCCCGTTGAGTACGATGTCAATCAGTCTTTCCGCATCTCCTGTTACCAACTCGGAACCTGCCAATGGCGGAAATAGGTTATTGTCACCTTTACCATCCCGTTGATGACATGTGGCACAATAGGAAGTGTATAAAATCCGGCCCCCCAATAGATCACCCCGATGAAGGTTGTCAGCCACTTCATCCGGGGTTTTAATGTAAGACCGATCCTTCCGCTTTTCCATTGGTTCTAATGCCGCCTCTCCAAATTTATCTTTGTCCCCCTTGAACATAACCCGCCATATTTTTCCTTCATTTGATTCGCTGATGTAAAGGGAGCCATCGGGTCCTTCCGCAAGACCCATTGGTCTGTATTTTGCATCACTTGTGTTCACAACGGTGTCTACAACCGTGAACCCGTCAGCAAAAACTTCCCACTTTCCGGTAGGCTCACCGTTTTCAAATGGAACAAAGCATACTATGTAGCCCGCTTGTGGGTAGGGCGAACGATCTGTCGAGCCGTGAAAAGCAACAAAAGCTCCGTTGGTGTACCGCATGGGGAATTGATTTCCGCGGTAGAACAATACATCCATAGGAGCCCAATGACCCGGGAATCCTATACTCGGTTTATCAAATTCACTGGCTCTGCCAATTCTTTTGCCATCGCCACCATAACCTGGCTGCAATACATTTTTTTCCTGCATGTGATCGTAGTATGCATAAGGCCAGCCAAAATTTGATCCCTCTTTTACTTTGGTCAATAGTTCTGCCGGAAGTACAGCCGCCTGCCACGATGAAAAGAGATCCGGGAACATGGTGTGAAAATTATCTATGCCATTAACAACTGCATAGAGACTTTGATCCGCGGGATTCCACTGCATACCCACGACGCTTCTGATGCCTGTGGCATATTTGACACCATCTTTTTGGGTCAGGTTGATTTTATTTGCATCAAACCGCCATATTCCTGCATGGTTTTCAAGTTCAGGACAGGGATCCAACCCTTGTCCTCCAGGAATTCCGGCCGGACCAAATTTTGTCAGATCCTGACATGCATCTGATGGTGAACCAAAAGGAACATACATATATCCTTTGTTGTCAAAAGCGAGCGGCTTTGTGGTGTGCCAGTTTCGCACAACATTTTCATCTTCATCTGTTAAGACAACTTCGGTTTCACTTTCAGGAACTAATTTTCCAGGTGTAAGTTTATTTCTGTAGACTTTTCTAACCGTACTGGTGTACAGGTAACCATTGTGTATGGTAACGCCAACGGCGGATCCGCCTTCATCCTTATAGTCACCGAAGTAAACGATGGTGTCCGCTTTGCCATCGTGATTTATGTCGCGTAGGCCAACAGTGCCGCCTTCGCCCTGCATGGCATCGTTATAGGTTAACTTTACATAGATATCGCCGTTATCATTCACCGTGATATGTCTTGCACGTCCTGTGCGGTCAGCGACTACAAGCGCCTCGAAATTTGTAGGAAGAATAAGTCCTCCGTTATCGGGGTCTCCAGGGGGTAATTCTATTGGTCTGCTGCATTGCAGAAATAGTGAGGTAGACAAGCAAATAATGAACAATTCCAGCAGACGGTATTTGTACATGTGTAGTTTAGATTATCTTTATATTAGAAGCTTAATTTTTTAAGGATGATGCTGATAGACCATTAAGATCCCATACAATTTTTCCGGCGCGGATCGTAAGTTCAGCTTCAAATTTCTGATTCCCTTCAATTTTATTACCGCCCGCATCGACAAATCCAAAATTGCCGCTGCGTATATGCAGTACTGTAACATCGGCCACGGCACCTTTGCTTAATTGTCCTAAGTCTTCGCGCCTAATAGATTTTGCCGGGGCCCACGTTGCGTGCAAGATCACATCTTCCTTGGTCATGCCCATGTTTAGGTATTTTGACATGACGTTTAACATATCTTTCATGCCGGCATTCATACTGAATCGGTGCAAATCGGTGCCAAACGAATTGGGCCACAGGCCCTGCTGTGAAGCCGGTATTGCCTGACTAAACCAGAACCCCGCGCCGCCGTGACCAACATCAAACAGAATGCCCCTTTTCTGTGCTTCTTTAACAAACGTCCTGACATTACCTTGTTCGTCAACAACGGGCATGCGTTCCGATACTTTTTCAAAGGAATGTGTAATGATATCGCCGGGACGCATTCGCCGGAGCTGATCTTCCAGGGGATATTGCGGTAAATGACATTCTACGAATACAGGTACGTTGGCTTTGTCTGCGGCGGCCAGCGTTCTTTCAAACGGAGTCCAATCACTACCTTCGTAATGACCAATCTTAACACCAACGATGATGTCGGGATATCTTTGGATTGTCTCCACAACTTTTTCAGGATCCATATCTGTTAGTTCTTCCTGGGTGGGTTTCCCGCTCAACCCCGTGCCTGCAATATTTAGAAAAGCCAATATATTTGTTTTGGACTGATCAATGACTTGTTTTTTAAAAACGGGAAAATTCCGCCAACCGGAAGTGCCAGCATCCACAACCGTTGTAACACCCGACTTAAAAGTAAAATCATCCGGGGATAAGCTAAGAACGCCATCTGCAAAGGCATCCGGTTTGGTGCCAACAAAAACGTGGGTATGGATATCAATCAACCCGGGGCATACGTACAGTCCGGTGGCGTCAATTACTTTCCTGGCATTGTCAGTGGGAATATTAGTGGCGACCTTGAATATTCTACCATCCAGGATAGCAACATCCATTATAGCGTTAACTTCATTCTTGGGGTCTATGACGGTTCCGTTCTTTATTAATAGATCAAAATCCTGTCCTTGTGTGATAATTGCACACAAATAAAGCGCGATGCCGATCGATAACCTTGTTTTTGTTTTTGAAAGCATGTGTGTTTCTTCGTTGCTAGGCAGCGTTCCATGGAGGGCTGCTGCACGCGCTTAATATTATTTTGCGTCCCAAACTGGGGCACTAATAGCATTTAAATCCCATACAATTTTTCCTTCCCTTAAAGTGAGTTCGGCCTCCAGTTTTTGTGTTCCTTTCAGCTTGGTACCCCGTATGTCCATGAAGCCAAAATCACCTTTTCTAAGGTTAAGAACAGCAATGTCAGCGTCCGAACCAACGCTTAGGCTACCCAGGTCCGGTCTGCGGATAACGGATGCTGGAGACCATGTCGAGCGGAGAATTGCATCCTGCAGCGACATACCCATGTTAATGAATTTAGACAATACATTACACAGGTCTTTCATTCCACCATTCATGCTCTGGGTGTGCAGGTCCGTACTGATTACATCAGGCTTAAACCCTTGTTGCATGGCGGGCACTGCCTGCCGCCATGAAAACGCACCACCCCCGTGGCCGACATCGAAAATGATTCCTCTTTTCTGAGCAGCAAATATAAAAGGCTTGACTTTTCCATTTTCGTCGACGACTGTTTCACGCTGTGTTGGCCCATAGGAGTAAGTATGCGTGAAGATATCGCCAGGGCGAAGGTGTTTCATAAATAAGGATTCAATGGAGAGGGGAGGATCATGTTCGCCAAAGTCAACCATAACGGGTACGTTGGCTAATTTGCCTGCTTCAACGGCGCGATCCACCTGAGAAAAATCGCCCCAGTAATGTGAGGCCTTGATACCGACTATTATATCGGGAAAAAGTTTGTTGATCATGTAGGCAGTCATGACAGGATTCATATCTGTCAGGTCCTGCTCTTCAAAACGCCCAACCATACCTGTACCCGTTATATTTAGCAGGGCCAGCACGCGGGTTTGCGCTTTGTCAATGGTTTGCACTTTGAGTTGTCGGAAATTTCTCCAACCGGAAGATCCCGCATCAACAACGGTCGTCACGCCGGCCCTGAATGTAAATCCGTCAGGCGCAACGCTGGTAGGACCGTTTGCAATGTAGGCATCAAGGTCATTGCCCATAAATACATGCACGTGCATATCGATCAGTCCCGGTGTTACGTATAGGCCGCTGACATCGATTACTTTCCTGGCATTTTCTATTCGTATGTCAGGCGCAACCTGGCTAATCTTGCCCTGAAGGATTGCAACGTCCATTTTAGAATCTATCTTGTTTTTTGGATCAATAACATGCCCTCCTTTCAACAAGATATCAATCTCCTGGGCATGCAATATGTTACACGCCGCCAGCATAAAAATGATGAAAATACATCGGATGATATATTTGTAAAATTGCATGAATAAAATCATTTGCTTTTCCATCGCCTGATTAATTTTTAGCATTGTACATTAAGTCGCCAGCGGCGGCCCTCCCGGAATCACAACACGCTTGCGTTCGCGTTTGTAGCTTGTTCGCTTGGCTGTGAATTTTGCATTTAGATATTCGCCAAGATAGATGGAACCGGATATCTCACTTTCGGAGACTGTGCCGGAGAACATATAAGAGATTCCATCGCCTGGACGTCGGAGACTACTTCTGAGTTTAACCTGATCTCCTTCGATCATACCGGCTATCTCCTGCGTTGAAAAATCGGAAGTGTGGGTACCCTGAATCCAATTCCCGTCCTGCTCCAGGTATAATTTATGCGTGCTGCTGCTGTTGAAGAATGCTACGGTCACATCCCAGTGTCCATTGATTTTGACTTTGGGAGCAATCATCGCGTCAGATCGTGGACTCCTTTCTTGAGAAAGGATAGCAAAGATTCTGTCCGCAACAATTTTGTCATTTCCCGGTTGCATTTGGCCTGAAGTAATATTCAGCGACGTTTTTCGTTCTTCATTCGTGCTACCGATGGCAATCCTGGGTTTTTTTCTGGCAAAATCCTCTGCGATTTCATCCGCATTAATATGAAGTTTATCGGGATCCCAGGTAATATTCAGCACAGGGGACTTGTTAGAAAGCTCAGTCGGTTCATGCACGGCGACAGTTACACCATCAATTTTTGCTACCCGTTTGGCAATGGTGTCAAGGTAGGTTAGCCACGTTTTCCATTCGGCTTGATGATCTCGGGTAACCCAGGCCTCCACAGCAGCGAGCATGCCCATCATTTCTTCTTTGCCGACCTTGTCATCCCGCCCTGGTCCATGGTGCGGCGCGCTGGCCTGCCAGGCAGACATGAGCAGATCTTTGTTACCAAGCAATAACCCTGCGCACTGAGGTCCGCATATAGCCTTGCCACCGCTGTATGCGACAATAGTTGCTCCACGAGCCAGGTGAACATTAGGGATTGTGAGTACCTCTGCGGCAGCATCGACCAGGATGGGAATGTTTTTTGGTTTGGCCAAGCCAGCAATTACTTCTAATGAAAGCGGCTGCCCGATTTCAGATTCATTTCCTGCCATGATGTAAATCAATGCAGTTTGTGAATTGAGCGCGCGATCTAGTTCTTCCGCAGTATCAACTGTAATGACCTTCACACCAATATTGCGAATGGCATGGTCGTAAACATTTCTGGAATATGCAGGGATAACCACCTCAGTCTTTTCAAGTCCCGATAAATCCGGTATGCGAATAAGTTTCTCAGGGTTTCCCCCAGTGACGCAAGCCGCCGTAACGTGTTTTAGCCCTGCAGCACATCCGGAAGAAACCATTCCCCATTCCGCGCCTGTGACTTCTGCTAACCTTCGTCCGACGCCAAAGGCCAATTCGTCATACTGTATGAAATACCCTGAGGCTGCTTTCATTGCCGCGATGACTTCAGGCCGTTCCACGGATCCGCCAATGATTGTAAAGGTTCCACGGCAATTGATGATAGGCTCCACGCCGATAGATGCATATATGTCAGGACCTATGGATAATCCGGAAGCCAGAGACTTACTTTCTTCAACATTGCCTGCCAGCGATGCAGATGGCAGAAAACTTCCCGCGAACGGTAAAACTGACAAATTTTTGATGATCTCCCTTCGTTTCATGCTTATAGAATTTAATTGTTTGCTGATGCAGAGTAAAGATAAAAGTATTCTCCACTTGCGCAATACTTGTCAATTGATGTTCGTAAGGTAAGGCGCAATATTTTTTTTTCCAGGGCTATCTTTTGGAAATTATACCTTAATGTTGCCGGAAAGTACCAAAGATTCAGGAGGCGAGGGCTATCTGCTATTGCTTTCTCTTTTGGGCAGGAAGAATATTTTGCGCATTTTAAGATGAAGTTGCCATTTGAAGAATATGTGTCACGAGTGCATCCTGGCCCTGCTTTGCTGTATCCGTTGTTCTATAACATTAAAAAATTTGTTGCGCTCGCGCTCACCGGTCGTGCTGATCAACGTTGACTTGTTGATGATGTTATTCAGGTAATCCTCTGTTTCCTGGCAGAACGAGTCTTGTGATGTGTTGAGGGTGTTCATGGTGCTATATGTAATGAATGCCATTCTTTTGCCACCCATCTTAAACAATAATGTTGTGTCCGAAATGAGAAATTCGTTCCTGTATAATTTGAATAATCCACTGCCGTCTCTTTTTACTCCCGCCGCCGCGCTCAGGCGAATATCATTGATCATCAGTACGTATTCATCCAGCAATGCATGTGCCTGTGGTAATGCTATAAAACCATTTTCAAAGTAAAACTCAACCTGTCGGATAGTGACATTGAAAGTCTCATCACTCCAGATTTCTGAGCTCGGTATTTCGGCGTACCTATCCCACAATTTTATCCCTTTATTGAGTAGCGCCTGTGAAACCAGTTCTGGCTCATAATTTGAATTTTCATATACTGGAAACCGGTGGTACGATTTCAGCCAGAAAAACATTTTGAATAATGCCAGTTGTGGAAACTTAAAATAATAACTCGGCGGAATATCTTTCGCTGAGTAAATGATTTCACAGTCAGGAAAACTGCGGAGCATTTCAAGGCTGTTGACAAATGAAGTGAGCCAATCGCCAAGGGTGAACTTTTCCAGATCAATTCGCCGTTTGTTGAATGATATGGTATCAGAAGAAGGCGAAAGCAAAGCATCCAGAGAGATTTTGTAGTGACCGGAAAGCTTTTTTACTTCCTCCAATGAAAGGATGGTTTCACCTCTTACCCTTCGATAAACACTGTCACGGCTAACATTGAGTATTTCGGCAACCTCATCCACAAAAGATAGATTCTTGGGTAAAATTTGACGGATCTGATCCAGGAAAAGGGACTGAATGTTATCTTCTGTGCTGTGGTTGCTCATATAAGATGCTATAATATTTACGAACGTTCAACATAAATATGCACCTCCGCTATGCGCAAAGAGGCAGTGCATTGCCAAAAAAATGCCGGGCCACTAAACTATTAATTTACAAGACTTTGCGCAAAGCTACCTTCCATCCGTATTGGAAGTTACAGCAAATAATTCAAATTGTAATACTCTTTCTACATCAGACCGAGATCTTACCAGCGCTGGTCACCGGTACCCTAAAAATAATTTTGTTATTGGTGAAGCAATTGCGCTATTTTAGTAAAGCCTTATTGGTAAATAGCTGAATCCTCAAACATGCATAAAACGAAGCACATCAAAGATCTTATCATCGTATTAAGTATTGCACTAGGCTTGATAAGCTGCAAGTCTCCTTCCCAAACAGAATCCCGGGCTGAAGTCCAGTCCATAAATCTTTTCAACGGCGTTGACTTGAGCGGGTGGCACGTTGATGTTCCTGCAATGGACGAAGATCAAACACTTCTAAGCCCGTTCCTGGTACGTGACAGCCTGCTCGTTAGCATGGGAACCCCTGGGGGTCACCTTATAACTGATTCTATTTTTCAAAACTACAAGCTCGAAGTTGAATATCGATTTGCCGGCGTACCGGGGAACTGCGGGGTGCTTGTACATGCATCCACACCGCGTGCGCTTTATAAAATGTTCCCGAAATCTATAGAAGTTCAGATGATGCATGAGAACGCAGGTGATTTTTGGTGCATTGTTGAGGATATCAAGGTTCCGGAAATGGAGAGCCGCCGCGGACCTCAGGCTGAATGGGGTGTAACGGAAGGAAAATTGCGACGAATAATGAATCTTACTGATAGTTCCGAAAGGCCTGTAGGCCAATGGAACTTGATTAAGATAGAATGTCACGCCGACTCCGTCAAGGTTTGGGTCAACGATGATCTTGTTAACCTGGGTTATGGTTGTACTGCCAGCGCCGGACACATTGCCTTGCAGGCTGAAGGTTCGGAGGTTGAATTCCGAAAGGTTCTATTAACGCCTATTGGGCAACTTGACAAATAGGAGAGGCAACAACTTTTCAAGTACCTTATTATCAGAAGATTGTGATGAATGGTGAAAGAATGAAGTCAGCAACTCTTGCCGCGAATTGAATGGTGATCCAATTGGATTTGTTGCTATTTCTTTCTCAAGGGAAACTTCTGGATTAATTACCGATATTTCGCAATCCTTTTAACTTTGTGGCGACGAAATTGACGATATGCTACTGGATTTTGAAAAGCCCATCGCAGCTTTGGAAGCGAAATTAATAGACATGAACCAATTGGCCAGCGAAAGCGACAAGGACGTTCAGGCTGCTGTCAAGGCGCTGGAAAAGAAGATTCTTGCTCTAAAGAAGGAGACTTTTGAAAACCTTACAGGCTGGCAAAGGGTGCAACTTTCCCGACATCCAGACAGACCGTATACCTTGGATTACATCTATGAGATAACCTCTGACTTTATTGAAATCCATGGTGACCGGACTGTTGGCGATGATAAAGCGATGGTAGGGGGTTTTGGCAGCATTGATGGTAAAACGTTTATGCTCATTGGCCAACAAAAGGGCCGTAATACAAAACAGCGGCAAATGCGCAATTTTGGTATGGCTAATCCCGAAGGATACCGCAAGTCCCTTAGGCTTATGAAAATAGCTGAGAAATTCAACAAGCCCATTATTACCTTCATTGATACGCCTGGTGCATTTCCTGGATTGGAGGCTGAGGAAAGAGGGCAGGGAGAAGCTATCGCGCGTAACCTTAAAGAGATGTTCACCTTGAAAGTGCCTGTAATCTGCATCGTAATTGGCGAAGGCGCCTCCGGCGGGGCACTTGGTATCGCCATCGGTGATCGAGTCTTGATGCTGGAGAACACGTGGTATTCTGTGATATCACCTGAATCGTGCTCCTCTATCTTGTGGAGAAGCTGGGATTATAAAGAAGAAGCAGCTGATGTGCTCAAACTTACTGCCAAAGATATGCTGACCAATAAACTCATAGATGGTATTGTGAAAGAGCCTCTTGGCGGAGCACATGTGGATATAAAATGGATGGCCGGGGAAGTAAAGAAAGCGATCCTTACGCACACTAAGGAACTTCAGAAAATCACGCCTGAGAAAAGAATCGAGCAGCGAATCGATAAGTTTTGTGCTATGGGTGTTGTGAACGAATAAAAGCATATACACGATTTAGTTAAGGCCTTGCAATCTTTTTATTCGGTTTAGGTATCGCAATAAGTCACTGTAGTTTTGCGAATAAAACTTAACTTTAGAGCATGCATCTTCACGTTATTGATACTGGTTTTTTCAAACTTGATGGTGGTGCCATGTTTGGTGTTGTACCAAAATCACTTTGGCAAAGGACTAACCCTGCAGATGAAAACAACTTGTGTGATTGGGCAATGCGTTGTTTGTTATTAGAAGATCGTGACAGGCTGATTTTGATTGACAATGGAATTGGCAATAAACAAGACGCCAAGTTCTTCAGTCATTATCATTTGCATGGCGATGCAGCCCTGATGACGTCATTGCATGCGTCTGGTTTTGCCGCCACTGATATAACCGATATGTTCCTTACCCATTTGCATTTTGACCACTGCGGAGGCGGTATTGTTTATGAGAAAGAAAGATTTGAACTGACCTTCAAAAATGCGCACTACTGGTCCAATGCCGATCACTGGAAGTGGGCGACACAACCCAATGCACGGGAGAAGGCAAGCTTTATAAAGGAAAATATATTGCCGATGGAAGAGAGCGGGCGCCTGAAGTTTGTGGAACTGGAAAGTGCATCACCGTTTTCGCAGTTTGATATTTTATTTGTTTCAGGCCATACGGATAAGATGATGATTCCTAAAATAAAGTATAAGGATAAAATAATTTGCTTCGTGGCTGACTTGTTGCCTTCAATTGGGCACATACCATTGTCCTACGTTATGGGTTACGATACCCGGCCCTTGATCACACTTGAAGAGAAAGAAGTATTTCTGCGAGAAGCGGCCGACAATCATTATATACTTTTCCTGGAACATGATCCAAAAGTTGAATGCTGCACAGTAAAGCATACGGAGAAAGGTGTTCGATTGGACGAGACTTTTAATTTGAAAGAAGTGCTTTAATGCCGTATTATGAAAGTTGGCGTGGTACTATCAGGCGGAGGAGCGCGAGGCATTTCGCATATTGGGGTGTTAAAGGCGCTACAGGAATTAGAGGTGCCCATTCACTGTGTATCCGGAACCAGTGTGGGCGCCATTATAGGGGCACTGTATGCCAACGGTTATGCTCCCGATAAAATTCTGGAAATAGTATTAACTGCACCCGTTTTCAGAACAATGCGTCCCGCATGGACTGTGAAAGGTCTGCTTAGCCTGGGCGGACTACAAGACGTTTTACTAAAATACATTCCTCACAATAATTTTGAATCCCTTGGTCTTCCACTTACTGTAGCAGCGACAGATATTGCCGAGGGCAAATCTACCTATTTTTCTACGGGGGAGCTTATTTCTACGCTGTTGGCATCATGCTGCGTTCCGGCGGTATTCGATCCGGTCGAGGTAAATGGCGCATTGTAT
>Ga0224505_10000466_pt1 | contig 27706 bp, 25 predicted proteins | sample SF_Jan12_sed_USG_FD_169102 | JGI IMG/M metagenome (GOLD analysis project Ga0224505, IMG submission 169102) | Sediment microbial communities from San Francisco Bay, California, United States - SF_Jan12_sed_USGS_4_1 | ecosystem: Environmental > Aquatic > Marine > Sediment | place: USA: California... | reverse complement strand
ATTGTCGAGGTAGGTTTGCACCCATTCCTCGCCGTTGAAGAATTTCGACGGTGCGCCCTGCTTGAAGCCCTGGGCGTCGCGCGGGATCAGCACCGAGCCGATGCCGCCGACGCCGGGACCGAAGCGTACATAGGTCAGCATCACGTCAGCGTACGAGGCGTGGGTCTGGAACACCTTGACGCCGTTGATGCGGTAACCGTCGCCGTCCGGCGTGGCGCTGGTTTTGAGGTCGGTCACCGCCGAGCCGGCTTCGGGCTCGGTCATGCCGACGGTGATCACGGATTCGCCGGCGAGGATTTTGTCGAGGTAACGGTTTTTCTGGTCCGCCGTGCCGTATTCGGCGAGCACCCGCACCGGGCCGAAATTGCCGGCCTGGATCACATCGGCGCTGCGCGGACAGACGGTAGCGATGGTTTCGATGGCAATGATGGCATCCATCAGCGAGCCGCCCTGGCCGCCGTCTTCTTCCTTCATGGTGATGCCCATCAGGCCCTGTTCGGCCATCAGTTTGGCCACGTCCCAGGGATGTTCTTCCTGATGCGCGCGTTTCAGTGCATCTTCGCGCAGATGGCGCTCGGCAAAGCCGCGCACGGCGTCGCGGAACTGTTCCTGCTCGGGGGTAAAACGGAAATCCATGATCTGAACCTGCGGGTTGAGGATGTCCCGATTCTATCGTGCTGTGCCCTCGACGTCAGTACATCGGAGGGAATCCGCATTCTGGATATTTCGATACGGGCAGTGTTCAGGGATACATCGCCCAGCCGACGCGGTTGGTCTGCGCCTTGAAGAAGTGGCCCTCTACGCTGGTCAGGAAAATCGTAGTCATGTCCGGCCCGCCGAAGCAGCAGTTGGTCGGGCGATTGCAGGGTACCGGATGGGTTTCGAGCACGCGCCCGGTCGGCGAGAACACGTAGAGCATCGGGCCTGCTCCGGCAACTTCCCAGCCCGCGGTGGCGACGATGTTGCCCTCGGCGTCGAGGCACATGCCGTCGATGCCGCGATGCACGCCCTTGTGATCGACGCCCCAGGTGAACAACGTGCGGTACGGGCCGAGGCTGCCGTCGTCCCGGATCGTATAGGCACGCAGTTCGCGCGCCACATCCTTCGAATAGCCGCTTTCGGCGACATACAGCGTGTTCTGGTCCTGCGACACCAGGATGCCATTGGGCTGAGTGGTGTCGGACAGCACGCGGGTGATCGAGTACTTGCCGTCTTTCTGCGGATCGAGCCGGTACACCGAACGGTGGTCGAGCTCCTCGACCTCGGTTTTGTCGACGTTGCCTTCGTTCCACGGATTGGTGAACCAGATGCGGCCCTTGCGGTCGATGGCAAGGTCATTCGGCGTATTGAGCCGCTTGCCGTCCACCTTGTCGGCAACGACCACGTTCTTGCCATCGGGATCGAAACGCATGATGCGCCGCCCGCCCTGGCAGCAGCCGAACAGCCGGCCGTCGGCATCAAAAGCCAGCCCGTTGGTGCGGTCGAGCCCGGTGCGCCACGGCGTGATGCTGTTGCTTTTCAGGTCGTAGCGGAAAATGGTGCTGGCGTGGATGTGGGTGAAGTACAGGTGTTCGCCGTCCCACGCCGGACCTTCGGTGATCGGCAGCCCGTCCGGTTTTTTCAGCAGTTCAAATTTCCAGGACATGAGTGTTTCCGTTGGATCAGGCTTTGAGCAGCGTGCGCAGCTTGCTGACGTTGCTGATTATTTCGATCTTCCATACCGCGTCGCACAGTTTCCGGGCACGTGCCGGACCGAGAATGGGTGCCATCAGGTGATAACACTTTTCGTCCACTTCGGCGCGGGTCATCGGGTTGTCGGCCGTGCCGCGCACCGCTTTCACATGGTTGCGCAGTTTGCGACCGTCCTTCAGATGCACTTCGACGATGCCCTGACGTGACGGCATCGCGCGGGTCAGCGCGTCATCGCCCAGCAGCGTGATGCGGCGGCGCAGGGCCAGCACCTGCTTGTTTTTCATGCGTTTCTCGTCATGTGACGACTTGAAGGTGACGATGCCGTCGATCAGCATGATCGCGCACAGGTGCTGCATGCAGATGTCGGGCATGTTGCGGTTGTCGGTGGTGTTGGCGCCCTGATGCGCGACACGCACCGTGACCTTGTCCACCATGTCCGCCTTCAGTTTGTGCTGCCGGATCAGATCGAGCAGGGCATCCAGCGGCGCCTGGATCGGCGAGCCTACCGACCAGCGCTTGATGTTGGTGTTCATGATCTCGTAGGTCTTGCCGAGCCCCTTGATCAGGGTCTGCGGCTGCGGCGCGCGGCCGATACGCTGCGTTTCGTCAAAAGCAATGTAAAAATTGCGCTCACCGGAGAACACGTCTTCCACGGCGCTGAATCCCGACGACACCATCGCGGCCGAGGCGACACCGTTGCGTGCCGGCATGCCGCCGAAATCGAAGGCTTTCTCGATATGTTCCTCGTCGCGCATCCAGCACGATATCCCCGAACACTGCTGCGCGGTGTACGACAGCGCGTGGCGCATGCCGTTGTAATCCAGGCCGGCGAGCATGGAAGCCGCGGCCGCCGCGCCGAAACCCGGGCCGATGCTGTGGGTGGAATGGCCGACCGAGCGGAAATCATACGGATGCAGCGACAAATTGATGCGCGAGCCGATGTCGTAACCCAGCGCCACAGCGCGCAGCAACTGCGTGCCATTGGCTTTCTCGCGCTCGGCCATGGCCAGTGCCGCCGGCACCACTGCGCAACCGGGATGCGACAGCGACGGCGCGTGCGAATCGTCGGTTTCATCGGCATGCGCGAGCATGCCGTTGGCCAGTGCGGCCTGTTCGGCGTTGACGAGTATTTTCGAGCCGATCACCAGGGCTTCGGGTTTGCCGCCCAGAGTTCTCACATACCTGATGGCCTTGCGTCCCGGCAGCAGGCGCGATCCCGAGACCATCGCGGCGATGGTGTCGAGCAGATGGTGCTTGGTTTTTTCAGTCACTGCCTTCGGCAGCGGTTTTCTGGCGGCGTCGGCCATGTAGGTGGCCAGCGTGCGCATCAGTGGCGATATGGCGGAACCGTCAATTTTCTTCGTTTTGCTTTTGGCCTTGCTCATGGCATCAGTCCTCCGCCGTTGATATGTATGGATTGTCCGGTGACGTAGCGCGAATCCGGTCCGCACAACACGCGCACCATGGCTGCGATTTCCTCCGGCGCACCGCGCCGCCCTGCGGGCGGCAGCGATACGCGGTGATCCGGCCGCGGCGGCGCACCGGGCAGGCCGCGCACGGTCTCCACGGTGCCGGGCACGACACAGTTCACGGTAATGTTGTATTGGGCCAGATCCAGTGCAACCGCCTTGGTCATTGCAGCGAGCCCGCCTTTGGCCGCGACCACATGCGAGCGGTGCAGTGCACCCTTGTGTCCGGTGAGCCCGCCGATGTTGACCACGGCGCCGCCGCCCGCTTTGACCAGATGGGGCAGCGCTGCCTGCGTCGTCAGGAAAGCGCCGTCGAGCACGATGGAAATCACGCGTTTCCATTCGTCATAGGGGATTTTTTCGAACGGCGTCTCGGCACGGATGGCCGCATTGTTGACCACCAGGTCGATGCGGCCGAACTGTTTCACTGTCGCCGCGACCAGCTGGTCCACGGCACCCGGGTCGGTGACATCGGCGATGTGCAGTGCCGCCTTGCCGCCGGCTTTTTCAATGAGTGCGACGGTTTCTTCCGCAGCCGCGCGCGAGGTTTTGGCGTTGACCATCACCGTGGCGCCGCCTGCCGCCAGCGACTGCGCGATAGCGCGGCCGATATTGCGTGCGCCGCCGGTGATCAGCGCGACCTTGCCGGCGAGCTCATCGCCGGGCCGCATGCCTGCTGCATATGCCATTGAGAATTTCCTTTGAATCGACTGGTTGAGGTCTGTGCCGGCGTCCGGACGGCGTCGCCCGGTTGCCGTGCGGCGCCCGGTCCGGGCGCGTGCGGGATGAAGCAGGTGATCGCCATGCAAGCCGGATCGATTCTAGCAGCCATTCAAAGCGCACGTGGGGCCGTGTCCGTACTGTAAAATGCGCCTTTGAACGAAGGGGTGGGCAGTGAAAAAAACGCTGATCGGCGTCGTCATGGGCAGTCAAAGCGACTGGAGCGTGATGGAGCATGCCGTCAATGTGCTGGCGCAGTTCGGTGTGCCCTGCGAGGCCAAAGTGGTGTCCGCCCACCGTACGCCCGATCTGCTCTACGCTTATGCTGAACAGGCCGCAGCGCGCGGACTGCAGTGCATCATCGCCGGAGCGGGCGGATCTGCCCATCTGCCGGGCATGCTCGCCGCCAAGACCATTGTGCCGGTGCTCGGCGTACCAGTCACCTCGCGCGCGCTGCAGGGCCTGGATTCACTGCTCTCGATTGTGCAGATGCCCAGGGGCGTGCCTGTCGCCACTTTCGCTGTGGGTGAGGCCGGCGCGGCCAATGCCGGATTGTTCGCGGTGGCGATGCTGGCGCGCAATGACCCGAAGCTCGCGAAAAAGCTCGCTGCCTTCCGCAAGAAGCAGACCGTCGCCGTGCGCGCGATGAAACTGCCGGTCAAGAAATGATCCCTCCTTCTCACCGTCATTCCGGCCAAGCGCAGCGCGAGCCGGAATCCAGTCAGCCCGACTCAGAACCCCTAGATTCCGGCTTCCGCCGGAATGACGATACTGAGTTGTCGTTGCAGGTACGGAATGTAAAACAATGATTTTCCCCGACGCGATGCTCGGCATGCTGGGCGGCGGCCAGCTGGGGCGCATGTTCACGCTGGCCGCGCACAGCATGGGCTATCGCGTCACCGTGCTCGATCCCGATCCGCTGAGTCCCGCGGGCGCCATAGCCGATGTGCATCTGAAAGCCGCCTACCAGGACCGCGAAGCCCTGCAGCAGCTCGCCGACACCTGCGCGGCGGTCACCACCGAGTTCGAGAATGTGCCCGCCGAGAGTCTGCGCTGGCTGGCCAGCCATTGCACCGTGCGTCCCGCCGGCGATGCGGTGGCGGTGGCGCAGGACCGTATCCGTGAGAAGGCGTTTGTAAAGTCCTGCGGCATCGCGGTGGCGCCGTACGCGGTCGTCGAGTCAGAGGCTGATGTCGCCAAAACCGGTTCTGCGCTGTTTCCTGCGATCCTCAAGCGTGCGCGCTTCGGCTACGACGGCAAGGGCCAGGCCCGGGTGGCCAATGCTGATGAAGCGCGCAAGGCTTTTGTCGAATTGGGCAGTGAATCCTGCGTGCTTGAACAACGCATCGCGCTCAAGTGCGAACTGTCGGCCGTGGTCGCGCGCGGCGCCGACGGTATCGGCCGTGCTTTTCCGGTTGCCGAGAACCGGCATCGCAACGGCATCCTCGATGTCTGCATCGTGCCGGCGCGGGTGACCCCCGAACTTGCACAACGCGCCGAACAATGGGCATTGACCATTGCCGAAAAACTGAATTATTGCGGCGTGCTTGCAGTGGAATTTTTTGTCAGTGAAGCCGGCGAGTTGCTGGTCAATGAAATGGCGCCGCGCCCGCACAACAGCGGGCATTACACGATGGACGCCTGCGCTACTTCGCAGTTCGAACAGCAGGTGCGGACGTTGTGCGGTTTGCCGCTGGGTGCCCCGAAGCTGCTGTCGCCGGTGGTCATGGTCAACCTGCTTGGCGAGGCCTGGCAGCACGGCCAGCCGCTGTGGGAGCGGGTGTTCAATGTGCCTGAAGCCAAGTTGCATCTCTATGGCAAACACGAGGCGCGTGCCGGCCGCAAGATGGGCCACTACACCGTGCTCGGCGAATCGGCTGACACCGCGCTGCAGAAGGCGGTGATCGTGCGCAGTGCCTTGTATCCCGATTGGAATGACTAAATCCGAACTGAGCCGGAAACCCGATGAGTGACGCCCCGTTATATAAATCTGACCTGAAGAGCCTGCCTTTTCTGCATCGCGGCAAGGTGCGCGATCTTTATGCGGTCGGCGACGACAAGCTGCTGGTGGTGCAGAGCGATCGCCTGTCGGCTTTTGATGTGATTCTCGATGATCCGATTCCAGGCAAGGGGCGCGTGCTGACCGAAGTGTCGAATTTCTGGTTCGACAAACTCAAACACATCGTGCCCAATCACCTGACCGGCATCGACCCGGCGACCGTGGTTGCCGCGGACGAACGCGCGCAGATTGCCGGCCGCGCGATGGTGGTGAAGAAGTACAAACCGTTGATGGTCGAGGCGGTCGTGCGCGGCTACCTGATCGGTTCGGGCTGGACTGATTACCGGAACACCGGCGCGATTTGCGGCATCAAGCTGCCGGCCGGTCTGAAGCAGGCGGAGAAACTGCCGCAGCCGATTTTCACGCCGGCATCGAAAGCGCCGGCAGGCCATCACGACGAAAACATCACTTACGAAGACGTGGTCGCGACCGTTGGCGCCGCCCATGCGGCAAAAGTGCGCGAACTGGCGATCAAGCTCTATACCGAAGCCGCCGAATTTGCCGCAACGCGCGGCATCATCATTGCCGACACCAAGTTCGAATTCGGCACCGATGCTTCCGGCAATATCGTGCTGATTGACGAAGCGTTGACGCCGGATTCGTCGCGCTTCTGGCCCGCGGCCGAGTACCGCACCGGCAGCAGCCCGCCGAGTTTCGACAAGCAGTTCGTGCGCGACTGGCTGGAAACCCAGCCCTGGAACAAGAAGGCGCCGGCGCCGCGGCTGCCGGCCGATGTGCTGGCGAAAACGGCCGCGAAATACCGCGAGGCCCAACGCATGCTGTTAGGAAACTGACATGGCACGCGACGCCAAGCTGTTCACTGAACTGGAGAAGGATGCCAGCCCGTCCGCCGAAGGCGTGACGACCGGCATCCTGCCCGACCGCGACATTGCCAAGCTGATTGCCGGCGGCCGCATCAATGCCGAAGGCGGCGTTGATGCGTCGCAGGTCCAGCCTGCGAGTCTCGATCTGCGCCTGGGCAAGGTGGCGTGGCGCGTGCGCGCGAGTTTCCTGCCGGGCAAGGCGTCAACCGTGAAGGCGAAGATCGACCGCCTCAAGATGCATCAGATCGACCTGACCAAACCCGTCGTGCTCGAGAAAGGCTGCGTCTATATTGCCGAGCTGATGGAAGAACTGAGGCTGCCTGCGGACATTGCCGGTTACGCCAACCCGAAAAGCTCCACCGGGCGGCTCGACATATTCACGCGGCTGATTACCGATTGCGGCGCGGAGTTCGAGGGTGTGGCCGCCGGTTACAAAGGCAAGCTGTACGTGGAGATCATGCCGCACACTTTCAGCGTGCTGGCGCAGCAGGGCACGCGATTAAATCAAATCCGTTTCGTCCGCGGCAATCCGCCGCCCTCCGACGCCAAGCTGACCGAGCTCGATCAGGCGGTGCAGCTGGTTTACTCCGACGCCGAAAGTCCGCTGCCGGCAATCATCAAGAACGGCCTGTGGATTTCGGTGGATCTCGAAGGCGACGCCAGCAACGGCATCATTGGTTACCGCGCCAAGCATCACGCGCCATTGATTGATCTGTCGAAAATCGATCATTATGATCCGCTCGATTTCTGGGAGCCGATCGCGCGCAACACCGACCGCAGCCTGGTGCTGAATCCGGACGACTTCTACATCCTGGTGTCTCGCGAACGCGTACGTATTCCGAACAGCTACGCGGCGTCGATGGTGCCGTACGATCCGTCAGTCGGCGAATTCCGCATTCACTACGCCGGTTTCTTCGATCCCGGTTTCGGCTACGGCGCCAGCAACCTGACGGGAGCGCGTGCCGTGCTTGAAGTGCGTTCGCACGACGTGCCGTTCATGATCGAGCACGGCCAGGACGTCGGGCGCCTGATTTACGAACGCCTGCTGGGCGAACCGGAAAAAATCTACGGCGTGAACATCGGCTCGAATTACCAGTCGCAGGGGCTGAAGCTGTCCAAGCAGTTCAAGCCACTGGCGATGCCGGTTTAAGGCATACCGCCGCGCAGAAAGAAACGGGCGCTTTCCACCGGCAAGCGCCCGTTGCGTTCCCGGCACTGCAATTAACGCAAAGCTTCAATTGATGCGCCGAAATTAATGTGGAACGGCGTGCCATCGAGCACCAGCGCCGGCACTGATTTCACGCCCGCGGCTGTCGCATCCTTCAGGCGGCCCTTATTCTGGCCGAGATGGACGATCTCGAGATCGAATTTCGCCGGGTCCATCGCGTGCGCGACGTTCTGTTCCGCTTCGACACACACTGGGCATCCGGCGTGATAAAACACGGCTTTGGATTTCATGCGATTCTCCTGAACGGTTGCTGTGCACATGCACCGGCGCATCGTAGACAGGCGCGGGGTGCGCGAACAGCAGGCACTTTCCGGAACCCCGGGCACTTTTTGGTGTAAATCGAAGACTATGAAGGCAAAAAAAATTTCGCTGATCGAGTCTGAATACCGCCAACTTGAAGATGTCGTCGGCTGCAAATGGTCGGTGTCCGTGCTGCAGGCCGTAGCTGCCGGCCATACACGGCCCGGCGCGCTGGAGCGCCATATCGCGGGCATCTCCACCAAGGTGCTGTCGGAGCGCTTGCGCAAGCTCACGCGTTACGGCTTGCTCGACAAGCAGGTCTATGCCGAAATGCCGCCTCGCACCGAATATGCTCTGACGGACAACGGCTACAAACTTGTCGCGATCATCGGGCAGATCAGGCTGCTCGACGATGATATCCGGCGCAGTTGATGGCTCAGCGCGCGGTTTATAAGTATCTGTTTTTATTGATTATTTTGTCGCGTCGCGACATACTCGCAGAATGACGCATAACGTTTCCAAAGACGACATCGCCCGCGCCGTCGCCGTGCTGAAGGACGGCGAACTCGTCGCATTCCCCACCGAAACCGTCTACGGCCTCGGCGCCGATGCGTCGAATGTCGAGGCGGTGCGCAAGGTCTACGCCGCCAAGGGCCGGCCCGCCGATCATCCATTGATCGTGCATGTGGCCGACGCTGTGCAGTTGGCGAACTGGACGCGCGAAATTCCGCCGGCCGCACACGCTCTGGCAAAGAAATACTGGCCGGGACCGCTGACGCTGGTACTGAAACGCAATGCGCGTGTGCCTGATGAAGTTACCGGCGGGCAGGACACCGTCGCGCTGCGTGTGCCGGGTCATCCGGTGGCGCAGCAACTGCTGCGTGCGTTTGGCGGCGGCATAGCGGCGCCGTCAGCAAATCGTTTCGGCCGTGTATCAGCAACGACCGCTGAACATGTGCGTGAGGAGTTCGGGGACGCCGTTGCCTGTGTGCTCGACGGTGGCGCAGCCGATGTCGGCATCGAGTCCACTATCGTCGACTGCTCCGGTGCGGTGCCGACGCTGCTGCGCCCGGGCTGGATCACACCGCAGCAGCTCGAAGCCGTTCTCGGCGTGCCACTCGCTGTAGCCGATGCCGCCGCGCCGCGCGTGTCAGGAACGCTGGAAAAACACTATGCCCCGAGGACGCCGTTGATGCTGGTGGAGGGCGATCTCGTGGTCGAACTCGCGCGCAGCCTTGTCCGGCAGGGCAAGCGTGTTGCGGCGCTCGTACGCACGGACCTGCGGCCGCTGATGGACGGGCTGGTGTGGGTTGCTGCACCGGACGATGCCGCGGGTTTTGCGCATGATCTTTACGCCAACCTGCGTGAACTCGATCAGGCCGGCTGCGACGTGATTCTCGTCGAGCAGCCGCCGGAGCGCGCTGAATGGTTTGCGATTCGCGACCGGCTGAACCGGGCGACGGCGGGTTCAGGGGAAGATCTGGACTGAGCGCCGGTCTGGATGGCGCATTCACCCGCTTATCCGGAACCGGCCGCGACAGCGCCAGCGTTCCAGCTGCGCGGTGCTACAGACATTCCCCGCCGCGTGCGGGGAATGTTTCCGCCGATATCAGTTGGGCTTGATCCCCAGTGATTTGATCACGCCGGCCCATTTCGCGACTTCGCTGTCGAAAAATTTCTGGAAATCAGCAGGTGTACCGCCGATGACTTCGGTGCCGTCGCGCAGGAATTGCTCGCGCAGGTCATTGAGCGCCGTATTGATTTCCCGGTTGAGGCGGACGACGATGGGTTGCGGCACGCCCTTAGGAAGCATCATGCCCCACCAGCCGACGGACTTGAATCCCGGCACGGTTTCGGCCACCGCTGCGACCTTGGGCAGGACCGGCGTGCGCTTGGTGCCACCGGTTGCGATGACGCGCAGCCGGCCGGCGCGCACGTGCGGGATCGTCGGCAGGAACGTGCCGAACATCCACGCGACTTCGCCGCCGATCAGGCCGCGGGTCGCCGGCGCGCCGCCTTTGTAGGCGACATGAATCATCTTGATCCCGGCCATTGAGCTCAATGACGCACCCGCCAGATGCGTGGATGCGCCGACGCCGCCCGAGCTGTATGCAATTTCTCCAGGATGGGATTTTGCGAGCGCGATTAAATCCTTGATCGACTTGACGGGCAACGAAGGGTGGACCACCGCGAGATTGGGCGCATCCGCCATCAGGATCAGCAGATCCAGATCTTTTTTCTGATCGTAGGGCAGGTTCTTTTTCAGGGTCGGATTGACCGAGTGGCTGGTCGATGCCATCAGCAGCGTGTAACCGTCTGCCGGTGAATGTGCTGCGATGTCCGTGCCGATCACCGTGCCACCGCCCGGGCGATTATCAACGATGACCTGTTGGCCGAGCCGTTCGCCGAGTTTCATGCCGACGGCGCGCGCGAGGATATCGTTGGGTCCGCCTGCCGAAAACGGCACGATGATGCGTACCGGCCGGTCCGGATAACCCTGTGCAAGGACAGCGTTCGATGCGAGAAAAGCGACTACTGATGCCAGGTAAAGCAAAGTACGAGGTAGCTGTATGTTGCGCATGAAATCTCCTCGGTAATTGTGGCGAAGCCGGAAGAATGGATGTGCGGCGGCTTGCGCGGTCCCTTGTTATGAACGGCTGGGACCCTAGGATTGTCGCAAATAAGTGACGATGAGTCACTACATCATGCGGACTTTTGGCACGAAAAACTAAAAAAACTTATTATTAATCAATTGATTATAAAATTCCGTCGTCATTCCAGAATTATGGCCAAGCCAACCTGCGCCAGTGCCTCATCCAGGTGTCCGCCGTCGAAACCGCCGACGCCGATGCCGCCGAGGATCGTGCCATCGCGCTTGATCACGAGTCCGCCCTGGGTGGGCGACAGTTGCGGGTCGCCCAGTTCGCTGATGCTGCGGCCCTGTTCTTTCAGTTTCCGTGCATGTATGCCCGTATCCATGCCCATGACGGCAGCGGTGTAAGCCTTGCGGATGGCATGGCGGCGGCTGAACAGGCGGAGCTGGCCGGTCTGGGCGTAGGCGAGCAGATTGCCGGTGTTATCGACGATCGCCATGGCTACTACGACATCAGGGCCTTGCGTGACTTTTTCGATCATCGCATTCATGGCGGCCTGAATTTTGGCGAAAGGGAGAGGTGACTGCTCGGGCATGGCGACTTTCCTTTTGATCAGATTCCGGTTGATGTTTTCTGTGTGTTTATACCTGTATATGCTCGATTGCGGTTGCCGCGCAATGTGATAATGTCCCGTGACACGCTGGCACGCCGACAGTAAATTCAAAAAAACGGGACGAGGAAGCTTCACCTATGCGGCGCAGTGATTTTGACATCACCGATACCATACGCACTACGGATCCGATTGAAGTTGGCGATGCAGTAATCAGGCTCTTTCACGGGTTGTTCCCGCACGGAAACCCGCGCCCGCTCAGTCGCGCGTTCGAAGACCTGTCGCTGATGTACCACGGCAAGCACGCGGACTACCACCCCTGCGATACCGAATATCACGACATTCAGCATGTCCTGGATGTGACGTTGGCCATGGCGAGGCTGATGGACGGTTATCAGCGCGACCCTAAAGCCGGGGCGCCGCTCGCCGCCGAGCATTTCGTTGTCGGCGTTGTCACCGCGCTGTTCCACGATATTGGTTATTTGCGCAGGCGCAATGATCGCAAACATCGTTATGGCGCCGAGTACACGCTTACCCATGTCACCCGGGGCGCACATTTTCTGCGCGGCTATCTGCCGCGCATCGGATTGAAACGGGCCGCCAAGGACGCATCAATACTGGTGCATTTCACCGGGTACGAGCGCGACGCGGCCACTATACGTCTCGATGATCCGGTGCTGCGCCGGATCGGCGAAATCCTCGGCACCGCCGACATCATTGCGCAGATGTCGGACCGCTGTTATCTCGAGAAATGCCACGACCGGCTGTATCCGGAGTTTGTCCTCGGCGGCATTGCCCGTCGCAAGATGCCCGACGGAAAGGAAGTCGTGCTATACCGGTCAGGTAAAGACCTGGTGCGCAAGACGCCGGCGTTTTACGTCAATGCGATGAAGCGTTTGGACACCGTGCTTCATCAGGCGTATCGCTATGCGGGAACGCACTTTGGCGGTAAAAATCTGTATCTGCTCGAGATGAAACAGAACGAAACATATGCGGAGGCGGCGTCAGGCCTTTCCGGGCGCAGCGGACTGCGGCGCGAACTGCCGACAACCCTGCGATCCGGCGTGCGCGCGTATCCGGAGAACCTGATTATTCGGTGAGTGGGGTAACTGTTGTCATGGCGTAATGTCGCGACCGAGGCTGCTGTCTGTCACGCGCGTCGATGTGGCCGGATGACCCGGTCAAGCGGCTGAACGTACAAAACTGAATAACTGCCCGCGCGACGCCGGCATCCCTACTGATCCTGCCATCGGCATGCGCTGTTCGCTGCGCACGAAACCCCGAGTTGTCAGCAGGGCGCTGAACGGCTTCACGTAACCGCGTCCGGGATCGGCGATCAATACCTGCGCTGCGTCGCCTGCGTGGTGTTCGATGAAGCCGGCGAGCAGCGCGGCGTGGTCGCGTTCATAGAGCAAGTCACTGCCGATGATCAGGTCGTAGCGGCCGAGCCGTGGATTCGGTCCCGTCCAGGGTGCCGTGTGGAACGGAATCGGGCCGAGTCCGTTCAGTTCCGCGTTGCGCTTCAGGAATTCACCGGCCAGCGGGTGGTAGTCGCAGGCGGTGATGTTGGCACCACGGTGCGCGAGGACCAGACTGGACAGGCCGATGCCGCAGCCGAGTTCGAGAATGCTTTTACCCGCAACCGGAAACCGGCTCATTTCTTCGGCCAGCGCGAGGCCCGCCGGCCACACGACACCGAACAGCGGCCAGGATGCGGGTGATACGCCGGCGCGCTCGGCGCTGCCGTCGGGGTCCGCATACTGCTGCTTGTCGCGCAGCACCCGGAGACGGTAGTCGCTGCCGCCGATGTGATGGGTAATGATATCGACTTCGTAGCCGGACACTGTGGATTCCCTGCGGTGAAGTCGCGGCCGCCGGCATTGGCAGCCTGACAGCGGCCGGGCGCATCCTGCGCCGCATGTGTGCAGTTTACGTGGTCTGTGCCTTGCCAGCCGCACCGCTGCCGCGATAGAAGGGCGCATGGAATCCGGATGTGCGGATCAGGAATGCCCGCTTGCCGCTGTTTTGCAGGCGGAAGTCCGGCACCGGCCCGTTGTTTCGACTGAATTTGCGAGTGATCATGAACCTGAAAAGACTGCACGTGAGAGCGCGCTACAGTGAAGCCGCGATTTGCAACGGTATGGTGTATCTGGCCGGCATGGTGCCTGAGTGCGAGGCCACGGACATCCGCAGCCAGACCACGGATGTGCTGGCGCAGGTGGACCGGTGTCTGGCAGAGGCCGGCAGCGACAGGACGCTGATCCTGCGCGCGCAGATTTATCTGGCGGACATCAAGGATATCGCCGCGATGAACGAAGTGTGGGACGCCTGGGTCAGCGCCGGTTCGGCGCCGCCCCGTGCGACGGTGCAGGCTGCGTTGTCCAATCCGGACTGGCGCATTGAAATCGTCGTGACAGCGGTACAAGCCTTGCGGACATGACTTTCCAGTGACAGCGCGCGGCGGGCGTAGATTTTCAGTTAAACGCCGAAAGTCCCGTCTGCGCCCGTCCCAGCACCAGGGCGTGGATGTCATGTGTGCCCTCGAGCGTATTCACCGTTTCCAGGTTCAGCATGTGCCGGATCACCGGATACTCGTCCGAGATGCCGTTGCCGCCGAGCATGTCGCGTGCGGTGCGCGCGATTTCCAGTGCCTTGCCGGTGGAGTTGCGTTTGAGCAGCGACACCATTTCCGGCGTGGCGCGGCCTTCGTCGCGCAGCCGACTGACATGCAGGCAGGCGAGCAGCCCCAGCGCGATTTCGGATTGCATGTCGGCGAGCTTTTTCTGGATCAGTTGAGTTGCTGCGAGGGGCCTGCCGAACTGTTTGCGATCCATGGTGTACTGGCGTGCCGTGTGCCAGCAGGCCTCGGCCGCACCCAGTGCGCCCCAGCAGATCACGAAACGCGCGTTGTTCAGGCACCCGAACGGCCCTTTGAGTCCCGACACGTTGGGCAGCAGGTTTTCTTCCGGCACGAACACGTTGTCCATGGCAATCTCACCCGTGGGCGAGGCGCGCACCGAAAACTTGCCTTCGATTTTCCGGGTGGATAGTCCCTGCATGCCGCGTTCGAGGATGAAACCGCGTATCACGCCGCCATCGTCCTTGGCCCAGACGATCATGATGTCGGCAATCGGCGCATGGGTGATCCACAGCTTGGTGCCGTTCAAACGATAACCGCCGTCTACGGTGCGCGCGCGCGTCAGCATGCTGCCCGGGTCAGAGCCGTGATCGGGTTCAGTCAGGCCGAAACAGCCCAGCAGTTCGCCGGTGACCATCTTCGGCAGGTATTTCCTGCGCTGTTCCTCGGTGCCGTAGGCATAGATCGGCGTCATCGCCAGCCCGCTTTGTACGCCGCAGGCCGAGCGGAAGGCCGTGTCGACGCGCTCGAGTTCACGCATGATCAGGCCATAGGCGACATAACCGATGCCGGCACAGCCATAGCCCTGCAAAGGTGCGCCGAGAAATCCGAGCTCACCCATTTCACGCATCACCGTGCGATCAAATGTCTCGTTGCGGTTCCAGTCGCGAATGCGCGGCGCGAGCTGTTCCTGCGCGTACTGGCGCGCGGTGTCGCGGATCAGGCGTTCTTCGTCAGTCAGCTGTGCTTCGAGCAGCAGCGGATCGTCCCACTGGAAGTGGCCGCCGGTGAGGGTGACAGAGCCGAAATCAGTCGACATCGGTGACGCGTCCAAATCAGCGAGTGGCACGGTCAAGAAACAATTTGACTGCGCGTACCAGTTCGGTCTCGTGGCCCCGGAAGAAATGGTCGGCGCCGGCGACGTTCACCTGCCCCGAACCGCGCAGCCGCTCAATCGCAGCGCGGCGCTGCGTCACACCCGCGAGCACGGCCGGGAGATCTTTTTCGCCATAAAGGTCCAGAATTGGCGCCTTGAAAGTGGCGGGATCGGTGTAATCACCGGATATTCCGATCGACACCCAGGCATCGATCGCGGGCGCCGAAGACTGATTCAGAAAATAATTGGTCATGCGCGCACCGAGGCTGTGCGAGACGATGGCGATTTTCCGGTGGCCCTTGTCGCGCATCCAGGCGACCGCGGCGGCCAGGCGTTCGGCCGCCTCCGGAAACAACGGCGGGTACTGGTCGCCGCGTGCATCGGCGGCCAGCACCGGCATCTGCACCGACAGCGTCGCATAACCCTGTTCGGCCAACTGGCTGCGCAACGGATTGATCAGACCCCAGTCCGGATGCACGCCCAGCCCGTGCACGACGATGACCCCGGCCTGTGCTTTCTGATTGGGCGCATAGATGCCGAGAAACTTTCGCCCCGAAGGGGATGCGAGTGTCACTGGATCGCCGACCAGGATTGCCGGCGTGATTTCATCAGCCCAGCGCTGCTCGCGCGCATAATCGGCCTGGGCGAAACACGCAACGCTGACCAGTACCAGCACGACAGCCGCCAGCGCACGCATCAACGACCCCTGAACGCCGGTTTTGATTTTCCGAGGAAGGCTTTTACGCCTTCGCGGTAATCCTCGGTGTCGAAACAGGCGAAGCCGACATCCCATTCCTCGGGCGCTATATCGGCTTGCACCGTCAGCCGTTCGATGAACTGCTTGTGCCAGCGCGCAACCAGCGGTGCGCCATTGGCGATGCGCTGTGCCAGCGCGTAGCTTTCCGTCTCAACCCGGTCATCGGCGACGACGCGGTTGACCAGGCGCTTGCGATACGCTTCTTCCGCATCGAACACGCGGCCTTCGAGCAGGATTTCCAGCGTCGTTGCGCGCCCGACCAGTGCCAGCAGTCCGGCGAGCTCACCGTAGGCCATGGTCAGTCCAAGCTTGTTGATCGGTACGCCGAAGCGGCTGGAAGTGCCGCAGATACGCATGTCGCACATCGCCGCAATCTCCAGTCCGCCGCCGACGCATGCGCCTTGAATCAGGGCCACCGTCGGATGGCGGCACTGCGCAACCGCCTGCATGGTGCTGTGGATCACCTCGCCGTAGAGCTTGGCCTGGCGCGCATTGGCGCGCTCGGTGGCGAATTCGGCAATGTCTGCGCCGGCAGCGAAGGCCTTGTCGCCGGCGCCGCGCAGCACGATGCAGCGCAGTGCATCGTTATCGGAGAGCAGGCGCATGGTTTCGCCCAGGCGAGTCCACATCGCCTTGGTGAGGGCATTGAGTTTTGCCGGGTTGTTGAGCGTGACGGTGGCAATCGCGCCGTCGCGGGACAGAATTACGGGATCGGATTCAGAGGTCATGAGTCACCGGTAAAACAGATTGACCAAGGACAGCGGGATGGCCGGAATATACGTGACCATCAGGAGTACGCCGAGCAGCACGCCGATGAAGTATATATTGACCTTGCTCACCTCCCATATGCCGGTCTTGGCGATCGAACATGCGGTCATCAATACGCTGGCGACCGGCGGTGTCTGCTGGCCGATCGACAGGTTCAGCGTGACGATGATGCCGAAATGCACCGGATCAATGCCGGCGGCCGTGACTACCGGCATCACAATGGGCACCACCAGAATGATCGCGGCGGCGGAATGCAGGAACAGCCCGATGGCGAGGAAAAACACGTTGAGCAGTGCGAGGATCACGTAAGAGTTGGTGGTCAGGTTGGTGATGGCCAGTGCCAGCTGCTGCGGCACCTGCGCCTCGGTCAGGTAGATGCCCAGCAGCGCGCTCGATGCGACCAGCAGCATGACCACCGCGGTCTGCACGCCGCCGTCGATGACGGCAGCCCTGAACAGTTTCCAGTTAAACTCGTGGTAGATCAGCGCGATGACGATTGCGGCGACCACCGCAAGCCCCGCGCCTTCGGTTGCGGTGACTACGCCGCCGAAAATGCCGCCGAGGATGATAATGGGCAGCAGGAAAGCCAGCGATGCATCCTTGAAGGTTTTCCACAGTTTCTTCAGCTGGAATACTTCTTCGACGGGGTAGTCGTGGCGCACTGCGAACCAGTAGCACAGCCCCATCATGAACAGGCCGCCGATGATCCCCGGGACAATGCCCGCAACAAACAATTGCACCACCGAGCTTCCCGACATCACCGCGTACAGAATCATCGGGATTGACGGCGGGATGATGATGGCGAGCGAAGCCGAGGACGAAGTCACGGCGGCGGCAAACGGCGCCGGGTAGCCTTTCTTTTTCATTGCTGGGATCAGGATCGACCCCAGTGCGGCGACGTCGGCAACGGCGGATCCGGAGATTTCGGCGAAAAACATCGAGGCACCGACGTTGACCATGGCCAGGCCGCCACGGACGAATCCGAAAAGCGCCGAGGCAAAAGCCAGCAGCCGCCGCGAGATGCCGGAAGTGTTCATGATCGCGCCGGCGAGGATGAACAGCGGGATCGCGATCAGCGGAAAATTGGTCGCGCCGTTGTACATGACGATCGGCAGATTGGGCAGCGTGTCCAGGCCCTGGGCGGCGACCATCGCAACTATGGCGGCGATACCCAGCGCCACGGCGATCGGCACATTCAGCAGCACCAGGGCGAGCACGCCGATGAACAGCAGGAAGATGGCCATCAGCGTGGCGACCCGGGTGCGATCACTCGCGGCACCGGATTCACGGGTTGACCTCGGCAGGGTGTGTGCGCTGCGTTCGGGGGTCGCGGGCCTCGGCCAGCACCTGTGGCAGATTGAGCAACTGGGCGATGATGAACAGTAAGGCGCCGATCGGTATTACTGATTGCGTGTAGTTGACCGACACTTCCGGAATGCTGACCAGGTAATCCGTGGCGAGTACGTCCATGATCGACCACCCAACCCAGGCAGTCAGCGCGAAGAAGCTGATGACGCAGGCCTCAGCAAAAATGACCGCGGGTACGCGCAAAGCCGGACGCAGGCTGTCGACCAGCCCGGAGAAACCGATATGGGCGCGCTTGTGGGCGGCAAGTGCGGCCCCGTAGTATGTCAGCCACGCGAGCAGTATGGAGGCAACCTCGTCGTACCATACCAGCGACTCTCCGAGCGAGCGGAATACGACGCCGACGATGACTTCGATGGCCAAAGCAGTCATCAGCAGAAACACGATGGTTTCCAGCAGGCCCTCGTAGGCGGCACGGATGCGCGACAGCGTCATGATGGATTCCGGTTCGGATCAGGGGCGGGAGCGGGCCGGACCCGTTCCCGCCTGATCGGAGAACTCGGCGGGGGCCTACTTGGCGAGGCTCAGTGCCTTGTCGATCAGCTCTTTTGAGCCTTTGACCGACTGGCCGAACTCTTCGTATACCGCTTTGCTCGCGGCGACGAAGGCCGGCTTGTTGGGCTCATTCACCTGTACGCCGGCGGCCTTGATCTTGGCCAGCAGGTCATCCTCGGCTTTTGCGGCCGTGGAGTAGACGAAGGCCTGGGTTTCCTTGGCAGTGTCTTCAAGAATTTTGCGTACATCGGCCGGCAGGCTTGCCCATTTCTTGGCGCCCACGGTGGCGTATGCGGGCGTGTACACATGCCCGGTCAGCGACAGGAATTTCTGTACTTCCTGGAACTTCGCGCTGTAGATCTGCGTGAACGGATTCTCCTGGCCGTCCATCACGCCGGTCTGCAGGGCAGTGAACACTTCGGAAAACTTCATCGGGCTCGGATTCGCGCCATAGGCCTGAAACATTTTCACGCGCCATTTGCCTTCGGGTGTGCGCAGCTTGATGCCCTGCAGGTCAGCCGGCACATTGATCGGCCGCTTGTTGTTGGTGATATGGCGATAGCCATTTTCCCAGACCGCAATGATCTTGAGCCCTTTCTTTTCGGCTTCCGGCGCGAGGCGCGGCCAGACCACTTCTTTTTCGATGGCCCCCATGTGCTTGCGGTCCTTGACCATGTAAGGCATCTCGAAAATGCCGAACAGGTCAACTTCCGACGACATCACGGTCGAAGGCAATGCCATGTCGACCGTACCGAGCTTGAGTTTCTGCAGCAGTTCCTTGTCGCCGCCGAGCTGGCTCGAGCCGAAGACGACAACCTTGGCTTTGTTGCCGAGTTTGGCGTTGGCTTTCTTGGCGAATTCCTCGGCTGACTGGGCGAACAGCGAGCCCGGCTCACCGACGTGCCCGAATTTGATCTCGGTTTGCGCGGCAACAGCCTGTGCGAACAGTGCGCATGCCAGCATGGACAGCAGCTTGAACGATTTCATGACGTACCTCCTTTGAACGCTCTTTGAACTTTGTTCCGGCTCTGGTGACTGCGGGCCGGGTCGTTGACTACTGGCTAATTACCGGCTTCATCTACGGACGACAAAACGTGCTTCGGTGCGGAATCATCATTGCTGCGGGATCTTCGCTTCACGGACAACTCTGGCCCACTTGTCGGTTTCTTCGCGCAGCAGTTTCACGAATTCCGCTGGTGTGCCCGGTGTGGCATCCATTCCCTGCCGGGCGTAGCGCTCCTTCATTTCCGGCGCGCTGAGTGTGGCAACCATGGCCTTGTTGACCTTGTCGATGATCGGCCTGGGTGTGCCGCTGGGGGCAAGCACGCCGTACCAGGTGGCATATTCGAATCCCGGGACGCCGGATTCAGCGACCGTGGGTACGTCGGGCAGTGGTGCTGCGCGGGCCTTGGTCGTGACGGCGATACCGCGCAGGCGGTTGCTCTTGACGTGCGGCAGCGCCGATGCAAACGTGGACATGAATGCATTGGTTTCATTGCCCAGCAACGCGGTGACGGCCGGCCCCGTGCCTTTGTAAGGGACATGGATCAGGCTGATCTTCTGCGACATCATCAGCATTTCCATGGCCAGATGCGTGCCCGACCCCAAACCGGCCGAGGCGTAGGTTAGTTTGCCCGGCTGTGAACGCGCCAGCGCGACGAACTCCTTGAAATTCTTCGCAGGCAGCGAGGGATGAGCGACGATGATGTTGGGCTGCTCGGTCGCCAGTGAAATCGGCGCGAAATCGCGGATGGCATTGAACGGCAGCTTTTTGTACAGCGCCGCATTGAAAGCCATGCTGATGTTGCCGAGAAAAAGCGTGTAGCCGTCGGGCAGAGACTTGCTCGCGATGTCCGCGCCGAGCACGCTGCCGGCGCCGGGACGATTGTCGACGACGATCGTGGTGCCCAGCGCCTGTCCCAGCGCATCGGTCATGGTGCGTGCGCTGATGTCGCTGCCGCCGCCGGGGGCGAAGGGTACGATCATGCGTATGGGTTTGGTCGGGTAGGTCTGCGCCTGCGCGGGGCAGGTCATTGCAGCCACGGCCGCGATGATGAAAGCGGTACTCCTGAGCATGGATGCTCCTCCGGTATAGGTTTGTTGCCGGGCTCTGCTCTCTGTGTCAGCTCGCCCGCTCCGGCTCTGCCGGAGCGGGAAGCATACCACCGGCTTCCTCGTCGATCATGCCGCTTTCGCCGTGCGCGCCTGTGCTTTGCCGCCCGCAGTCAGATAGTCCATTGCCGCGGCGACTCCGCCCTTCTTATGCGGCACTTTCGCGAGTTCCAGCCCCATCTCAACCCCGGCCAATGTCCCCATCAGCGTCAAATCATTGAAGTCACCGAGATGGCCGATGCGAAACACCTTGTCCGCGATCTTGCCCAGTCCGCTGCCCAGCGACATGTTGAAATGTTCCAGGACCACTTTTCGAAACGCGACTTCGCTGTGGCCTTCGGGCATCAGCACGGCGGTCAGCACGCCGGAGTATTCGGCCGGGTTCTGGCACAGGACTTCGAGCCCCCAGGCATTGACCGCGCGGCGCGTGGCGTCGGCGTGGCGCTGATGGCGCGCAAACACGTTGTCCAGTCCTTCTTCGTCGAGCAGCATTTTCAGCGCTTCGCGCAAACCGTAAAGCAGGTTGGTTGCCGGCGTGTACGGGAAAAAGCCGTTCTTGTTCGGGGCGAGCATTTCTTCCCATGACCAGTACGAACTCGGCAGCTCCGCGAGCTTGCTCGCCGCGAGGGCTTTCGCAGAAATAGCGTTGAACGACAGCCCCGGCGGCAGCATCAGGCCTTTTTGCGAGCCGCCGACGGTGACGTCGACGCCCCATTCATCATGGCGGTAGTCGACCGAGCCCAGGCCCGAGATGGTGTCGACCATGAGCAATGCCGGATGCTTTGCGCGATCGATGGCCTTGCGCACCTCGCCGATGCGAGAAGTGGCGCCGGTGGACGTTTCGTTGTGGACGACGCATACGGCCTTGATGGCGTGCGCGGTGTCGGCGGAGAGCCGCGCTTCGATGGCCGCGGGATCGGCGCCGTGGCGCCAGTCGCCTGCGATGAATTCCGGTTTCAGGCCCAGGCGCAGCGCGAGGTTTTTCCACAGCGTCGCGAACTGGCCGCTTTCGTACATCAACACGTTGTCGCCGGGTGACAATGTGTTGACCAGTGCCGCTTCCCATGCGCCGGTGCCGGAGGCGGGATAAATGACGACATCGCCCTTGGTCTTGAACACACGCTTCATGCCGGCCAGTACGTCCTTGCCCAGTTGCGCAAATTCCGGACCGCGATGGTCGATGACCGGCATGTCGATCGCGCGCATTACGCGCTCGGGCACGGTGCTGGGACCGGGAATCTGGAGGAAGTGGCGGCCGGCGGCGTAAGTCATGGTGGGGCTCCAGGCTGGAGTGAGGGCAACGGGCATGGTAACCCCCGCATCGCGGGTGTAGCAATCACTTTTTGTATGCAAATATAGCCGAGACAAGCTCTGAAAAAGAAATATTATGTATCTAATTGTTTTTATTCATATTTATTTATTGCCTCAATGACCGGCCGAAGGTATTATGCATACAAAAGGAAGCTTGCCATGCCTGAAGCCGCCGTACTGAATACCAACGTCACCTCGCTGGTCGATCGCCGCCTGCTGCACGAAACCGTGGTCAGCCAGCTGCGCGACCTCATCGTGCAGGGCGAACTGGCACCGGAAAGCAAGCTCAACGAACGCGTGCTGGCGGAGAAGCTCGGCACTTCGCGTACGCCCTTGCGCGAAGCGATCAAGTTTCTTGCCTCCGAGGGGTTGGTCGAACTGTTGCCCAACCGCGGTGCGGTGGTGGCGGCGCTCAAGCCGGAAAAAATGAAAGAGGTGTTTGTCGTGCTCGGCGCACTGGAGGCGCTGGCCGGTGATCTTGCCTGCCGCAACGCCACTGAAGCCGACATCGCCGAGATCCGCGCATTGCATTACCACATGCTCGCGCACCATGCCCGCGGCGAACTGGCGCAGTACTTCCGTTACAACCAGCAGATCCATATCAAGCTGATGGAATGCGCGGGCAATGCCACGCTGACGCAGGTTTATCGCGGACTGAATGCCCATGTGCGGCGCGCTCGGTACATGGCCAATCTGTCGCGCGAACGCTGGGACAAGGCGGTGCATGAACACGAGGAGATACTCGATGCGCTGGTCAGGCGTGACGGCGTGCGCCTGCAGGGACTGCTGCGCGATCATCTTGCAAACAAGCTGGTGCTGGTAATGGAAGTCCTGACCGCGACGCAGGGCGCGACGTCATGAATGCTCCTGTCAAACCGGTGCATTTGGCGCCAACGGGGCCTGACCGCAGCGCGCTGGCGCAAAGGCTGCGGCGCGAATTGCGCGGCGAAGTGCTGTTCGACGCCGCGTCACGCGGGCGATATGCCACCGATGCCTCGATTTATCAGATCGAACCGGTGGGCGTGGTGGTGCCGCGTGACGAGAACGACGCACTGACTGCGCTACAGATTGCGACAGACGCCGGGGTGCCGGTACTGCCGCGCGGCGGCGGCACCTCGCAGTGCGGACAGACCGTCGGCGCCGCGCTGGTGCTCGATGTGTCGAAACACCTGAACGAGATTATCGCGTTTGACCGGGACGCGCGCACGGTGACCGTGCAGCCGGGCATGGTGCTCGACCATCTGAATGCGTGGCTGAAGCCGTACGGCCTGTGGTTTCCGGTGGATGTTTCCACCAGTGCGCAGGCCACCATCGGCGGCATGACCGGCAACAATTCCTGCGGCTCGCGCTCGATTGAGTACGGCAACATGGTGCATAACGTGCTGGGTATTGATGCCTGGCTGGCCGATGGCGCGCAATATCGTTTCGCCACTGTGCCGCAGAATCTCGAGGAACTCGACGGTCCGCGCGGTTATCGCGATCTGGTCGGGCGTATCGCGGCGATCGCCCGGCGCGAGGCCGAGGAAATCGAGCATCGATACCCGAAAGTGCTGCGCCGCGTCGGCGGCTACAACCTTGACCTGATGCTGCCGCGGGGCGCCAATATGGCGCATCTGCTGGTGGGTTCGGAGGGAACGCTGGCGTTTTCACGCCGCGTCGAACTGAAGCTGTCGCCGCTGCCGCGTCACAAGACGCTGGGCATCTGCCATTTCCCGACGTTCTATCAGTCGATGGAAGCCCCGCAGCACATCGTCAAACTGAAACCGGCGGCGGTCGAGCTGGTGGATCGCACGATGATCGATTTGGCGCGCAGTAATCCTGCTTTCCGTCCAATCGTTGACCAGTGCGTCAAGGGCGAACCCGCTGCGATCCTGCTGGTGGAGTTTGCCGGTGAGGATTGCGACGAACAGATTCGCCGGTTGCGAGAACTGGTCGAACTGATGGGCGAGCACGGCCTGCCGGGCAGTGTCGTCGAAGTCATCGATCCGGCCGTGCAGCGTGAGTTCTGGGAAGTGCGCAAGGCCGGCCTCAATATCATGATGTCGATGAAGGGCGACGGCAAACCCGTGTCGTTCATCGAGGATTGCGCGGTGCCGCTGGAGCATCTGGCTGAATACACGGACCGGCTGACACAGGTCTTTCACAAACACGGCACCAGAGGCACCTGGTACGCGCATGCCTCGGTCGGCTGCCTGCATGTGCGGCCGATACTCGACATGCGCCGCGACGGCGCACAGAAAATGCGCGCGATTGCCGAGGAAGCAGCCGCCATGGTCAGGCAGTACAAGGGCTCCTATTCCGGGGAGCACGGGGACGGACTGGTGCGTTCGGAGTGGATCGCGCCGTTCTTCGGTCCGAAGCTGGTCGGTGCGTTCGAGGAAATCAAGGATCTGTTCGACCCCAAAGGATTGCTGAATCCGGGGAAGATCGTGCGGCCGTCGAAACAGGATGACCGTACTTTGTTCCGCTTCAAGCCGGACTACGCAGCACAGCCGCTGACCACAGCACTGGACTGGTCTGACTGGGGTGGCTTCGACAAGGCGGTCGAGATGTGCAACAACAACGGGCATTGCCGCAAGTTCGATACCGGCACGATGTGCCCGTCATACCGCGTGACGCGCGAGGAGCAGCACCTGACCCGCGGGCGCGCCAATACTCTGCGGCTGGCACTGTCGGGGCAACTCGGACCGGATGCGTTGACATCCGGTGCCGTGCGTGAAGCGATGGAATTGTGCGTGTCGTGCAAAGGCTGCAAGCGCGAATGCCCTACCGGTGTCGACATGGCGAAGATGAAAATCGAGTTCCTGCACCACTGGCGCCGGCATCATGGACTGACCCTGAAGGAACGCCTGATCGCCTGGCTGCCGCGTTATGCGCCGTGGGCTGCACGGTTTGCTCCGGTGGTGAATCTGTTGCAGGGATGGGCCAGGCCGCTGCTGGGTTTTGCCTCGCAGCGCACGCTGCCGGCGTGGCGCAGTGACGCGTTTGCCCTGTCTGAGACGCCGGCCGCTGCCGGCGGCCGCGAAGTCGTGCTGCTGGTCGATACCTTTAATACTTATTTTGAGCCGGACAATGCCAGGGCTGCCGTCAAAGTACTGGAAGCGGCCGGTTACACGGTCCACCTGCCCCGCGCTGTCGACGCGGGGCGGCCGCTGTGCTGCGGCCGCACTTTTCTCGCCAGCGGTCTGGTGGCCGAGGCGCGTGCCGAAGCGCAGCGCATGATTGCTGCGCTGCAGCCGTATGTTGTGCGCGGCGTGGCAGTGGTTGGCCTGGAACCCTCATGTCTGTATACGCTGCGCGATGAGTTTCTGTCGATGTTCCCGACCGGTGAGGCCGGGCCATTGTCACTGCAGGCGATGCTGTTCGAGGAATTCATTGCGCGCGAACACGATGCCGGAAGATTGCAGCTGGAGCTGAAGGCACTGCCGCAGACCAAGGCGCTGCTGCATGGGCATTGCCATCAGAAAGCGTTTGCTGCGATGCCAGCGGTGCGCAAAGTCCTGGCGCTGGTGCCCGATCTGAACGTTGAATTGATCGAATCGAGCTGTTGCGGCATGGCCGGCAGCTTTGGCTACGACGCAAAGCATCATGACGTGTCGATGCGCATGGCCGAAGCGTCGTTGCTGCCGAAAGTGCGCGAAGCCGATAAAAACACGCTGATCGTTGCAGACGGCACCAGTTGCCGGCACCAGATTCAAGATGGTGCGGCGCGAGAGGCTGTACACGTGGCACGGGTGCTGGCGTCGGCACTGTGTTGACGGTGCAGTGCGGCATTGCGGCGTTATTCATGTGCCACGGGTTGACAATTAAGTTCCGCGCCAATAGCCTGAAGTCCATATAACAGAATAATAGTTCGGAGGGGGATGGACCAGCCTGTACCCGCAACAGCCGCGGCTGGCGTGGCAACGCGCCCGTGGCTGCTGGAAATCGAAAACCTGCACGTGCACTTCGTCACGTCGCGCGGTGTCGTACGCGCGGTCGAAGGAGTCTCGTACAAGGTCAAGCCCGGGGAAGTCGTGGCGCTGGTCGGCGAATCCGGTTGCGGCAAATCCGTGTCATCACTAGCCGTGATGCGCCTGCTGGCCAAGCCCGCGGGCCGCGTGGTGCACGGCCGCATCCTGTTCGAAGGCCGTGATCTGCTGACCCTGCCGGACGACGAAATGCGCGCGATCCGCGGCCGTGATATCGCGATGATTTTCCAGGAGCCGATGACCTCGCTCAATCCGGTGCTCACCATCGGCTTTCAGATCATGGAGCCGCTCCTGATACACCTGAACATGACCGAGGCTCAGGCACGTACGCGAGCGGTGGAACTGCTGACCCTGGTCGGCATACCGGATCCGGATCGCCGTCTGGATCAGTATCCGCACCAGTTCTCCGGCGGCATGCGTCAGCGCGTAATGATCGCGATCGGACTTGCGTGCAATCCGAAGCTCATTATTGCCGATGAGCCGACAACCGCGCTCGATGTGACGATCCAGGCGCAGATCCTGGAACTGATGAAGAAGCTGTCGCGTGAACTCAATATTGCGCTGGTGGTCATCACGCACAATCTGGGCATCGTTGCGCGCTACGCTGATCGTGTGAATGTCATGTACGCAGCGCGCCTGGCGGAAACAGGGCGGGCCGCCGACGTTTTTGCCCAACCGCTGCATCCGTACACGGCCGGGCTGTTGCGGTCGGTGCCACGGCTCGACCAGCCGCGCGGCCGCATGCTGGAAACTATCGAAGGCCTGCCGCCGAATCTGCTTGAGCCGCCACCCGGATGCCGTTTCGCGCCGCGTTGCCGTGCCAGGCAGGATGCCTGTGTTGCCGCAGTGCCCGAACTCGAGGACGTTATGCCCGACCGCCACTCGGCATGCATCCGGGCGCGTGAAATGGCTGAAGTCGGTGCTATCGGCCTGGGCTTGCAGAGCGCGCAGCCCGAATCGCCCGTGGCAAAAAATCTGGACCGTACCAAACCGCTGCTACAGGTTGATCGGCTGAAAACCTATTTTGACGTGACCACGGGATTCAAGGCGTTCGGCGCCCGCAAGAGCCTGGTACGCGCTGTTGATGACCTGTCGATCAAGATCTATCGCGGTGAAACGGTTGGTCTTGTCGGCGAATCCGGCTGCGGCAAGACTACGGTCGGTCGCACGCTGCTAAGACTCGAGCGGGCGACCAGCGGCAATATTCAGTTCGACGGCATCGACGTGGTCAGTGCGGAAGGCGACGAGCTGAAAGCCTACCGGCGCAAGGTCCAGGTCATTTTCCAGGATCCGTACAGTTCGCTCAACCCGCGCATGACCATCGGCCAGATCATTGCCGAGCCGATGCTGGTCTACAAACTCGTGGCCGACCGCAAGGAAGCACAGGCGCGCGTCAAGGATCTGCTGACGCAAGTGGGCTTGTTTGAGTACATGGCGGAGCGCTATCCGCATGAGCTTTCGGGCGGGCAACGGCAGCGCGTGGGCATTGCACGGGCGCTTGCCATGGAGCCGGAGTTCATTATTTGCGACGAGCCGGTATCCGCGCTTGATGTGTCGATTCAGGCGCAGATCATCAACCTGCTTGAAGAACTGCAGCAGAAATTCAACCTGACCTTCCTGTTCATTGCGCACGATCTGGCGGTGGTGCGTCATATTTCGAACCGGGTGATCGTGATGTATCTGGGTAAAGTCATGGAAATTGCCGATCGTGACGCGCTCTACGCCAATCCCCTGCATCCGTACACGCAGGCGCTGCT
>Ga0224505_10000464_pt1 | contig 27776 bp, 20 predicted proteins | sample SF_Jan12_sed_USG_FD_169102 | JGI IMG/M metagenome (GOLD analysis project Ga0224505, IMG submission 169102) | Sediment microbial communities from San Francisco Bay, California, United States - SF_Jan12_sed_USGS_4_1 | ecosystem: Environmental > Aquatic > Marine > Sediment | place: USA: California... | reverse complement strand
TTCCCATGGGAAATCATTCCAGTCAATTTCAACGGAAGGAAACTGCAGCCTGGCGGCGCTTGTCCAGTTTCTGTTCTCCAGGGCTATTCGAGACGGAATCGCTGCGGCCGAATATGCGACTTTGAAATTGACCGGAAAAACTTTTTCAAATGTTTTCAGGTACTCACATTGGTCATTCGCTTTCTTGGTTTCACCTATTTGTAAATAGGCATAGACGAGATAATCCATGCCATGCAATTCCTCATCCCAATGACCTTTAGGGTCGATTCGCTCAGCGTAACACTGTGCGGCACCTACCGAATTTATGTTTGATTTTATAGATTCTTCCCAAAGACCCAATCGCGTGAAAATATGAGAGGGCATGTGCTGGGCATGTGCCGACGCCGGTGCGATTTCGGCGTACCTCCTCGCTGTTGGTAATGCTAATTGGGCAAGTTCAGGATAGTCGTAATTATGAATAATGTAATGTGCTATTCCTGGGTGATTTGGTTGATCCAAAAATAACACCTCCAGAAGTTTACCAGACTTCCGTTGATTTTTATAGCTTTTATCGGATGGATCGGCTGATGCCGTCAATGCCAATGCATAGAAAATTGCAGCCTCCTTATCATCTCTATATTTTTCATACACTTGTTCCATTTTTTTTTCAAAGCGGAGAACCCGTAATTTATGATCAGTAGATTCCCAATCCTTGTAAAACTCGCCAATAGCATCCAAATAATCCTTTTCTCTTTCAGATTTGGCCAGAGATTCAGCCGCTTGTAATATTTTGGAGCCTTTTTCCAGGTAGCCAGTACCTGATTGTACCCATAGCGAATGAAAGTTGCACATGGCGATGCCCCAATATGCCATGGCACATTCCGGATCTATCTCAATCACTTTTACAAATGCCTTTTCTGCTTCGTCGTACTCGAATGAATGTAGCAGCGATATGGCCAGATCAAAAGTTTCGCGGCTCTTTGGATCACAAGAAAGTGAGAAACTCACATCTCCAAATTGTTGACCCCCACACAAAGTAATATCCCCTCTTTGAAGGTCAATAGAGGTTAATATCACTTCTGCAGTTCTTTTTTTGTTTTGACAGCCAATCGCGCATAGCGCAATTATCAGACAAAAAAGAAGAAATGACATTTTGTTTGGTTTCATGGTTTCAGAATTGTGTCTTTGCCAAACATTGAGTCCGGATTATTCTGTACCGTGTTAAACGCTAATCTTTCTATTTCTTGCCAATGTATTCCAGGACCCGATCACCGTATTATTTTCAATTATTACTGCTCTATCGTATAGCGCTACCGTAGGGCAAATATGGTAAGGCACACCATATAATACATCGCCGACCTTATAGTCCTTACCATCTTTCACGTGAAAGATCATATGTTCCTCGCTGTGCCCGACTGGATCAAGATTGGACGCATTGAGAAAATAAACCCGGCTATGCAGCGGATTTTCCGAGGCAATGGCCTTGTGCCCAAGGTCTATGCATATCGAATCTGGTGTTGGTTTTGATATAACCCGGGTCACTACCAAAGCGGCAAGCAAATAGTGTTGTTCTGCAAGGGTGGTCTTGTATCCGTAATCCCAATAAATGAAGGTTCCTGGGCTGCACTCAATGTTTTTGCGCTTGCAGTGAATGGAATAGGTTGGTGTTCCGCCGGCCACGATGCGCAATTCCGTTTTGAATCTATCCTGTATTTCCTTTTGTATCCTCACCACGGGAGCAAAAGCTTCATCACAATTTTTTTTGCGCACCTCAAAATCGATATCCCGGATATGACCATCATACACATGAAGTCCGCAGCGTGTAATACCTTTCAACGATTTGCAATGTTCAAATAAGCTCAATGCTTCTGCCGGTGGCAGCCCGGTTCTATTCATACCAACGTTGAGGTCTATGAAAACCGGCAGTTGTAAACTGACTCGACTAAAAATGTCAGACAGATATTTTGCCGAGTCAAAGTTGTCGATAACGCACGAAAAGCTGGTCGCAGGAAATTGCTGAACCAGGGTCAGGAGCCTGTTTGCTTTAGGTCCCACGGGTTGATAGGCCAGCAATACATCAGGTGCTCCCACGCCGGCAAGCATTTCAGCCTCTGCAATGGTAGCACACTTGTATTTCTGAATACCTGCCTGCAGCATCATGGTGCACACCTCTGACGACTTGTGAGTCTTGACATGTGGTCGCAGTCTGTTTATATCGTCAATGCTGCTGATCAGGATTTGAATGTTTTCTTTAACCCTGTCCCGATATACCACGAGTGCAGGCGAATCAAGTTCGCTGATCTTATCAATTGTGTACCATTCAGTCTGAGGCATAATAAGTGATGGGTTAGTTTACAAAGCAACAATATCTGCTGCTTAAACAAAAGCATTCAAGATCATGACACCAATCAATCCTGAGATTGACACGATAGTTTCCATCAAAGACCAGGAACGAATGGTCTCTTTAATGCTTAAATTAAAATATTCCTTGAATAGCCAAAATCCAGAGTCATTGACATGTGAAAACATTAGACTCCCGGCTCCCACAGCAAGCACCATCAGATTTGGATTTACGTCTGGACGATCCAGCAGGGGAACTACAATTCCTGCCGCCGTTAAGCCGGCGACAGTAGCGGAGCCCACGCATAATCGAATTACACAGGCAATGGTCCATCCAAGGAGCAAGGGATGAACATCAAGACCATTTAACAGGACGGCAATTTCATCGCTCACACCGCTGTCAATTAAAACTTGTTTCAACGCACCGGCACCACCCATGATCAACAATAGCATGGCAATATCTTTCACGGATTCTGAATAAATGTCCATGATCTTTTTCATGCTCATTCCTGCACGGAGTCCAAGAGTGTATGTAGCGACGGCCAGCGATAGGATCATTACAATTGCAGGATCCCCCAGAAAATAAACTATTGTTTTTGGGAGCCCATCTTCAAGGGCTACGTTTCCTGAAATAGTAGTGATGCCCAGTAAAATGACCGGCAATAGCGAGGAGAAAATGCTAAGGCCCAGGCTGGGGAGTTCGCCCACAGGAATATCGCGCGATTCAAAAGTCTTCAGGAACGGAGATTTGATGTTTTTAAGGGCTTTCGAAAATACAGGCCCGGCCAGGATGACAGTCGGGATGCCAACAATAATCCCATAAAATAAAGTCGTTCCAATATCCGCATTAAATTGTGTTACCAGGGCTGTGGGAGAAGGATGTGGTGGCAGGAATCCATGCGTTACGGAGAGGGAGGCAAGCATTGGAACGCCAATATAGACCGCCGGCATTTTGTATTTTTGTGCGACCGAAAAGATCAAAGGCACTACCAATACAAAGCCGACGTTGTAAAAGAGTGGTATGCCTATGATGAATCCTGTAATCATCAGCGCCCACTGAATATGCCGTTCACCAAAAAGCTTCATCAGGCCAGCGGCGATTTGTTGCGCTGCACCGCTTTCTGCCGCCAGCTTGCCCAGCATCGCTCCGCAGACCACGATAATAGCCAGGGTGCCAAGCATGTCTCCCATTCCTTTTTGAATGGACGAAGTGATTTTCGAGACCTCAATACCCAACAGCAAGCCAGCGAGAATCGAAGAAATCAAAAAAGCGATAAAGGCATTAACTTTGAAAAGCGTGATGAGCAGGACGAGCAATGCAATACAAAGAATGATAATGATAAGCGACATGTAGCAAGGATTGGTTCTTTGGGTGATGTTATCTCCTGGATCAACAAAGACTAAATGCAAATTAGAATTTATCCGGTATCTGAATTATGCGTATCACCAGTTCGTGAGGATCTCCATCTTTATCCAACAAACTGAATTTTACCATTGGATTATCTTTCCTGATTTGTGTTTCAATATGTGTGATTTGGTTATCAGGGATGCTTTTTTGAAGCTCGTTTTGCAGTGCTACCAACGCGTTGGCAAAATCAACTTCAATTGAACTTGGGTTATAGGTTGAAGTCTTCATGTTGAGAACCTTTAATTGTTAATCGTTATCGGCAAATCTTTATCCATACTGTTTCATCCTCAAGCGAAAAATAAAATTCCTACTGGCATTTGATGATGAAGTTGTGCTCACCACCGGATCAGCGCAGATGCCCAGGTGAACCCGCTGCCAAATGCAGCCAGGCAAATTAAGTCATTTTCCCTGATTTTCCCTTCGGCCCACGCTTCACTCAATGCAATGGGAATTGATGCAGCAGTGGTGTTTCCGTATCGCATAATGTTGTTGTAAACCTGGTTATCTGAGAGTGCCAGTTTTTGCTGAATATATTGGCTGATGCGCAGGTTTGCCTGGTGGGGAACCAGCAGACTGATATCATCTTTTTTAAGATTGTTTGCGTCCAACGCTTCATTGATCACCTCTATGAATCGTACGATAGCATGTTTGAAGACCTGGCTTCCATTCATCACAACTTTAAAGGTAGACGTGTCCAGGATTTTTTCGGGTTGCCTTTCTGCGTGCGGTCGGCTGCTGCCAGGGTCTTTAACATAAAGTTCTTCTGCAAAGTTACCATCGGAATGCAGGTGCGTTGAAAGAATGCCGGGCTTGTCAGATGGTTGCAGAATAACCGCACCGGCACCGTCACCAAAAATCACGGCTGTGTTCCTGCCTGCGGTGCTGATATCCAGCGCCGTAGATTGTATTTCAGCGCCAACAACCAGGATGGTTTTGTACATACCTGTTTTTATGAATTGATCGGCAACGGACAAGGCATAAATAAATCCAGAGCAAGCGTTGCGTATGTCTAACGCTGCAATTCTTCCATCAAGGCCTAACGCGCGCTGCAATAACACACCAGACCCAGGGAAGAAGTAATCAGGTGTAATGGTAGCGAAAACGATAAAGTCGATTTCATTTTCGGTAAGGTTAGCGCGCGACAAAGCAATTCGGGAAGCCTTAGCCGCCATGTTGGCGACCGTGTCTGTGGCTGGATCCATCCATCTCCTTTCATGAATTCCTGTTCGTTCGACAATCCAATCGTTGTTTGTATCCATCAAGGTGGATAGGTACTCATTGGTAATTACATTCTCCGGAACGTGATGGCCCAGGCCAACAATTTTAGAATGGCGCATTCGATGGAATTTAGATTCTGCTAAGTTAATAAATGTTGACAAATGCGCGCGCGGAGGGATTAAATTGATGGCAGGCCATCCCTGTTGGAAATGAGAAATGAAGCATGGACGAGCCTAATCCCTAGTAGGCGCTGAAGCCGCGTTCGATAAAGTTGAAGAATCCGTTCTTAAAGGTGTGAAATGCAGTCTGAAACGAATCCAATTCGGCCATAATACCCTTGTGCTCTTCGTAGTATTCAGTGTCTGATTCCTTTTCTGACTGGAGCATCTGCGCCAGCTTGTGTTCGTGTTCACGCAGTTTTTTCCGGAGCAGATCAATCAATTCGCCATCGTAATAAATGATCAGATTTTGAAAATGATCAACATCCTTTTTGAATTCGACGGCATCGCTGTTGCCGGCATTCTGGTCTAGTACCTTCTGGAAGAAGGAGATTTCACGTTTCCACAGCGCTATTGCTGAAAGCCATTCCAGGGTTAGCTTGTGCTTGTCAAGCAAACTTGGCTGTAGTATGTATTTTCCGGTTGAGCCTAGTACAGAAATCATAGCAAAGAAGGTTTGGTGATGTCACAAGTAGGGCTGATTCTGTGATTAATTTCAGGACAACGATCATGTTTTGAGATGAGATTTGTCAGGTAAAGTGTACGATAGTGGTAGGAGATTTAAATGAATAATTGGACTATGATCGGAACACTCAATAGGGATCAGATTGATAGTTTCCTGCGATGCGAGGTCATTGGGCGTATTGGCTGTTCAGCGAATGGTAAAACTTACGTGGTTCCCATTACCTACATCTACGATGGAAAGAATATTTATGCGGCGACCAAGGTGGGAATGAAAACGGATTTGATGCGGCAAAATCCGAATATCTGCTTCGAGGTTGATCACATTCGTAATATGGCCAATTGGCAGAGTGTTATCGCGTGGGGGAAGTATGAAGAACTGGAAGGGAAGGCGGCAGAAGATGCGCTTCAATCCATCTCAAATCGCATCCACCCGATATCCACGAGTGAAACTTCCGTGCCGCGGCATGGATTGGAAAGACCGCATGAGCCGGTCAATCCCGAATTTGAGGTTGTGGTTTTCCAAATAAAAATAAAGGAGGTTACGGGCAAATTCGAAAAGCAGTGATTTTTTCGTTTCACCGCTTGCGGTTATGGCATACAACTGGCCATGCAGAAGATTAGTCACTTTCATCAACAGTTTTGAGGTTGTCATCGGGAATGCGATCGATCAGTTTATTGTAGGGATCGATTCCCGCCTTGACAGGTTTTCCCTCCACTACAAATTCAAGGACATGTTCTCCCGGGGTAAGCCAATGTTTCTTCAGGTATAGCGGTACCTTTTTCTTCATCCCTTGGTCATTCTTGCCATCTTCTGCGAAGATGCCAATGTCGATCAGGTCTTTGCCTGCTCCGGTTTCCTTCTCTTTGCCCTGCCCATCGTAGTATATCTTTCTGGTTTGGACCGTCATGGTTACCCTGTAGTTTTCGCCCTCCATTTTTTTGTAGTCTGCATTGATAATCCGGTTTTCGTACAGTGTTATTTTTTCAAAGGCATCTTCGATGAAATATTTTAAGCTGTCGGGCGTCGCTGCGTTGATGTAACTGTACCACTCGTTCGAGGTAGGGAAGGGAGGTTTTTGGCGAAATGCAGCAGTGTCAATGAATTTCTTAAAGGCTGCGTTCAGCGAATCTTCGCCAATCAAATCCTGCAGCGCATACAACACCAATGAACCTTTGTCATACCAAACGTAAGATCGGGAGTCGTTCTCCAACAAAGTTTCTTCAAACTTGTCTTCTCCGGCGCGGCCCCGGAGGTATCGATCGAGCGAGTACTTCAAACGGTTTTGCATGACATCTTTTCCGTATTCATGCTGCAATACCATGAGCGCAGAATATTCAGCCATAGATTCTGAAAGCTGATTAGCACCACGCGTTGCGCTGGGAGTTACCTGATGACCCCACCACTGATGGGCCACCTCATGCGCCGTTACGTAATAGGAATAGTCGGTATCATCGGGATCACTGAAGTCTGCCACCCATCCAAAACTCTCTGAATATGGAACTGTATTGGGAAATGACTGTGCAAAACTGGCGTAACGTGGAAACTCGAGCACGCGTATTTGATCGTATTGGTATGGCCTGAAATTTTTGGCATAGTAGGTTAGTGATGCTTTTATGGATTTCACATATCTGTCGAGGTTATATGTGTGCGATGGATGATGGAAAATTTCAATATTGACTTCATTACCCCCGGCGCCTATCCATGTGTCACGAAGAACCGCATAGCGCGCTGAGGATATATTGAAGAATAAATCCATCTCGTTATCCATCTTGTAGTGATAATATTTGCGCCCATTTTCTTCCCATTCCTTTTGAATATATCCGGGGGCGACTGCTATTTGATCAGGTTCAGTACTCACCACCGCCTCAAACGTTACATAATCTGCGTCATCGTTGAAAAGCAGATTGCTGAGGCCCCATGGATCAGTCTGAGGAGGCAGAACGTAGTCTTTTTTCGGTAATCCATACTTCTTCCGGTCTTTGTCGCTGGTCATCGGGTCTCCGGGATAACCAAAGGAAGGAAATATACCGAGATCGAAAAATGTGCCGTTGTAAACAATCTCTCTGTCCAGTCCACTGTTTGGGAAACCGCGGTAACGGGCATCCATCGTAATATCCATCTTCATGGTGTCTCCGGGTTCCATGGTCCGCGGCATCACATAGATGAAGAAACGATTTTGGGAGTCTTCCATCACCATCTTTAATGGCAAGCCATCGATTTTAAGTGTTTCAATTTTGGTGTGGGCAATTGGACTTCCGATGTTGAGCATAAGCGAGTCGATGGGACGATTCGTTTTGTTTACGATGGTAAAAATACCAGCTGCCTTCGTATATCTTTCTGTCGGAAAAATATCGATGTTGACCTTGACATCAGCTATTTTTGGTTGCGCTGAAAATTCGTACCGCTTGTATTTTTTTTCAAAGTCTGCGCTAATTCTTTTTCCTTCTTTAATCGTATGGTATACATTTAACACGCTCACATTATAATAAATAAATGCCCCGCACCCGACCCATAGTAGTGTAAAAAAAGTGAGCGGGATCGCGGCCTGGGCGTTAAACCGTTGCCGCGCTAATTTCCACCGGGCACCAAAGCCTGATTCTGCTCCGCGGTTCCAAAAAAGATTACCAATAATAAGGAACACAGTACCCAGGCTAAGCCAGTACACGTTAAACCAGGTAATGGCTTTAAAGAAATGCCCGAAGCCATTCATGTCGGACACTACATAACCAGGGCCGTAGCTGTAGAAAAAGAGGTTATAGTTTAGTTCGGCAAAATTTCGAAGTCCGAAAAAGGCTACCCAGATCCCAATGGAAATTACATGCCCGACAAACTTGTTGTTCACCAGGATGTGAACAATGAATGCCAGCATTACCAATTGAATGTACTCCGGAAACTCAATGAGATAGAGGTCCGTAAAGTACATACTGAATTCAAAATTGAAATAGCCCTTTATTATCTGATTGAGAACGCCACAGAGCAGTACGAGATTCACCAGCACAAAACTGATTAACGCAAGCGAAAGAAATTTGGAACCATATACAACCCAATTGGGGATAGGTAATGCATCGGATATATTGGCGTAGTGAACAAGTTTATCGCGGTGGACAACTTCACCGGTATAAAAAATAATGATGATAAAGACAAAGATGATGTAATCGGCGTCTTTTGCTTCCAGCATGTAGTAGGTGACTGGTAGCGATGGCGTGCCAAAAATGGGAGATCCAAACCATCCATCCAGAAACAGGAATAGTACGCCGGCAAGCAGTATAGAAACAAAATAGAAATCCTTGATGATGTTCCTGAATTCAAGCACCGACAGCCTCAGCATCTTTTGGAAGTAAATCGAGCGTGAGTATATCTTTTGAACAACAGGGAGGTCGTGAAGGGAAAGGCTTTTGGTTTCTGCGAGATCTTCCTTTGTAATTTTTCCCGAAGATACTTCCAGCATACTGCGGAATGAAAAACGGAAGTACGTAAAAAGAAATAGCACAAGACTCAGGCCAATCCAGAGAATTCTGTTCCACAAGAAATTTCCAGTCAAAGGGATTAGCATGACGTTCTGTTCAGCGGGAGTCCAGTACTTTGTCGCGTTGACATAGGTTGTAAGGGCGAACGGATCGAGGATATCGACCAAAGTCTTATTGTCGAGGTCTCGTGTAAGGGCGTTGGCCAGCAGATATCCAACAAAAAGTATTACACTGCCGACGTATGTGACAACGATTTTCCTGGTGAGTACAACCAGCGAAAAGAAAACAGTGCCGGTAAAGAATAAATTTGGAAGTCCAAGTACGAGCGTGTTGTACAGATAATGGTGGAATACAAACGGACCATATTGTTCAGGCTCTATTTCGCCGGAAAGTACACCGATAGGTCCGCCAATCCATGTTCCCAGATGATATCCGAAACTGATTAAGAGCAGGATGACAAATGAACCCAAGAACCGGCCCATCAGATACGACTTTTCTCTTATGGGATAGGCGAAAAAATAATCCTTGGTTTGATATTCAATATCCCGGTAAACAGGAACGCCCATTACCGCGGAAGCTATGAGCATTTCGAAAATGCTCAGTATAATAATAAACTGGCCGATGGCGTATGATGAGTTCACGAAGACTTTTTCAGAGGCGGGGCTGTTACCGTAGATACCGCTGATCAGTGCAAACAGGAATATGATGGCAAAGTATGCCCATGTTGCCGGGCGCTTAAGTCTGTACTTGACTTCAAATAGAAATATTTTCCAAAGCATAGCTGTTCCGTTGAATATATTATGGCCTACACTGTAACGATGTCCATCTTTTCCGCAATACGCGAAAAATAGAAATCTTCCAGGCCAGCCTCGACAGCCTTGAAACTTTCATCGGGTTGGATGTCACTTAATACATGGATTTGCGTTTTACCGGCCTTTAATTGCGTGGAAATGACCTGGAAAGAATTCCGAAATACAGTCAGCTCGTTTTTCTCAATTGTTTTGCTCCAGATTTTACCCTGCACGGAATCTACAAGGGTGGTGGGATGGCCCTCAGCGATGACTTCTCCCAGGCAGATGATTGCCATGTTGCTGCAGAGATTTGTTACGTCTTCAACAATGTGTGTCGAGAGAATGACGATGGTGTTTTCGCCAATTTCGCTTAATAGATTGTAGAAGCGGTTTCGTTCCGCCGGGTCCAGCCCTGCGGTTGGTTCGTCTACGATAATAAGCTTTGGATTTCCAATGAGTGCCTGTGCTACGCCAAAGCGTTGCTTCATTCCACCGGAAAAAGTTCCCAGATTTTTATTTTTTACGTCCGCCAGGTTCACCTTTTCAAGTAGTGCGCTGACGATTTGTTTTCGCTGCTTCTTTTCTACAATGCCCTTCAGATCCGCAATATGGTCCAGCATAGTCTCAGCAGTTACACGGGGATAAACCCCAAATTCTTGCGGCAAATAGCCCAATATCTTTCTAACCTCCTGTTTTTGATCCAGCACATCCAGGCGGCCAAGGGTAACAGATCCACTATCTGCCTCCTGCAACGTTGCGATGGTGCGCATAAGTGATGATTTACCGGCGCCGTTAGGACCGAGTAAACCAAACATTCCCTGGTTGATGGTCAGGGAGACGTTTTTAAGCGCCTGTACACCGTTTGAGTAAGTCTTGCTGAGGTTTTGAATAACAAGCTGCATACGAGGTAGAATTGGTTAATCGTAAAAGAATTTTGAAGATAAGGATAGCAGATCATTCCAGCAAAGCCATATTGCGCAATACACAGGTGTAAAAAAAAAGCGAAGCCCGCACTGCCAGCTGCCGAGGTTCCGGATCGTGGCTACATTACCACATTCACGATCCTCCCTGGCACGACGATTACTTTTTTAGGTGCCTTTCCTTCGGTCCATTTGATAACAATTTCTGAGGCCAGCACAAGTTTTTCAATATCTTCTTTGGGCATGTCCAGGGCAAAATTCATTTTTGCCCGCACCTTACCATTGATAGAAATAGGATATTCAAATGAATCTTCTCTCAGATATTCTTCATTGTACTGCGGAAAAGCTTCATTCAGGATCGTATCACTATGACCCAACTTCTCCCAAAGTTCTTCAGCAATATGCGGGGCGAAAGGCGAAAGGGCAATTACGAGTGGTTCAAGGATAGCACGCTTGTTGCATTTCATGGAATTCAACTCATTGCTGCAGATCATGAACTCACTTACGGACGTATTGAAAGAAAAATGATCTATGTCGTATTCAATCTTCTTCAGTGTTTTGTGCAGCACTTTTAGTGCTTCGGGGGTAGGTTTGCCATCACTTACTTCGAAATTGCCCTGGGCGTTGTGAAAGAGATTCCAGAATCGGCGTAAGAATTTAAAGACACCATCAATACCGTGCGTATTCCATGGCTTGGATAGTTCTAGGGGCCCAAGGAACATTTCGTACATGCGGAGTGTGTCGGCACCGTAGTTTTCAATGATCTCATCCGGGTTCACTACGTTGAAATAGGATTTGCTCATCTTTTCGATTGCTGCACCGCAAATATATTTTTCGCCTTCCAGAATAAATTCTGCGTTTGCAAAATCCGGCTTCCATTTCCTGAATGCCTGTATATTCAAATCCAAACCGGCAACTATGCTCACGTCAACATGAAGAGGATCTGTGTCGTAGTTATCCTTTAATCCTGCCGAAACAAAGGTATTTGTTCCTCTGATACGGTAAACAAAGCGGGAGTCTCCCGTGATCTTTCCCTGGTTGATTAACTTTTTAAACGGTTCGTCAAAATTCAAGTAACCCAGGTCATGCAGAATCTTTACCCAAAGACGTGAATAAAGCAAATGCGCAACGGCATGTTCCGACCCCCCAATATAAACATCTACCTGGCCCCAATAGTCCAATGCTTTTCTGTCAGCAAACACCTGGTCATTGTGCGGGTCAGTATACCGCAGAAAATACCAGGCGGCCCCTGCGTGTGTCGGCATAGTGTTCGTATCTCTTCGCTTATTGTTTGCAAAGTGTACCCAATCGGGGAGATTGGCCAAAGGTCCCTCTCCGGTACCAGACGACTTAAAATTGGTTAATTCCGGCAATTCAAGCGGAAGTTCATGGTCTTCCATAGCGAAGGGCATGTCATCGGTAAAAACGACAGGAAAGGGTTCACCCCAGTAACGCTGCCTGCTCCACCCCGCGTCGCGCATCTTATAGTTTACTTGTCGCTTTCCGATTCCTTTTTCTTCAAGCCTGTCGATCACGACATCAATAGCCTGGTGCATCACCAAGCCATCCAGAAAATCAGAATTTTCCAGAATAGCCTCTTTAGTAGGATTGGCTTCCTGTCCGTTATAGTATTCGCCGATAATGTTTGTAATGGGTAAACCAAAGTGGTTGGCGAACTTGTGATCGCGCTCGTCGCCACAGGGCACAGCCATGATCGCGCCAGTGCCATATCCAACCAAAACGTATTCGCTTATCCATACCGGTACTTCTCGTCCGTTGAATGGATTAACGGCAAAGGCTCCGGTGAATGCACCAGTGATCTTTTTTACCTCAGCCATGCGGTCTATTTCCGAACGGCTTTCTACATACGCGAGATATTTTTCAATCTCTGCGCGTTGTGCAATGCTCGTAATTTCTTTTACCAGCTCGTGTTCCGGCGCCAACACCATAAAATCCACGCCGAATATTGTATCAGGCCGTGTGGTGAAGACGACAAGGTTGTAAAGCCTTTCTTTTTCGTCTTTCACCTGGAAGGTGATTCTTGCGCCAACACTCTTGCCAATCCAGTTTCGCTGGATTTCTTTCATTGAGTCACTGAAGTCTACTTCTTCCAGCCCTTTTAATAACCGTTCAGCATATTCCGTTATGCGAAGACTCCATTGGCGCATTTGTTTTTTTGTTACCGGAAATCCCCCGCGATAACTTACACCATTGATGACTTCATCATTGGCCAACACCGTTCCCAGGGCTTCGCACCAGTTGACGTCCGTATACGCAAGGTAGGCCAGCCTGTATTGCATGAGAATCTCCTGTTGCGTTTTCGCATCGAATGATTGCCATTCGCCGCCGGTAAAGACTTCTTTGTTCGATCCGGGAACGAGGGACTTCGCGTTTGGAAAGGGATGATTTGCGTTACCTTCTTTTGCAAATAAGTGGATCAGATCGGCAATGCGTTCGGCTTTTTCCTTTTTCTGGTTATACCAGCTATCGAAAATCTGGAGGAAGATCCATTGGGTCCATTTGTAGTATTTCGGATCACAGGTTTGCACTTCCCGGCTCCAGTCGTAGCAAAATCCTATTTTGGACAATTGATCCTTGAAGGTCTGGATATTCTGCGCCGTTGAGGTTGCAGGATGGATGCCATGGTCGATGGCATATTGCTCCGCGGGCAATCCGAAGGCGTCAAAACCCATTGGGTGCAGCACATTGTATCCCTTCAGTCTCTTAAAGCGCGAAACAATATCCGACGCGATGTAACCCAGGGGATGGCCCACGTGCAACCCCGCTCCAGAAGGGTAGGGAAACATATCGAGAACGTAGTATTTTTCCTTGGCGGTATCGTTAGAGACCTTGTATACACCATCCCTGGCCCACTTGTCCTGCCATTTCTTTTCAATGTTTTTGATTTCTTCCTTGCTGTAATCGGCCATTTGTCAATCGTTCTGGAGATTTAGAACGGCAAAAATAAGCAAACAGAACAAAATGCAATAGACTTCTTCCGCAACGGCTGCAGGCTAAAACTGCCGCCTTTTAATTGTCCGAGACCTTCTCAATCCGTTTTGGTGTATCTGTACCGCGCACAATGGAAGATGAACTCAGGGCAATTGCACGTATGGTGGCGGTTATATTCTGCATATCCAGGGTCTCAACCTCATCATTGACGGTATGATAAAACTGATCACTATCAATCTGGTCTGTAGAGATCGTATGTGCTGGTACGCCAAGTCTTGCAAGTGTGGCATTGTCTGATCGAAAGAACAAGCGCTGCTCCGGATATGGATCAGGGTTGAACGTATAGGGCGTTCCGGCAAGGTTCTTCTGGAGTATTTGCCCGAAATCGGATCGTTCATAGCCAGTTATGAAGGCAGAATTAATGCCCCATTTGGATGGTTTGCCGATCATTTCAACGTTAAACATGGCCACCACCTTGTCAGGGTCCAGTTGTTGAGAAAAATATTGTGAACCAAGACCACCCAATTCTTCTGCCGTAAAGGCAACAAAGACCAGCGTACGGTTGTTTTTCTTTATTTTTTTGAAGTAACGTGCAAGTTCGATAACGGCGGTTGTACCGGAGGCATCATCATCAGCTCCGTTGGCAATGGAGTCGCCATCGATTATGGGTTTTTGGATACCGAGGTGGTCATAATGCGCCGAGAATACAACCATTTCATCTGCTACGGTCTTGCCTACAAGCTGACCTACAACATTTGTCATTTTAATGGATTCAAATTTCCGCATGGCCTGTACGGAATATTCCGAAGCATTACTTTTGCCGAGCACAAAAACCTTTGTTGATGTGCGTCCGTTGGTAAATCTTTTTTCAAAAATATTCCTGAGTTCGCTGAAATTTGATTGGAATTCACCGGCCACAAAAACGATAGCAGATGACGTATCCTGGATTTGCCGAAATGCGCTTGCGAAAAAGTATTGATTTGTATTTTGCACGGACGAATCGTACGGAATGAACACGATGGGAAGTCCGCCAGTAATGTTGATTTCTGTTTTTTCCGAAATGATTAAATAGTTTTCAGGCGGGATTATTTCACCGTCGATTGTCACGGTTGATACCTGAGCGGCAAATCTTTGCTTTACAAATTGCTGCCGATAGCCACTCAGTCCGCTCAGTGGTTTTAAGCCGATCTTCTTAAATTCCTTCTCGATAAAGGCTGTCGCCATTTCGCTCAGGGCAGGTTGTTCCGCGGGTCGTCCCATCATGCCATCTGCAGCAAGCATCTTGATAACGCGCCCTACACTTTTCTCGGTGATGTACTTATCAGTCTTCTGGGCAAATAATTCCTGCAGGCCTGAAATGAAGATAATCAGGATAATTAACTTTTTCATTGCGTCTGATGCTATGTGATGTCCGATTTTCAAAAATACATTTTTTAATCTGTTTCGATCATCGTCCGCCCTTAACAGTTCATCATCCTTGCCCGACAGTTGGGTAAGACGCATTATGATGGCATAACCTGCGGACCAATCTTTACGGAGTAGTCGCCAAAGCGCTATGTATGAAAATACTTCTTACGATGCTTTCCGTTTTTGTTTTCTCGTCCAGCGTCTGCCAGGTCACGATTTCGGGCAGGGTTACTGATGGCCAGGGAGAGCCTGTTCCAGGTACCAATGTCTTTTTGAAGGATACCTATGATGGTGCAAGTTCTTTGGGAGATGGAAGCTTTGAATTCATTACCACTGCTGTCGGGAAGGCGGACTTAATAGCAAAGTTTATCGGTTACAGGGATTTTGTACAACCGGTATTACTTGACGCGCAGCGCATTGTGGTTGAAATCCGACTGGAAGAAACCATTAGTGAGTTGAAGGCAGTCACGATCACTGCCGGCGCCTTTACAGCAAATGATGCATCACGGCGCACCATTTTCAAAGCCGCAGACATTGCTTCCACGGCCGGTGCCACAGCTGATATTGCCGGAGCGCTCAATACACTGCCAGGTACACAGAAGGTAGGGGAGTCAGGACGACTTTTCGTCCGAGGCGGAGACAGCAACGAGGCCAGAACTTTCATTGATGGGATGGTTGTTTTAGATGCCTATAATACAACCGCTCCGAATACACCATCGCGCGGCAGGTTTCTGCCTTTTATGTTCAAAGGTACAAGCTTCAGCACAGGCGGCTATTCCGCAGAATACGGCCAGGCGCTTTCATCTGCTCTGGTGCTGGATTCTAAAGATAAGGCAGAATCTACCCGCACCGATATCGGTATACTCTCGGTGGGTGGAGATGTCGCGCATACACAGGCGTGGGATAGGGGGTCAGTTGCAGGAAAAATTCAATACACCAATATCCGTCCTTATTTTGGATTGATCAATCAGGAGATAGATTGGAAAACGCCGCCAGAATCCACTGAAGCTGTTGGTGTTTTCAGACAACAGGTTGGCAAGGATGGCCTGTTTAAGTTCTACGGAAATTTTAACCATTCCAACTTCTCTTTGTACCATCATGATATTAACGACAACGGTGTTAAACAGCTGTATGATCTGACTAACAATTACCGCTATCTGAATGGATCTTACATAAGTTCAATCAATGAAAAGTGGAGTGTACACGGCGGTCTTTCTTATAGCTACATTCAAAATAACACGCAAATTGAGTTTGATAATATTCTGGAGTCGGAAAAAGGAATTCATGCAAAAACAGTATTTGAGGGTTCCTTGTCGGTCAGAGTGGAGCTAAAAACGGGGATCGAAGTAATGCAGCGTAACTACGCCAAATCCATCTACTTTAATGCTGATTCAACATATTCACATTGGTTCAATGAACTTATTGCTGCAGGCTTTGCAGAGGTCTATATCTATGCCAGCAATAAATTTGTGGTTAGAATTGGAACCCGCCTGGAATATTGTAACCTGACAGGCAAGGCAGGCGTTGACCCCCGGGGTTCACTCGCCTATAAAACGGGAGCAACCAGTCAGGTGTCTTTCGCCTATGGCAAATTCCGGCAGTCGGCTAAGCATAATCTGGTAAGCATTAACCAAGCCCTTGATGCTGAAAAAGCAGATCACTTGATTCTCAACTATCAGCGGGTAGAAAATAATCGAACCTTCAGAGTGGAAACCTACTACAAGCGATACGAGGATTTAGTGAAATATGAAAATGGGAACCCACTTTTGTTAACAAACACTGGCAAGGGATTCGCACGGGGCGTAGAACTATTCTGGCGGGATAACCACTCTATTAAGAACGTCGACTATTGGTTTTCATATTCATTCCTTGATACCAAGCGTGAATATCTGGATTTTCCGCACAGGGCAACTCCGGCATTTGCTACAGCGCACAACCTTTCGTTTGTCTACAAGCATTTTGTTCCTTCGATCAGGAGCCAGGTTGGTTTTACGTATAGCTACACCACAGGCAGGCCTTTCAACGATCCTAACACGGCAAGCTTTAACAAAGGGAAAACGCCCTACTACGCTGACCTAAGTGTAAACGTAGCATACTTGCCAAGGCAGTTTCTGATATTGTATGTCTCCTGTACAAATGTGTTGGGGCGCGATAATATTTTCGGATATGAATACAGTACCACGACGGATGGAACCGGCGCATACCGGCGGCGTGCCATCCGCCAGGCAGCGCCTCGTTTCTTGTTTTTGGGAATTTTTATCACCCTTTCAAAAGATAAATCAGTGAATCAATTACCAAGTCTTTAGTCAATATTTTAAAATTCAACATTATGAAAAAAGTAAACATTATTTCCATCTTAAGTGCAACGTTATTGTTGGTCGCGCACTCCCTGTTGGCCACCGATATTCAGTATATTGAAGCCATGCAGAAAAACATTCATGTTGTTTATACTGCCCAGTCCATGGCTGAGCTTCAAGAGGCGGTTAATGCACTGCAGCGCATTGGTGCTGCTGAGAAAAATAAATGGGAGCCCCATTATTACGCATCATTTGGTTACATCATGATGGCAAGCCGTGAGCAGGATGGTGCAAAAAAGGATAGCTATCTGGATCAGGCTATGGCCGGTATTGAAAAAGCGAAAACCATTAATGGAAATGATTCTGAAGTAGTTGCGCTTGAAGGGTTTGTGCAGATGATGCGCATTACGGTGGACCCGGGCACGCGTGGTCCTCAGTATTCCGGACTCGCGATGCAAACCTTTGGCAAAGCATCTGCAATGAATCCTGATAACCCAAGAGCGCTGGTGTTAAAGGCACAGATGCAATTCGGCACTTCAAAGTTCTTCGGATCACCTGCGACAGACGCATGTGAGACCCTGGATTTGGCCGTTACGAAATTTGAAGCCTCCGCGTCAACCAATCCGCTGGCTCCGCAATGGGGGAGAGAGATGGCAACGGCATTGCAGCATGAATGCAATTAATTACGTAATTAATTACGTAATTAATTGCCGGGACACTTCAACTTAAACGGGCAACTTGTTTAGGTTGAGGTGCATCCAGGCATCGGGAATTGATTGCGTGTACTAACACTGCCGACCTCCGATACAAACGCATGAAAAGTTATGATCAAGATATTGTATTTTTAATAGAATGGTGATCAATCGAAAACGCATACGCACGGAACTTCAATATGCCGGGTTCTTCGTGCTGGCTGGTGTGATCCAGACATATTTCACCTGTTCTGGATGCAATAGCTTGCGGGAATACGCACTCGTGTCCTTTTTCTCATTTATGCTATGGGTCTTATTATGGAGAGGGAATAATTTGGTGACCTATTATGTTAGCGGTAAGATTTCATGGTTTAAATTTCCGGTCAAGCGCCTTGTGGTTGCCATCATTACGACTATTGGATATACATTACTTGCGGTAATAGGAACAATGCTTCTTTTTGAGAGCTTGTTTGATTTCAATTTTGGATCGTCATTCATATGGACGATCTATTTTGCCGTAGGCATTACGATTTTGATTTCACTTGTACTACACAGCCGTGAATTTCTGTTGAGAGGGAGGCAGGCAACGCTTGACGCTGAGCTATTGCAGAAAGAAACAATTATTGCCAAGTATGAAAGTCTGAAAAGTCAGGTTAGTCCCCATTTTCTTTTTAATAGTTTTAATGCACTTACGAATCTGGTGTATGAGGACCAGGACAAGGCAGCGAAATTCATCAAGCAACTTTCGGAGGTGTATCGTTATGTGCTGGATTCCCGCGATAAAGAGGTAGTATCATTGGATGAGGAGCGGAAGTTTCTCACAGCATATCTCTTTCTTCAACAAATAAGGTTTGGCGATAAATTGGACCTCAACATTCAACTTGATGGAACGCGAAGCCTGGTGGCGCCGCTTGTGCTGCAGATGCTGGTGGAGAATGCCATAAAACACAATATAATTTCAACGGAAAACCCGTTGAAAATTTATATTTATGTTGAGGATGAATTTATTGTTATTGAAAATAACGTTCAAAAGAAATCGGTCATGTTTGAAGAGTCTGCTGGTGTCGGCCTGGACAATATCGCAAAACGCTACGCATTCCTTAGTGACAAATCAGTAGAGATTTCGTCAGGGGAAAAGTTTATTGTAAAACTCCCCATAATACCTGAAGAATAATCGGCGATGAAAATACTAGTGATAGAAGACGAGCCACAGGCGGCACAGCGACTTGAAACGCTGGTGAAGAGTCTCGATCCGAATGCAACATTTCTGGGCAATATTGATTCGGTAAAGAAGGCTGTAGAATGGATTGCGGACAATCCACCGCCTGACTTGATTTTCATGGATATTCAACTGGCTGATGGAATAAGTTTTCAAATCTTCGAGTTGTGTGAGGTGACGTCTCCTGTAATTTTCACGACCGCATATGATGAGTACGCCTTGAGGGCCTTCAAGGTCAATAGCATCGACTACATCCTTAAGCCTGTTGATCGGGAGGAGCTGGAAGTTGCTTTGACTAAATTTCATGCGCTCGGGGGGACACGATCAAGGGTAGTACTCGATAATATAGAGCAGGCCATCCAAATGCTGACGAAGAAGTATAAAACGCGGTTTATTATAAAGGTGGGGGAACATCTTCGATCCTTGGAAGTGACTGATATACTATTTTTCCTAAGCCTTGAAAAAGCTACCTTTTGCTACACGGCTGACGGCCGAAAGAATATACTTGATTTTACACTCGATCAGCTTGAGGGACTGCTGGATCCTTCAGTCTTTTTTCGGATCAACCGCAAGTATATTGTTTCAGTAGCATCTATCCAGGATATGGTGAGTTATGCGAATAGCCGACTTAAGCTGGTAATTAGGAATACAAGTGATAACGATATTATCGTTGCGCGCGAACGGGTGCAGGCATTCAAAGCGTGGTTGGACCGTTGAATGAGCTTTTAGTGAAATGCCCTTTCAGCTCCGCTATGTCCCTTTCCCCGAGAGGCTTGGTGATGAATTGAATTACATTTTCGTAAGCAAATGCCTTTTCACGATCTTTTGCGCAACCGGAGCTGGTAAGGATGGCGATTTTAGACTTTTCTTTAATCATGCTGGGTAGGGCTGAGAAACTCTTCAGGAAGGAAAAGCCATCTTTTTCGGGCATATTCAGGTCCAGGAAGATGATATCTGGTGCAGATTCTCCATTGGTATTCCGGAGCCAGCAGAGGGCTTCATCTACCGATTTATAGAAAAGCAATTCATCAGAAAAATTACAGACTTCAAGAAATCTTCGCTGAACGAACAAATCGATGTCACTATCATCAACCAACAGCGTCTTCCGTACAAGCTTACCCATAGGTTATTTCGAGTGGTGTATCAAGAAACTCAACAAAAAGCACTTAAAAGGGGAAAAATACACTAAAATTATAAAAGGCGGTTTTAAAGCTATAAAAAATGTGTTAAAATTGGGATTCTAAAAACCTAAGCAACACCATGAAATTCAACCAACTTATTCAATTCTCCTTTAGTACCCTGATAGCCATTAGTTTGGCATCTTGCGGGACATCCTCCAGCGATAGGGATAAGAACTCCGATGAGTTTAATGAGGCCAAGGAAAGCCTTCCGGGCCAGATAGAAGAATTAGTTTATAATATTCCGTCACCTTCCGAAATTCCATACCTTCTCCAGCGTACCGGTGCTGAATTCAATGAAAGTTTATTGAATTCTCGCTCCAAGGCGGATCAGTACACTTCGCGTACCGATAAGTCTGCCCTGAATTTGGGCGTTTATGCCGCGGATATTGGATACCTCAGCACGTACGACAAAACGCAACAAGCTATAGACTACCTGGGGACTGCCAAGGATCTCGCTGACGGGCTGGGTGTGATAGGGTCTTTTGACGTACAGGTGCTGCAGCAATTTGAGGCTAATATTTCCAATAAAGATTCATTAACCAGTCTGCTTGACGAAACGATCAACAAAACGCAGATGTTTCTGAAGGATAATAACCGCAACAAACTCGCCGCCATGGTGATTACGGGAAGCTTTGTTGAAGGCCTTTATATTTCCACACAATTGGTAAGGACTTATCCCAAGGATTTGCTTCCGACAGATGCCAAGAATCTGGTATTAACTCCGTTAATACGGATTATCCTGGATCAGAAGAGTTCTGTCTCCGAAGTAAACAAAATGCTGGCTGCTGCTGAGCAGACTGAGGAAATTACTTCAATCCAGGCAGATTTGAAGTCACTGGAAGCAGCATATGCAGCGCTAAATATCGAAGAACAGATTAAGAACAATAAAGCTAATCTGGTATTAAGTGACAAGAACCTTGTTGAAATAACCAATATTGTTGAGAAGATCCGCAAGGGCATCACCGACTAACCCGGAAGCTTTTGTGATTTGGATAGCATAGGGACTGGTGATAAACCGGTCCCTATTTTTTTAGGGTTAGCATCTTTAGCTATCTTTAAGCTATCCAGAAATAAATCAACACTGTACGTATGAGCGAACCGTTACTCAAAGCAATTCTTAGACTATTCGCGGTAGTCGCCAGGGAGGATGAAGTTACCCTGCAGGAGCGCCAGCAGGTCGTCATATTTCTGGATGTACATTTGAGCCAGTCTGGAGCGGAACCCTACCTCCAACTCTTTGATGAGTATGTTCAGCTCTTGCCACCCAAGACTGGCGCATTGACGGCTGAACTTAATCAGCTGGATGCCCTATGCAAGGAAGTGAACCTGGACCTAACCTTGAAGCAGAAGGTTGTAATAATCCTGGAGCTATTCAGTATTATCCTGGCTGATGGTAAAATTACGGATCGGGAAACGGAATTGGTGAATGCAATCGGCATGAATTTCAAAATCCTGCCCGTTGAGATTCAAGCCATTAAAACCTTTGTCCGGGCCAAGCGGGCTGCAGAATTGGATCATAGCAGGATCCTGATTGTTGATTCGGCTGCTTCGGGAAACTTCGTTAATTCAAACCATATAGAACGCAGCCACTTGAATGGGTTCATTGCTATACTCCATGTAGAGCAGGCAGAGTTTTTCTTTATTAAATACGTGGGCGCCTCCGACTTATATCTTAACGGAGTCCCCGTCAAATCAGGCTCCATCGGGGTACTGGGAGTGGGTAGCACGTTGCGGTGGGAAAGGGATGAACCAATATACTACGGCGATATTCTAAATAAATTTAAAAAATTCGGCCAATACCCAAGCCTGTCGTTTGAGGGAATCAACCTCAGTTTTCAGTTCAAAAATGGAAAAATTGGTTTGCGAGACATAAACCTGTCAGAAGAATCAGGGAATCTTGTTGCATTGATGGGAGGGAGTGGTGCGGGAAAATCAACATTGCTCCATGTTTTGAACGGCTCTGAGGCGCCTTCCCGGGGGCAGGTTCTGATTAATGGCATTGATATCCACAAAGACCCCAAGAAGATTGAAGGCGTGATAGGTTTTGTACCCCAGGATGATCTGCTGATCGAAGATTTGACCGTGTATCAAAATTTATATTATGCAGCCAAGCTGTGCTTTGGCGATAAATCAGAGCAAGAGATAAAAGACCTGGTAACAAAAGTTCTGGAGGATTTGGGCTTAGCGGAAACTAAGGATCTGAAGGTGGGCTCTCCATTGCGCAAAACCATTAGCGGTGGCCAGCGAAAACGGCTAAACATAGGACTTGAGTTATTGCGGGAACCTGCGGTATTGTTTTGTGATGAGCCAACAAGTGGGCTATCATCGAGGGATTCAGAGAATATCATTGATTTACTAAAGGAGCTTTCATTAAAGGGTAAGCTGGTTTTTGCGGTTATCCATCAGCCTTCTTCCGATATCTTTAAAATGTTTGACAAACTGCTGATCCTGGATTATGGCGGCTATCAGATTTACTATGGCAACCCCGTTGATGCCATTATCTATTTTAAAAAGAGCATTAACATGGTCAATAGCGACGAGGGGGAATGCTATGCGTGTGGTAATGTAAACCCGGAACAGATTTTTAACATCATTGAAACAAAAGTCATCAATGAGTATGGTCAGTTTACCAATGAACGCAAGATATCAGCGAAGCAATGGAATAGCCTATTTCAGAAAAATTACAAAGCTTTTTCAGTAGAAAAATCTGACGAAGTTCCACATTCCACACTCAACATCCCTTCACGATTAAAACAGACTATATTGTTTGGCATGCGTGATGTCAAGGCCAAAATTCACAACCGGCAATACATGATCATCAACTTACTGGAAGCGCCGGCGCTTGCATTTATCCTTGCATTCATTGTCAGGTACTACAGTACGGAAGATAAACTTCTTCTGGACTATGTCTTTAGCAAGAACGTGAACCTGCCTGCTTATTTTTTTATGAGTGTCATTGTGGCCCTTTTTATGGGACTTACCGTAAGTGCCGAAGAGATTATACGGGATAGAAAGATTTTGAAGCGTGAATCTTTTCTGCACCTCAGCAGAAGCAGCTACGTATTGTCCAAGATATCTATCCTGTTTATGCTCTCCGCTATTCAAACAATAGCGTTTGTATTAGTCGGTAATTCTATTCTCGAAATTGAAGGAATGTTTTTTCGGCATTGGTTTATCCTTTTTTCTGCTGCTTGCTTTGCCAATCTCCTTGGACTGAATATTTCCTCTGGTTTTAATTCTGCCGTTACGATTTACATTCTCATCCCTTTGCTGCTTATCCCGCAGCTTATTCTGAGCGGTGTGGTGGTGAAGTTTGATAAGCTTAACCCCGTAATCGGAAACAGTGCAACGGTGCCCGTGGTGGGCGATCTGATGGCCTCGCGCTGGGCTTTTGAGGCTGCGATGGTTACACAGTTTAAAGACAATCTCTTTGAGCGTGAATTCTATTTATTTGATAAGATAATGGCAAATGCTGATTACAAGAGGGTTTATTTTATCCCTGAAATTGAAACAAGACTTGAGTATTGCGCCAGGAATTCCAATGCCTCCGGCCAGGATGTTAAGGACAAGGTAGCGCGCAATCTCCGGCTGATTAAGCGGGAGCTCTCCGATGAACTTGCCTCCACCAAGCAGACGCTTCCGGAATTATATGAACTTGCTCCTGGAAAATATGAGTCTTCAGCCTACGATTCGGTATCACGCTTTCTGGAGAATTTGAAACGTTATTATGTGAACCGTTACAATGCCGTTGATAAGGAAAAAGAAGTAAAGATTTTTGAAATGACGAACACGCCGGAGAAGCAAGCTGCGTTCAATGCGTTCCGGGATCATTATCATAACGAAGCCATTGCAGAGTTGACAAAGAATCTTAACGAGTCGCGTAGAATTATGGAGCAGGATGAAAGACTCATCCAGAAGGTTTATCCAATTTATAAAGACCCGCAGCCAGATCATCCGATTGATTTTGATGCCCAGTTTTATATGCCGGCGAAGCACTTTATGAATCGAAACATTGATACATTCTATTTTAATACGGGGGTGATTTGGTCAATGACGGTTGTATTGGCCCTGGCACTCTACTTTGATATCTTGCGAAAAATCATTGATGGCATCGGTAACCTCTCAAATCCATTGTACAAATAGACAGTAGGCTAGATTCAGCGTTATGTTCTTTATTCTTTCCAAGACACTCAATTTTCTGGTAATGCCGTTTACAGTGGTATGCCTGCTTCTCTTGCTGTCCTTGATTATCAGGAATATGCGATGGAAGAAGATATGTTTTTGGACGGGCCTGGTACTGATGTTCTTTTTCTCGAACGACTTTATTGCGAATGAGATAATGCGGGCATGGGAAGTCAAAACCAGGGCGTACAGTGATATGAAGCCCCATGCATTGGGAATTGTGCTTACGGGAGTAACGATCTCGGATCTGCAGCCGGATGATCGCGTATATTTTCATCGCGGGGCGGACAGGGTAACCCATGCCGTGCAATTGTACAAGCTGGGATTGATTGAGAAGATTCTGATTAGCGGTGGCACTGGTCTGTTGACGATTGATGAAGAGCCGGAAGCCAACAAGTTGCGGAAAGCAATGGTTATGATGGGCGTATCCGACAGGGATATTTTTATTGAGAACGAAAGTAGAAATACGCATGAATCTGCTGTTCGTGTAAAACCTATGCTGATATCGCTTCAATTGGCTCCAGCGGACTGTTTGTTAATTACCTCCGCATTTCATATGAGGCGCTCGCTTGCTTGTTTTCGAAAAGAAGGGCTTACCTTAGCGCCTTTCAGCACTGACTTTTATGCACACCCCCGATTTTTTTATCCGGATATTTTGTTTGTTCCTGACCTTGAAGCGATGGTGCTCTGGCAGAAACTCATCAAGGAATGGGTAGGCATAGTCGCATATAAACTTGTTGGATATATATAATGTAAGCAATATGAAAAAACAACTGATTTTAGTTTTCCTCCTTGCATGGGGCTGTTCCCCTGCTCAAAAGAAAGATGACACTGCAACAACAGCCGTAAGCACTGTGCTGGATGCAAAGACTTTTAAAGACAAGGTTGCATCCGCCAAGGGCAATGCAGTTTTGTTGGATGTGCGCACGCCAGAGGAAGTAGCAGAGGGAATAATTCCCGGCGCAATTATTATGGATTTTAGGGCTCCTGATTTTGAGGATAAAATTTCTAAACTCGATAAAAGTAAGGACTACTTCGTTTATTGTAAAGCTGGGATCAGGAGTACCAAGGCCGTTACGCTTATGGAGTCAACCGGCTTTACGAAGGTCTATAACCTTGATGGTGGTTATGATGCATGGGTTGCAAATGGGTTTGAAACCCAGAAGCCTGAGTAGCTAGATAATTGCATTCATAAAAAAAGCCACTTTCACACGTGGCTTTTTTTATGCGCGGCGCCAAAAAATCCTTACGGTATAGGTAAACCCGTCGCACCGTATTTACTGATATCGGTCAATGGTATTTTGGCTGTAAATGTTGTGTTGATCGCGTCGATAAATACGCGCGACAGAAACGCGTATCCGCGGCTGTTAGGATGAACACCATCTTCGGAGTAAATACCGGTCGGTGGATCGATCTTTGGCGTGATGGTTACCCCATTATAGACCGCTGCTCTTGCCGTTACGAAAGCATTTAAGGCTGCGTTTATATCTGCATGCGCCAGTCTGGAAGGGTTTGCATCGGCAACGGCTTTGACTGTAGCGTTGAAAGCGGTCCGGGCATCGTTGATGGCTGCTATTTCACTTGGAATTAGTGCGTATTGATCAGCCAGGGGGACAGATACACCGTTTACTTTGGTGGGGTCTCCGCCAATCGCTGTTCCGATTACGGAGCCGGCGGCCAACGGCAGGATATCCGTACTTTTTGTTTGGCGTGCTATAGCATAAGGCAGCAATCCGGCATAAGGTCCGGCCATATACGCGCTAAGGTCTGTTAAGGTCTCGTCGTTTATCAAGATTGCATTATTTTTTGACTCAGTGTAGGTAATCTTTCGCAGGGCTGCCTCGTCGGCGTCGATGACCGTTAGGGCCACCATGCCATCCAGGAAAGCATTGTAATTGTTGGCAAGCGATGCCGTAAGCGCTGCAGCGGTTGCGGCATCCAGTGGCAAAGCGTTCCATGCGACAGCGGTAAAGTGTGGCATGGCAAATATGTTAGGAAAGTTACCGACAACACCTTTAAGGTTAGGGTTGGAGCTCAGAAGCGCTCCGATAGCAGCACCATATATTGCACCAAACGCCGGTGCAGAGGTGAGTGGTGCTTTGGTAGGATCGCCTCCAAATGCAGCGTGCAGAAAGAAGTCGTCTAATCCCAGCCAGAAAAGAAAAAATGATCCACCTGCTGCTGCCGCGTCACCAATGATTGTAGTGGTACCACCTGGGGGCGGAGCAAACCGTCCATAGAACGGGCTAAATCTTGGGTCGACGCCGGCACCGGCCCACGCACCAGTTTCCGGAATTAATGCTTGTCCCAGTACAATAGCCGGCACGCCAAAATTATTCAAGGTTGCCTTGCCACCAGTGTAAATGAAACCCGGGTTGGCTGCAGGATTTGGAAGCGCCTCCAGGTTTCCTGGTGCATACGCCTGCGGTGTTGGTTTGGGTGAGGTGGAACCGTTGTATTGAAGTAACAATCTTCCCAGGATTGGTTTGGTGTTGTCTGTCAGGAAAGGCTGGGTTACAAAAAGATTCCAGCCCAGCGAGGCACCGATGGTAGGTTGGATAAACGCTGCGGGTGCGCCTACACATTCAAATTGTTTATTTAGAATGGCCGCAATCGAATTGTTTTGACCCCCCGTAAACAAAGCGCCCGCCTGAACACCCGCAACAAAGGAGTTGCCAATGGCAACAAACTTGGTGAATTCGGCTGTTCCTGCTGTGGCACCTTCGCACACTGGCTTGATTATGCAGCTTTCCGGATCCACATCACATGGATCTTGCAATTTGAGCACTTCCTGCTCACATGCTCCCACCAAAATGAAGGTCAGGATATAGCTAATGTGTTTTATCGATTTCATGTTGAATTAGTTTAGCGTCCGGTTAATTGAAGAATTCATCAAACGTGAGCGATATGTAATATTGTTGCCCGACGAACGGTGCACCAAAATTGGTCCGGTAATCACTACCGCCGATGTTGGTGCCTCCGATCTTGAGCATCGTTTTCAAGGGGGATAACTTGTAATTAATCTGTGCGTCAACTAGA
>Ga0224505_10000463_pt1 | contig 27780 bp, 27 predicted proteins | sample SF_Jan12_sed_USG_FD_169102 | JGI IMG/M metagenome (GOLD analysis project Ga0224505, IMG submission 169102) | Sediment microbial communities from San Francisco Bay, California, United States - SF_Jan12_sed_USGS_4_1 | ecosystem: Environmental > Aquatic > Marine > Sediment | place: USA: California... | reverse complement strand
AGAACGACAGCCCCAGTTCCTCCAACTTCCTATCGCCTCCGAAAAAGGCGATTATTCCGAAGAGACCGCCCGCGAAATTGATTGCGAAGTGCGGCGGATCATTGACGAGCAGTACGGACGGGTGAAGTCCTTGCTGGCGGAGAACAAAGCCGTTCTCCAACAGGGCGCCACACTGTTGCTGGAACGCGAAGTCATTACCGGGGCTGAGCTGAAGGCGATTCTAGAGGGCATGTAGAGTGCACTCGGAGGTCTGTTTACGGTTTTCTGACATGGATCGGACAGATGTGATGCTCAGACTTGTGAGGAGTCCGATCAACCGACGACGTGGGATCGATGGAACAACAGGCAACCATTTCGGTCGAAGATAATATCATCCGCTGCCGCGGCGCTTGGATCCTTCCGAACCTGGCCCAGCTGGAGCGAGGAAGTCGAGCGCTTCGATGGCCAAATATGTCCTCCGTTCTCTACGACGTCGGTGGAGTGACCGCCATGGATACCGGCGGTGCGCTCATGCTGCTGCGTTGCATCAGCGACATACGTCGCAAGGGACAACAGACGTCGCTCGAAGGGCTCAAGCCAGAGTTCACGGAACTGCTGAGGAGAATCGAAACGCAGTGGCCTCCCCTGGAGCGCGGAGGAACGGTCCGACAGAGAAGGATTCGATGGACCAAGGCTCTTCCTCAAGTTGTGCGGGCTCGGCGAGCCTCCGTTCTTCGCGCGCTTGCGTTTCTTGGGGAGAGCACCGTCGCCTTCGGCCGATCGCTGATTCGGCCACGCTCTGTTCGATGGCGGGCGCTCTTGCGGATCGTAGAATCGGATGGAGTACGCGCTTTGCCGATCACCGGCCTACTGACGTTTCTGGTCGGGGTCGTTATTGCCTACCAAGGAGCGGAACAGCTGCGCAAGTTCGGTACGAACATCTTCATCGTCGATTTGGTCGGCATTTCTCTGCTGCGAGAAATCGCGCCGTTGATCGTCGCCATCCTCATCGCCGGCCGATCGGGTTCCGCCTATGCAGCCGAAATCGGCACGATGAAGGTCACGGAAGAACTAGATGCGATACGAACACTGGGCATCTCACCCATGAACTTGCTCGTGCTTCCGCGGGTGATCGGCCTCGTCATTGCACTCCCGCTGTTGACGATGTACGCGGATGTCGTGGGAGTCTTCGGCGGCATGCTGATCGCCTTGAGCGAACTCAACGTGAGCTTTGTCGAGTTTATCGATCGATTCGAAGAAGCGGTTCCGTTGCGGCAATTTCTCATCGGGTTGGGAAAGGCGCCATTCTTTGCAGCGATCATTGCCTTGGTGGGCAGCTATCAAGGTTTTCAAATTCGAGGCGGCGTCGACGATGTCGGTCGACACACCACCATCAGTGTCGTGCAGGGGATTTTTTTCGTGATCGTATTCGATGCGCTCTGCAGCATCCTTCTCAATTGGTGGGATCTTTAGCAGGTTGTGCAGCTTGTGTAATGTGAGAGGTCGCTCCTGATGCCGTTGGCCACGAACATTGAGACACTGGTGATCGAAGTGAACCATGTCGCCACAAAATTTGGAGAGGCCGTCATACATGAGGACGTCAGCTTGTGCATCAACCGGGGGGAGATTTTTGCGATTGCCGGCGGTAACGGGTGCGGCAAGACCACGTTGTTGCGGGAGATCATCGGTCTGATCACACCGACGAGCGGAACGATACGGCTCTTTGGATTAGACAGTCGCCGGTTGGTGGCAGGCGACGGCTATCCAATCCACCGCCGATTCGGGGTGATGTTTCAGCATGGCGCCCTGTTTAGCTCGCTCACGCTGGCGGAAAACGTCGCCGTGCCGTTGCGCGAGCATACCACTCTCAGCGAGGCGCTGATCCGTGATGTGATCGCGGCAAAAATTACTATGGTAGGATTGGCGCCGGACAGTGCCCACAAATATCCCAACGAACTCAGCGGTGGTATGCGAAGAAGAGCTGCGCTGGCCCGAGCGATCGTGATGGATCCCGAACTGCTGTTTCTTGATGAACCGACGGCCGGTTTAGATCCGATCATCGCTGCGGGATTCGACGAGCTCGTCCTCTCGTTGAAGAGTCTCATGGGGCTGACGGTTGTCATGGTGACGCACGATCTGGATTCGTTGTGGCGCATTGCCAATCGTGTGGCGGTTCTGGGGGGTGGGAAGGTCCTGGGGGTGGGGAGCATGAAGGAGTTGTCCCAGTCGGACGATCCCATCGTCCGTGAGTACTTCCGCGGACCACGTGGTAGAGCGGCGAGCGAACAGGCGGCATGGAACCACAATGGGCCGCACACGTGAGGGCCATTATCAGAGGAACACGGTTCGTCTCTGAAATTCGAGCGGCGAGATAGAGACGAATAAAGGCGCAAAGAGATGGAACCAAAAGTCAACTATATCTTGGTCGGATCGTTCGTCGCGTTTCTTGGAGCGGCTGTCCTAGTCGGCATTTTATGGCTAGGGAAGACCGACTACCGTGGTACATACGACCGATACGAGGCCCATATGAGGGAGTCGGTCGCAGGATTGAGCGTCGATTCAACCGTCAAATATCGTGGCGTCGATGTGGGCCGGGTCAAGGCTATTGCCTTGAATCCTAATAATCCGGAGGAAGTTCTGCTGACGATGGACATTGTGCGCGGAACGCCGATCAAGAACGACACAATCGCCGTACTGGAAACCCAGGGGCTGACCGGGCTAGCCACCATCAATTTGACCGGAGGGAGTCGGGATGCGCCTTCGTTGCAGGCCCAGGAGGGACAAGCCTATCCGGTCATCAAGACCGGTCCCTCACTCTTTTTCCGTTTGGATGAAGCCGTTTCTCGCTTGCTCTCAGAAGAAGGCCTGGCCCAGTTGTTGGTCAATCTGGATTCCGCAGCAAAAGGCGCGGTCAAAGTCCTCGACGAAGAGAATCGGACGCTTCTTAAACAGACGATCAAGGATGTCTCGGATGTAGCCCAGACCATTGCCGCTCACAAGGCTCAGATTGAGCAAAGCTTGAACGGTGCGGCCAGAAGTGCCGACAACCTAGTCAAACTCACGACATCACTGAACGAGCAAGTTCCAACTCTGCTCGCAGGTCTCAACAAGAGCGTCGCTGCGTTGGGTACAGCGACAGATGAACTGGCTCGGACCAGCAAGACAATTGGAACCGTTGTCAATGAAGCCAGACCAGAGCTGCAGCAGTTCACGCGGCGGACTTTGCCTGAAGTCGGGCAGTTGGTCACGGAACTTAGACAGCTCACTGGTACGCTAAATCGGGTGGCCAGAGAATTGGAACGAGAGCCGAGTTCGCTCGTGTTTGGACGAAAATCGCCAGCGCGCGGACCAGGAGAATAGTCTCAAGAGGTGTGACGAAGCGTTTCGGCTGTTTTATTTCTGAAAGGCTTACGACCGTGAGAGATTACTGATGAGATATTGGTTGGTCCATGCAGCCTGTGCGCTGCTGGTGATGACTGGGACCGGCTGCCCGTCGCTCCGCAGTGGCTCTGAAGCGGTCCACACCTATCAGCTGAGTCTCGATGGGTCGCACAACGAGGCTCGTCCTGCCGGCGGGAACGGTCCGGTTCTTCTGGTCAGCACTCCGCAAGCCGAGCCCGGATTTGAGACGCCTCGGATGGTGTATGTCAAGCGACCCTATGAGTTGGAGTATTTTGCAGCGAATCAATGGGCCGACACACCGGCACGAATGTTCACACCGCTGCTGGTCCAGGTATTGAGTCAGAGCGGAGCATGGCGCGACGTCGTTCTCTTGCCAAGCTCGGTGACTGGCGACCTCCGACTCGATTCCTATGGGTTTGTCTTACAGCAGGAATTTCTTCAACAGCCTAGCCGCGTCAGGGTGACATCACGAGCACAATTAGTGGATCTCAAACAATCGACTATTATAGGAATGCAGACCTTTGAAGCGATAGAGCTTGCACCGAGCGAGAATGCCTATGGCGGCGTGCTGGCTGCCAATCGAGCGGTCGCGGCGCTGCTCGATCAGATGGCCTCGTGGCTTCGGGAATGTGTTCGGCACTCGCCGGAATGCCGTCGTTAACGGGGTGCTTGCAAGACCAAAGAGAAAGGGAATGTCGTGAAAGGCCCTGGCCTCTCTGTCCTTTGCGTGTTGACGACGGCCTGTTGGCTTGTGGCTTTGACATCCGACCCCGCCGCGGGTGAGCGCAATCTCGCGAGAGGCAAAAAGCTCTATGAGAACTATTGCTTTGCCTGTCACGGTTCGCAGGGAAAAGGAGATGGGACTGTCCAGTTTGATCCCCCGGTGGCGGATCTGACATCGAGCGACGTGCTCGTGAAGCCGGATTCCCGCCTCTTGAAGAGCATCCATGAGGGACGACCGAACACCGCCATGGATGCCTGGAAATCCAAATTATCAGACGAGGCCATCCGCGAAGTTCTGGCCTATGTTCTGACTTTCCCTCGCTGATTGAGCCGATGAACCAGCATGAAAACCTCCTGGAAAACGGGGATCAGTTTCGGGTTGACGTCGGGGGTCATTACCACGCTTGGGCTGATGGTGGGACTGCACTCGGGAACGCATTCGCGCGCCATCGTGATCGGTGGAATCCTGACGATAGCCATCGCCGATGCCATGTCAGATGCACTCGGTATCCATGTGTCCGAAGAGTCGAAGAACTGCGTCCCAGTGAGCCAGGTCTGGGAAGCCACGCTCGCCACATTCGCTGCGAAATTTGTGGTCTCGGCCACCTTCGTCGTCCCGGTCCTAATCAGTCCGCTCGATCAGGCGATTGTCATCAGCATAGTCTGGGGACTATTCTTACTCACAGTTCTGAGTTTCTTCATCGCACGGGCGCAGACCATTGCGCCCTGGAAGGTGATTGGTGAACATCTCCTCATCGCCCTGTGTGTCGTAGCGATGACGCATGAGGTCGGCGATTGGGTGAACGGCTTTGTGGAAACAGAGTGATGGGATAAAGCGGTCGGGGACGAAACGATGAGAAGACGACACGTAGGGTGGACAGGGATCCTACTCTGGATCGCAGTCGGTGCATTCCTCATGTGTCAGCCACCGACTTGGGGAGCGGACCTTGGCGAGGTTGTTCCGATAAATCGGCCGCACCGTGTCGTCATGCATCTCAACTCCGGTGACGAGAAAGTCCAACGTGGTGCGCTCAACAACATCACGCATCTCTATCAGGAACTTGGGCCGCAGAACCTCACGGTTGAACTGGTCGTGCATGGGGCCGGACTCCCGCTTTTGACGAAGAGAGGTACGACATTCGCTGACGAGCTGACTCACTTGAAACGCACCTACGGTGTGAACTACACGGCCTGTTCCAACACCATGAAGACTATGCAAGTGACGAGGGAGGATTTGATCAGTGAAGTAGGTGATACGGTACCGGCGATGGTCCGGCTCATGGAGCGACAGGAACAAGGTTGGGTGTACATAAAGCCGTAACCGATGGTTATTGATTCAAAACTAGAGCCGTGGAGGAAGAATGGAACAAAAGAGTAAAGTGTATCTGTATCAGACCGCAGTGAAGTGGACGGAACAGCGCAAGGGCGTGATCGCTTGTACGGGGAAGCCTGATGTGCAGGTGGCAACACCGCCGGAGTTCAAGGGACATGACGGCATCTGGTCTCCCGAGGATCTCTTCGTGGCCTCCGCCAATGTCTGTTTGATGACGACGTTTCTCGCAGTGGCGGAACGAGCCGGACTCGCCTTCTCTGCCTATGAGAGCACGGCGGAAGGTCGATTGGAGTTGGTGGAGGGAAAATTTCAATTCACTGCCATCACGATCAGGCCTTCCATCACCTTGAAGTCTGGAGAGGATGCGGGCAAAGCCAAGGAGCTGATTGAAAAAGCTGAGGGAAATTGTCTGATTTCCAACTCGATGAAAGCCACGGTCACCTTGGAGCCGGTCATTCGCTAGCACTGCAGAACTCCTTGCCACTGAGGCTTGTGTTGGTGAGCACGAAGGTGGAGTGGTGAGGTTACAGTCAACGGAGAGCGGTTACTGCTGCTCAAGATCGAACTGTGTAACCGAGTCTAAGCTCTGGGCAGCCACCGCTGCTTCCCATCCCGTTTCACAAGGGAGGAGGCGAACCTGCAACGTATCCGTGAACTGCGCACCCAATCGGGCCCGAACCTCCATATCGACTCCGTCCCCCTCAATGCAGACCTCGCAGTCTGACAGTCCCCGGAGGCCGATACCTTGTGCCTTAAGCAGCGCCTCTTTCGCAACCCAGTAGCGGAAGAATCGCATGGCTCGTTGTTCCTCAGGAGCCTGCATGATCGCCATATGCTCGTCGCGAGTAAAATAGCGCTTGGATAATTTCACAACCTCGATTTCCGAACGAACGCATTCAAGATCCACTCCGACTTCTTGCGCTTGTGAGACTGCGATGAGCGCACGGCCATGGGCATGAGACAAATTAAACGTGATCGACGACCGATCTCGTAGTTCCCTCGTCAGGGAGGGCTTGCCTGTTGCACTGCGATCCAAGGAGACCGCATCCGGGGTGACTCCAAGGTACCTGCTCAACACCGCTCTCAGGCCTCCGTGAGCCAGCACATAACGCTGCCGGGTATCTTCCCGAACAAAGCGCGCCGCTCGGTGCCGTTCGGCTTCATCCAACCAGCCGGTGCATCGCTCCAAACACTGCTGCGACCCGTCGAGCTCGATCCCCCACAGGTGAATGGTGTTCGATGCAAGACGGATGTGATTCTGCCGACGTGTATCGGCAAGGCGCTCAAGTGATTGGAACGAGGTCAGCATGTTGCAGTCCCGAATACATACTTCCCGACGTCATGTCGTTACCCCCGTGTCTCCGGGCTTCACATACTCCACAACCTTCCCGTCATCTAATTTAATAACCTGGTTGCCGAGGTGGAAATACCGATCATCGTGAGTAATCACGATAACCGTTTTCCCTCGCGCACGTAGATCCGGAAGCAATGTCTTGTAAAACACTTCTTTGTACTGCGGATCTTGATCCGCTGCCCATTCGTCAAACACGTAGATCGCGCGATCCTCCAGGTAAGCGGTCACAAGTGCCAATCGCTTCCGTTGTCCTTGCGAGAGGTCGAGGGTCGAGAAGGTTCGATTGTGTAGAGTGACTTTGTGATCCAAATGCAGCAATCGCAAGTATTGAGGCGCGAGGCTATGGACCTGAGAATCCGAGTGACCAAGGAGTTTCTTGAAGAGGTAAAAGTCTGAAAATATGACTGAGAATTGTTCGCGGTACCACTCTCGATTGGCATCAGTGATCATCGTACCAGCTAGTTTCACGTCTCCTCGTAGTGGCTGATACAACCCCGAAAGAACTTTTACAAGTGTGGATTTCCCGCTTCCATTCCCTCCGATGATGAACACCAATTCGCCCGGACATAGCTCTAGACTGATGGGACCCAGCGTGAAGGGCGTTTCGGCATCATTATCTTGCCCGTAAGAAAACACGACATCGGTCCATTGCACGATGGGAGAGATCCCAGGCTCGAGACCTACCACTTCTCTCGTCTGGACGTCCTCTGGACAGACATCCAGCGATATGCCCAATCGTTCAATATTTTCCAATGCCACCTGACCTCGTTCGAGAGTTGGTGCCGTACTGATGATACTTGAAATGGGGCCCATCATATAGATCATGGCGACAATGTATCCAGTCAGTGCCTCTGGAGAGATAAGCCCAAAAGATGGAAATAGGAAAATGATGAAACCGATGAGGGCATATAGGGAGACCGCATTCCAGGCTCCAAGCAGCGCTTGTATCCGCGTTGCTTCCAGATTCGTCTTTCTATAGAGTTCCGCCGCTCCTCGCACTTCCTCATCGACAAACTCCTGTCGCCGCGCCCGATGCATCAACAGCTCCTTTAGCCCGTCGGTGAGCGAGCGAAATCGTTGAAATAACTCAGCCCTGGCATCACGGGATGCGGCAATGATGTCGCGGACACTGGTGTGTAACCACTGATGTACTACGACACTCACGACAGCAACTCCGAGCACTGCGAGAAATACGCTCCACGACAACCAAGCAAGGAAGATTCCGCAGCCCAACACAAGTGCGCCATTCATGAGAAAACTAGGGAAACATTGGATCGCCCAGGTAACCCAACTCACGTCATCCGTTAAGGTGACCAGAATATGGTTGGCCCCTCGTTGTTCGGAACGAAGTAACGGAGCCCGCAAGATCTTTGCGCAGAGAGACAAAGAGAGGTCCAGGATTGTGTCTTGTGAAAAGCGGACGAGCAGAACCTGGGATCCAAGCTGTGCCAGAATCTTGCCGGCGACAAGGCCGACAAACCCTAGCAGTACAAGAAGGGAATGGTCAGAGGGATGATGAACCACATAATTGATAAGCGCTAAGACTCCGGCGCTCAATAGCCCAGACAGGGTGCCGAGACAGAGCATGAGCCAGGCCATGGAGCTCGACCGCTGTACGATAAAGCGGAAAAATCGTCCAAAGGGCATCGTCGACGAGCCTCACTGTCACCAAGAAAGGAGAGTGGATGTACACACCTAAATTACGTTGGCTAATGGCGCTGGCTCATTGTGAGTATCTTTGCCAAGGAAGGCCTGGAGATGCTTTGTCACTTCTTCCACATGTGGTGTGACAAGGAGCTGCCCCGAATTGCTGGCTGCAACCTGCACAGTCCTGCTCCCTTCGCCTCCAAAATTTTGCCAGACATGTCTGGTATCTGTTACCGACTGAGCGACATATCGTTTTGATGCCATGATATTGAGAATATGCCCAGGGTATTTGCGAACGTCGTAGCGAGCCACAGCCTGGAGCGTGGCTCGAGTCACTTGTTCGACTTGAAATTCGACAAATAGCTGATCGTTAGCGGCATTGGTTTGCGATAACGACATGAGTCTCTTGCATCTATGCTGGAGAACTGAAACCCAGTCTTTGACCGGCAAACGAGCGAGCCTGGGAATTGTACGCAGTATCCTCCACAGCAGAAACAGAGGCAGCCCAAACCTCATCGGCAACTTATAACGATGTGGGCGATATGTGGATGAATGCCATGTGTCCATTACCACAAGTGTGACGGTCTGTCCCTGCTCGACCAGTTGCTGAGCCATTTCATACGCGATCAGTCCGCCGGTGCAGCTACCAAGGACGGTATACGGCCCGTTCGGGCGAAAGCGACGGATCTGTGCAACATAGTGACTCGCCATCTCCGGCACCGATGTAAACGGCGCCTCTTTTCCGTCCAGTCCTCGTGCCTGTAACCCGTAGGAGGGTTGATTCGGCCCCAGAAGCTTTGCCAGCTGAGCAAAGACCAAGACATTACCCCCAACTCCGGGCACCATGAAAATTGGTACTGCAGCCCCGTTCGGCTGAATGGCGATAAGCGATTGCCATGGCGGCGTCCAGTCTTCTTGCGAAAGCACCGACGCGAACTCGGCAATGGTTGGTGCTTGAAACAGCGTAGCGAGCGGAAGGCGCCTTCCATATACCTTTTCAAGAAGAAAGAAGAGGTGAGCGGCCTTGAGTGAGTGGCCGCCGAGATCAAAGAAGTTGTCGTGGATCCCAATTTTGGGGACTTCCAGTACTTGCCGCCACAAGGCTGTGAGTTGAACTTCTGCCTGATCACGGGGGCCACTGTGAACCAATTCATCTGAGACCGAGGAGACTGCAGATGGTAATGCTTTCCGGTCGACCTTGTTATTGGCCGTCAAGGGCATGGTCTTCAGAAAGACGAAGACGGAGGGGATCATATAATCCGGGATCTCGGACCGAAGAAATAAGCGAAGTTCCTGTTGGCTTGGAGCAGAGCCCTCTTGGCAAACCAGATACGCCACCAACTGCTTTGCACCTTGCCGGTCCTCCCGAGCGATGACTGCTGCCTGACGGACAGCCTGATGACGGCTCAGCGCGGTCTCGATCTCACCCAATTCAATCCGATAGCCTCTGATCTTGACCTGGTGATCCGATCGACCGAGATGTACGATGCGTCCATCTGGGCGATACCGTGCCAAGTCTCCCGTTCGATAGAGTCTGGCGAGGGGCTCTGGAGAAAATGGATGAGGGATGAACCGCTCCGCTGTTAAGTCAGGCTGCCCCCGATAGCCTCGGGCTAACCCATGGCCGCCGATATAGAGCTCACCGGAAACTCCGACTGGAGCCGGCTGCAGGAATTGATCCAAGATGTACACGTCTGTATTGGCGATTGGTCTCCCGATAGTGATCTCCCGATCAGTCCGTTCGATTCGTTCGATCGTAGACCAAATCGTGGTTTCAGTCGGACCATACATGTTCCACAAGGCGCCGCAACGCTCCAGCAGTGACGCGGCAAGATCGGGAGGAAGGGCCTCCCCCCCACAGAGTACCGTCAGTTTGCTACTGCCGCGCCATCCCACATCAACCAGCATGCGCCATGTGGCAGGGGTCGCTTGCATGATCGTTGGGTGAACGTTTTCACAGAGATCACGTAATTGTCGTCCGTCCATCGCGACCGCTCGACTGGCAATTTCGGCACGAGCTCCGGCCAGCAACGGCACATACAATTCCAAGCCGAAAATATCAAAGGAGATTGTTGTCACCGATAGCATGACATCGTGAGCGGTACATCCCGGATCTTGCTGTATCGAACTCAAGAAGTTCACAAGGGCGCGGTGCGGAATTTCCACGCCCTTGGGCTGTCCTGTGGAACCAGACGTATACAGAATATACGCCAGGTCTTGAGGCGTGGCGATTGGGCCTAGATTGTGGTCTGCTTCCTGCGCGATGCGGTCCTCTTCGCGGTCTAGACACAGCAAGCGGCAGACCTTCGCATCAAATCGAGCGGCGAGTGATGCGGAGGTAAGCACGACGGCGAGGGAGGCGTTCTCGGCCATATACCGGAGTCGATCCCGTGGAAACTCAGGGTCGAGAGGGACATAGGCCGCACCGGTTTTCAGGACGGCTAGCAACGCAATGACCATCTCCAAGGATCGATCGAGACTAATACCCACCGTGACACCAGGCTTGGCGCCCAGGGTTCGCAGGTACCCTGCCAGTTGATTGGCTCTAGCATTAAGCTCACCGTACCGCAGTGCCTTCGGTCCCATCGACAACGCAACGGCATCGGGCGTCCGCTTGACCTGAGCTTCAAACAGCTGAGGAAAACATTCGGACTGTGGATACTCTCTTTGCGTGCGGTTCCAATCCTGCAACATCTGTTGCTGCTCGGGCGCCGTCAGTGTCGGGAGTTCGGACAGTTTACGCAGGGGATTTGCCAATGCGCTCTGGAGTAGGAGCTTATACTGTCCGAGCATTCGCTCAGCAGTCTGAGGCTCGAAGAGATTGGTGTTGAACGTCAAATAAGCTCTCCGGGAGAACTCTGTCTCGATCGTCAAACTGAGGTCGAATTGTGCGGCTTGCGTCTCCACCTCGAACGGCACCCAACTCAACCCTTGGACGTTGATCTCCCCTATTGGAGCATTCGGGACATTGAAGAGGACCTGCACCAGGGGGGCAGAGCTCTGGTCACGAGAGGAGTGCATCATCTCGACTAATTTGTCGAACGGGAAGTCCTGATTGGCATAGGCTTCTAATGCTGTTTCACGCACTCGTGCCATCAACTCGATGAACGTCGGATCGCCGGAGAGATCGGTACGGAGCACGAGTGTATTGACAAACGAGCCGATGATCGACTCGACCGCGGATTGAGTTCGGTTGGCGATGGGAGAGCCGACGGCTACATCAGTTTGGCCGGAATAGCGACGCAAGAGAATCTGGAAGCACGCCAACAGGGTCATGAACACCGTCGCATTATGTTCCGCGCTGAATTGTTTCAGGCGGTCAATCAACGACGCGGGCAACTCCAGCATGCGATGTGAGCCGTTAAACGTTTGTACGACGGGCCGTGGATAATCGGTTGGCAACGAAAGCTTTGACAGTCCGGCCAGCTTCTTCTGCCAATAGTCCGATTGTGTGCTCAGCCAGTCGTCGGTCAGACAACGTCGTTGCCACACGGCGTAGTCGGCATACTGAAGAGGGATCGGTTTTGCCGACGGAATGTCTCCTCGGCAAAACGCGTTGTAGAAGAAGGCAAACTCATGGCCGATGACTCCGAATGACCACTGGTCTCCGATGATATGGTGCATCGTGAGCACCAACACATGGTCCTCGGGCTCGATTTCGATCAAGAGGAATCGTGCCAGCGGGCCTTGCTCAAGATCGAACCGCTGGTTTGCTTCCTGCTCCACGAGCTGGGCCGCTTCCTGTTGTCGCTCCTCGCGAGGCCGCTGGGTAAGATCGACTTCGACCCAATGGGGAGGGCGAAAGGGGTGGATCGTTTGGACTGGTCCCTCACCCTTCATCATGAACGTCGTTCGAAATGCCTCATGGCGGTTACAGATGGCATCGACCGTGCTCCGGAGAGCTGATTTGTTGAGCCGTCCCATTTGCCGTGACGCAAACGGCATGTTATACGCCGTGCTCTCAGGAGCCAGCTGATACATCAGCCACATACGTTGCTGAGAATAGGAAAGGGGGAGTGGCTGATCTCTCGGCACCGGAGTGATCGGTGGCATCACAAAAGCCTGCTGGTCCTTCTGGCGCAACCGCGCCACTTCTTCGGCCAATGCCGCAATCGTCGGTCGCTCAAAAAGCGCCGGCAGTGAAACATCAACCTCAAAGAGCTCGCGTATCCGAGAGACGAGCTGAGTCGCCAAGAGCGAATGACCTCCCTGCTCGAAGAAATGGTCGTGGATGCCGGCCTCTGGGACTTGAAGCACGGATTTCCACAGCTCAGCCAGGGACTCTTCGACCTGATTTCTCGGAGCCACCCTGGGAGCCAATTGACCTGTTGTGGTTTCCGGAGCGGGAAGAGCATGTCGATTCACTTTTCCGGTGGCACTGAGCGGCATCGTGTCAAGCCACAGAATGATGGATGGCACCATGTAGTGCGGCAATCGAGCTGTGAGAAAACGCCGAACTTCTTCGAGCCTTTCGTCCAGCGACGACTCGCCGGCGATATAGCCGACCAACCGGTACTGGTCCCGTTTATCCTGCCGAAGCAGCACTGCCGCTTGACGCACGCCGGGGAAGTTACTCAGCACATACTCAATCTCTCCGAGTTCGATCCGATAGCCACGCAGTTTGACCTGCTGGTCCATCCGTCCAAGAAACTCCACATTGCCATCGGCGCGATACCGAGCCAGGTCACCGGTCCTATACAATCTGGTGCCGGGCACGTAGGGATTCGCAAGAAACCGCTCTTGGGTCAATTGCGGCTGGTTGACATAGCCGCGGGCCAGACACTCTCCCGCGATATAAAGTTCTCCCGGCACGCCGATCGGCATCAGTTGCAGACTCGCATCCAGCACATACAGTTGCATGTGGGCGATGGGTTTGCCGATCGGAACGTGGGCTGCAGCTTCTTCCCGAGTCGTTTGATATACGCTACACCAGACCGTGGCTTCCGTCGGTCCATATTCGTTGTACAGCGTGGCATGGGGCAGGAGCTCGTAATGTCGTCGCACGAGTTCAAGGGGCAGGCTTTCTCCGGCCGTAATGCTGATACGAAGCGATTCCAGCTGAGCACTTAACGCCTCGCCCAGCACGGCGTGGTACAAAGAAGGGACCCACACGATGTGTGAGATGCGATGGTGCTCGATGAGCGAAGCAAGCTCCGTTGGGTCGCGATGGGCGGTCTCTGATGGGATGACCAGCTCCCCCCCCTGCAGCAACGTCCAAAATATGCCCGTCACAGACCCATCAAAGGCCAGAGAGAAGGTCAGTAGGAATCGGGATACCGGGTCCGGATAGTACTGAAGTCTGGCATGCAGAGAGGTCACCAGACTGCGGTGTGTCACGGCCACACCCTTGGGCCTCCCTGTCGAACCCGAGGTGTAGATGATATAGGCGAGCTGATCCGGGGAAACCGAAAGAGCGAGGTTCTCCTCCTCCGCTCCGCTTCCTGTGGGTGTAGACAGGGTTTCCACATCACAGATCTGGCCGCCATAGCTCTGTATATGGTTACGGAGATGCGCCTGTGTGACGACGATGGAAACGTGCGAGTCCTCCAGCATGAGCTGGAGGCGGTGACCGGGGAAGGACGGATCCAGGGGAACATAACCGCCCCCTGCTTTGAGAATGCCCAAGAGGCCCACCAGGGCATCTACGGAGCGCTCGACACAGAGCCCCACCGGGAGATCCGCACCGACCCCCAATTTCTGTAGCGCGCGAGCGACTCGATTCGCTCGTCGGTTCAGCTCTTGGTAGCTGATGGACTGGTCTCCGCACGTGACGGCGAGTGCCAGGGGAGTCCGTTCCACCTGTACCTCGATGAGTGTATGGATACTGGAGGTCTGAGTGGACGGTTCGTCCCACGCCAAATGAATATTCCGTCGCTCCTCGGCGGTTAGTAATGACAGTTGATCAAGACGGGCTTCAGGCTTCTTGAGAAATTCCTCAAGCAAGATCTCGAGTTGTCCCAGCATTCGGTCCACCGTCGAATCGTCAAAAATCGTCGAGTCATGGAGAAACGCCAGTTCCAGGCCGTGCGCCTTATTCACGACCATCAACACGAGGTCGAACTCCGATGCCGTCGGCTCCCAAGGGAGATGAGTGACCTCAAGATCCCTGACGGTGAACGTGGACAAGGGATCGTCTTCATACACCATCATTACGTTGAAGAGTGGAGACAGTGACCGCTCACGCTGTAACGACAGCGCCTCGATCACCTCTTCAAACGGGAGTTCTTGGTGGTCATAGGCCTGCACCACTACACGGCGTATCTGCTTCAACAACTCGTGTCCTGTGAGTCCATCCGATACTTCGGACCGCAACGCTACCGTATTGACGCAATACCCCATCAGGTCTTCGAGCTCTCTCCGACGCCTACCGGCCACGATCGATCCAATGACGATATCCGACTCGTGTGTGTAACGATTTAGCCACGTCGCAAAGACGGCATACAGCACCATGAACGTCGTGAGGTTCTGGCGCTGGCAGAAATGATCGAGGGTGGCTGAAAGTCCTGGAGAAAGCGATCGTGACCGCACGCCTCCCTCGAACGTGCGCACCCGAGGCCGCTGACGATCGACCGGTAGTTCAGCGGGCGGCCGGGCGCCGCTCAACTGCCGGATCCAGTAGGCTCGATGGACTTCACGAAGGCCTTGATTGAGCCTGGTTCTCTGCCAATCGGCGTAGTCCGCATACTGAACGGTCCGCGTGGGCAGTAGAGCCTTTCGAACATCACCACCGGCTTCCCATAGAAGGGCCAGCTCCTTCCAGAAGATACGGAGAGACCACCCGTCGGCGACGAGGCGGTGGAATGTCAGCGCCAGGACATGCACATTGTGCTGAAGCGACAGCAGGGTCACTCTGAATAGTGGTCCTTGGCGCAAGTCGAATGGTTGGCTCCTATCCGCTCGTAGGAATTGCTGCACCTGAATGTCTTGTTCCGCAGGGTCGAATGCTTGGAAATCTTGCCGTCCTATTGTGATGATCGCTTCACCGTATACTTCCGCGAATCCCTCCCCTCGCTCTGATCCGAAACGAGTTCGAAGAATCTCGTGGCGACATGCAATTTCCCGCACTGATCGTTCCAATACCTCGGGGTTGACCGATCCACGGATGCGTACGCTCATGGAAATATGATTGATCGCGCTCCCAGGATGAACCTGCTCCAAGAACCAGAGTCGCTGCTGAGAAGGGCTGAGAGGAATTCTGCCCTCCCTTGTGGATGTCGAGCGAAACGGAATGAGCGGAATCCCCGCCCTGTCGCCTTCTGCGTCATCCAGACTCGTGCTCAGTTCATCGATCCGAGTGGCCAGTGCGGACAAGGTCGGACATTCGAACAGCACGCTGAGGGGGAGTTCAACGTGGAAGACGTCGAGCATGCGCGCAACAACCTGAGCGGCAAGGAGCGAATTGCCGCCGAGTGAGAAGAAGTTCTCGTGACGGTGCGGAAGGGGCCCTCCAAGCACCTCTTGCCAGATATCGGCCAGCCTTGTTTCGATGCTGGTTTGTGGACTCTCGCTCGATACCCCGTCGGTATCAGCGTTCCGATCAGACTCCAGCGTACTCGATCCGACGACAGCGAGCTGGCCGGCCTCAAAGGCGGCCTTGCAGGCGCCTCGTTGAATTTTCCCGCTGGAGGTTCGTGGGATTGTACCGGACTTGATCAGCACCACTGTGTGGATTTCGAGTTCGTATTCGTCAGCCAACGCGCGACGTATGTAGCCCACCACCTCCGCCAGGTCGGATTCAGACACCTGCTTCTCGATCTCATGGACCAGCACCACACGTTCTCCGGTCTTGTCCTCAATCGAGAAGGCCGCTCCATATCCTCGTCGCAAGCCGGGGTGCGCTTGCTGGGCCGACCACTCCAGATCGTGGGGATAATAGTTTCGTCCACGCACGATAATCAGATCTTTGAGGCGTCCGGTCAGGAACAGCTCTCCGCTGTGGATAAATCCCAGATCGCCGGTCCGTAAATAGGGCCCCTCACCTGACCCAGCAAGAGCGGCGTTAAATGTGGCATCCGTTTCTTCTGGTTTGCCCCAGTATCCAGCGCCGATCCCGGTTCCGGCCAGCCACACCTCTCCTACCACGCCTGATGGGCACTCAGCGTGAGTCACAGGATTCACAATCCGTACATGCGTCTCTTCGAGAGGCTCCCCGCATCCGACCAATGTCCGCGTTCCCTGTTCTGAGGCGGGAGCCTCTTTGATGATCGAGTCGGCCAATGCGTCGGTCTCAACATGCAAGAAGCTCGGCTCTGCTCCGGCCCGCTTCACCGTCACCAAGAGCGTGGCTTCAGCGAGTCCATACGCCGGGGCAAACGTCGTACGCCGGAAGCCATGTGGACCGAAGATATCGATAAACTGCTCCACTGTCTCCGGACGGATGGGTTCGGCGCCGCAACTGGCGACCAGCCACGTGCTCAAGTCAGCTCGCCACTCCTTCTGTTGCCGCACAGCCCTGAGACAAGCCTCATAGGAAAAATTCGGTCCCCCGCTGTGGGTAATCTCAAATCGAGACACCGCATCGAGCCAACGTAATGGCCGCCGGAGGAACGTGACGGGTGACATCAGATAGGCAGGAATGCCGGCGTAGAACGGGGCGATGATTCCGTGCAGTAATCCATAGTCATGGAAATAGGGCAACCAACAGAGCGACCGGCTGCTATCCGATACGTCTCCGGCCAGACTCAAGGCCCTGCAGTGAGCGAGGACATTTCCCTGGCTGATCATGACACCGCGAGGAGTGGCCGTCGATCCTGACGTATATTGCAGGTAGGCAAGAGGGTTCCTGTGAGGCCGTGGCAACTCAACCGAATCGACTAAAGTGTAGGGTTGATTGGTTGCGACCCACGTGATTGGGCTCGTCTCGTTGGCGATCGCAAGCTCCGAAGACAAAGCCGTGATACTTGAAGTCGTGAGGACCAGCGATACCCGAGCATCCTCGATAATGCTGCGCAGTCTGGGCAGAGCATGTTTCCGCCTGATGGGGTCGGGAGCCGGAGCAGGAACTGGTACAAGCCCGGCACAGACACATGCCCAAAAAGCGCATGCGGCATCGAGTCCCTGAGGGTAGAGCAGAAGGGCTCTGGTTCCCAGTCGAGCCACGTGTGTGAGATGGCGGGCTAGCGAACGTACGGTCCCTTCGAGTTGAGCATAGGTCAGCTGACTCTCAATCTCGAGGTTGTCACGAAGAAGCGCATAGGCAAGTGCCTCTGGCTGTTGGCGGCATCGATGCTCGAAGAGATCAGGGAGGTTGTGGATCGCCCGAGGTGGAAGTTTAGACATGGATGCGAGACACAAGGCTGCCCTTGAATCGCTAAGAATAGCCGCTATCAACTATCTGTCTAGCGACGAGTACAAACGTAGAATGATTGATCATAATTGGGAAGAATTTCTCGTTTTTTAACCGGTTCAGAAATTGACCACCGTGTATTGTGGCGAGCTCTCATGCCTGGACGAGGAACCCTGTCCGCAAACTGATGCACAGGTCACACTCTGTTGTGAAGGCTGTAGCATCTTGCGCCAGTGGGCGAGGAGGTCCTGGGGTATTTGTCGTCAGTTCAGGCCCCTATTCCCCGCACCATCCCAGTAAAACCATCTAAATAATTGATATATAATGATAAACCTCTCTAGGCCCGTTGAGAGACAATGGCACATTGATCGCAAGGTTTGGCCCTCGAAGGGAGTGCAAATGCATATCACACGACGACTGGTAGTCTGGTGCGCAATGTTAGCCGGTCTGTTTGGGCTGGGGTTCAGCAATCTTGGAGTGAAAGAGCTTGCTGTTACGGCAAAGGGCGGTGATCCAGTCAGTGGACGCGAAATCTACGTGAACACATGCATCCGCTGCCACGGAATCGACGGGAAAGGTGCACTCGGAATTAAACTTGTTCCACCTCCGGCGGATCTGACTTCACTCGCCGTTCAGAGTCGGCTCGACGGGACCTTGTTTCGACGAATTCACGGAGGAAAACCCAACACCGCCATGGGTGCGTGGAAACATGCGCTCTCCGATGAGGAAATTTGGGATGTTCTGGCCTATGTGCGCACATTCGGGGTCGAGTCCAGTGGGCAACCATAAAGTTGAATCCAATGGGTGGGAGTTGTCTCATACGAGTGTGTCAGGGAGATACGATCAACTCCATTTTCGATGAGGAGGTAATGCCATGACGTGTAATGTTGGAGGGATTGAGAGACCTATACGAATTGGAGCAGGGCTGCTGGCCATCATGATCGGCATCTTTGCTGGGCTTTCGACTGCAGTAGCGGGAACAGCACTTGCGGTGGGGGCCATACTGCTGCTCACGGGAGCGGTGGGGTATTGTCCGCTGTTTACGTTGTTCGGAATTAGCACCTGCTCTCGGGCGTCCGGTATGAAGAAATGAGGTGAACGCTGTGAGCCGACCGGTCATTGCAGGCGTTGTGTTGGTGAGTATGCTGGTGGGGACGATCGGTTGTGTCCCACCTCCACGAGTGGCAGAGAGTGAGGAGGGGGCTGTTCGTAGGAGCACGGGGTCGCGAGTCGATGCGCTGTTTGTCCCACCGTCACCTGAAACGATTCCAGGTGATCTGAGGGGCGAGCAGATTCGCCTGGGCTACAAGATGATTGTTGACACGCAGGAATATGGGAAACGGTATGTTGGAAACGCGCTCAACTGCACCAATTGTCATTTAGATGCGGGACTCAACCCGAATTCTGCATCCTTCGTCGGTATCGCCACTCTCTACCCACAGTATCGTGAACGAGCCGGCCGACAGATGACGCTGGCCGATCGAATCAACGAGTGTTTCGAACGCAGTATGAACGGAAAACCTCTGCCCCCCGACAGTGTGAAGCTCACGGCCATTGTCGCGTACATCACATGGTTATCACAGAATATGCCGCCTGGCGTTGAGGTCCCATGGCGAGGAATCCCACGCCTCATCTCGACCCATCAGCCTGACCCTCTCAACGGCAAAAAGGTCTATGAGAAAAAGTGTGTCTTCTGCCATGGTTCCGACGGGCAAGGAACCATGGCGGCACCGCCTGTGTGGGGGCCTCGTTCGTACAACATTGGTGCAGGCATGGCGCGGGTGAGTGTGGCCGCCTCATTTATCAAAGCCAACATGCCGCGAGGCTGGGGCTGGACGGTGACGGACGACGAAGCCATCGATGCTGCGGCCTATCTCAATACGCAGCCACGACCGGATTTTCCCGACAAGGTCCACGACTGGCCGAAGGGGGGCAAGCCGGCAGATGTACCCTATTGAGCGGTTGACAGGAGCGAGATGAAGCTTACGGCTACCTTTCACGGAGGAACACGCTACGACATTGTGAGCGGCAAACATCGAGTCATCACCGACCAGTCGGCGGAGGATGGAGGGCAGGATGCCGGAATGGGTCCGGTCGAACTCTTTGTCGGGTCCGTCGCGAGTTGTGTGGCGTACTTCGTCGGGCAATTCTGTGGGCGGCACGGCATTGCTCGAGACGGCTTGACGGTCGATGCAGAATGGACGATGGCCGAAGTTCCACACCGTGTCGGTCGTATCGAGATCGGAATCCATCTACCCCATCGCATCAGCGCAGAACAAAAAGAACGTCTGTTGAAGGTCGCGCATGGCTGCACCGTGCATCAATCCCTCGCGGTTCCTGCCGGCGTGGCGATCGAACTTAATCCCCATCCTCGTGCGGAGAAGCCTTCGTGAAAGGAGCAGCGATGTTGAATGTGAGAATCCGGGTGTTCATTGGAAGCGCTGCACTCGCGTGGTTAGGACTCATGTCGTCCCCACAATTGTCGTTTGGGAGCGATCACACGCGCGCCAAGGAGCTGATCCAACAGACCTGTGTGCAATGTCACCGGCTGGAAGGTCAGCCGGATTCGCGCTTCAAGCTTCACGCGCCTGACTTGATGTGGGCCGGTAGTAAGTACCAACGGTCGTGGCTCATTCGTTGGTTGACCGGTAAAGAAGCTCCGCTCTATGCGAAGGGATATATGTGGGACCTGACCACCGTTCCGTTCAAGCACCCGATGGTCACGGAGTCGGAGGCGAACGCACTCGCGGATTACTTTGCCGAACACAACAAAGATCCGCGCGTCACCATCGGCGCGTTCGATCTCTCGAAAGTCACCAAGTTCGACGTGAAGTTTGGTGCAGCGGCTTTTAAAGCCCATGCTTGTCTTGGCTGTCACGTGATTGAAGAAAACGGCAAGTTCATCGGAGGTCCGCAGAGCGCATCGCTCGTCACGGCAGGCCAACGGTACAACATGGACTGGCTCTTCCGATTCGGGCAGAATCCGCAGGACTTCACGCCGCACAGTGGCGAGTTCTTGGCCGATGCGACGGAGCCACAACTCCGCGCGGTGATCGGGTTCCTGATGGTGCAGGGCGTGAAGGACTTCACGTATTACGAGCCCTGGACGAGCCGCGAATTCGAGATGGCCAGCGTGGATCGAGGGAAGGTGGTTTATAAAGAGTATTGTTCGCAGTGTCACGGTGCGACGGGCAAAGGCGACGGACCGGCAGCTTCCGGTCTGGAGCCCAAACCGGCGATACATGCCAACATTCCATTCGAAAAGCTCCCGATCGAATACCTCTACAACGTCATCAATCATGGCGGACCGGCCGTCGGTAAATCGCCGAACATGCCTTATTGGAATTTGACGATCGGTCAACAGGGCGTGGCGGATGTGATCGCCTATTTGAAAGTGACGTTCAAGGGAGTTCCAGATATTGCCGCTGCATCTGGCGGTAGTCAGGGCGGTGCTTGCGTGCAGCCCCGCAAGACAGCCAAGGCACCGGAAGACTTCCTGAGCAAAACGAATCCAGTTCCAGCTTCTGCCGGTTCAATCCAGGCGGGCAAAGAGCTCTTCCTGAGAACGGCGCAGCCAGTTGCCTGCGTGATGTGTCATGGTGAGCAAGGTGATGGCAAGGGGTTGATGGGTGCGGCCTTAGTGCCGCCGCCACGAAATTTCACCTGTGGCGCGATGATGCGAGCTATTCCAGATGGTCAGCTATTCTGGATCATCAAGAATGGGTCTCAGGGGACTGGGATGATGCCGTTTGCCACGTTGCCGGATGAGCAGGTCTGGCAACTGATCCACTACATTAGGAGTTTGGCAAAGTAAGAGTGAGGAGGGTGCATGTGTATATCTCAATAAGGAGGTAGATTATGAGAGTGAGTCGATATGGAGCGGTGAAGTCAGCCGTTCTGTTTGCTGTCACTGCGTGGGCGGTATTGGCCGGTAGCCATAATATCGCCTATGCACAGGCCGCGGGGATGGGAGCGCCGCCCTCTAAGGTGGAGATCATCATCAAGGACCGTCAGCACGGCTATGAGACTGCCGGGTTCACGATGCCGTCGCAGGACACGATCATCGTCGTCCGAAACCAGGATTCCGTCACGCACGGGTTAGCGTCAACGTTGTTCAAGAATATTCCCGTGAAGGTGGAAGGTGGTCTTGAAGTGCGAGGAAAACAGTTCAAGGCCTTTCATGTCGATGCGGGAAAGACAATGACACTCCGTTTTGCCACGGCGCCCACGAACTTCGATCCAGCAACCGGTGGGGCCGAAAGTGTGCGACACGCCATATGGTGCGACATCCATCCTGAAGTGAAAGGAGAACTGTTTGTCATTGAAACCCGAGGGGATGTCGGAGGGGGCTGAGTCGCATCCCTGTCCCGCTCTGAAACGCGCTCACTGCGCGTGTGGAAGCGGGCATTTCCCCTGTGAGAGGGCAACAGCTCCAGTCCTGGCCGGCGAAGATCTGCCGAAGTGGGCCAGGACTGGCGGAGCTGTTTTTGTGATAGGTAACGCTGAGGTGAGCGGCTGTGCCGGTCCTGCAGTGGATGAAGGAGACCCCGCATGAACTGGGTCAGGAGACGCTCCGCTCATCTCGCGGTCATATATCTTGGATTGGCGGTCAGTACAGGTTCGCTTGTCATGCCGCTCACCGGATGGGGGAAAGAGATTGCCTTTGTGGCGCGTGATGTGGAAGATCAGCAAGCGGTGTGGCTTCCCAGTGAAATCATCATTCACCGCAGCACGGATTTCAGGGAGCCGTTGATTTTTCGGTTTGATAATCCAACTGTACGGACCCATGTGTTCGAAGCCCCGGGGTTGTTTGAGTCGGTAGAGGAGAGCGGTGTTCGGATCACCAGGCCGGTTCGGGTTACCATTGCGCCAGAGGGGACCGAGCAGAGCGTGATCGACAGGGACCGGATTGCGAGCGATGCGATTGCTGCCGAGGGGGAGACGGTGACCTATCGATTCTACTGTCCCCTCCATCGGGCAGACGCAGATATGGGTGGTAGAATCGTTGTGGGGCAATAGCCAGAGCGCCGCACCGTTTCGTGAGAAAGACCTACGTTGTGTAGAATCTACAGCTATTCAAGGAGTCACTCATGGCAACGTTCATTATTTCAGGTAGTCGAGGAACGGACGACCCCACAATGGCAACGTTGCCGTTCATGGCGGCGAAGACGGCGAAAGAGCAGGGGCATGATGTCGTGCTTTGGCTGTGGAATGAAGCCGTCACCTTGGGGCGGAAAGGTGTCGCTGATCATGTGACCGGTGTGAACCTGTCACCGCTGAAAGAGTTGCTTGCCGCCATCCAGGCGGCAGGTGTGCCGGTCTGGGTCTGTGGTGCCTGTGCCGTGGCCAGACAGGTTAGTGCGACCGATCTCGTGGCCGGCGCATCCATCAAGGGGATGCCGGACTATATCAAAGCTGTGGCCGAGCGCGATCGAAACGTGATGTTCTGATCAAAGACGCAATGAAGGAGGCCTCGCATGGCAGCTGATGGCGAATCGGCCGGGAAGTCTAAAGAACGGAAAGTGCGGAGAGATCCGGCAAATGTCGACGAAGGGAAGCAGGTCGACGAAGATATGAATGGGCTGGAGGCGATTCCCACGAAGGTGCCGCGGGAGGGGGACGGGTACCAGGTCCCGCGCAGCACCTTGATCGCCCAGGGGCTCGGACGTATTGGCGAGCCGGGCTACGCCTTGACCGCGGATGATCTCCGAAGGGTCAACACAAGGAAAGGGTTTCTGAAACTTCTTGCAAACAAAGCCGTCGATATCGAGGAAGTGCGCAAGACACTGCTGTACGAACAAGAGTTGCGGCAACTACAAGTTGAACTTGTCAGGCTGCAACGGTGGGTGCAGAGCAGTGGGGAGCGTATCGCCATTTTGGTCGAAGGACGGGATGCAGCTGGAAAAGGCGGCACGATCCGCCGGTTCACCGAGCATCTGAATCCTCGCGCGATGCGCGTCGTGGCGCTGCCGAAGCCGACCGACGCAGAACGGGGCCAATGGTATTTCCAGCGCTATATTCACCAACTCCCCAACAGGGGTGAAATCGTCTTCTTCGACCGGAGTTGGTACAACCGTGCCGTGGTCGAACCGGTGATGGGATTCTGTACAAAAAAGGAACACCAGCGATTTCTCCAGCAGGTTCCCGAATTCGAACACATGCTCTATGAAGACGGTGTGACCATCATCAAGTTCTGGTTCTCCATCTCCAAGGACGAACAAGCCAAGCGATTCGAAGCGAGGCGGCAGAATCCGCTCAAGCAGTGGAAGCTGAGTCCGGTCGATGAGAAGGCGCAGGAGCTGTGGGACGCGTATACCCGCTGCAAAGAGGAAATGTTCAGCAAAACGCACTCGACCTTTAGCCCCTGGATCATCGTGCAGGCGAACGACAAGCAGGCTGCGCGACTGGAAAGCTTGCGCTATGTCCTGAACCTTCTCCCCTACAAAGGAAAGGACGAAGCGCAGATCAGGTTGACGCCCGATCCGAACGTGATCGTTCGATTCCACCGCAAGATGGTGGAACTGGACCTGTAATGTCGGAAGGCAGTTAGCGCCACCGACGAAAGGAACACAAGAATGAAGACGAGGTTGTTGACGTTATTGGTCGCCGCGATGTGCTCTACGGCCCCTGCCGGTGCCGCAGAGCGCCACATGATGCAACAAGTCGTGCCTGCCGATAAGTTGGCTGAAGCGAGGGCGCTTAAGAACCCCTTGTCCAATTCGCCCGAGGTCATTGCGCAGGGCAAGACGGTGTATAACGGCAAGGGCGGCTGCGTCACTTGTCATGGAATAGACGGAGACGGCAAGGGGCCGGCGGCGGCGAGCATGAATCCCTCGCCTCGCAATTTCCAGCACCACGGTTTCTGGCGGCATCGCACCGAGGGAGAAGTCTTCTGGGCCATCAAATATGGGTCACCGGGCACAGCCATGATTGCATTCGGTTCGGTCTTATCCGACAACGAAATCTGGTCCCTCATTCACTATGAGCAAACCTTCGCGGGGAGGCATGGCATGATGGGGCACCGAGAAGAGATGGGGCCGGGTATGGGTGGTGGGAGAGCCGGGATGGGGCATCGCGGGCAAAAGGGAAAAGGTGGAATGAGTGAGTGTGAAGGTGAGTCCTGTGCACGGTAAGTGACCAAACGACTATGCGCCAGATCCATTGAGGAAGGATGCGCGAGTTGTTGCGGTTCTCCCCATCTGACCGTCTCGCTCTGAGTATTCCTGCATCACATCGGTACCAGCCGCATGTGATCGAACCCCTCTTAAGCCATTGTTTCGCCGAGTATCCCTCTCACTGGTCTCGAAACGAAGGGTGGCATCAGAATCGCAATCAGCCCTCTCTGAATCTAATTGTTCAACGAAGGGCTCTCACCAACCAGAGAAGAGTGGTCAGTATTTTGTGAAAGAATTAAACCTTGGAGGTATTGTCATGACCAAGTTGAAAAAGCAGTGGTTGTGTAGGATTGGGGGAGCCGCGTTGATCATCGCGCTAGCTGCGTTCCCGAGTTATGCCGATGAGGGCCATGGGAAGATGGGGCATGGTGGCCACGATCAGGAAGACCAGGATGATCATAGCGGGCACTACCTGAAGCATCTTCTGAAACATGCGAAAGAGATCGGGCTGACGCCAGAACAAGTCAGCAAGGTCAAGGCCATACAGCTGGATTTCAAACGTTCAGAAGCTAGGTTGGAGGCCGATGTCAAAATTGCAAAACTCGACCTGCAGGCGCTGATGGAAGATGAGAAGGCCGATCTCAATGTAATTCAGGCCAAAGTCGAGCAATTGAAAAAAGCGGAAGGGGCCTGTCTGTTCGCGGCCATCAAAAGTAAGCGCACCGCTACGGCTCTGTTGACTCCTGACCAACGGGAAAAAGACCGTGCCGTTCATGAACAAATGAAGAGCGCGGGTGACGGGCAACACGGAGGTGGCATGGGCGGGATGATGGGAGGTAGAGGCGGCATGGGAGGTGGAATGATGGGTGGCATGGGCGGTATGGGCGGAATGATGGGTGGCATGGGAGGTGGAGGCAGTCATGGAGGCGGTCAGGCCGGTGGTGGACAAGGAGGGCATGACGGGGGCGATCACGGGAGTGGAGGCTCCGGCGGAGGCCAGCAACACCAGCACTGAGCATCGAGCATTGAGATCAGGGAGGTGCCACGATGCCATGGAGCCGTGCGACGGGGTTGAGCGTGATGATGTGTGTTGCTCTCCTAATGCCTTCACCTGATGCAGCACGCGCTGATTCAAGTGAGCGTGAAAAAGTAGCCTTGGAAGTGGCGAAGGGATTCTTGAAGGAACTGGGCGAAGCCATGACCAGGCACATGACCAAGGGTGGCCCGACGGAGGCCATCAAAGTCTGTGCCGAACTCGCACCGGAGATTGCCGGCCGGTTGTCCCGGGAACAGGGCTGGCGCGTGACCCGCGTGGGAACGCGTGTGCGGAACCCATTACTTGGTATGCCTGATGCGTGGGAGCAGAAGGCTCTGGCCGAATTCGCGGAGCGTGCGGAAAAAGGAGAGCCTTTCCCGAGTATGACTCGGAGTGAAATAGTGACGGAACCGGATGGGCAGTACTACCGCTTCATGAAACCGATTGCCCTGCAACCGGAATGCGTACTCTGTCATGGACTGAGCGACCAGATTCCGGAAGAGATCAGAACGGTCTTGAAGAAACAGTATCCCTTTGATGCGGCGACCGGTTACAAGGCCGGAGAATTGCGCGGTGCCGTCAGCATCAAGCAGCAGCACGGCGATGCTCGCGACAGGCCGATAGAGAAGGCGAAGGATTGAGCGAGAGCGGGTAGGAGGTGGACATGAAGGAAGTCATTCGCCATTCAGGAGAAATGATATGGGAGGAACTGCAGGAGTTCCCAGGCAAGGGAGAGGCGGCGGTGCTGCGTGACGAGGGGAAGGGTAAGGCCAGAACTATCATCGTGCGCTTGCCAGCCGGCGGTCAGATTGTCCCCCATAGCCATGAACCGTCCAACATTACGTGCTGGAAGGAGAATGTGAAACCGAGGGAAAGCTGCTGGGCAAAGGCTCGTATCGCTTTCTGCCGAAGCACGCAGATGTCTCGGCGATCTTCAGGAAGGAAGGCGTCACCATTCTCATGATCTATGATGCGGTGTCAGGGTAGCTGCCAATGACGACATCCGGTCTCTGGATCCCATTGTCCGCGAGCCTTGTGGCAGCTCTCGTGACGACGATCGAGATCTATGTGATCCGTCATTTGAGAGCTGGGGACGCAGGGTGTCTGCGAATCTTGCGAGGCCTCTTGTTGCAGTGACTACGCTCGGAACTTCCAATGGTCGCGTGCCGCTCCGAACCGGTGGTGTGGGGGTGGGCGAGCGGGTATTGGTGACCAAGGGCATCGCCATCAAAGGCACTGCGATCCTGGCTCAGGCATGGGCGAGAAACGAGTCTGCACCTGATGTATCCCACCACATCCAACGGCTTCTCGACATTCCATTGGAACGATTCGGTCGGCTGCAACCACTACCGGTCCGTCTCAACGTGACCACGGCCTCACCGCAGCAATTGAAAACTCTTACGGCAATAAGTGAGGATCAAGCGGAGAAGATTAGCCAAGGGTGTCCGTGTCAGCACAACGATGAGCTGGTTACGAGACAAATCCTCTCTCGAAACGCCTACGACACGATCAAGGATCTGATCACCGTGGAGTAGCGCATGTCCCAAGTGACTCGTGGTGGCAAAATGGTTTTGGGAATGCCGATGTGGAGCGTTAATGGGATCGCATGGTCAGTGCAATTTGCACGCGTTGTTGAGTTGTGGCCTACGTGCATAAGACTTGGAATGGTTCACAGTGAGTAGGAATTTCGATTCCACCAGAAAACTCTTCGTTCCACACCGCATCGTACAGAGGTTCGATTGGATTGGTCCTGAACGGTGTGACGCGGCATTGCTGAAACATGGTAGAAGTGGATATCTAGTTATCCGGATTCCCCCGCGCATGGAAGCCGGAGTTCCTCGTCGAACAGGATGATGCGCTCGCATGGAGCTCCCCAATCACGTTGGCGATCCCTTACGCCACCTG
>Ga0224505_10000462_pt1 | contig 27796 bp, 26 predicted proteins | sample SF_Jan12_sed_USG_FD_169102 | JGI IMG/M metagenome (GOLD analysis project Ga0224505, IMG submission 169102) | Sediment microbial communities from San Francisco Bay, California, United States - SF_Jan12_sed_USGS_4_1 | ecosystem: Environmental > Aquatic > Marine > Sediment | place: USA: California... | reverse complement strand
TCCCAATTTCTCGCACGGAAATCGCGATGCCCAATCCTGAGAGGACCATACCCTAAACGTCAGCCAAATCAATAGCCTGCGCCAATGGCTTCCATTAGAAATCGACGGCTATTGGAAAATCTGGGATCAATTGCAGTCGAACGGCGTGGCCACTCTTTGAGTCCAACTTGGGGCGAGTTCTTCTGGCCACGATGGCTCTAAATCGGTTGCGTCCATTTTGAGCCCTATGCTATAAAGATCTCCGCATAACCAGAATTTGGCGATTGTGGATAAGTCGGTTCAGTGGCTATTAGAACAGAAGAAGGGTGTACAGTACCAAGCGCCTGCACGTCCTCCAGAGTTTGGCACTATCAGATACGAGTTCGCGATCTTCTATTTTCATCTCTTCTTTTCTCGTAAGGGGGGTAGTCATGGGCAAGTTATTGTTGGCGGGCCTTCTCGGCCTTGGGTTGGTGTTAGCCGGGGTTTCAGGTTCATATGCACTTCAAGCGGGCGGTGTCGAAACAGGCGATTTGGAAACCGGCTCCGTCGTAGGACAGCCGTTTAAGGAGCTCACTGTCGATGCTTCGTTCTACGCGATCGAAATCGGAAACATGAAGACATGGTATCCTCCCACGACGGTCATCGATTTCAAGACGCGTCCGGGTGCACCCGTTCTCTTAAAGGTGACGAATAACACGACGGCTGAGCACGGGTTCCAGCTCAGCGCTGCCGTGAATCAATCGGCACCGACTGTCTTGCATACCAAGATCGTGCTCCCACCGGGGAAAACAGAGTATATCGGTATTCCCACCAGCGACTTGTTTTATGCGGCAGGGAGTGTTTTGGAATATAAGTGTCACTTGCATCCGGGACATGTCGGCGGCAAGTTGCTCATGCTGAAATAGTAGCAGACGACGAAAAACGAGAATCCGGTATAGATCGACGGCCTCGAGGAACGCTTCCTTGAGGCCGTTGTCTTTTCTAGCGGTCTGAAAAACGGTTGTCAAATCGGCCAGGGTTCCCCAAAAAGAGGAAGGCCTTGGTTCTCTTCAGAACCAAGGCCTTCCTTCAACGCCAGGAACAGAGGTCGAGTTAGTTCCTAACCCCGCTCCATACTTTAGCGGGATCTATTCCCTTATCAGGGTTCAGCGTCTTCGCCCTTTCCAGAAGAACTTCCGTCGTCTCTGGATAGAGAGGGTCCGAGATGCAGCAATTGTCGACCGGACACACTGCCGCGCATTGAGGTTCGTCAAAATGCCCAACACATTCAGTGCATCGGTCATGAGCAATAACATAAATATTGTCACCGACTCCCTGTCCATCACCCACGTGGTTCCCTTTGGACTCAGCGTCACTTCTCGTTTCAAAAATCGCTTCATTGGGACATTCCGGAAGGCATGCCCCGCAAGAGATACATTCGTCCGTAATGAGTAGAGCCATGGCCCAAGCCTCCTTCTTACTCCCAAGGGCGATTCAATATTGACAAGCTCCCACGTCCACCACCATATTAGTGCCCGATTTGACGATTGGCAGCGTGGGGACGCATTTTATTCTGGGCTTCTTTTCCAAGTCAACAGAATGGGTTTCGCTCAGAAGGCCTAGAGCAATTTTACGCATGGGTCATTGGGCCCAGTATGGGAAAAAACGAAGTCGGTACTCTACTCCAGATGTCCAGTAATCAGAACCCAACCAGCGATCGAGAGCAGAAAAAGAAACGGATCATCATGATGATCCTCCTGGCCCTGCTGATAATGAGTGCCTCGGTGTTTCTTGTGGAACGCAAGGAATCGAGTGTGATTGTCGTGACGTTTCCCAGTGGTGTCGAACTTGAGGCCGAGGTGGCGGATACTCCTGAAAAGCTCTTATTTGGACTTGCCTTTCGAGAGGCCCTACCCTCCAACGGGGGCATGTTATATATCTTTGAGGAAAATGGGCTTCATCGGGTTACCACACGAGAATATCGTTTTCCCATCGACATTCTCTGGGTTGATGAAAGTCATCATGTGGTACATCTGCTCGAGCAAGCAGAGCCTTGCGCCAAAGATCCCTGTCCACTGTTTGGACCGCCGCCTGAAGTGGCTCGCTATGTGATACAGGCGGAATCTGGGTTTATTAAAAAGGCAGGAGCTGCCATAAACGACGAACTCAAATATGCCCTTCGCCTCTAGGCCTTGCGGCACACCAGGGGGATATACGACGATGGATGGGTTTCAAAAGGTCGGCCAAGTTGAGGACGTGCCTCCAGGACAGTCGAAGATCGTCAAGGTCAATGATCGACCGATCGCCTTGTTCAATATCGACGGGAAGTTTTATGCCATTCATAATAGCTGCCCTCATGAAGGAGGGCCGCTTATTGAGGGGCGGCTCAAGGGCTACGTCATCGCCTGCCCCTGGCATGATCTTGCGTTTGACGTCCGAAATGGACAAGGTACGGATGGGGGCGGCTATTGCGTGGGGAGCTACGAAGTCCTGGTGGAGGGAACAGAGATCCTGATCGGTCCGCGAAAGAAGGCATGAAAAAAGCAAAGCGAACAAACCTTGTCGGAAAGTGAGCAAAGAGGATGCTGGTGTGAATACTGCCGGTGCTGAACCTGTTTCCCTGTGTGATGCCGGGGATCACCGCAAGGTCGTGGTTGATCAGCCCTTTATCCTGCAATTATGGGAAGATCGGACCAGAGGTGAACAATGGGTTGCATCGTATGATACCAAGGGACTTGCTTTGCTGAGCGATGAATTCCTTCGCATTGCGAGCAATAACGCCGTCGAAAACGGACAGCGGATCTTTGAGTTTAAGGCCGTGCGGCCAGGCGTGCACGTGGTGGTTTTTGAGAAACGTATGGGATGGAAGTTTACTGCAGAAGAACGCCGTCTCTTTAAGATAGAGGCCCAGCCACTCGCTGGGAATTGAGCCCATGCCAGATATTGCCTTTATTAATGGGGGGTTCCTTCCATGGCAGGACGCGACGGTTTCTATTGATGACCGCGGGTTCCAATTCGGCGATGCGGTTTATGAAGTGATTCGAACGTATCGAGGGTCTCCCTTCAAAATGGGGGCACATCTTGATCGACTTGATCGAAGCGCCGCGCAACTCTCCATTCCTCAGCCCTATACCCGAAGGCAGTGGACGCAGTGGATTCAGCACGGACTGAGTCTGGCTGGGTATCAGGATGCCAAGATCTATATTCAAGTTACGCGCGGGGTGGCGCCCCGCGAACATAACTTTCCTTCCGAGAGTCGTCCGACGGTCGTCATGACGATTCGAGCGCTCCATCCCCTCAGTCCCCAATTGCGCGGCACGGGCGTGACGGCCTGTACGCACGAGGATCTGCGATGGGGGCGATGCGATATCAAAAGCGTCAATTTGCTGGCCAACGTATTGGCTCGTGAGGAGGCGCGAAAGGCGGGGGTGTTTGAGGCCATCTTGGTTCGGGACGGCTTTGTGATGGAAGGAGCCGTCAGTAACGTGATGGCGGTTCAGGGAGGAGTCATCGTTACGGCTCCCGAAAGTCCGCGTATTCTATCCGGAGTGACGAGGACAGTTGTCCTGCAATTAGCAAAAGAGGAAGAGGTTGCCGTCGACGAACGATTTATGTCGATCGACTCCCTCTACCAGGCGGACGAGGTTTTTCTCACCGGCACCACGCTTGAAGTGCTCGGCGTCGTTCAGATCGACGGGAAACTCATCGGCTCCGGTCGTCCCGGTCCAGTGACCCAGGCATTGGCAGCTCGATGGGCGATACTGACAGGCTAGTCCCCTTGCATTGCTTAGGGGTGCATGGTATGGTACCGCCTCTGTAAGTGGGCGCAGGCCCACTTTTTTGTTTGGTCACCTGTCAAGGGGACATTGAGGTTGAGGATACCGGGGAGTAGTTTGCAACCGGTTATCGACCGATTGCACGAAGTTATTTCGCCGATTCTGTGGTCGCTCGGGCTTGAATTGATCGATGTCGTCTGTGTTGGACGCGGTCCGCGATCTGTTGTTCGTGTGTTGGTCGATAAACCAGGTGGCGTGACCATTACCGACTGTGAGCAAGCACATAAGGCTCTAGGGCCGGCACTCGATGTCGCCGATCCGTTTCCTCACGCCTATACGCTTGAAGTCTCATCTCCAGGTTTGGATCGCCCGTTCCAGAGAACGCAGGACTATCAGCGGGCGATTGGAAAACAGGTGAATCTCAAGCTTCGACAGCCTCTCGAAGGTCAGTGGCGGATTACCGGAGAGCTGATGCAAGCCGACGAGAACCTTGTCGTGCTGGCGATAGGTACGCATCGAGCTCCTCAGTCAATTCAGCTCAGCCGTGAGAGCATTGCGGAAGCGAAGCTGGTGGTGAAAATCTAAATCATGGGTGGGGGCGCTGTGGTCGGAAACCGGATGCAGGAGCGTGAGGTATGAACCGAGAACTGATTTCCGTGATTGACGAAATCGGGCGTCAAAAGGGCATTGACAAGACGCGCGTGATCGGAGCCATCGAATCCGCTCTGCAGACTGCCGCCAAAAAGCGTTTTGGGCAGGCGGAGAATATTCAAGTTGAGATTGATCCAAAAACGGGAGAGATCTCCGTTGTTTCCAAGAAGACAATCGTGGAGACGGTCAGCAACCCCAAAGCCGAAATTTCACTGCAAGAAGCTCGTCAGTATGACAGCGAAGCTGAAGTGGGGGATGAAATTGGATCCCTGATCGAAATGAACGAATTGGGGAGGATTGCGGCCCAAACCGCCAAGCAGGTTATTTTTCAAAAGGTTCGTGAGGCAGAGTGGGAGGCGGTTCAGAAGGAGTACTCCACGAGGCAGGGGGATTTAGTCACGGGGATCATTCTTGGCATGGAGCGCCGCAACTACCTGGTGGATCTCGGGAAGACGGAAGCGATTCTTCCAATACAAGAGCAAATCCCGCGTGAAACGTATCGGCGTGGTGATCGTGTGAAGGCCATGCTTTTGGAGGTTCGTCGGACGCCGAAGGATGTGCAAGTGATCTTGTCCCGAAGCCATCCCCAATTTGTGGCGAAGCTGTTTGAGCTCGAAGTGCCTGAGATTATGGAGAAGATCATCGAAATCAAGTCGGTGGTTCGAGAGCCGGGGGATCGTACAAAGATTGCCGTGACGTCACGGGAAAAAGCCGTGGATCCGGTGGGCGCCTGTGTCGGTATCAAGGGGTCTCGTGTTCAGGCGGTCGTCCGGGAGTTGCGCGGGGAGAAGATCGACATCATTACCTGGACGCAGGATCCGCGGGTGTTCATCGCAGAAGCCTTAAACCCTGCCACGATTGAAAAAGTCGGTATCGATGAAGAGAAGAAGTCGGCACTCGTGGTCGCCGCCGATTCGCAACTGTCATTGGCGATCGGTAAGAATGGTCAGAATGTCAGACTTGCGGCACGCTTGACGGGGTGGAAGATCGACATCATCAGCGCGACCGAGTACGAAAAAGAAAAAGTGGAGCGCGATAAGGAAATCAAGGCGGCCTTGGCGGAAGAAGCGGAGGCGCAACGACTGCAGGAAGAAGCTCGTCAAGCTGCGAGAGCGGAAGAGGCAATGAACGGATCAGAGTAGGATACGGAAACGTCCGATGGCAATGCGCGTATACGAACTTGCAAAGAAGTTGGGCATGGAAAATCGTGTGCTCATCCCGGAGCTCAAGAAAATGGGTGTGTCAGTGACATCCCATAGCAGTGCGCTGGACGATGGCATTGTGGAAAAGGTATTGGCAAAGCTCGCTCCGCAATCAAAAGGCCAGGGAGCCGGAGGTGACGGCAGTTCTGTATCCAAACCCACTCACGGCGCGGGGCAGGGCAAGGCCCAGGTGGGCAAGGTGCACCCGACGGAAGAATCTGCCAAGCCCGACAAGCGGCGTATTCTGATCAAGCGAAAAAAAGAAGAGGAGCCGGCGGAGGTTCTCTCATCGTCCTCGGCGGTGGAAATTGAACAGGCTGCTCAGCTTGCACCATCCGTCACGGCGCTTACCACCCCATCATCCACTCCGGAGACACCTTCACTTGAAGAGCCTGTCGCTCCCAGTCCCGGTGTGGAGGACGTTCGAGAAGAGGTCGCGGTGCTTCCTGCCCCAGTGGCACCTCCTGTGGTGGCTCCCAAAACGGAGGAAGCTCAGGCAACGAAGGTGGCTGTCCCTTCGCCTGCTGTTGCGACCACGACGGTTGAATCCGTCCTCGGCAAGAAGAAGAGTATGGCGTTTGAGGCCATCGAGGCCGAAGGGCAGAAGGATAAACTCAAGAAGGCCAAAAAGCCCGGTCGTCCCAAAGACGAACAACAAGATGTGAAGTTCCGAGAGGATGCCGCACGCTGGCAAGATCTTCGAACCATTCCGGTTCAGCGTCGTGACGACCGATCGAAGCATCTGCATCATAGTGCTCCATCCGAGGTGACCAAGCCCCGTCGAAAGAGTGTCAAGGTCAGTCCGCGAACGACGGTCAAGGAATTTGCCGAGTTGATCGGTCAGCGTCCGGCGGACATTGTTCGCAAGCTGATGGAGATGGGGCAGATGCTGACCTATCATCAGCCCATGAATCTGGATGCGGCATCAATGTTAGCTGAAGAGAGTGGAGTCAAGATCGATATCGCAGTTGAAAAGGTAGGGGACGACTTGTTGCAAGATGTACTGGAGACCGGCGGTGAGGAACGACCTGAACCTCGCCCTCCTGTCGTGACGATTATGGGTCATGTCGATCACGGGAAAACATCGCTGCTCGATGCCATACGTCAAACCAACGTTGCGGAGGGGGAGGCCGGAGGTATCACGCAACATATTGGAGCCTATACGGTTTCGGTTCGTGGTAAACAGGTGACCTTTTTGGATACCCCTGGCCACGAGGCCTTCACGGCCATGCGGGCTCGTGGGGCGAAGGTCACGGATGTTGTTATTCTGGTGGTCGCCGCAGACGATGGAGTTATGCCGCAAACCATTGAGGCTATCCATCATGCGAAAGCCGCCGGAGTTCCCCTGATCGTCGCGATGAACAAGATTGATAAGCCGACTGCGAATCCGGATCGCGTTAAGAATGCGCTCTCGGAGCATGGGTTAATCTCTGAAGGATGGGGCGGCGATACGATCATGGTGGAGGTGTCAGCCAAGCAGAAAACAGGTCTCGATACCCTCCTGGAAATGATTCTATTGCAGGCTGAAGTGCTTGAACTCAAGGCTGATCCACACCGACAGGCTAGGGGTACGGTTATTGAGGCTAAAATTGAACGAGGAAGAGGGCCGGTCGCCACGGTACTGGTGCAGAGTGGGACATTGCGGGTGGGCGATGCCTATGTTGTGGGTACGTTCAGCGGCCGTGTGCGAGCGCTCATCAATGACCGCGGTGAAAAAACACAACAGGGAGGGCCATCCATTCCCGTCGAAGTCATTGGCTTACCAGGTGTCCCGTCGGCAGGAGATGTCTTCCATGTCGTGTCGAATGAGCGGGTTGCCAGGGAGATTGCCGAAGAACGAGCTCAAAAACGCCGGGCGGCCGAGCTGACCAGTCCGGCAAAGGTTTCGCTTGACGATCTCTTTGCTAAAATCCAGGAAGGCTCGGTGAAGGAGTTGGCCATCGTTATCAAGGCCGATGTGCAGGGATCGTCGGAAGCCTTGGCCGGTGCCGTTGAAAAACTATCGACCGACGCGGTCAAGCTCCGAGTCATTCACAACGCCGTCGGGGGAATCATGGAGTCCGACGTTCTGCTCGCAGCTGCGTCGAGGGCCATCATCATCGGCTTCAATATCAGGCCTGAACCAAAAGCTGCGACATTGGCCGAACAGCAAGGTGTCGATGTCCGCCTCTATACGATCATCTATGACGCCATTGCCGACATCAAAGCCGCCATGGAAGGCTTGCTTGAACCAACGCTGAAGGAGCGCGTCCTGGGACGTGCAGAGGTCCGTCAGGTCTTTATGATCCCCAAGGTTGGCGCAGTGGCAGGGGCCTATGTGGTTGATGGGCTTCTCTCGCGAACCAGTGCCGGCGTCCGTGTGATTCGGGATAATGTGGTGGTCTATCAAGGCAAGTTTGGCTCGTTGCGGCGATTCAAAGACGATGTGCGAGAAGTTCAGCAAGGGTATGAATGTGGCTTGAGCATCGAGAATTTTAATGATGTGAAAGCCGGGGACATCGTCGAAGCGTATACGATCGACAAAATTGCAGCCAAGCTCTAGAGGTTGACCAGGAGCATAGCTGGCCGCTGTCTTTGCACCTAAAGGAACAACTCGCGGGAGCTTCTTCCCCCGAGGCCGGTTGAGATGAGCAGCCTTTTGTAGGCGGTCATTATGGTGGTGGGGCTCTGTACGGTCGAATTGTTTATCGCGGAGAGCCAATCGCTGAAGGATAAGCGTCAGGTCTTGCATGGCATCAAAGACCGGCTTCGAAATAAGTTTAACCTCTCGGTGGCTGAAGTGGATGGCCAAGATCTCTGGCAGAAAGCCGTTCTTGCGATGGCCTGTGTGGCAAATGAAGGGCGTTTTGTAAGTCAAGTCATGGAGCAGGCACTGAACGTGATTAAGAGCATGCCGGTTGTCGAGGTTGTTCGTGCTCAACAGGAATTGCTCTAGCCTTCATTCCGTGCAACCCACTCTTCAGGACGGTCATATCACGATGTCAAAGGCGACATATAAACGGGCTGATCGAGTTGCTGATCAGATTCGCATGGAAGTGGCCGATATCCTCATGCGGAAAATCAAGGACCCTCGGGTGCATGGCGTCACGGTTACCGATGCCGAACTCACGGGAGACTTGCGGATTGCCCATATCTTCGTCACGACGATGGAGCAGGGCGAAGCTGAGCGGGAGGTCTTTGTAGGGTTGTCAAAGGCGAGCGGATTTATTCGGGCTGAATTGGGTCGCCGTCTGTCACTCCGCTATCTTCCGGATGTCATTTTCAAAAAGGATGTGAGCGGCATACGGGGGGATCGGATTCACCAGCTATTGGCAGGATTGCACGATAATGTGGAACAGCGACCACGTCCGGAAGATTCCACCGAGGAGCCAAGCGTTTCAGGATCCTGAAGCTATGATCAGCGGAGCCACAGAGCTTGAACAAAGGAAGACTCAGGACGGTGTTCTTGTTGTTCACAAAGAAGCAGGTTGGACGTCGCATGATGTCGTTGCCAAGGTTCGGGCACTGCTGAAAGAAAGCAAGGTTGGGCATGCCGGAACATTGGATCCGAGTGCCACCGGGGTCTTGCCGATTCTTGTGGGACGGGCTACGAGAATCGCCGAATATCTGGTTGATTGGGACAAGGAGTACCGAGCCCAGTTGCGGCTCGGCGAAACGACTGACACTCAAGATGCAACCGGTCAGGTGTTAGCGAGAACTGATCCAAGAGGGATCACCGAAAGCGATCTTCAAGCCGTGCTTCCGGGCTTTCGAGGCACCCAACGCCAGCTGCCCCCGATGTACTCAGCGGTGAAGGTTGGAGGGCAACGGCTGTACAAGGCTGCCAGGGCTGGCAAGACGATTGACCGGGCCGAACGCTCTATCGTGATTCACACGTTGGAACTCCTGTCGTTTGATGGCCGGGATGCAACCGTACGCGTCGTCTGCTCAAAAGGGACGTATGTGCGTACGCTGTGTGCTGATATTGGCCAAGCCTTAGGTGTAGGCGGGCACTTGTTTGCGCTCGAACGGCGCCGGGTGGGGCCACTTGCAATCGAACGGGCATTGACGATCGCCCAGGTTGCCTCACACCTTGAAGCGAATACCCTCGGGGCGCAGTTTCTTTCACTGGACGATCTCCTCTTTGAGTTGCCGACAGTCGTCGTCAATGAGGAACAGGCTCAGCGGGTCCTACACGGGGCACCACTGTCTCCAGTCGTGGGAGGCGAGTCTCTCTCCCCACGGGGAGCGAGCATGGTGCGACTCAAGAATGAGGCCGGGCGCTTGCTGGCGATTGGGACTCATGACAGCAGCGGTCTCGGAGCGATTAAAGTACGGAAAGTCTTAAGTCTTTCGAGTCATTAATGGAGAAGGAGTTGTTATGGCCTTATTGAAGGAAGCAAAAACAGCACTCATTCAGCAATATCAGCAGCACGAAAAGGATTCCGGTTCTCCGGAGGTCCAAATCGCAGTCCTGACGAATCGCATCACCTATCTGACCGAGCATTTCAAGACACACAAGAAGGATCATCACTCGCGGCGTGGGTTGTTACAGCTGGTTGGCCGACGACGGCGGTTGTTGGACTACCTGCGTGGAGTGGATGACGCTCGTTACCGGGTCATTATCGATCGCCTCGGAATACGCAAGTAACCGGTCGTTCCAAAAGCGGCGTGGACCGGCGCCATCGCATTGCTCGCATGTCCCACAGATGAACACCGACATGCGCTCTGTTCCTGCATTGTTGGACAAGGTCGTCCGGCAGTCGGTGGCAGACGCATCGCCCATTCGCGTGCTCGACTGAACGGCGAGGGTCGTCGACCAGAGCGCATCTCAGTGGGCATCTGTGGATCTAACCAGAGGAGACCATAGATGATACATGTTGTAGAAGTAGAAGTTGCCGGTCGTACGCTTCGGCTGGAAACCGGTCGCGTCGCCAAACAGGCCGATGGGTCAATTTGGGCCTCGTACGGTGATACCGTGGTTCTCGCCACGGCGGTTTCAGCCCAAACTGCCAAACCTGGAATCGACTTTCTTCCATTGACGGTCGACTACCAGGAAAAGGCGTATGCGGCTGGGAAGATTCCGGGAGGCTACTTTAAACGAGAAGGTCGACCGGCTGAAAAGGAGGTCTTGACCAGCCGATTGATCGATCGTCCTCTCCGTCCGCTCTTCCCCGAAGGGTTCTATTTCGAAACCCAAGTCATTGCCTCGGTCCTCTCCGCCGACAAGACGGGTTCGTCCGACGTGATCGGAATCACTGCCGCCTCAGCCGCACTGGCCGTGTCCAGTATCCCATTCAACGGTCCAGTCGCCGGAGTCAAGATCGGCTGTATTAAGGGGCAACTCGTCGTGAATCCCGATCTGGAAGCAATGGAGCAGAGTGACCTCCATCTGGTGGTTGCCGGGACAGCTGATGCGGTCATGATGGTTGAGGCGGGTGCCAATGAGCTTTCCGAACAAACCATGCTTCAAGCGCTTGAGCTCGCGCACAACGAGATCAAGAAGATTGTTCGCAAGATCGAGGAATTGGCGAAGAAGGTGGGGCGGGTCAAGCGCGAGATTGTGGAGGAGTCGATTGATCAGGCCCTGCAGAAGGAAATCAAGTCTTTGGTGGCCCAGCCGATTCGTGATGCCATCATGATCGCGAACAAATCAGCGCGCCAGGAGCGATTGGACCAGATCCTCGCCGAGACCATTCAGAAGCTTCAGAAGCCGGAAGACTCTTCGCGCGAGCGGCATGTCAAAATCGTCTTTCATCAACTGGAATACACTGAAGTCCGGAAAATGATTTTAGAGAAACAGTCACGGGCGGACGGACGTGGTCCATCGGATATCCGGCCGATCACCTGTGAAGTCGGTGCCCTGCCGCGTGCGCATGGTTCAGCTATCTTTACGAGGGGCGAAACCCAGAGTCTGGCAGTGGTGACGTTGGGCACCACCGACGACGAGCAGCGGATCGATGCGTTGGAAGGGGAGTATACCCGTACATTTATGCTGCATTACAACTTTCCGCCGTTCAGTGTCGGTGAAGCGCGACCGCTTCGTTCACCGGGTCGGCGAGAGGTCGGGCACGGTGCATTGGCCGAACGGGCATTGAAACCCGTCATCCCCAACAAGGATGTGTTTCCGTACACACTGCGCATTGTTTCTGAGATTCTCGAATCCAATGGGTCTTCATCAATGGCCACGGTGTGTGGGGGAACGTTGGCCATGATGGATGCCGGTGTTCCGATCAAGGAACCGGTGGCCGGTATTGCGATGGGGCTCATTAAGGAAGGAAACGATGTCATCATCTTGTCCGACATTCTCGGCCTTGAAGATCACTTGGGTGATATGGACTTTAAGGTCTGCGGGACGAAGAACGGGGTGACCGCCCTGCAAATGGACATCAAGATCGGCGGGATCACCACCACCCTGATGCAACAAGCATTGGAACAAGCTCGAGCGGGGCGTCTCCACATTCTGGACCGCATGTCGGCTGCGCTTCCAAGTCCACGAACCGACCTCTCTGCCTTTGCACCTCGCATTCACACGTTGAAGGTTAAGCAGGACAAGATCCGGGATATCATCGGGCAGGGGGGGAAGACAATCCGTGGGATTCAAGCCGATTGTGGAGTCAAGATCAGCGTCGAAGACAGCGGGATTGTCACAATCGCGTCTTCAGACGGTGCGTCCTTACAGAAAGCCAAAGACATCATCAACCGCTTGACCGAAGAAGTTGAAGTCGGGAAGGTGTATTCGGGGACAGTGAGAAAGATCATGGACTTTGGCGCCTTCGTCGAGGTCTTGCCGGGCACGGATGGATTAGTGCATATCTCTCAGCTCGCCCATCATCGCGTGAAGGCCGTTTCGGATGAGGTGGCGGAAGGGGACCAGATTCTCGTCAAAGTGCTTGAAATCGATAAGCAGGGGAAAATCCGCCTCAGTCGCAAGGAAACCATCCCAGCACCGACCACCAGCGGGGCACCAGATTCAGCGGGTGGGTAACACTTGTACCGCAAGGTCATCCTCAAGAACGGGATTCGTTTGGTTACCGAGCAAATCCCGACCGTCAAGTCCGTCACCATCGGTTTGTGGGTAAATGCCGGCTCTCGGGACGAACGTCCCGAGGAAGCCGGGTATTCTCATTTCATCGAGCATATGCTGTTCAAAGGAACGGCGTCCCGGTCGGCGACGGACATCTCTCGGGAAATTGATGCGCTCGGTGGAGAAATGAACGCCTTTACCACGCGCGAAACGACTACCTTCTATGTCAAGGTTCTTGATCAGCATCTACCTCAAGCCTTGGATCTTCTCTCGGATCTGTTCCTGAATTCTCGCCTGAATCAGAAGGAAATCGAAAAAGAGAAGCAGGTCGTCCTCGAAGAAATTCGCATGGTTCAAGATGATCCGGAGGATCTTGTTCAGGAGTTACACACCAAGTTGGTGATGGCCACGCATCCGCTGAGCCGCCCAATTCTTGGGAAAGCCTCCACCATCGGTCACATACGTCGTCGGGATCTCCTCGAATACATGGATCGCCATTATCGCCCGGAAGGTATCGTCGTCGCCGTTGCTGGGAATTTCGATCAGCTGACGCTTGAGAAAATGATGGCCAAACTCTTTGGATGCGATGAGGCCTCGATGGGTGCCAGTCCTGGAACCCGTTGGCCTGCCGAACTGCATGGCGGTGTGGTCCTGAAGCGGAAGCCCTTGGAGCAGGTTCATCTTTGCGTAGGCCTGCAAGGGATTGCGGCCGGTCATAAGGACCGATATGTGATCTATGCGCTCAACAGTGTCTTGGGCGGGAGTGTCAGCTCGAGACTTTTCCAGGAGATCAGAGAGAAACGTGGTTTATCCTACTCAATTTATTCGTTCTTATCGGGTTATTCCGATACCGGGACTGTCACCGTCTATGCTGGAACCCGAGCCGGAGAGGTTGAGCGTGTGCTGGATCTGATTGAACGAGAAATTCAGAAAATGGCCAGGCGGGGCATGACCGGAGAGGAGCTCAAACGGACCAAGGAGCAAATGAAAGGCGGTCTGATGTTGAGTTTGGAAAGTTCACATAGCCGCATGAACAAACTTGCCAAGGACGAACTCATCGCCGGCACTCACACCTCTTTAGAGGACATGATTTCAGAAATTGATGGGGTGACGGAACAGCAGGTCAGTCAAGTGGCACGTACCCTCTTTACAACCGAGAATATGGCGTTGACAGGATTGGGACCGCTGTCATCTCGGCAGATAGACGCATTGAGACGGCGGTTGCCGGTATCGATCGCCTAGCGTGAGGAAGTGCTAGAACCTAGAATCTTGCAAGCTATTGTTTTCTTATTGCTATTCGTAGTACTTTCAACGCGGAAGGTACACATGAGCAAACATGCCCTTGACAGGACAGCTCAGTTTCAGTACCGTTCCACCTCTCTTATAGGGCTCGGTGTTCCTGAGTTGAGGACCCAAATGGCCTTTTCGTGCGAATCGGTGATTTGAAAATGAAATAATGTGCTCGACCGATAATGATCAGCTGAACGTGATTAATAGCTTATGAAGACACTGGTAATCAATTTGATGAAGGAGGGACAAGGTATGAAAAAGGCTGTCATTCTAGCTGCCGCCGTAGTGTGTACAAGTTTCGGCTTGCTAGCGGCCGAATTTTCATTCGCTGCTGGGGCAATTGAGCATCTTGGTCTTGCGGATGCCGTCGTTGGAGGTAAGCCATTGAAGGCTGCCGCCGCGGTCAAGACTCTCCAGGGTCGTGTCTGGTCTCAGTGGGCGGATAATCCAGATGGAGAACTCTTGTTTGGGATTCAGTACTGGAATTCTGGCGAACAAGGATCTGGAGACGCGGGTGGTCGATCATCAACGATGCTCGATGTAAAACCACCGGACCCCCTCTTTACCTGTTGTGCATGGGGATTTGTCGGGGGGACGGAGAAGAACTCAGCGTATTCCGGCTGGTACCATGCCGCCACGACAGTTCGGCTTGCCGTGAAGGATAAGGCCCTGATGGATAAAATCATCAAGGCCTCACAAGAGTTGGTCGCTATGGAGGTCACCCTCGACGGGCGAACCATCACCGGCTTCAAAATACTGAAAGACTAGCCACTCTTAGTACCGCACGTTGTTGTGAAGGAGGACGCGATGATGATGTTTCAGAAGCAAGGTGGAGCCATCCTGGCAGCCGTTGCCCTCGTAGCGGGTATGGCGTCGAGCGCCTCGGCCATTGAGTCATTTCAAGAGCGATTTGAATGGGGCGATATGAGCAAGCCCACCACGATCCAAGGGCGAGTGATTGTCCTTGACCCGTATGATGAAGCGGTGTGGATCAACGTGGCCGTGTTCGGTGGGAATGCCGAGAGTGGCTTATATTGGCAAAAAGTTCATCCCGGTAAGACGCTGAAGTTCTATGCTGAAAAATCTACGTGGCAAGAATTGCAGAAAATGGGTCGCGTCCATGCAGGGCCGGCTGCTGCAAAGGAAGTTCCCCCTGGGAGTACAACGGACCTCATCGAATTTGTCGCCACAGAAACCGAGCAGAACCATCGTGTGATTTCTGCAGTGAAGAGGATTGCAGAGGTATCAGGCGCAATGGGAAAGCCGCTGAGCATCTCGGCGCTTCGCCTCAAGGAGTGCACAGGGAAAAACGAATTCGACTCAGGTTGCGCGAAAGCGATGGGAGCCCTCAACAGTTCACCGGTCACACCGGATGGGAGCAATGTAGGAATGCAATACGATGTCATGCTTCCCGGTGGGAAAACCGTCGGGGGTCTGATTCACTCGACTGCCCCCTATAACCAAGCCAACTAACAACTCGTCAGAGGCTCGCTGAGGGCGGCATTCCTTCCGGGAGTGCCGCCCTCGTTATTTCATGCTGGAATTCCACGGTTGTTATCGTGGGAATAGGAAAAACTTCAGCCTGTACAAAGGAATTCCTGCAGAGAATCTCTATCAGGATCAATGGAAGTACCAGCTCTGACTCTGCAGGAGGTTAACGAGTTGGCTGCTCTTGACTTCCACCTCAAGGCCAGCTTCCGCTATCCAGGAGGTTGGGTTGAGCAGGTGGGTGAGTTGAGTTATGGACAGACCGGTGGTTCGGTCGCGTCTATTTTAGCCATCCGCTGTAACTCGGCAAGGCGATTCAGGGCATCGAGTGGTGTTATTGAGAACAGATCGATCTGCTTAACCTCTTCTATGAGTGGATGGGGCTGAGGAAGATCTTGGACATGTTGTTGTGATGGAACTAAAGGTGAGACAGTCGGGGTAGACTCAGGTCGTTCAAGCTGCGACAAGACTGCTTGAGCGCGGCTCACCACCTCATGGGGAAGCCCTGCAAGCTTAGCCACGTGAATGCCATAACTGCGATCGGCCTTACCGGCGACGATCTTTCGTAGAAACACGATGTCTCCATCGCATTCCTGGACAGCCACTCGATAGTTCCGAATTCCAGCACGTTGAGATTCCAATTGAGTCATCTCGTGATAGTGGGTGGCAAAGAGTGTACGGGCGCCCAGCCGCGTACAGTCATGGATATACTCCGCAATGGCCCAGGCCAGACTGAGACCATCATAGGTGCTGGTCCCACGGCCGATTTCGTCGAGTAAGAGCAAGCTCCGTTGTGTGGCGTTCCTGAGAATATTGGCAGTTTCAACCATTTCCACCATGAAGGTACTTTGCCCACCGGCTAGATTGTCTGATGCACCAACTCTGGTGAAAATACGATCGGTCAAACCGATGTGGGCCTCGGTTGCCGGGACGAAGCTTCCAATCTGAGCCATGAGAACAATGAGGGCCACCTGCCGAAGATACGTACTCTTTCCGGCCATATTGGGGCCTGTCATGATGAGCAGTCTTTCTGTTCCAAGGTCCAACGTCGTGTCGTTCGGTACAAATACGGAATCATGACAGATTCGCTCAACGACGGGATGTCGGCCGTCCTTGATCGTAATCGCACCCCCATCCGAAACGGTCGGCTTTGCGTAGCGATAGAGTGCTGCGGCCTCCGCTAATCCAGTAAGGACATCCACCAGAGCCAGCAGCATGGCCATGCCATCCAGCCGATGGGTCTCCGTTGCCAGCCGGGAGCGAAGACCTGTGAATGCTTCCTGTTCGGCGGCAAGAAGTTTCACGTCGGCGCCAATCACTCGCTCTTCCAATTCCTGTAGCTCCGTTGTTGTAAAGCGCTCGGCATTGACGAGTGTTTGCTTTCGAATATAGTCGGGTGGCACACGGTTCAGGTTGGTCTTGGTAATTTCGATGTAATACCCGAATACCTGATTGTACCGAACCTTTAAGGAGTCAATTCCCGTCCGTTCTCGCTCTCTTCCCTCCAGCGCGGCAATCCATTCTTTCCCCTCCCTGCTGGCTTTTCGAAGTTCATCGATCTCAGGTGCATAGCCCTCCTGAATGATATTGCCGTCACGTACGGAAATCGGGGCATCAGGGCGAATCGCTCGTTCAATCAAATCGTACAGATCTTCGGCACGATCCCATTTGTTTAAGGAATCCACCAGTAATTGGCTATGAAGGGATGCCAGTTGGGCGGATATCTCGGGCAGGGCCGCCAGCGACTGTTTCAACGCGAGTAATTCCCGCGGATTTGACAGACCGAGTGTGATGCGCGTACCCAATCGTGCAATGTCCTGAACCTCCCGCAAAGCCCTGCGCAAGGAGGTTCGCACGAACAAAGAATCCTTGAGCTCTTCGACCGCATCAAGACGAGCTTGAATGAGCTCACAGCGCACCAGCGGCATGACCAGCCACTGACGCAACAGGCGAGATCCCATGGCGGTGGCCGTGTGATCCAACACGGACAACAGCGTTAAGGGCTCTGTTGCCGGCACATGCTCTTTGGCAACCAACGGCTTCAGGAGTTCCAAATTCCGAATGGTGGTCCCGTCGAGATGCATCACTTCGTGATCTCCACGAATGGATACACGACGAATATGATCCAGCGGTACCGTGGGGTGCGTCTCACGGAAATAATCCAGGACCCCACCGGCTGCGCTAAGAGCGGCCGTAAGTTCCTGACAACCCAGGCTGTCGAGCGAGTCGCAGCGGAAATGACTCGTCAAGATATCTGTCGCACGTCGTGGTTCAAATGGAGCTGAGGGACGTTCGCACAAGCGCGGGCCGGTGATCTGTCTGACCCAGCCCAAGCTTCGACCTTCGGTGCCTGCCGGGAAGATCAGTTCTCGGGGATCGAGGCGAGACAGTTCATTCAGAACCTGGCTCACCGCCTGTGAACCCCGAAATTCCATCAAGCAGAACTCTCCGGTCGACACCTCAAGGGTGGCGAGCCCAATTCGCTCCCCAAAATCAGCATCGGGATGAACGGCGAGGGAAGCCAGGTAGTTCAGCTCTCCCGGGATCAGGAACTCTGTGTCGACCAATGTGCCAGGCGTGTACAATCGGACGACCTCTCGCCGTACAAGCCCCTTGGCCGACTTGGGGTCCTCCACTTGCTCACATAAGGCAACCAAGCGTCCGGCGCTCAGCAACTTTGCAATATAACCAGTAGCGGAATGATACGGGACGCCGCACAGTGGGATCGGATGGGGGCTGTTCTTGTCCCGTGACGTCAGTGCAATGGAAAGGAGTCTGGACGCTTCCAGCGCGTCCTCGTAGAACATCTCGTAAAAATCGCCGACGCGAAAAAACAAAATCGCGTCAGGATATCCCTGCTTGATGTCTCGAAACTGACGCATGAGAGGACTGAGCGCTGTCTCACTCATCGGTGAAATGCCTCGCGGGTTCCAAGTCTGTCGGAGCCTGAGTCCGTCCGGACACTTTCTCGAGCGATTGCCGAAGTCGCTCTAAGTCCACCTCCGCCTGTTGCAGGGCTTTTGTCTTTCGGCGTAGCTGAATCCGGCTGCGCACCCAAGGAGGACATATGAGGATGGCGGAAACCAAGAGTCCAACGCCAAACCCGGCCATAATGGGCTTATAAATCGGTGTCGAGGCCTCAAGCAAGCCGAAGAAATAGCGCAGCGTGACTTCCTGTTCCTGGTTTTGCAGCACAAATGCCAGAGAAAGGAGCAAGACGATGCCGACAAGAATCAGTCGTGTCATCGATGGGAAGCCTTTCTCTTTCCACTATCCCCTATCCGTGGCGAGGGGCGTTGTTTCTGCAGCAACGGCAAGATCCTTGTGAGGCGTGCCAACAGCGAATGGGATCGCGTTCCCTGTGCCGTGAACTGAACGGATCGCGTTGTGCTGGTCCTATGGGACAAACGAACTTCGAGTCGGTCAGAAGGAAGTAGGTGTGGAAATCGGTCGGCCCACTCAACGGCTGATACGCCCTTATCAGCAAAGACCTCACTGAGGCCGATGGCTTCGGCTTCTTCGGGACTCTTCAATCGATACAGATCGACATGAGTCAATGGGAGCCGTCCCTGGTATTGGTGCATAAGCATGAATGTTGGACTTGCTACCAAGGTGGGGGGTGCATCAAGGCCGGAGACGATGCCGCGGACGAACGCGGTCTTGCCAGCCCCCAGATCACCGATCAATGCAATCACATCTCCCTCGTGAAGTACCTTCCCGATGGCTTTGCCGATTGACTCCGTCTTGCGGCGAGACGTCAGGACAAAACCAGGGGAGTCAGCTCGTCGAGCCATAGGGAGGCCGTTGTGTGGATCGCGTTCGTGGCGCAAGGATGTGACCATCTGAATTGCCAAAGGTCCTAAGCAGTGCGGTCGGAATCTGTTCAAGCAGGTCCCCTGCAATCATGCCGATTTCCCCTTTCTCGGCTGCAGCCTGATCACCTGCCGCTCCATGCAGATAGGTGGCCGTGCAGGCAGCTTCCCATGATGGCAGGCCTTGTGCTAACAGACCTGTGATCATTCCTGTCAGCACATCTCCGGTTCCAGCGGTGGCCATACCTGGGTTACCGGTTGGACAGATCGCCACGGCACCGTCTGGACGTGCAATCACGGTTCTGGCTCCCTTCAAGATGACGAACAAACCACGCTCCCTGGCAAAACGAGTTGCAGTGCCGATCCGATCGCGATTGACAGTCTGAGGCGTGGCCTCAGCCTCCAACCGAGCCATCTCGCCTGGATGGGGTGTGATGATCGGGGGTATTTTGCATGAAGCCAGGAGCGCGGTGCGCCCCGTCAAGGCATTCAGCGCATCCGCATCAAGCACGGCTGGTCGGTCGAGTCGTGTGGTCAACGCTTGCACGAGTTCAACTGTCTCGGGATGAGTTGATAATCCCGGACCGATCGCCACCGCATCTCTGTTGGCCATGAAGGCGAGAAGACGATCTAACGCAGCACGCGAAAACGTCCGGGCTTTGGTCTCGGGCATGGGGAGCGTCATGACTTCCAGGAGTTTGGCTTCCAATATGTCATTGACACTTGATGGTGTCGCAACCGTGACGAGACCGGCTCCGACCCGCAGCGCCGCTTGTGCAGCCATCGCTGCTGCGCCTGTTTTTCCGATGGAGCCTGCAATAATACCGGCGTGTCCGTATGTTCCTTTGTGACCGGATCGTTTACGTCGTGGAAGGCACCCTTGAACCCACTGAGGCGTGATCAAGGTTATGCGACTCTCTATCGCATCGACATAGGGCTGTGGGATCCCAATATCAACAAGGTGGATGTCCCCAGCGAAGTCGATCCCTTGATTCTGGTACAGACCGACTTTAGGGAGGCCGAAGGTGACGGTAAGTGCGGCACGAACAGCTTGGCCGAGAGCAGCTCCAGTATCGGCGTGGAGGCCAGACGGCAAATCAACCGCCACGATGGGGCGGTTCACCTCGTTCATACTCTCGATGACCTCGCCATAGCGGCCTGTGACCTCCGAGGACAGACCTGTTCCAAACAGAGCATCAACCACGAGGTCACTTTCCTGCAAAAGTGCTTTCGCCGTCTCTTTGGACCTATAAGGGAAAACCAATGACGTTCCAGCCGTCTTCACAAACTGCCTATACATCGAAGCGGCGTCTCGACTCAATTCGGATAAGGGGGTCATAGTAAGAACACGGACCTTGGCATGGCGTCGTCTGAGGAGGCGAGCCGCAACGAATCCATCGCCGCCATTATTCCCTTTCCCGCAGACGAGGGTGATCGTCTTGCCGCTGACCGTGCCCATCCATTGTTCCATGCACGAGACCACGCCTGCGCCTGCTCGTTCCATCAATGTGGTTGCAGGGATACGAGCCTTACCAATCGTTCGGCGGTCGAGCTCCTGCATTTGTGCCCCGGTGATGAGCTTGATCATGTCAAGATGGTGCTCGCCAAATGAGACGGCTCCTGGTGTGGGAGGCTGCTCGCATTAACCCAGTAACGCTTTCATTTCCTTGACGGCTTGCGCAAGCCCGACGAGGACTGCGCGTGCGATAATGCTATGTCCGACGTTGTACTCGACAATTTCAGGGATATGGGTGAGCCGCTTGATATTGCGGTAGTTCAATCCATGCCCTGCATTCACACCGATTCCAAGTTTATACGCGAGTTTCGCGGCGAGGCTAATGGCCTCAAATTCAGTGTCGGCTTCCTTCGAGCGCGTAGCATTGGCATACCGACCGGTGTGGAGCTCGACAAAATCCACTGCAATTTTATGTGCGGCCTTGATCTGGCTCAAATCGGGGTCAATGAAGACACACACCGGGATCCCACCGTTACGGAGTAAGTTCACAATGTGTTGAATGCGCTCTCGCTCGCCCACAATGTCGAGGCCGCCTTCCGTGGTCAGTTCCTGTCGCTTTTCTGGTACCAGCGTCACCAGGTCCGGCTTGATGTTGAGGGCAATCTTTGCCATCTCGACATCAGCGGCCATCTCAAGGTCGAGCTTTGTCCGGGAGATTTCACGAAGCAGGTGAAGATCTCGATCCTGGATATGGCGTCGATCTTCCCGTAGATGAACGACCAAACCGTCGGCCCCTGCTAGTTCGACGAGAACGGCGGCTGCCAGCGGATCGGGATCGGTTCCACCGCGAGCCTGCCTCAAGGTCGCTACATGGTCAATATTCACACCGAGCCGAGCCATTCGCCCTCCTTACACAGCTATGCGACTGGATAAAATTACAGACAAGCGCCAGATGAGCGAGACAATCCCGCAGCTATTAGTAACAGAAAGGAGGGAGAGGGGGCAAGAATGGCTGTGACGAAGAGTCTTCTATCGTGGATTCTCGTCTGGGGAGAGGGTGTCTTCAAAAAAGCTGGAAATTGACTGGGCTAGACTGCTCCATTAAAATAGGCACTTCTTAAACTTCCACGCTCGGTTGCCGCGGCGCGTCGGGTGAGCATTCTCTCATACGAATAGTCAAAGGAACTTCATGGGGTTGGGCGACGGGTTTTATCGAATCAAACGATTGCCTCCGTATGTCTTCGCACAGGTTCAGGCGCTCAAGCTGGAGGCGCGGCAACGAGGTGAGGACATCATCGACTTCGGCATGGGGAATCCCGATGAACCCACCCCCACGCATATCGTCGAGAAGATGATCGAAGCCGCGCGGAAAGGGAAAAATCATCGCTATTCCGCGTCGCGAGGGATTACCAAGCTACGGCATGCAATTTGTGCATGGTACAAGCGGAACTATGATGTGGAGCTCGATCCGGAGACGGAAGCGATCGTTACGATAGGATCAAAAGAAGGTTTGGCTCACCTGGCCCTGGCCATCATCGGCCCCGGCGACGTGGTGATGACTCCCACGCCGACCTATCCCATTCATATGTACAGTTTCATCATTGCCGGTGGCGAAGTCTGCGGCATTGAGCTTCGTCAAGACAGCGATTTTTTTGAGGACCTCACCCGGGTCTACCGGCAAACATTCCCACGGCCAAAGATCCTCGTCATCAATTTCCCGCACAATCCGACAACGGCCGTGGCGGATCTTGGGTTTTTCAAGAAAATCGTGGCGTTTGCCAAGGAACACAACGTCATCGTCATCCATGACTTCGCCTATGCCGATCTCGTATTCGACGGCTATAAGGCCCCAAGTTTTCTCCAGGCTCCGGGCGCAAAGGACTGTGGGGTAGAGTTCTATACCCTATCTAAAGCCTATAATATGCCGGGCTGGCGGGTCGGCTTCTGCGTCGGGAATCGAGAAGTCGTCGGCGCGTTGGCGAAGATCAAGAGTTACCTCGATTACGGCATTTTTCAGCCTCTGCAAATCGCGAGCGTGATCGCACTGAACGGTCCACAAGACTGTGTCAAAGAAACCGTGCGTCGATATCAAAAACGTCGCGATGTGCTGGTCGATGGACTGAACCGCATCGGGTGGCAGGTTGCCAAGCCTCTGGCGACCATGTTTGTATGGGCGCGCATTCCTTTACCCTATCGCCATATGGGCTCGTTGGAATTTTCGAAACTCCTGCTCAAAGAAGCGAAGGTCGCGGTTTCACCGGGAATTGGATTCGGCGAAGGGGGCGATGAATACGTACGATTCGGCCTCGTGGAGAATGAACATCGCACTCGCCAAGCGGTGCGCGGGATCCGCAAAGCCCTCAAGCTTGACGGAGGCGAGGAATGAAGTCTCGGATCGGAGTGGGCATCGTCGGGTTCGGGACGGTCGGAATCGGTGTCGCGAAGACCCTGCTCAACAATGCCGGTCTCATCCGCAGCCGAGTCGGTGTACCGATCGAATTGGTTCGTGTCGCAGACCTGGACATTGTAAGGGATCGAGGGGTGACACTGGCGCCAGGGGTCCTCACGACCGATGCCAAGCAAGTCCTAGCGGATCCAGACATCGATCTCGTCATCGAACTCATCGGTGGGTGCGATACCGCGAAGCGAATCATATTGGAAGCGATTGCTGCCGGAAAACATGTCGTGACAGCGAACAAGGCACTCCTGGCCCTACATGGTGAAGAAATTTTTGCTGCTGCCACCCGGAAGGGTGTGGAATTGGGGTTTGAGGCCAGTGTGGGTGGTGGAATTCCGGTGCTGCGGGCGTTGACGGAAGGGCTGGCCGGCAACACCATCGAATCCATTTATGGGATCATCAATGGGACATCCAATTATATCCTGTCGAGAATGACCCGAGAGGGGCACGACTTTCAGGCAGTGCTCAAAGATGCCCAGCAGGCGGGCTATGCGGAGGCAGATCCGACGTTTGATGTCGCCGGGGTCGATTCCGCGCACAAGCTGGCGATTCTGGTCAATCTTGCCTACGGCACGCCCGTCAACTTCAAGGAAATCTACACGGAAGGGATCACGGACATTACGCCGACTGATATTGCGTATGCCAAACAGTTTGGCTGTACGATCAAGTTGCTGGGCATTGCGAAGTATGTGAATGGAGAAATCGAAGCACGGGTGCATCCCACCATGCTGCCTTCCACCTCCCCCATTGCGCAAGTCGAAGATGTCTATAATGCCATTCAACTTGTTGGGGATGCTGTCGGTGATGTCGTGCTCTATGGACGTGGAGCCGGGTCCATGCCAACCGGAAGCGCGGTGGTCAGCGATGTCATCGCCATCGGGCGCAATATTCTCAAAGGGGCGGTCGGTCGGGTGCCGGTTGCTTCATTTCAACAGGACCATCGGCGACCGCTTCGGCTTCGGGCAATGGAAGAGATCAGCTCGCTCTATTATCTCCGGTTTACCGTGGTGGATCGACCTGGCGTGTTGGCGCAGATCGCCGGTGAACTCGGGCGCTGCGGAATCAGCATTTCTTCCATGGTTCAACAGGGACGTCGGGAGGGGCAGACCGTCCCGGTGGTCATCAAGACTCACATGGCCAAAGAGCGTGACGTGCAGACCGCGCTTCGCGAAATCAATCGGCAGGCGTTTGTGGCTGAACCAACGCGACTGATCCGTGTGGAAGGTAAAGACGAATAACCGATGAATCGTTGGCGAGGTATCATAGAGGAATACCGTAAATTCCTCCCCGTGACCGAACACACTCCCATTATCAGCTTGGGTGAGGGGAATACCCCTCTGATTCGCGCTACGCGATTGGCCAAGGCCATTGCGCCGGGGATTGAACTCTACCTCAAGTTCGAGGGAGTCAATCCGACCGGGTCCTTCAAGGACCGTGGGATGACCTTCGCCATCTCGAAGGCAGTGGAGGGTGGCGCACGGGCTGTCATGTGTGCGTCAACAGGGAATACGTCCGCCTCCGCCGCTGCCTATGGGGCCAGAGCCGGATTGTCGGTATACGTGCTGATTCCGGCCGGCAAGATCGCGATGGGCAAGTTGTCTCAGGCGATGATGCATCAGGCTACGGTCATCCAGATCGAAGGGAACTTTGATCAGGCATTGACGCTGGTCAAAGACTTATCGGCTTCCCTTCGCGTTGAATTGGTGAACTCCGTGAATCCCTTTAGGATTGAAGGGCAGAAAACCGCCGCCTTTGAGGTCTGCGATCAGCTCGGTGAAGCTCCGACCCTTCATGTCTTGCCGGTTGGGAACGCGGGCAACATCACCGCCTATTGGAAGGGCTATACCGAGTATCGTGCCGCCAGCCAAATCACGCGACTGCCCCGCATGATGGGGTTTCAAGCGGCAGGTGCGGCTCCCATAGTACTGGGGAAGATCGTCGAGCAACCACAAACCATTGCAACCGCCATTCGAATCGGCAACCCTGCGAGTTGGTCCTCTGCGTTGAAAGCCGTGGAGGAATCCTCAGGGGCCATCGATATGGTGACAGACGAGGAGATTCTTCACGCGTATACACTGGTGGCGGCCACGGAGGGAGTTTTTTGCGAGCCGGCCTCGGCTGCATCAGTGGCCGGCGTGGCCAAACTCCAGCATAACAAAGCGCTGCGTGAGGGCGACACGGTGGTATGCACCTTGACAGGACATGGGTTGAAGGATGCCGATACAGCCATCTCCGTGTCCAAACAACCACTCACGGTCAAGGCGACGCGCGAGGACGTTGCTCGTTTATTGAACGTGTGAAAGGCGTGTAGATTCAATGAAATATGTGATCGTGCATGCTGGTGGGATGGCGGACCACCCACAAGCAGAACTCAATGGTCAAACACCACTGCAAGCGGCAGCCACTCCCCATCTCGATCAGCTTGCTCAAATCGGAGAACTCGGTCAGCTGATGATCCCAACCGAGGGGATCCGTCATGGGGGGGGATTGCTCGGTGCGGCAATTCTCGGTTATGACCCGAAGAAATACTATCAAGGGCCGGGGCCACTGGAAGCGGCAAGTCTGGGTGTCTCCGTAACGGGACATGACGTGGTTTATCGCTGTACGATGGTCACGCTGCGTCCGGACGGTGGGAAGGGCGCAGAGATCAAGAAATTGGGGCCAAACGTCATCATGGATGATGCGACAGCCGGCTTGATCGAGACCGAAGAGGCCCGTGAATTGCTCGAAGCGATCAACGAGCAGCTCGGTTCCGAAACCATTCAGTTCTTTCCTGGCGCCGGTCATCGCCATCTTATGGTGTGGGTCAATGGCAAGCCACGTGCCGTCTGTAACGATCCCCAGTCTGTTCTCGCGCAATCCATCGCGGATGCCTTGCCTACAGGTGACGGCGCAGACATTCTCCGCAAGCTCATGGATGCGGCGCATGTGATTATGCGTGATCATCCGGTCAACGATGAACGGATGGCTGAAGGGAAGAAACCGGCAAATTGCGTGTGGCTGTGGGGTGAAGGACGAGCGGTCATGTGGCCGAGCTTGGCGGAGAAATACGACATCACAGGGACGGTCGTGGCGACCAGTGATGTCTATCGTGGAGTCGGGATTTGTGCCGGCCTTGATGCGGTTGATCCAGAGCGACTTGCCGACGGTGATCTTCGTACCAGGGCTTCCGTGGCGCTCGCCGAGTTCGCCAAGAAAGATTTTGTGTATGTCCATGCCAGGTTGACGGACGAGATCATCCACGGGACCGATATCAAGGCCAAAGTCCGTGGAATCGAAGAGTTTGATCAGCAGCTGGTTGGTCCGCTCATTGAGGGACTCGCTAAACAAGGGCCCTATCGGTTCCTGGTGGTGTGTGAGCATGGACGAGGGGCGAGTGGTCAGCCGTTCTATGCGTTCGGGGAGGGAGGCAAGAAGGCTGGATCAACCAGTCGTCGCTTCACCGAGGTGGATGCTCAGGCTGCTGGTATGCCCGCCCGTGACGCCACGAAATTCTCGAATAAGTTCTTCTCCAAAAGCTGACCATCGTGGCACTGATCGTTCAGAAATACGGCGGCACGTCGGTTGGGACAATCGAGCGTATCCAACGGGTGGCCGATCGTGTCGAAAAGACCCGACGAGATGGCCATCAAGTCGTCGTCGTGCTGTCTGCGATGAGCGGCGAAACAGACCGTCTCATTAAACTCGCCCATGAAGTGACCGCGACTCCCGACGATCGAGAGATGGATATGCTCCTCTCGACCGGCGAGCGGGTGACGATCGCCCTGTTAGCGATGGAGTTACGTGGCCGCGGCATCAACGCCCGTTCCTTTACAGGACGGCAGGTAGGCATTATGACCGATAGTGCCCATACTAAAGCGCGGATCGCGCGAGTGACGTCCGGACGGCTTCGTGAGGCTCTGGATCAAGGGGTGGTGCCCGTCGTGGCCGGGTTTCAAGGTATCAACGAACGGTCCGATGTGACGACGCTGGGCCGAGGCGGGTCTGATCTTTCTGCGGTGGCGGTAGCGGCGGCGCTCAAAGCCGATCGCTGCATTATCTTTACCGATGTCGACGGAGTCTATACTGCCGATCCCAATATTGTCCCCGCAGCGAAACGTATCGACAAGATTTCCTATGAAGAGATGCTCGAAATGGCCAGCCTCGGCGCGAAAGTGCTGCAGACCAGATCGGTGGAATTCGCGGCGAAGTTCAACGTACCGGTGGAAGTGAATTCCAGCTTCAAAGAAGGAAAGGGAACGCTCGTGACCAAGGAAGATACGGACATGGAAGCGGCGGCGGTTGCCGGAGTCACGGGAGACCGGAACCAGGCGAAGATCACGATCATTGGGGTTCCGGACAAGCCGGGGATTGCCGCCAGGATCTTTGGACCGGTGGCGGAGGCGAACATCAATGTCGACATGATCATTCAGAACATCAGTCAAGCAGCCCTGACGGACCTCTCCTTTACCGTCCCACGGGCAGATCTTAAAAAAGCCGTGCCTCTGATTCAGGGCGTTGCCAGGGACATTGATGCCAAATCGGTTTCCGTCACCGAGTCCATAGCAAAAGTCTCGCTCATCGGCGTGGGCATGCGCTCGCACTCCGGCGTGGCAGCCAAGATGTTTAATGTCCTCTCCCGTGAGGGGGTCAACATCATGATGATCAGCACGTCGGAGATCAAAATCTCCTGCGTCATTGATGAGAAGTACCTTGA
>Ga0224505_10000461_pt1 | contig 27808 bp, 28 predicted proteins | sample SF_Jan12_sed_USG_FD_169102 | JGI IMG/M metagenome (GOLD analysis project Ga0224505, IMG submission 169102) | Sediment microbial communities from San Francisco Bay, California, United States - SF_Jan12_sed_USGS_4_1 | ecosystem: Environmental > Aquatic > Marine > Sediment | place: USA: California... | reverse complement strand
TCCGATCCCGCGTCACCCAGATCCAGCCGATGGTCACGGCAAAGAACGCGGCATTGGCCAGAATGTTAAACCGCCACAGCCCCATCCACACCGATTCAAACTCCGGGGTCATCGAATCTAACCCGTGAGAGTACCCAAACGCCCGCTGATACAGCACCCAAAACACCCCGATTGCCAACATGGCAAACCAGCCGATCTTTACCGGCTTCGAGTCGTACCACTGCGAGATGTCATACCCGCGCCCAGAACTGTCAGCTGCCATATCCCCTACCTCCTTGTGTTAAATGAAAGTCTGCAGCTACCGAATGCTACGTCTCAAGAAAAGATCCCGCCACAGCATCATCATGATGATATTATTTTGGTGGAAGGACCCGTAAAGGTGCACAAGTATCCGACAAAGATTCAAGACGAGTCAAGCAAAATATCTGGGGTAAGGCCATCTAAATCATTGCAAACTGTGTGCTGTAGGAGGCTTGGCCAGCGAGTCCGGATGTATACTCCTGCAGGTGTGGGAAGTCAAGATTGGTAGGTCTGTTTCCATCGCATACTTTAGTAGGTAGTGGTAACTTCATGCCACGGTGAAAAAGGTCGATAGTCGATCAACTCTCTCGACTATCACGTCCCCGCCAATTTGAGCATGGATTTAACTACGTGAGCCATTCTGCAAGACAGGCTAGCCTACCCTAGTGCCGTAAGGTCATCTATTCAGGAGGGTGCGTGATGAGTGTCTGATGTCCCTCCCCCCCCCCCCCCCCCCCCGCTGCTCGTACCTGGGTCAGCGTGCCATGTAACGTCAGTGGCTTACACGGAACTCGTGATCCCAGGTATTGCTCCAGCCCAAATCTAACGCCTCTTCACACTGGCTCCGGTGCAATACATTTGCGATCGAGGTTGGCTTGGGAAGAGGAACAATTAATGAGGGTATTGTGTTCAGCTTAGGAGGGAAGAAGGCGCTTCAATGAACGTGATCGCCAGGCGGAGGAAGAATTTCCGGTTCCTGGTTGAGTTGGGTGATCTGCTGTACCAGGAAGTCGATATCAATCCATCCTGGCCCGCCCCCGTCAGGCATCCACCGTCCACGTAAGTACCCGAAGCGATCGAAGAGAAACTCCATGTGTTTCGGACGTGTGCCCTCGCCAAATAGGTCTGGATTAGAAATAGTTCTACGGAAGAGCCTGTAACTTCGAGTAATCTCTTGTGCGCCCTCTGTGACGATGGGGAAAGGTATCGCCTGTATAGTCGACTCACGATCATTAGGCGGGAGCTCAGTCATGGGGACTCCTAAGATAGCCGTGCCGGTTTCAGTGATCGAGGTGGCAGCCTTCTGAAGTTGCTCGAGCCGATCCCGCGAGTCCGGCCATGAGAAGAGAACCAGGAGCAATCCTTGTTTCCCTCGGTAATCTTTCAGTGTGCCGCTTGAGCCGTCCTGTGCTGTATACGAAAAGTTTGGAGAGGCCATGAAGGGTTGATGAGGCAAAATACGTGGGGCAATGATTCTTGATTGATATCCCCTGGCATTGGCATGGAGGAAATTCAGTAGATCCCAGCGCTCTTCTTCGGAGAATTTCTCGCCGAAAGGCGGCATGACGCCATTAAACCGACCGTAGGTCAGCCAATGAAAGAAGTCACCGGCTGTGTGCATAGCGGTATGAGGTTCCGTCAGCAGGTCCACCGGTTGTTTTGGCAGTGTCTTGGCGAGCACGCCATTCCCCTTAGCCTGTGGCCCATGACAAGGAATGCAGTTCGCGGTGAAGAGCTCGACCCCGTTTGCAATGGAGATGGCGTCGAACGGGACTGGGGTTTTGCGGTACGTTTCTGGGTATGATTGCACGGCGATAGGGTAGAAGGTCGCGCCAAGCCCCAAAATTCCTAACACTGCCGGTACCACGATGCGCCATACGGAGGGCCATTGTTTCTTGCGACCGAGAGAGAGCGTCAAGCCGGTTAGGATTAAGAGCACGACCCCGATCCCTACAAGCATCCTCACAAGCCAGTCGTCCCATGTTGCGTCGATCGAGAATCGGAATGGGTAAGGCCAGTTATCGATGATGTCATGCTTCGCTGGTATGGCATTGGCCAGCAGAGTCGCAACAATGACAAGGATAACGGCGAGGACAAGCTCGACGGCGACCCATGTCCGCAGCTTTTGTCCCCCGATTGCGGCTCTTTCAGGGGCCTGTGTGAGCGATGGCACCCACACGGACTTCGCTCTCGAGGCAATCGAAAGAATGAGGACAAGAAGCGTCACCTTTGTGATGAGGAGCCAACCGTACGTGGTGGCGACCAGTCCGGCGTAATAGGTGTCGATCATGCGATTGGCCACGACGATGCCTGATACGATGATAGCGATCATTGCGGGCAGAGCCAGTGCTGAAAAGCGGCTCAACACCCTACCGGCATGGGTTCGTTCTTCAGTAGTTCCGGTCCTGGTGCTCGACGAGGAGGCCACAAGAACGACCCCCGGGAGGCCACCGAACCAGACGCTCGCTGCAACGAGGTGCAGGGCATAAGACAATGTGCCTACCATTGCTTGTTCTTCTGCAGCCGAGTGACTGGAGAGTGCTCCGAACGCGATAGTCAGCGAGGCGGCTGATGCACACAGCACGTAGCGCCATCGCGCCGAGGGCGAGACTCGAACGTACAAGACGATTGCCAGGAGGGCAAGGGCACTGGCCGCTCGGAGGGTCCAAATAAATCCGACGCGAGTCTTCTGCAAAAACTCCAACCAGGCTTGTGGGCTCAGGGCATTTCCAGCAATCCCAGTCGCTTGCGCAGTCGTCGTCGCCAAAAGACCGAAGAGCCCTATCAGAAGAAGGAGCGCCAGCCAGGGAAATATCGATTTGAGGCGAGCTGCCCACGGCTGCCGGACGGCAGTAAGTTTCTCCTCGGCGATAGCCAAGAAGACACACCCACCCACGAGCATCATGTTGGACGCTAGTTGCAGAAAGCCAAAGAGCGAGCCGACGGCCTCGATCATTTTTCTTGATTGCCGCCCTTGATGGAGAAGTCGAAGGAAGATTCGACCACATGACCGTCGACTGACAGGACACGAAATTTGACAGAATACTTGCCGGGTGCGAGTTCCGGCAGTGGTAGGACGATGGATTTTGGGTCATCGGGAGCGAGGGTGGGTCGTTCATCGCTGATCGGTTGTTTCTTGGCATCAAGGACCACCAGCGATGCGTAGTCTCCCTCGATATTCTCGTTGAACCACAAGCGAACTTGAGTCGGCGACTTGGTGAGGACAGCTCGGCGTGGTGGTTCTGCCTTGACCAACTGAGAATGTGCAAAGGCTGAGGCGAGGGGTAATCCTAAGGCAAATACGGAGACCAAGAAAAGGCGTGCAAACGAATGAATGTTAAGTGAGCCAATCATTAACCCTCCTCGTGCCCGGGTGCAGCATTCAAAAAACGTAAGGCGTCTGACTATTTAGCGTGATGCGCCAGAGCGAATCAGCTGCCTACAGCACGGGTAGCTTGCGTGGGCTTACGACGATCCCGAATGACAAAGAACACGGCGACGGCGAGGCCCACCATCACAGGCACTATTATCATCATGTAGTGCGTGAGATGCGACATGATTCCCTGTTGACCGACCGAAAAGGAAAAGCGTGTGACGTGTTCGTGATTTTCGCCTATCGAAACCAGTCCAACGAACTTACCGGGATTATCGAAGTTGTGTTTCATACTGATAGATCCGGCAGGATAGACCTTGGTCGGGAGGTGGGTGATGGTTATGGCATCGAGATTGTCCTCAGATCCTGTATCTTGAATGATGCGTACTTCTACCGGGAGAGATCGAATCTCGTGTTCGACATAATCAAGGACCATGACCGCGTTTCCAACTCCAGGAAGTTCCTGGCAAAATTTTCGCTCGTAGAAGGTGTCTGGTAGGTAGCTGGCGAAGTACATCTTATAGGGTCCGATGTGGAGGACACACGTATCGCTCGCCAATTCGTGTCCATGCTGAGCCAGCGCTGGGAACGGCGCGATGACCAGCAGAAACAAACTGCACGCTAAGGCACGAATCAAACAGTGACGGGACATCTTAAACCTCTTCCTTTTCTGCCGTCGTCCCCCTAGGAACTCGCGGCTTGCGACGGTTTACGATCGCGCATGAAAAAGACGATCGCTCCTACGATGACAACCGCCACGACTGGAACCATATAGATATTCAAGAACTTGGAAAAGAATTTTGGTTCACCTACCGAGAAGGGAAACCGAGAGACGTGCTCCATTTTTTCGCCGACGCTCACCAAACCGACAAACTTTCCAGGCTTGTCAAAGGTGTATCTGAAATCAATCGACCCATTGGGATACACTTTGGCGGGAAGGTGAAACACTGTGTCGGCCTCAGGATTGTCTTCGGCTCCAGTGTCCTTGATGATGCGCACTTCGGCGGGCAAGGATCGGAGTTCTTGTTCGATGTAGTCCAGTACCACGATTGTTTGGCCGGTTGCCGGAATATCTTCACAGAATTGCTTTTCTTGCGAGCTCTCAGGTTGATAACCACTGAAATGCATCATGTAAGGGCCAACCGTGAGCTTGCACATGTCCTCTGCCATGGATAACCCACCATGTGCATAGACTTGGGAAGACAAGAATGCCCCCATAGTGAATACCACAAATCCAACCATCAGCTTCAGGCGTGTAAAATGTCGCATAGCTGCTCCCTCTCTCTGGATATGATGAAGTGAATCCTTAAACACTGTATATGGCATCCGGTTGGTTACGATCGACGGCGAGCGGCCCACCAATTCCGGAATCGGCCCGATTTTGAAAGCTCATACCCGACTATTCCAAGGACCAGCAGCAATGCCAACGGACCTAGAGAGGACCGTCCAAGTTTCGAGTAGTCAACCTGTTGTACCCGGAGCAGATAGGCAGAAGGGCTCAGCCCTTCCGCTGTGATGATCAGCTTGTACAGCCCCTTATCCAGCTTGGCCTCACCCCTGACGACTCCATCAGGGTGAGACATTGGTTTCCAATACGCGACGGTTTGGGTTTCGTCCTGGTCGTCTTCATTCACTCCCCGAATGATCTTTACGCCCACCGGGAGCGTGCGTAGGCTTGGATCGACAAGGTCGACTACCAGGAAGGTGTCACCGACATCCGGGATTTCCGTACAGTATTGAGCTTTCGGTTCGATCTGTGGCTGGTAGGCGCTGAAATGCACCATGCTTCCGCCGATTTTGCGCACACAAGGATCTTCTTCGATGGTCACATTTCCATGAGCAGAAACGGAGCCTGGGCCCAACGCCATGGATAGCGCGAGCAGAAGCAGGGATGCACTTATCATTCGAGTCCGAATAATCATGACAGTATGCGCAATGTGATTATCAATAACCCAATGTTTAGAGTCTTAGGAATTTACCACCCTGCAGACCGCTCTTTCAAGTAGCCCGCCTTGATGCCTCGGTCCTGAACGAGACCGTACGGCCTCAGTGCGGAGTACTTGCTCAGAGATTGAGAATTCATGTCATCGAAACTGAGAAGTAAACTCGAAATGAATCGATTTCTCGAGTTGACGATGGCGAACAGACGTGTTGATATGACGAAAAGTCCGTGGGCTCAGATCGAAAGGAGGCCAGCAGTCATGAAAGCAAAAGAAGGGGTCATCAACATCTTAAATAAGATTTTGACGGCGGATTTGACGGCCATCAACCAGTATTTTGTCCATGCGAAGATGTGCGAGAACTGGGGGTATGAAAGGCTTCAGCATAAAGTGCGTGAACGGAGCATCGACGAGATGAAAGATGCCGACGAGCTTATTGGTCATATTCTTTATTTAGAAGGTGTGCCCAACGTGCAGCGGATGAACACCGTTCAAGTCGGCGAGACAGTCGCGGAGCAGCTGAAGCTGGACCTGAAAGCCGAGCAAGAAATGCTGGTATTACTCAATGAGGGAATCGTGCACTGTGCCAAGGTGACGGATTTCACAACTCGACACATGCTCGAAGACATGGCGAAGGATGTCGACGAACACATTGATTGGATCGAAACTCAACTAGAAACCATCAAGCAGGTTGGACTGGAGAACTATCTCGCTGAACAGATCAAGAAAGAGTCCTGAGGGGATCATGCAAAGCCAGAAAAGGTGTCCTTGAGTTTCTCAATCAAGTGCTCAGGGCCGAGCTGACAGTGGTGCATCAGTATCTACTTCATGCGGGCATATGCAAGAGCTGGGGATACGCACGGCTGAAAACCGAATGACTTGGATGCCGCTTTGTTGTTCACTGGAAAGCTTCCGATGGGATGTAGGTCATCCCGTCAAAATGACGGGATGAGCATCGAGCACTGTCCACAAAGCCAGTTTTTAGTCCCGAACTGCGTCCTCCTAGCAGCACAGAGCCCATGGCTGGTGAACAACTATGGGCCCTGGACTCCAAGTCCTTTGGCCGCATCGGCGCTGATAGAAGGCTCGACCGGTTATCTCTGATTTGGTTGCAGTCCATTCCGATCACTCCATAACGTTTTCAACCATGCCTTCAGCCGTCGGGTCCCTAGCGACTGTATGCGTCATCTGTCCTGCCCTCGTTGGCGCTGAAGATAGCGGCACCTAATGCACCAAAGCTGTGGATTTGGATGGCAGATCAGCCTGTGGCAGCGCTGACAGGTCGGACCTAAAAGGGAATGTGATTTCATAGCCTCCACCTGTCTCAAATGGTGTGTGTGTGGGCCCTGGTAAATCGGTAATCGGGGCCTATTGATAATCCTCGTTCAACGAATTGAGGAAGGCGACCAACGACGTCACGTCGTTGTCTAGGAGCGCGATACCTTGCAGTTGTGTCGCACCGTTGCGAAGCGTACCTGCCCGTGCGAGGTCAGCCATCTCCCGATAAAATGCGAGAACGTCGTCGAGCGTGTCGAATTGCCCGTTGTGCATGAATGGAGCGGAGTGTCCCAGATCGCGCAGACCAGGAGTCTTGAATCGGGCGATCGCCCGATTCAAGAGGTCGCTTTGTGACGCGGAGCAGGGTTGCTCATCCTCGCAGAGAATGTTTCGGATTTTTTCTTGTGGCTCAGGCATGTCGGGATTGGCGAAGACGTTCCACAAGCCAAGATCGGTCAACGTTGTGCCGGCAGCGGGAACGGCTCGGAACCGTTCGCTGGCTCCCGGGTGTTGTTCAGTGGCCGGAAGATCGTCGGCTGTTCGTGTGGCAAGAGAGGGAATGGTCAAACTTCCGAAGGCACCGTCGCCATGGCCGGGGATGTCGTCATATTCCTTCTGAGTTGTGCCCGTATTATGGGTCTTAAAATCGGTGAAGTTCGGCGCAGCATGACAGGCAAGGCAGTTGCCGATTTTTCCGGTCTCCAGTTCAGCCGTCGAGGCCGGGAGCGTCGCCGGTTCCGCGAGGAATATTTTCAACCCGTCCAACTCCTGTACTCCAAACTTGAACGGCTGAGTATGAAACTGGAATCGCCCATCGGTTCTGTTGGGATTCGAAGTAACAAATTGGAGTGCCCCGGCCGATTCACGCGCTTTGACGAGTTGCAGCAGACGTCTGCTGTAGTCGATCGGAGATTCGTTGGAATCAATTGATTGAGGGAACCCGTTGGTTGCCAAGAATACATCGAAGGGAGAGCGGATGGGTACCCCACTGTCTTCAGTTTGAGAAAAGAGAAGACTGTTGACATACGCCGCGACGACTTTGACAACGGCATCAAACACTTCCTGGTCTGTGGCTGAGTCGAGTGCCACTCGAAAATCGGAAGTGAGACGGAATTCTTCAGGGATGGAGGCATCAGTCCCGCCGAACAGCACTCGGAAGGGCGTTCCATCGAATTCCTTGGCGAGATCTCCCGTGCCGTCGTCGGAGTGGACCACGCGAGCGATGTGGGCGACGGCCTGGGCGTGTTCTGCTGGCAGCCAGCCGAAGTTTCGCCCTGTGAAGGTGGCTGCGACCAACTCTTCCATTGAGTTGAACTCGGCATCAAAATGGAACAAGACACCGCCTGGTCGATCGAGCGCAGCATTGACGAGAGGAGGAGAATTGCGGACGGCAACAGTCTTGCCGTCCGCTCGGGCCGGGAGTGGGCTGCGGCGCGCAAGATCAGCATACGTCCGCATGCCGCCTCTCGGCGCATCCATCACGTCATCAACAAAATGACAAGCCCGGCAGTTCATGGAGAGGCCTTTGAACGGCCCTGGGCTGATCGGCGCACCCAAAGTTTCAGCGGTCTCAACGACGCGGTCATCGATAGTCGGGTCATTGAGATCCCCGCCGTTGTCCAGAGACACTTTGAATGACTGGGCGAAGCGTGTTTCGAGAAACAGCCGTTCGCCGACGGCCTCTTCGGCGCCGGGCGTCCCAGTGGAGGCGATAGGGGTCGATGGAGGCGAGTTTTCGTCTCCGGAGCAGGCAACTGCTCCGATGAGGAACAACATCGAGCATAAGAAAGCCAGAAAGATCTGTGTTTGATTGGCCATCCTGTTATGACTCATGGTGCAGGGTCCCTTGTGTTGGTTATGAAGACTCTGGAGTTGTGCGCATTCTTCGATCATGCGCAAGAACCGTGGATGAAAAGCGTTTCATGAATAATCGTATGGTCCTTGCTATGTCGGGTCCGCCTGTCGGTCTTATCACACTCATCACGACCCGCCGTTCGAACCGGGGTGGCCAGGGCCCTCGGGAGGCGAGGACCCTGGCCTGTCAAGTGGGGGGGTGGGCTTCCCACTTGACAGGCCGGCGCAGGGCGGACGCCGGCTGTGTTACGGATGCGATGCTTCTCTCGCATGCACCGTATCCGTTTCCCCGGAGAGTTCGACCAGGATATCCACGACACAGGGATCAAACTGAATGCCTGAAGCCACCTGCAAGATGCGGAGGGCAATGCGATCGCGCAGAGACCGATCGCGAACATGTGGAACCTGAATGGCTTCAAATGCATCGGCGACAGCCAGAATTCTTGCTCCCAATGGTATGAATGGTCCCCTGATGCCATAGGGGTACCCCGATCCGTCCCATCGCTCGTGATGATGTGCGATCATCACTGTGGCCTCACGAAGAAATGAAAAAGGTTCAAGCAGCGTGGCTCCCAGCCGTGGGTGGTTTTGAATCGTCACGTAGGCGTCTGACTCATGCCATTCTCGTCTGGTGTGTAAGCACGGCGGAAGCATAAGAATGCCAATATCATGAAGCAGCGAGGCCAGCTTGAGCTGATGCAAATCCTCATCTGTGAGGTGTGCGGCCCGTCCAATCTGAAGTGCGATCGCCGCTGCTCCCTGACCATGCCTGGCCTGCCATGGTAGAAGCCGATCTAATTCGGTCGCCACTTGCCGAACGAGAATGCTCTCCAGGTCGCGCCGCGAGACCGGTGGGAGACAGAGACGATCGATCTTCTGGAGCATATGCTGGATTCTTAGTACAGCCGGTTGAATAGCATCTGTCGTTTCGATTCGCATTGCCATCACCTCCAAAAACGAAGAGCCCAAGACCACCTGCATGTGATCCTGGGCTCTGGGTGAACAACCGCTGGCCGCTGAAAACAATTATGGCCGATATCGGCGCTTACGATTCTTGCGTGCGTTTGCCTCCCATCAAGGGTTGCCCGAGCACCCACATCTCATAGAGAGGGACCACCATCATGACCAAGAAACTGATGGTCATTAACGTATCACCGGTCAACATCGAGAGGACAAAGATCGGAGAGACATAGCTGATTAACCATGGTGACAGCAGGTCGAGGATCACGCCGCCGAAGCCGCCCCACGTGACGACCGTTTTCAGGGTGTGGCTGGCACTGGTCAGATACATGACATGAATCAGAATCATGAAGACAACCGGCATCGTAAAGAGATGGAAGTGAGTGATCTCCGCCAATTCCCGAAACGACATCGGTTCTCCAAAGGTGATATCAGACCCTCGATAGTGGTCGGCGATGCCTTGAGGTGACAGTTCCGTCATGCTGTGTGCCCAAAAAAATGAAAAGCAAAACCCGATGAACATCAAGAGTAAGAACAACGTGTAGAGCAACCGGATATGACGATCCGAGTCACGAAGCTTGAATTTCTGGTTAAAGTTACGCATGCTTGGGACGCTGGGTCCGCTTCTGTTAGTTGCCAAATATTGACGTAAAAAACCCCTTGTCCTTTTTTGCGGCCAACGTCTCGCTGCCGATTCCGGCGGGCTTCAGGTAGAACTCATCAATCAACACCAGCACGCGTTTGATGCCGGCACTCATGGAACGGACGGACATCGTCGCTCCGCTGATGTTGATGATGTCTTTGTTGATCCGAACAGGGTCGAGAACAGACTTGCCTTCATATTGTGCGTTGAACCGCTTTTGCCGAACCTCGCTTCCGCGGGCCTCCCGGAACACGAGAAGTTCGACATCCGAGACGAAGCCTTTGTTATCGACACCGACCATGTAGGTCATGGGTTTATGTTTGCCGATTGTGTTTTGTACGACCGCATAGCCGTCAATCTGAGTTCCTGATTCTCCGATGTAGACTTCAAATGATTCTTCAGGAAATTTCCAGCCGATACGTTCTTGAATGAGGGATTTCTTCTCCGGATTAAGCTTGATAAGCTCTTTGCGAACTCGCTCAGACTGCGGGAACATGATCTTGACGCCCTCTTCTTCCTGGAGATAGATCTCCGCCATCATCAGCTCCTGATCGGTAAGAAAGCGCTTGAGGTCATTGTCCCAAATCCGTTCAGCACCGATCGAGGGACTTGGCAGCAGGGCAAGGGTGATGACTAAGAGGAAGAGGCCGGTAGTCATCAGGTCCCCCCACACCCTTTTTCTTTGAGGCGATCAGTGAGTTTCGCAGTGATCTCTTCCATTACTTCCTCCGATGGATCAACCGGCCACCATCTGGTTGCTTGTTGGGTTGCCCCGCCCTTGGCATGCCAGCGTTGTCTCGTCTCGAGGATATTCACTGAGGACACGTCATTATCTTTCTTAACAGCAACTGTTAGGCGAGCTCGTTCACGGTTGCCGAAGCCCTCGCGTGCGAAGAGGCCGTAAGGCCGTCTTGTCCCCTCCATTTCGACCCAGGCAGTTTCAATGGTACCATTGTTCTTGTTCTCCGAGGTGACCGAGTAGCCTTGCATGGTTTCCGATGCCGCTTCCCACACCGTGTCGTAGGGGCAGACAACGGCGTAATCTTGACCACCGCTCAATGAGACGCACGCTGTCAATACAAGAAATGGAAGAAAAAGAGTTACGCGCATGGGTCAGTTCCTATTACAGTGTTTAGGGAGGTCGGTAGGACCGACCTCCCTAGGTTCCTAAAAATACGATGCGACTGAAACGACAAAGGCACTATCGTGAATGCGCTGTCCATCATTTGGGTTAAAGGATTTCGGCAGGTACTGATAGCTCATCTTGAACACGGCATCCTCGACTGGACGATAGTTCAAGCCGAACGAAATTTGCTCGAGCTCCCCACCATTTTCACCCTTGTTGCCTAGGTTCAAGTTGACTCGGTCATATCGAACGACCGCCGTGAATGTCGAACCCTCACCGAAACGTTTGGGGGAGAGTTTCGTCAGGAATGAAGGCATGAAGTGATAGTTGCCCTGAATGTAAAAGCCCTGCATCCTTTCGGGAGGCAGGCCGAGGGGATTTATCGTGCCAACACCGGTCAGGAGTGAGCCGGGCGTAAATGTACCGAATGTGCTTCCGGGAATAGCTCGAGAGTTGTTTCGCGCATGGGCCCAGGCGGCTTCGCCGATGAGCTCGAATGGCCCTTTTTGAAGAGTCCAGTCTACGGCAAAGATACTAAGAGGGTTGTAGCTGGAGGGTGACTGGTTTCCAAAATATCCGGATCCAGCGACTTCCACGCCCAGCATCGGGCTGAAGGCCAGACGGCCTGAGACGGCCTTCCCGTTATTGATGTCGAACCCGTCATCAGAGAAGCATTTCCTTTGGCGAGTATTCGCTGTCCCCTTTTCCTCGTTTATCCGAGGGGTACCGTCATTGAGATAACCGCAAGGACCAGTTGTCACGTAGACTTCATAATCTAGTTTCCCTGTACGACCAGGATAGAAGGTTCCGTACAAACCTGCGCCTGTTTCTGCCATGGTCGACGGAATGATCAACCGGCTGACAAGCGGCCGATCCGTTAAGTCGTTGAGGGGAGAATCGTGCAATAGGTTAAATTTGCCCAGGGGGATGAGGACAATACCTCCTCGCAGGTTGATTTTCTCATTAATCAGGTAGTCGATATGGGCGAATTCCAAGCTGATCTCGTTGTCACTGATACCTCTGATTCCATGTTCGATTTCAATCTCTGACGCAAACTTCACATGCTCAGTGATATCTGCATAGATAAATGGGACGAATCGCTGCTGGTCGAATCCATTGGTGGTGCCTTGATTATTTCGTATGTCTCCATAGCCCGTTTCAATCACGGGCTTGCGGTGAATGCGGTATTGAAGGTCGAAATACCCACCGACGATCGCTTTGGGGAACGACACGAACGGTTTGGCGTATATGAGCCGGCCTGATCCGCTTGTCCCGAAGGACAAGGGAGCCTGTCGGTCTGCACGACGTTCTTTGCCGACTTTCGGAAGAGAACCGATCCCGGGTTCGTCTGTTGGGGCTGTCCCTTCTCGGCGTTCCATCGGCCCTTCCATTCGTTCATGTTCCTGGAGCCGCTTTTCTACTGCCTCATCAACCAATTTCCTAATTTCCTCCGGGGTCAAGTTTTCAGCAAAAGCCGGTACTATCGGTAAGCTGAAGATCAGTAGAGCCCCGAGGATTGACCGCATCTTCATCGGTATCCTCCCTCATGAGTAAGGTTTGTAGTCTGACTCGGGACTCGGCGGTCTCTGGTCGTCGGACAAAAGAAAAAGTAAACTTCTATAAAATGAAAACGATGTAACCTCAGTTCCTCCTTTCGCACAATTCATCATGTGGTGCCGGTTCCCCAACCCTCGATTGAGGAGAAGGGGATGACGACAATGCGTTTGCACCGTTTACACTTTAGTTCCAGCCCCTCTCCACACACCTTGGCAATCAGCTGGCCGCACTCGCAGCGTGTCTCAAGGCTCTGGCAGTGTTGAAGAGCGGGAGCTTTTGCAATGGCCATGATACGTGCTGTTCGTTAGTAATGAAATTGAGAACGATTATTAATATCTCAATGTGCGAATGACTGTCAAGGCCAATTTGTTATCGATATAGTGCCACTCCGTATTTTTTACGGCCTCCTGGGGATAATGATTTTTGGTGTGTGGGGTTGTGCGATCAAATTCCCGTTATAGGTCGATCCGATTGAGGTGACAGGTGACCTTGTTGTGGGGCGAGTCTTCACGACGCTTTCCACCGCAGGTGCGGTTTTTTGAATTGGAAGCCCAGGCAGCTCAGAATCGATTCCAGGTGGAGGTGAGGCCCCTGATCCGTATGGTACCGTGGATTTACCTCCGGGCACCTATCGGTTGAATCGGGTGCAGGTCAGCGAAGGGCCGTTCCTATCGAGGGCCAATCTGGGCATGATATGTTCAGTGGTCCCAAGCTCCATCACCTATGTGGGGACATGGCAATTCGGAGTTGAGTCACCGCGCTACGGGCGGAGACTGGTTCTTTCATTGAGCACTGACGAAGAAGGAAGAGGGTACGTCCGCGCTGTTCTCGATAAACGGTATCCGTGCCGCAGCAAGCGCCGGATCATAGGAAGGCTTCCGTACTCAGTGCGGACCGAGGGGTGACTCTATGAAGTGATGCCGCACCCGCGCTACCCTAGGTATTTGGGCCGGCATTGGTGGTGAAAGCGTTATGGCAATGGACGTACCGAGATCTTGTTCCTCCCTCATCATCTTGGTGCTCTGTTTTGGTATGGTCGTCGTGGCAGGTTGCGTAGGCACGCACCCTGTGCCGCAGGTCATTGTCTCAAAACGTGCTCAGATGCACATGGGCACTTTGGTCACAATCACGGTTGTGTCCTCAGACAGTAGCGTTGGGCATCGAGCTATGCGAGCCGGATTCGATGAGGTCAAACGGCTTGAACAGCTCCTGAGTACGTGGCGTTCTGACAGTGAGCTTTCTCGTGTCAATGCCGAAGCCGGGCGTTCCCCTGTGAAGGTGAGCCAAGAAACGTTGGATCTCGTGGCCCGATCTTTGGAAATGGCCAAACTGACTCATGGCGGGTTCAATATCGCACTTGGTCCTGCGATTGACGCCTGGAGCGTAACGGAACAGGCGCACATTCCCGATGACAAAGAATTGCAGCAGCTACGACCCCTCGTTGACTGGACGAACATTCGGATCGATACAGAAGCGAGCACTATCTTCCTACCGCATGAAGGCATGCGTCTTGATGTTGGTGGAATTGGAAAGGGATATGCGGCTGATCGGACCGTCGAGGAGATGAAACGGGCTGGTGCCACGGGAGGAGTTGTCGCCTTATCAGGCGATATCAAGACATTCGGTGTCCTTCCGGATCGAAAAGGATTTCCTGTCGGGATCCGGCATCCGCGTCAGGAGGGTTCGTTGCTGGCGGTAGTTGAGTTGAAGGATGAAGCGATCTCTACGGCTGGAGACTATGAACGATTCTTCGAACGGGATGGAGTCCGCTATCACCATATTTTGGACCCGCAGACCTTGCAGCCGGCGCGCACGTGTCAGAGTGTGACGATCGTGGCGAAAGAAGGGACGGTGGCCGACGGATTGGATACAGGTATTTTTGTGTTGGGGCCTGAGGAGGGAATGGCGTTGGTAGAGCGCTTGCCTGATGTTGAAGCCATCATCATCGATGATGATGGAAAGATGACTGTCTCATCAGGACTCCGTGATCGACTGCATGTGCCATAAGGTGGTTGTAGGACTTATCGAGCCGTCTTCAAGTCATAACTGATCGAAAACCGCACCGGCATCTGGGCGCGGTCCAAGGATTGGGAAAGAGTGATGGGAGGACCGTTCGTCACATCGTCCACCGCAACTTGATCGAGCGCGGCGTGGCCCGAACTCTTTACGACTCGCACATCGCTCAAGTGCCCATTTTCGTGAAGCATCGCGGTCAGCGTCACTTTCCCCTGTACTCCCTCGGTTCGGAGCATAGCCGGATACCGTTTGTTTAGGTCCTCAATCCACTGTGCCATCAGGACAGCGAGCCATCCGTAATCGGCTTTAGCCGACTTAAGGTGGTCTGTGGATGCAAAGGAAGTAAGCGGGGAATCCGTAGTCGTCGGTGAATCAACCAATGCTGTCGAACGATCCTGGGGAGGCATGATCTGCTCGGACAAGGTAGCCGAGGGATGTTGAGGAACGATCTCAGGCAGCGGTTCGGTCGATAACGAAGGTGCCGCGCTCGATGGCCTGAGCTCGGTATGGAGGAGTTGACTCTGATAAAATTCCGGATCGGATTCGGCAGTTGCTGCTGGTACAGGTGAAGTGGCCGGTTTCATCGGTGCTGGTTCAACCGGCGCGATGGTCGGGCGAACAGCCTTCGTTGGTGGAGGAGCGTGCCGAAGCGCAGGAGTAGGTGGAGCAGAAGGCGTGGCGTTCACCGACGGCGTGAGCGTTGCGACCACTGCGACGTCCCACTGAAATGGTTCAGTCTGCGCAGCGAGCTGTATGCGCTGTACGAACAAGACTGCGGCAAAGGCCAACCCTGCATGCAGCAGGCAGGAGATAACCCAACTCGTTGCCACGGGCCCTGTTGGACTATTAGAAAGCGGTACGGAATGACCCATCACAGTCGAATGACCTCCAGGCTGACGTGCTGAAACCCAAGGCCACGAATTTCATCGACCAGGGTCACAAATTTCTCAAGCAAGGTGACTTTGTCGGCTCGGACGACTACTGCCGACTCGCGAGGTTGAGCACTGAGAGCCGTAGGGAGGCCTCCATCCGGTACCGGCGCATCATTGACAAACAGACTTCCATCAGCGGTCAGTGAGATTACGACCGGAACATCCTTCCGATCTCCCACTTCCTTCGCCTTGGCTAAGTTGACGGGGATCTGTCCGGTGCTGATGAACGTGGCGGTGGTCAGGACGATGACGAGCAGGACCAACATGACATCCACAAGCGGGATGACGTTGATCTGATCAATGTTGCGGTCCATGTTGTGCCTTGTACTCGGTCAAGAGCTCGGTGACGCGACGACGAAGGACGTTGTTCATCACGACACAGGGAATTGCGACTAAGAGGCCGGCGGCAGTCGCCTTCAAGGCCAGACTCAAACCGATCATAATCGTGTTGACCGCCATCGTACCTGAGGTTCCCATGGTATGGAAGGTTAACATGATACCAAGGACGGTTCCGAGGAGGCCGATATACGGGGCATTGGCGGCAACGGTGCCGATAATCACAAGCCGCTTTGTGAGGGTGATTTCCAGTAACTGTGCATTGGTGAACTGAGAGAGATTGATTCGTCGGTAGAACAGCCATCGCTCGACGGCAATCGCAACAGACCACAGGCTTAAGGCCAGCAGGAGGCCGATCACCCCGTAATCGATCGCGTGCTTCAACGCATCCATTGCAACTCCTTACCTGATAGACGTGGGCGTAGTCTGGTGGGCAGGAAGCCAGCGTACCGGTCCATCCATGCCAGATCTGGGGAGAAGCTGTCAATCGGCGCGGCCATGAGTCGGTTCCTGTGTGGCTATGGACGAGGCGGCTGTTCGGCGGAAAAGAGCACGGTATGGGTGGCGGACACACGAAGTTCGACGGCCGTGCCTTCGTGGTAGACGCTGGTTGAACTCTCGCTGCTATGCACTACCTGGCCGGACGGAAGTTGAACGGTATACAAATTTTCTGAGCCTCGGAACTGCCTGGCCACGATTCGGGGTTCGGCGGATTTATTGGGGATGAGGTGAATATCGTCTGGGCGGATCATGACCACGACATGGGCCTCCTCGACACCATCGATGGTATTGGGAAACGCTCCCAGTTCGGTTTGCACGACACCCTGCTGAATCTGTCCGGTGATAAAGTCGGCCTGGCCCACAAAGTCAGCCACGAACCGCGTTGCCGGGAGATGGTAGATCAGCTCCGGAGAGTCCAACTGTTCGATTTCACCGCGATTCAAGACGGCAATGCGATCGGCCATGGCGAACGCTTCGTCGTGATCGTGGGTGACCAAGATGGTGGTGGTCTTGGTCCGACGGAGGAGGGCATGGAGGTCCTGCCGCATACGGCTCGCCATGTCGGGGTCTAGATTGCTGAACGGCTCGTCTAAGAGGAGCAGGACGGGATTCTGCACCAACGCTCGTGAGAGCGCCACGCGTTGCTGTTGTCCGCCGGATAGTTCATGTGGGTACCGGCGTTCCAGACCTTCCAGGCCGGTCAGCTGGAGCATGTCTTGGACCCGTGATGTCCGTTCCGCTCGCGAGAGTTGGTGGAGTCCGAAGGCAATATTGTCGGCGACACGCAGATGTGGAAACAGCGCATACTCTTGGAAGACCATCCCGACACGGCGTTCTTCGGTTGGCACGGTCCTGGAGGCTGAAGAAACTAATCGGTCGGAGAGAAAAATCTGTCCGGAGCGCACAGGCTCAAAGCCTGCAATCGCTCTCAAGATAGTGGTCTTGCCGCAACCGGATGGTCCGAGGAGACAAAGGATCTCCCCTTCTCGTATGGAAAAGGAAATGTTCTGGATGGCAGGCCGGGTTGGTTCATAGGCGCAAGATACGGAACGGAGCTCTAAGATAGACGCGGTTGGTCCGTACAGATCGACTTGACTGTCAGATGGGCCGGTATCTGTATGGGTTGTGTGTGATGGTGCATGCATCATGGGACTATGCTGCCCTCCGATCACGAGAGAGCAACAGGAACAGGGCCGGCAAGCCGACCAGCACGATCAATAAGGCTGACGGAGCCGCCAGCTGATAATATTCCTCACTGGCTTCCAGCCAGACACGGATCGCCAAAGTGTCGAACCCAACGGGTCTCAACAGTAATGTCGCGGGAAGCTCCTTCATAGTTTGCAGAAAAATAAGGACCCAGGCCACGATGACCCCATTTCGGATCAACGGCAACGTGACTCGCCTCCAGGTTTCTCGAACTCCTAGTCCCAAGGTACGGGCCACTTCCTCAACATTGGGTGTGATTTGCTGAATTGAGGGTTCGAGTGACTGGAGGCCGGCGGGGAGGAAGTGTAGGACATAGGCGACAATTAATACGAGCACGGTTCCATAGAAGAACGGCATAATGTTCAAAAAGAGAACAAGTACGGCCAGCGCCGCGACCGGGCCCGGCAGAACATAGCCGGCGTAGGCTGCCTGCAGGCAGCCGAGGTTGAGCCACGTGGGTTTTCGGCTCGCGAGGTAGGCGAGAGGCAGTCCAACCAGCACAGCCGCTGTTGCTGCCAGGCTGGATAGGAGGGCGCTGTTCCATACAAACCCAAAGAAACGGGCATCCAGAATCGCCAGGGCTTCTTGGGAGAAGCTCCACATCACCAATAGAGAGGTAGGGATTCCAAACGCCAAGCCGACGACCGAGGCCAGGCAGGCCGTCAGGAGCCCGGTATGGAGCCATCCGCGCTGAATGCGTTGCGGCGCACGATAGCGCCCCGTCGTCTGGTAAAACCGGCTCTTACGGCGAAACCAACGTTCAGCCAATAAGAACAGGAGCGCGAGGACGACTAACAAGATGCTCAGGATGCTCGCGGCTTGGTTGTCGGATCGGCCGGTCATCTGCTGAAACACGGCGTAGGTCAGTGTTTGATAGCGAAGGAGAGAAACGGCACCGAAATCCGAGACGACATACAGGACGACGAGTGCGACGCCGGCAACGATGGAGGGACGCAACAACGGCAAGGTCACGCGGAACATCGTGCGCAGTGGTGATGCGCCACAGGTGCGGGCCACTTCCTCGAATGACACGTTGAAGCTCAAGAGCGCACTGCGTGTGAGAAGGTACACGAATGGAAACGTATCGAGGGCCATGACGAGCGTAACTCCCCAAAAGCTTTGAGGAGAAAAAATTCGCGCCTGTGGTCCTGCTACGAGTTGCCACAGCTGTTCCATGGGGCCGCCGAATCCCAGCAGATAGTTGTACACATAGGCCAGGACGTATGTCGGCATAGCCAAGGGAAGCACAAGGGCAATTTCCCAAAAGCGGCGGCCGGGGAATTCGAACCGTGTGACCATCCAAGCCGTGGAGACGCCGAGGCTGAGTGTGAGGAGCGCTACGGCACCGGCCAATGACACCGTGTTGAGCAGGAGTTCAGGGACACGAGTCGCCCAGAGACGTTGCCAGACCGCTGGATCAGCCGATAAGGCCAGCGTGGTGACGTAGCCCAACGGCAACAGGATCAGCGCGGCAGTGGCGAGGACCGCCAATTGCAGAGTTGAAACAGATAATCGGTGTATGGCAATCACGAGTCTGCTCGCAGCGTTATCGCATCCCGACTTGTTCGATGAGCAGCATCGTGGGCTCTCGGAGTTCGGCGAGCTTGGTCAACGGGACCAACGCTGCTCGGAAACTTTTCCGTTCGGGGAGAACAGGGTCAGCCTTCACGTCAGGATGGAGCGGGTATTCCTTATCAAGGTCGGCAAACATCTTCTGGCCGGCTTGGGCGACGAGGAATTCCACGAGCAGTTTAGCGTTCTCGATGCGGGGCGTGTGCTTCAGGATACCGATGCCGGCCACGTTCATGATGGCCCCCATTCCACCTGCCTGTTGATCGGGCATCAAGACCCCCAGCGGCGCCGTGGGTTGGGTGGCGAGATGGCGATAGACATAATAATGATTCACGATGCCGAGAGAAACCTGGCCTTTGGCGACCGCATCGACGATTTGCGAGCTCTTTTGGTATACCTGAGTGCCGGCGTTATCTCGGAGTCCTTCGAGGAATGTTTTGGTGGACTCGTCGCCCAGGCTCGCGCGAATCACCGACACGCCTGCTTGTAAGTATTCGCTGCCGGCGTTCGGAATCGCGACTTTGCCCTTCCAGGCTGGATCAGCCAGGTCTAACAACGACCTGATCTGTTCGGGCTTCACCAGGGTTGTGTTGTACACGATGATCCAGAATCTTCCGGATAGGCCGATCCAACTGTTATCCGTCGCGCGAAATTGCGATGGAATAGCCCGTTCAATTTCTCGCATGCTCACGGGACGAAGGAGCCCTGCGGTGCGGGCGATTTCCAGACTGCCGGCATCATTGGTGATAAACACATCGGCCGGACTGCGGTCACCTTCTGCCTTCATCCGATTCACGAGCTCGGTCGTGCCGGAGGAAAGCAACTCAATTTGAATGCCGGTCTTCGCGGTGAACGCGTCCAGGACTGGTTTAATCAGTCGTTCAGCTCGTCCAGAATAGACGGTCAACTTATCGGCGGCAGAGACGTCAGGGGAAGGTGCGAGCCACAAGATCGAAACCAGACAGATGGCGGAGGCGAATCGTGTGAGGACACCAATCGTGTGAAGCGGGCGTAGTGTGTGCATGAAAATCCTGTATCGTAAAATGGAGGACTGTTGAAATTGATAACCCGTCTCAAAAAGAATACCAGAAAGACTCGCAGGGGTCAATGGCGGCAGCGAGAGCAGAGCCCGTAGAGTTCGAGACGGTGGGTTTGGATCGTGAAGCCGTTCCGTGAGGCGACCTCCTCTTGAAGGCGCTCGATATCGCAGTTTTCGAATTCGACGATTTTCCCACACCCGGTGCAGATGAGATGATCGTGGTGGCCCTTATGCGAAACATTGTCGTACTGCGTCTGAGTCCCGAAGTGCCGGGCCTGGGCGAGACCTGCTTCACAAAAGAGGTTGAGTGTGCGGTAAATGGTTGCCAGCCCCAAATGGGGATCCTTCCGCGCCAGCTGGTGGTACATCTCTTCAGCCGTGATATGTTCTTGTTTCAGAAATGCGTCGAGGATCAATTCGCGTTGGCGAGTAAACTTCAGCTGGTGCTTTCCAAGATGCTCCTTGAGAATTTCCATTTCTTTGGCATGTTTCGACATGGCGAGTAGGCTGAAGCCTCCGTGGCCGGGATTAAAGACGAAACCGAAGAGCCGGTCAAGCGTGTTTTTATGAACGTTCGAGATTCTCGGACTTTGACGGCTGCGGTCGCTGTTGTCTATAGTAAAATCTTCACCGTTATTTCGTGAGGAGCCATTGCGACTACCCAGCCAAATTGCTGTTGACCGAGCCCTCCTCCTGTACGTGCTGCAGCTGGCGGAGCCCCATGGGCAACTGAGCGATGTGAAGTTGCAGCAGCTCTGCTTTTTGTGCGAGCTCCAAACCTTTGCCAAAGGGCTCAAAGCATTTCATTTTGAATTTTTCCGGTTCGCCTATGGGGCCTTCAGCAAAGATCTCGACAATGACCTGACATCCCTGCGCCGAAAAGGGCGGATCGAAAACTTCACGGTCTCGGATCAGGCGAGAGAGGAGGCGATCCCGCTGCTACTCAATGCCATCCAAGGGGTAGAGACCAACGAGAAAATCAAAGACATTCTCGATGCCGTCGTCACCGTCTACGGTCCGCAGGACACGGGTGCCATTACGGCATCTGTGGAAGCGGTTCAACTCAGTACCCCGCAAGATCCTGATCTGAAGATTCCGATCCGGGATATCGTCTTTCACACCACGTTGCTGGTGCCCCACCGGATCGACGTGCAGGCTGAGTTTACCGTGGCCCCAGCCACACTCCCAAAACTTAATGCGGCGCTGGGCTATGATAGTCGGCCCGCGGTTGAAGCTCAGAGCTGGTAGAGCTCGCCGTATTTCCGTTCCACATACTTCAGAAAGGGTTCCGGACTGAGGCCGGAGCCCGTCACGCGTTCTGCGAGATGGGCCGGTGTAAACATGCGGCCCCAGCGGTGGATTTTTTGCTCAAGCCATCGGCGTAAGCCCATCAGTTGACCCGCCGCGATCTCATCCTCCAAGTGTGGCATCTCCAACGTGGCCTGCTCAAAAAATTGGACTGAGTACAAATTTCCCAGCGTATAGGTGGGGAAATATCCGAAGGATCCACACGACCAATGTACATCCTGCAAGACGCCCTCCGTGTCCGTTGGGGGAACGATGCCGAGATAGTCCTCCATCTTCCGATTCCAGATCACGGGTAGATCGTCGGGCTGCGTCTTGCCTTCGATCAGGTCCTGCTCGATTTCAAACCGCAGCATGATATGAAGATTGTAGGTCAGCTCGTCGGCTTCCACCCGGATGAGCGACGGGATCACACGATTGATGGTGGCGTAGAACTGTTCGATCTCCACGCCATGGAGTTGGTCGTGAAAGGTTTGCCGCAGCATGGGGTAAAAGAAACGCCAAAAGGGGCGGGAACGTCCCACGCAGTTTTCCCACAGACGGGATTGGCTCTCATGGATACCAAGAGAGACTGAATCGCCCAACGGTGTGCCGAAATATCGTTGATCCAGTCCCTGGTCGTAGAGCCCGTGTCCGCCTTCATGAATACAACTGAAGAGACAGGATTGTAACTCATGCTCATGGACACGAGTTGTCACGCGCACATCTGTTGGGTGAAACGAGGTGGTAAACGGATGAGCCGATAGATCCAGACGACCGCGCCCGAAGTCATACCCCATGGCCGTCAACACGAGGCGGCCGAACTCCAATTGCCGAGCGTGGTCATACGAGTGGTGCAAGATACTGTCGTCGATCTGCACGCGGCTTTCTGTGATTCGTCTGAGTAAGGGCACCAGACGGGCCTTGAGCGTCGCAAACACCGGCTGGAGCCCAGCGATCGTCGCGCCCGGCTCATAGACATCCAAGAGGGCGTTATAAGGGGAGTCGTGATAGCCGAGGTATTGTGCTTCTTCACGTTTGAGATCGAGCACGATTCGGAGGTTCGGGAGGAACATGGAGAATGTATTGTGCTCGCGTGCTTCGGCCCACACCTGCTGGGCAAGCGAACATTCACGGCTAAGTTTCACGACGAACTCCGACGGCAGTTTCTTCGCCCGGCTGAAATCCCGCCAGATCTCGCGCAGGAGTGATCGCGAGGGCTCATCCCACGTGTCACCGGTCGTGTCGGCTGCCAGGCCGGTGGCAGGATCCACCCATTGAGATAGGAGGGACTGCACGTCTGGCGAGACCAGTTTCTGATGGGCGATGCCTTGGAGCACCGCAATCTGCTCGGCTCGTGCTTCGCCTCCACCGGTCGGCATGTAGGTTTCCTGATCCCACGAGAGGAGCGAGGCGGCACTATTGATGCGCTGAATTTCCAGCAGTCTGGTCGTAAGGGGTTCCAACGTGCTGAGTGTCTTCAAGTCGGTCTCCTTCTCGCTATGTTAGGATCGGTGTCGCAACTCGCGCAGTGTACGCAAGAACGAACAGTGTTTTCAAACTACCGAAAGGAGTTCACATGGAGCGACTGGTTCCGGGTGAGATCGAAGCCTATGCCGAAGCCCATTCCATGGCGGAGTCCGTTGTTTGCCGAGCGCTCCGGGAAGAGGCTCAACGAACGATGGAATATTCTCAAATGCTGGTTGGTCCGCTGGAAGGGGCGTTTCTAAAAATGATGACGCAATTGGTCGGCGCGAAACGCGTGCTCGAAATCGGCATGTTCACCGGCTACAGCGCGCTCTGCTTTGCCGAGGCCTTGCCGTCGGATGGAACCGTGATCACCTGCGAGATCAATGAGCAATCAGCGGCGGTGGCCCGACGCTATTTCACGCAGACCCCAGTTGGCAGCAAGATCAGCATTCGCATGGGCCCAGCGCTCGACACGATGAGGACATTGGCTGGTCCATTCGATCTCATCTTCATCGACGCCGACAAGACCAATTATCTCAATTACTACCGGCGTTCGTTAGATCTGCTTGCGCCGAACGGTGTGATCTTGATCGACAATGTGCTGTGGAGCGGCGAGGTGCTGAAGCAACCGCCACCTGAGGAGTCGACGGCCGCGATTCAGGAGCTCAATCGGGCGGTGTCAACCGACCCTCGAGTGAGCGCCGTGCTGGTCACGATCAGGGATGGGGTTTTGGTGGTGAGGAGAGCCACTTAGAGCCAAAAGGACATTTTGACATAGGTGATGGTAGGCAGGCGCTGATTCCTCAAGGACTGGCCTGCGCAGGGTTAGATCAGGTCGACCATGGCGGTGCGAAACGCACGCAGATCATCAAGACGTGTCGAAATGATCTCGTAGACCTGCACATAGTCGATCTTCCAGTAGACATGGACCAACAAGTTTCGAAAGCGCGCCATCTGCTGAAGGCGGCCTGAAAGATCCGTGGGAATGAGCCCGGCCTTCTCAAGTGAACTGAAGCAGCCTGCATACTCTTCAGGCACATGATTCAGTCGCCTCGCAGAGACATGAAAGCAGAGCGCCAGCGCAGCCTCGATGGCGATGAGCAATCGATAACAGGCGACATCGAGCGTGTCTTGGCTTGAGAGGAATGTCTCGCGAGGCAGACGACGCAGGTCTTCGAGCCGGCTCAACGAAGCATCGATTTCAGCACAACGAGCCCGGATGAGGTCCGGATTGAGAGTCATGCGACGAAGGCATCCTTCGTGCTGCTGCGGAGGAGTGGAGCCAGATCGAGATACCGCCGTGCCACATCCTCAAGCATGTCGGTCAAGAAACCTTCGTCTCGACAGAGCAGGAGTCGTCCTCGCAAGACGTGGTAGAGAAACGACAGCGGTGCTTCATTGATCACCCGAATATCAACTGGTAGTCTGACTGCCGCAGTAAGTTTCGCAGAAAGAATTTCCACGATCTGTGCCTGCTGAGCAACGACCGTGTCATCAAGAAAGAGTCCAATGTCCACATCATGGACCCGGTCTGACTCGAGCACAGACCCGTAGAGATAGGCGAGCCGTATACCCGACTCTTGGCCGAGCTCAACGGGGAGCCGAGTGAACAACGCTTCACGCTGCTCCGGACTGATAGTGTAAGTCACAGCTTTCATAGGCTTCTCAATGACCAGTCCCATCTTACATCGACGGCAACAGGAGGACAAGAAACGCCTGCGTGAATGCTTCATATCTCCACAGAACACAGAAGTCCTAGTTTCCTTCACTCCTCCTGCCTATGGTATCTGTACGGATACAGACTGTATCCGGTTCGATATCTCACCATGGTGACAACCTCTCATTGCCGTTCCCTTCTCGCCACAATGGTCAGGTTCTTTCATCGTATGGTCATAAGCTTACGAAAATCGGACCAAGGTTCAGTGGTATTGCTTCAACGGGCATCGGCATTGCTTCCACAGGAATAGAGGTAAGGCAGAGCGGATGATCCAAACCTATGGTGCGAGGCGACCATGCTGAAGAAACCAAAAGATCATGAACAGATGCGGGCTGAAATGGGGTCACTCGTTGAGGCACTGGAGTTGCCGGAGCTGAATAAGCAGTTTCTCCGAGCGCGGTGGCTGGAGCTGGTGATTTGGATGGATGAGAAGGCGTGGAACTCCGTGCTGCGGCATAACGTTCTGCGGCTCACGACGATCATCGGCGGCGTCATCGTGCCGGCGCTGGTAAGTTGGAACGTCGGAGATGGTGCTGGCGCTGAGCTGATCAAAACGCTCACAGTGATCGTCAGCCTCGTGGTGGCATTGAGCGCGGCGGTGGAAGAGTTCTTTCACTATGGCGAACGGTGGCGTCATTACCGGCGCACAGTCGAATCGCTCAAGAGCGAAGGCTGGCAGTTCTTTCAGCTCAGCGGGCCCTACGCCAACATGACTCATGTGCTGGCCTATCCGGCCTTCGCCGCGCGCGTCGAAGAGCTGAGTCGAGAAGAGGTCGAGACGTACATGACGCAGGTGGCGAAAGACAAGAAAGAGCCGGAGGATAAGGCACCCTCCGTACCGTGAAGGAGCAAGGCCGACTTGGCCTATTGGGAGGAAGCGTTCATGAAACCTCATGCTTTTGTCGCGATGCCGTTTGGCGTGAAGAAGGATAGCCAAGGCAACGAGATTGATTTCAATCGCGTCTATGCCGAGCTGATTAAGCCGGCGTTGAAGGTGGCGGGGCTGGAGGTGTTCCGTGCGGATGAAGAGCAGCGTGCCGGAGGAATTTTACCCGACATGTTCCAAGAGCTGCTGATCGCCGATCTCGTGGTGGCCGACCTTACGCTCGACAATCCCAATGTCTGGTACGAGCTCGGCGTGCGCCATGCGTTGCGCGCGCGTGGTGTCGTCCTCATTTCCGGTGGCCGCGTCACGACCGCCTTCGATCTTTATACCGATCGGAAGCTCCGCTATGAGATCAAAGATCAGGGGCCGGACCCTGCGACACTGGAGCAGGATCAAGCAAAGCTCACCGCCATGGTGCAGGCGACGATGGAGTCGTGGCAGGGCCGCAAGGTGAGCCCGGTCTATCACTTGCTGCCTAATCTGCAAGAGCCTGACTGGAAGTCGCTGCGCATCGGCGATGTGCGGGAATTCTGGGAACAGCATGAGGCTTGGGAGCGGCGCATCGAACTGGCGAGAAAAGCCAAGGAGATTGGCGATGTGCTGGTGCTGGCGGATGAGGCGCCGATCGCCGCCTTTCGCGCGGAGGCCTGGATCAAGGCCGGCGAGACGTTGCGCAAGGCCGAACACTTCACCTTTGCATTGGAACAGCTCGAACGGGGTCTTTCGTTAGAGCCGCAGAACCTCACAGGCCTCCAGGAAAAGGGCATCTGTCTCCAGCGACTCGCCATGGAAGGCAAGCCGGGCCATTCGTTGGACCGTGCGCGGACACATTATCGGGAAGTGCTGAGGATATTTCCAACCGATCCCGAAACCTGGGCTCTACTCGGCCGGGTGGACAAAGATGCATGGGTCTCAGGGTGGCACCAACCCAATAAAACGCCTGAACAGATGAGAGATGAAGCTGCCTACGAAGATGCATTACTGCGGGGAGCGATTGGAAGCTATTCCACCGCCTATCGCCGCAATCCTGGTCATTATTACTCCGGCATCAATGCCCTCACGTTGATGCATCTCTATCGGTATCTGACCAACGATTCACGATACGACAAGGAAATGGTCACGATGGCTGGGGCCGTACGGTTTACTGCCGAATGTGAGCAGAATGAAGCGCAAGAGTTCTGGGCCCTTGCCACCATCGGTGACCTAGAAGTTCTAGTAGGGACACCGGAAACCACCAAGACGGCGTATAAAGACGCCATCGCGAAGAACGAAAGAGATTGGTCTGCTCTGAACTCCAGCCTGATGCAATTACAGCTATTCAAGAATCTCGGCTTCCGAATGGACAATGTGGGGGCCGGGCTCGCAGTCTTTACTAGAGCCTTACAGAAACTCACGAAGCCAGGCGACACGTGGCAGCCAGGACAAGTGTTCCTCTTCAGCGGCCATATGATCGATGCCCCGACTAGGCCAACTCCACGGTTTCCCTCTTCGAAGGAACCAATTGCCGTTCAGAGGATTGCCGATGCCCTACAGAAACTTAGAGCTGGACCGGAAGACCTTGCCCTGACTCTTGGTGGCTGCGGTGGTGATCTCTTGTTTAGTGAGGCCTGTCTGCTGCGAGGCGTAAAGGTACAGTGGTTGCAGCCGTTTGATGAGCCGACGTTTATTCAGAAGTCCGTGGTCTGCCGCGGGGAAGAGTGGCGAAGCCGCTATCTAGCTGCAAAGGAAAAACTCACCACGGAAATTCGTTCCGCGCCAGATGAGCTTGGGCCAGACCCTAAGGAAGCAAATCCCTACGAGCGTTGCAACATGTGGTTGCTTTACACCGCATTGTCCTACGGTATTCGCCGGGTGCAGTTCGTCTGCCTATGGGATGGTGGTGAGGGTGATGGCCGTGGTGGGACAGCACACATGTATCGAGAAGTAAATCGTCGGACTGGTCAGGTGACCTGGATCGATAGTCGGAGCCTCTAGTGTAGTGCTGCATAAATAGCTGTACTTATTCTGCCGTGCGAGTATAGTCCTCCGCCAGTGGAGGACCTGCCCATGCGTATCGCCCCATCTCTTCAGCTCACGGCTCCTGAGCGTCAGCAATTG
>Ga0224505_10000459_pt1 | contig 27830 bp, 22 predicted proteins | sample SF_Jan12_sed_USG_FD_169102 | JGI IMG/M metagenome (GOLD analysis project Ga0224505, IMG submission 169102) | Sediment microbial communities from San Francisco Bay, California, United States - SF_Jan12_sed_USGS_4_1 | ecosystem: Environmental > Aquatic > Marine > Sediment | place: USA: California... | reverse complement strand
TCGTGACGTCGCTCACGGTGCCGCTGATCGCGATTGCCGTCCGCCGCAACCCGCAGTGGTCCCTGAACCTCTTCGTGTCGCGGCACGTGGTGTTCTACTCGGCCTCATTCCTGGTCGTGGGTATCTACCTGCTGCTGATGGCGGCCGGCGGCTATTGGGTGCGTCTCCACGGCGGTGCCTGGGGCCGTGTAGCGCAACTGGTGTTCGTGGCAGGGGCCGCCGTGGTCCTGCTAATGGTGATCAGCTCAGGCAGCCTGCGACGTCGCCTGCGCGTATTCCTGAATCAGCATTTCTATCGCAACAAGTACGACTATCGCCTCGAATGGCTGCGTTTCGTGCAAACCCTGTCGACGCCGCTCGAGGGCGTGGACGCGCGCGAAAACGCGGCGCGCGCAATGGCGCAGGCCATCAATGGCCCGGGTGGCGTCCTGTACTTGAGAGGCGAAGATGGCGAGGCATTCAGACCGGTAACGTCGTGGCCCTCGTCCGAGGTGGACGTTGGACGCTACCCGCGGCTGCAGCCCCACGACGAACTGGTTGCATTCCTGCGGGACCGTCGATGGGTGATCGATCTTCTCGAGCTGCGCGCGTCGCCGGATGCCTACGGGAACCTGGTCTTGCCCGACGCCTTGGCCGGAGCACCTGACCAGGGGCCGACGCGCGATCGACTGATCGTGCCGTTGAATCATCTGGATGAGTTGATCGGCTTCGTCGTTCTTGCGGCCCCGCCACCGCCATTCGAGCCGAGCTACGAGGATCGCGACCTGCTCAAGATGATGGGCCGGCACGTGGCCGTGCATCTTGCGCAGTACGATGCCGATCGCCGGCTCGCGGAGAGCCGCCAGTTCGAGACCTATCACCGGTTGACGGCGTTCGTGATGCACGACCTGCGTAACCTGGCGGCGCAGCTGGCGCTGATCGTCTCGAACGCGCAACAGCACAAGCGCAACCCCGAGTTCGTCGACGATGCAATCGGTACGATCGCGAATTCCACCGACCGCATGCAACGGCTGATCGACCAGTTGCAGCGGCGCGAACTGCAGGCCTCGACGCGACGGGTTGCGCTCGCTGAGGTGGCTCGGCGCGCGTGCGAGCGCTGCAGTGCGCACCGGCCCGTGCCAATCTGTGGTGGCGTCGTGGAGGACGCCTGGGTAGACGCGGATCCGGAGCGCCTGACGATGATCGTCGAGCACGTCATCCGTAACGCGCAGGACGCCACGCCCGAGGACGGTTCGGTGGTGTTGAACGTATCAATGGATGGCAGTGGCGACGCAACGGAGACGGCCGTAACAACGAAGGGTGAGGCGAGCCCGCTGCACGTACCGACGGCGGCGCTCACCGTGGCCGATTCCGGTGCCGGGATGTCCGCGGAATTCATCAGCGAGAGGCTCTTCAAGCCCTTTGACACCACAAAGGGCAGCAAGGGCATGGGAATCGGCGCCTATCAGGTACGTGAAGATGTCAAATCGATCGGCGGACGGGTCGATGTGACGAGCCGCGTCGGCCAAGGGACGCGCATCACGCTGAGTATTCCGTTGGCGGCGCCTCCGCCGGGAACCTGACGGACCGCTCATTTTCGCTGAACCGGGTTGTTTCGGTGCCGCCAATGTTAAATACTCCGCGAGGTCTGTTTAAGGGCAAACCTGTCGAGAGGCAGGGGCGCAAAGCTTCCGGTCCGACGGACGATCGTCCAGGGTAGCGGGGTTGCCAGTTCCGGTAGACCGTCGTCGTGCCGTTGGGCAGGATGGCGGCTCCGTCCTTGCTTCCTGATCCTCCTGGTCCGTCTCCTCGGCAGCCACCGGGCTTGCAGCGACGAAGCACGTGATGCGGAGACAAGTTATGTGGAAGCAAATCCCCCTGTTCCTGGCCTTCGGCCTGCTCGCAGCCTGCGGCGGCGGAGGCGGTTCAGGTCCAGACGCACTTCCGGGTGCGATCAACAGCCCCCCGCAGATCACCGGCGTGCCGCCCAGTATCGCCCAGGCTGGCCAGCTCTATGAGTTTACACCGGCCGCGACGGACGCCGACGGCGACACACTGACCTTCCGCATCGAGAATCGCCCCGACTGGGCCACGTTCAGCCCGATCACGGGCCGGCTCGAAGGCACGCCGCCGAGCACGGCGATGTCGGTGTACGAGCGCGTGCTGATCAGCGTATCCGATGGCAAGTCGGCCAGCGAACTGCCGGCGTTCTCGATCACCGTACAGGGGATAACACCGCCCGCCAACACTCCCCCGACGATCAGTGGCGCGCCCGCCACCAGCGTCGTCGCGGGCAACGCCTACGAGTTCGTGCCGCAGGCTGCAGATCCGGACGGACAAACGCTGGCTTTCTCGATTACCGGCAAGCCGACCTGGGCATCGTTCGACACCGTCACAGGGCGGCTCTCAGGCACGCCCGCCGCAGGAGACGTCGGCTCGCACGGCCCGATCACGATTGCGGTGACGGATGGAGCCGCCTCGGCTTCGCTGGCCGCGTTCAGCATCGCCGTCACTGCCGGCACGCCGCCAGGCCCCAGCAACCGGCCGCCGACGATTGCTGGCACGCCTGCAGGGGCCGTGGCCGTTGGCCAGGCCTACAGTTTCACGCCGAGCGCATCGGATCCGGACGGGCAGGCCCTGACGTTCTCGATCTCGAACAAGCCGTCGTGGGCTAATTTCAACACGTCTACGGGTCGCCTGAGCGGCACACCGGCCGCCGGCAACGTCGGTACCACGTCGAACATCGTCATTACGGTGACGGACGGCGCAGCCAGCGCTTCGCTGCCGGCTTTTGCACTCACGGTGGCTGCCGCCAACGCGGCGCCGACCATCAGCGGCTCGCCGGCGACTTCAGTCACGGCCGGGCAGGCGTACTCGTTCACGCCGAGCGCATCGGATCCGGACGGGCAGGCCCTGACGTTCTCGATCTCGAACAAGCCGTCGTGGGCTACGTTCAATGCGACCACGGGTCGCCTGAGCGGCACGCCAGCTGCGGCCAACGTGGGCAGCACCGCGAATATCGTGATCTCGGTGACGGACGGCACGGCGACGACATCGTTGCCGGCGTTCACTATCACCGTGAACTCGGCGGTGACACCCGGCACGGCCGAGCTCACCTGGACGCGTCCCACGAAGAACGAGGACGGCTCCACGCTGGGCGACCTCGCGGGCTACAAGGTCCGCTACGGGCTCTCCGCGAGTTCACTGACCCAAGTGGTCGATGTCGTGGGGGCAGCCGTCACCAGCGCGTCGATCGAGGGGCTGTCAACCGGAACCTGGTACTTCAGTATCGCCTCGTATACCGGCACCGGCATCGAAAGCGCGCCGACCGGCACGGTTTATGTAACATTGCCGTAGGGCGACGCGCCAAGGACACGCCTCGTCGGCCCGGCCTGGGCCGGCGCGGCGTGATGCACTTCAAGATTCTGCCCCCATTCAGGCTGTATGATCAATCCTCTGTGTACCAGCCGGCGGCCGATCGTGCACGCCCGCGGCCGGGGAAGGATTGTGGCCGAGGACAAGGCAAAACTGCTGATCGTCGAGGACGACTCGGGGCTGCAGAAGCAGCTCAAGTGGTGCTTCGCCGAATACGAGGTGATCGTCGCGGCCGATCGCGCGGCTGCGATCGCAGCGCTGCGTCGTCATGAGCCGGCCGTCGTGCTGCGGGACCTCGGCCTGCCTCCGGACGCCGAAGGCGTCTCAGAGGGGTTCGCCTGCCTGCTCGAGACACTAGACCCGGGCGAGATGCCGCTCGACGGCGTCATCGCCATCAGCGACTCGATGACGAAGGCCTGCAGGGCCATCGAGAAGGTCGCCCCGACCAATGCGAGCGTGCTGCTGCTCGGCGAGAGCGGCACGGGCAAGGAGTCGCTGGCCAAGGCGGTACATGCGCTGAGCCCGCGCGCCGCGAAACCTTTCGTCGCGATCAACTGCGCTGCGATCCCCGAGAACCTGCTCGAGAGTGAGCTCTTCGGTCACGAGAAGGGCGCCTTCACAGGTGCCGTGCGTCAGACGCAGGGTAAATTCGAGCAGGCCAATGGGGGCACGATCTTCCTCGACGAGATCGGCGACATGCCGCTGGCATTGCAGGCGAAGTTGCTGCGCTTCCTGCAGGACCGCGTCGTCGAGCGCATCGGCGGACGCGACTGCATCACCGTCGACGTGCGCATCGTGTGCGCGACCAGCAAAGACCCATTGGTGCTGATCCAGGCCGGCGAGTTCCGCGAGGACCTGTACTACCGGATCAGCGAGGTCACCGTGCGGATTCCGCCGCTGCGAGACCGCGTCGGCGATGCCATCGTGATCGCCCGGGCGATCCTCGACCGTCGCGCTGCTGAGCACGGTCGGCCAGTGAGGGGATTCACCCCCGAAGCGCTGAAGGCCATTGATGCTTACCCCTGGCCCGGAAACATCGGTGAGCTCGAGAACCGGGTGAATGGCGCGGTGATCATGACCGAGGGAAAGCACGTCTCTGAGATGGACCTGGGACTGCCGTGCGATGGTGGTTCGGACTTGCGTCGGGTGTCTTCGTGACGCCAGGGCTTGGCTCGGCCGGGGCTGTACTTGAGACGGCTCCGGAATCGGTTCGGAACCCGCCGCGCTACGGGTTGACGGCCGGCGGGCTCGCAATGGCTGGGGGTGACCTGCCGGCCGCGGAGGTCGCGTATGGACAGGCGTTGCAGCGATCGCAAGCTGGCAATCGTCTGGTTGCTGAGCGGACAGAGGCCGCCGCATGCTTGATCGAGGCGCAGCTGCGCCAGGGCAAGACCAGCGACGCGCCGGCAACCAGCGAGGTGATGATCGCGGCGACGCCCGGCAGCTCAGTGGCAAGTACGATACGCGCGCAGGTGCTGGCCACCAATGGCCAGCATGACCCGGCAGGCATCATGCTCGAGCGCGTCGTGAGCGCCGAGCCGGACAACCTGCGAGCGCGGGCCCTGCTCGGCATGGTTCAGCTCCAGCAGGGCAACCTCGGCTAGGTCGAAATGAACTTCGCGAGTATCGTCGCAAATGACCCCACGAATGCTGCCGTGCATCGATTGCTTGCAGAAACCCGCGTCCGTGTTCAGACGCCGCAACAGACGCTTCCGGCAATGGAGCCGGCGCTGACCTATTTCTCGCGGGCGACTTCGGGTGGGGCAGCGGCACAGAGCGTCGAGGCGCAGCTCGAGATCGCGAGCGGCAACCTGATCGCTGGGGAGTTCAGTCGCGCCATCGGGCTGCTGCAGGCAATGCCGTCGGGCGCGGCCACCGGTTACCAGCGCGAGTACCTGCTGGTGCTCGCGCTGTTGCGCAGTGGTGCGAAGGAAAAAAAGACAATCGCCGACGGCAAGACCCTGCTCGAGCGCTCCGGCAAGGATCCCGCTGCGCACAATCTCGTGGGTGGACTGTTCGCCGCAGCCGTGGCTGCAGCCGCCAGTGGCAACCGCCGGGGCGCGGAGGAGTGGCTCGTCAAGGCGGTCGCCGACCACCCGGACTCGACCGAGGCGAGGCTGGCACTGGCCGAGATTCGTCAGCGCAATGGCAATGTCGGGAGTGCGATCGAGATTTGCGAGCGGGGCCTCACCGCCGCTCCCGGCAATTCGGTACTGCTCAATAACCTCGCGGTTCTGTACCAGGCGCAGGGCAATCCAAAGGCGGTCGAAGCTGCCGGACGTGCGTACCGGGCTGCTCCCAGGGTCCCGGCAATAAAGGATACTTACGGCTGGATCCTGCTCGGGGCGGGCAAGACAGAGCAGGCGTTAGACCTGCTGCGGGATGCCGCCGCGGCGATGCCGGACAATGCTGAAGTGCAGTATCACTGTGCTGTAGCGCTCGCGAAGTCGGGCGACGAGGCCGTTGCGCTGTCGATCCTGCGCAAGGCGCTCGAAGGCGAACTCCCGGCGGAAGCCGGGGCTGGCGCACAGAAATTGATCGAAGAGCTGTCAGGATAGAGTCAACGTCATGCAACACGAATGCACCCGAAAGCTTGCGATGTTTCGGCCCCTCTGGGCGCTGGTCCTCGCGGTTGCGGCTCTCGTCGGCGGTTGCGCCTCTGGGCCGACGTCAGAGACCGTGCAGCTTCCGGCCGCGGATGCCGCGGCTCAGACCGAATACCGTATTGGGCCGGGCGACACGCTGCAGGTGTTCGTCTGGAACCAGCCCGAGCTGACCGTGACGGTGCCGGTGCGTCCGGACGGCATGATCTCCACGCCGCTGATTTCGGGTGTGCCGGCGGCAGGCAAGACCGCCCCTGAACTCGCCAAGGACCTGCAGACGGCACTTTCCGAGTTCGTGCGTAACCCGACGGTCAGCGTAATGGTCACGAGCTTCGTCGGCACCTATGCCGACCAGATCCGCGTCGTCGGCCAAGCGGCGAAGCCGCAGTCTCTGCCGTATCGGGCGAACATGACCCTGCTCGACGTGATGATCGCCGTCGGTGGCCTCGGCGAATTCGCAGCCGGCAACCGGGCCGTGATCGTGCGCCAGGAGGGTGACCAGCGAGTCCGGATGCAGGTGCGGCTGCGCGACCTCCTGGACGATGGCGACGTTTCCGTGAACGTGCCCATGCGCCCGGGCGACGTGCTGATCATCCCCGAAAGTCGCTTCTGACAGCACGATCATGCAAGAGACCATTGCACAGGTATTGGTGATTCTCCGCGGCGCCTGGCGTTACCGCTGGGCCGCAGTCGCCTGCGCGTGGCTGCTGGCGATTGCTGGTTGGGCTGGTGTGCAGTTCATGCCAGATCGCTACAGCGCGAGGACGCGGGTCTACGTCGACACAGAGTCGCTGCTGAAGCCGCTGCTCGCTGGCTTGACGGTCAACCGTGACGTGATGAGCCAGGTTGGGATGATGCAGTCAGTGATGTTGAGCCGTCCAAACCTCGAGAAGGTGGCCCAGCAGACCGACCTGATGCTGACGGCGACAACGCGAGCCGAACAGGAGGCGGTCATCGATTCGCTCGCTTCTCGCATTTCGCTCGGGCGTCCGATGGGACCCGCGGCGCAGAATACGTTCGAGGTGTCGTTCAACGACGGGGACCCCCAGGTCGCGCACAAGGTGGTGCGCATCCTGCTCGACACGTTCATGGAGGACAGCCTCGGCTTGAAGCGCACGGATACGGCCGTGGCACAACGCTTCCTCGAGTCGCAAATCAAGGAATATGAGCGCAGGCTGGTCGAAGCAGAGGATCGGCTCGCCGCGTTCAAGCAGCAGAACGTCGGTTCGTTGCCCGGATCGACCGGCGACTATTACCAGCGGCTCGAGATTGAGATGGGCACGCTTCAGCAACTTCGTCAGACTTATTCGCAAATGCAGATGCGGCGCGACGAGCTCGCGCGCCAGCTCGAGGGCGAGGAACCCACCTTTGGCCTGATGGGCTCCACGGACGGCAGTCCGATCGACGGCCAGATCGCGCGCTTCAAGGCCCAGCGCGATCAGCTGCTGCTGCAGTACACCGAGAAACACCCGCAGGTGCAGTCGCTCACTGACACGATCGCACGCCTCGAGGAGGAAAAGCGCGGTGGTGCCAAGGTCTCCTCGTCCGTTGCGGCGCCCGGCGCCGGGCTCAGCAATGATGAGGCGATGGTGCGCAGCCTGGACATGAATCCGGTTTACCAGAACCTGCGTCTCTCGCTCAGCCAGGCTGATGCCGATCTCGCGGCCGTTCGCGGCCAGATGCAGGCACAACAGGCCGTGGTTGGCGAGTTGCACAGTCGCGTCCAGGCGATCCCGGAAGTTGAGGCTGAACTCGCGCGTCTTAATCGCGACTACGAGATCAACAAGAAGCAGTTCGATACTCTTCTGCAACGGCTCGAGTCGGCCAAGATCTCCGAGCAAGCCGAGCAGAGCAACGACAACGTGAAGTTCCGGGTCATCGAGCCGCCGAGCGTGCCGGTCAAGCCCAGTAGTCCGCAGCGCATGGCACTCAATCTGCTGGTGCTTGCCGCCTCGCTCGGCGCGGGCATCGGCCTGGCCGTGTTGCTCGCGATGCTGCATCCGACGTTTGCGACTCGCGAGATCCTTGAGAAGGTCACGGGCGTTCGCGTCATTGGCGCGATCACGGCGGCGATGCCAGTCAGCGCAGGGCCCTGGTACCGCCGTCAGGCGGTGCTTGTGGGCACTGCCGTCAGTCTGCTGCTCGCGGTCTTCGTGCTCAACCAGGTCTTGTCGGAACCGCTGCGGGCAATGCTGCGCGACGCTGTCGGTTGAGGAGCCACGCCAGATGTCCATTATCGAACGTGCGGTAGAAATCACTCAATCTCAAGAGAAGGTCGAGCAGCGGCAGCCAGCCCCGATGGTGGCGCCCGGATCGTCATCGGCAACGGTGCACGAACGGCTTCAGAAACCTCCTGCCGCGCAGCGACCTGCATTGCAGGTTGGTACCGATACCTCGCCGACCGCGCTGGATCTCAAGCCGATTGTCCACATCGATTTCGACCGCCTTCGGGCCGCGGGCCGCATGCCAACTGCAGAGGCGTCCCGACGCACCGAGGATGAGATGCGTCGCATCAAGTGGCCGCTCCTCGGTGCCATAGTCGGCCGCCCGGGTCACGAATCCGTCCGGAACAACGTGATTTTGGTAACCAGCGCCATGCCGGGCGAGGGTAAGACATACACGGCATTGAATCTCGCGCTCAGCATCGTGCGCGATCGCGAGCTGCGCGTCATTCTGGTGGACGCCGATGTCGAGCGTCCAGGCCTGACGCCGGCTATGGGCCTCGACGGTAGCCCGGGCCTCAACGAAGTTCTCGAGGATACCGGCCGGGATGTCGGTTCCGTGACCTACCAGACCGACATCGAGGGGTTGTTCGTGGTGCCTGCGGGCAAATGGCACGATCAGGCCCCGGAGTTCTTTGCGGGCAGTCGCATGCCGCAGGTCATCGAGGATCTCATTCGCCGCGTCGGCAACGGCGTCGTCGTGCTCGACTCGCCGCCATTGCTCGCCACCAACGAGGCGCAGGTCGTGACCCGCTACGTCGGCCAAGTACTGTTCGTGGTCCGGGCCGAGGATACCGAACAGCGCGCCGTGCGCGAGGCGCTGGCGCTGGTGGACGAGTCCGTGCCCATCAGTGCAGTGCTGAATCGGGTGCAGCCCTCCATCCTCGGGAGCTATTACGGCCAGTACTATTACGGATACGGGCCGGGATACGGTGCTGATCGTTCCCACAGCCAGATGGCAATCAGGGACGGGGACGACGCATTATGACGAAGAGCCAGGCCCCGGCGGTGATCGCAGCCTGTGCGCTGGCCGCGATCGAGACGACGATGGCCCAGACCGTGCCCTACCAGTCGGCGCAACGTGCGGGTGCCGGGATCGTCCTGGGTCCGAGTGAACTCCCACGTGGAGGCGTCTTCGAGCCGCGCGTCGAAGCGGCCGTTCAATACGCGGCAAACATCGAATTGGCCGCGGACGGTGCGCCGCAGATCGACACGGCTGGCGTCGAGGTGGCTCCCGGCTTCTACGCTTCGTATTCGAGCGATGCGATCCTGGCTGCAATCGACTATTCGATTGTCGGTCGATTCTGGGAAGACAGCGACTTCGACGACGTCGGGCAACGCCTCCGTGCGAACGGGCAGTGGGTCGCCGTGCCGGAGTGGTTCGGTATACGCGGGCAGGCGAGCTACGCTGATGCCGTGATCGATCCGCGTGACGGACTCAACTACGGCGGTCTTGGAGTCTTCGGAGCCAGAAACCTGCAGGAGGTCGCAACCGCCAGCGTGAGCCCAGTCCTGCAGCACCGCTTTGGTGACGTGGAAGTCATCGCGGAGTATGCGTATGGGCGAACCTGGTTTCTCGACCAGGGTAAAGGGCAACGCGTGATCGGTTTCGTGTCGGACGAGGATTCCACTGACCAGAGCGCGAGCCTGAGTTTCGGCACCTGGGAGCGGGGCTCGCAGTTCTCGGGCAGGGTGTTCTATGACTGGGAGCGATCGGAATACGAAACGGCTCTGCCATTCGAGTACGAGCGCGCCGGTTTGGATGCGGGGCTCCGGATTTCCCGAACCTTGGTGTTCGTCGGCGACGTGGGCCGGGAGAGCGATCTTGAAGTGAATACCACAGAGGGCGGGCTCGACTCCGATTTCTGGAGCGTGGGCGTGCGCTGGGAGCCGAGCGACCGCACCGTGGCCGAGGCGCGAATCGGCGAGCGTTTCTTCGGGGACAGCTACTGGTTCAGTGCCACACATCGCGCGCACCTGCTCGAGTTCAGCGCGTCCTACAGTGAGGAACCCACCGTGGAGACGCGGCAACTCAGTCTCGGCGATTTCGAGCCGGGCCAACTGCCGCCGCCCGTTCCAGGGGCTGACTTCGGACGGTTGACCGGCTCACCTTATGTTTCGAAGGATGCGCGGGCCGGTGTTACGGCGGTCGGATCCAGGACCCGGATTGGCCTGAGCGGCTTTCACGTCGAACGCGACTATCTGAGCGGCCTGAGACCAGACGAGACCGGCATCGGCGTCGCTTTCGACGCGACACGACAATTGGCGTCCAATCTTTCAGCTGATTTCGAAATTTCCTACAGTGACTATGAACGTGACATCGTCCCGCTTGATCCCGACCCTTCGGGCGGAGGTTCCAGCGATTACGACACGGTGGTCTCGCTGCGACTCAACAGGACAGCGGGGGGCCACTTAACCGTCGGCGGGGAGGCTGGTTACCTGACGCGTTCCGGGACCATCGAGTACGACGGCTGGTGGGTGGCGCTGCGTTTGCGTTGGACGCCTTGACGGGCGCATCCGGCAGTGACGCGACCATGGACGCGGTGCAATCTTTCGTCTTGGAGTCCTCCGGAAGCGTTGCGAGTCCGATCAAGAACGCACTGACGGTCGACGTCGAGGAATATTTCCAGGTTGCGGCGTTCGAGACGACGATCGCGAAGGCAGACTGGGACAGCAGTCAGTCGCGCGTCGATTTCAGCACCAGGCGCGTCCTCGATCTCTTTGCCGCGCACGGCACGAAGGCCACGTTTTTCGTCCTGGGCTGGATTGCGGAGCGCCACCCCACGCTGGTCCGACGGATCGTGGCCGAGGGGCACGAAATCGCGAGTCACGGCTACGATCACACCCGGATACACGGATTCACACCAGGCCAGTTCCGGGCCGATGTCACGCGAACCAAGCAGATTCTCGAGGATATTGCGGGGGTGGCGGTGCACGGATACCGTGCGCCGAGTTACTCGATCGACCGCCGCAATCTGTGGGCACTCGATGTGCTCGCGGAAACGGGACACGCGTACAGCTCCAGCATCTACCCGATTCGTCACGATCTCTACGGCATGCCGGACGCGCCCCGGTTTCCATTCCGGTTGCGTCCCGATTCGATCCTTGAAATTCCAGTCACGACCGTGCGGCTCGGCCGCCGCAACTACCCGTGTGGCGGCGGGGGGTATTTCCGGCTCCTGCCTTACGAGGTGTTCCGTTGGATGCTGCGCCGGGTCAATGCACGGGACCGTCAGCCAGGGCTCTTTTATTTCCACCCGTGGGAGGTGGATCCCGGACAGCCGCGCATTCAAGATGCGCCAATCAAGTCCCGGTTTCGGCATTACCTGAATCTTGACTCGATGCATTCGCGCCTCGAACGCCTGCTGATGGATTTTGACTGGGGGCGCATGGACGCGTTGTTCCTCTCTGCTCTGGGTCCGGTCGCGCCGCAGGTCACCGGACTACAAGACGAGTGTGCCGTCTGAATGTGCGGCATCGTCGGTATCGCGCGGGGTCCCGGAGCTCCTGATCTCACGATCCGCGACGTTCGTCGAATGGCCGACACGATCGTTCACCGGGGCCCGGATGATGCCGGGTTCTATCAGGACGACCATGTGGTGCTCGGGATGCGGCGGCTGTCGATCATTGACCTGGCCGGAGGCCACCAGCCGATTGCGAACGAGGACGGAACACTGCATCTTGTCTGCAACGGCGAGATCTATAACTTCCGCGACCTGCGTCTGCACTGTGAGAGTGCAGGACACCGGTTTCGAACGCACAGCGACGTCGAGGTGCTGCTGCATCTCTACGAGGAACACGGCCAGGCATTCCTCGCCCAGGCGATGGGCATGTTCGGATTCGCACTCTGGGACGGGCCGCGCCAGCGGCTGACGCTGGCGCGGGACCGCCTCGGGCAGAAGCCACTGTATTATTTCGTCGGCAACGGGTTCCTCGCGTTCGCATCGGAGGTCAAGGCGCTTCTCGCGCTGCCCCAGGTCAAGGCGCAGGTAGATGGCGAGGCCCTGGCCGAGTATCTCAGGCTGGGTTACTGCGTTGCCCCCGACACGATTTTTGCCGGCATCAAGAAATTGCCTCCCGCCTCGATGCTGGTCTGGCAGCCGTCCGGCTGGCGTGTGGAACGATACTGGAACCTTCCCGGCAGCGTCCGTACTGATCGCACCGACGCGCAGTGGGTGGATCAGATCCGCGAGGGTATCTCGAAGTCGGTCTCCGACCACATGATCAGCGATGTGCCGATCGGAGCGTTCCTGAGCGGCGGACTCGACTCCAGCGCCATCGTCGGACTCATGTCCCGGCACAGCCCTTTCCCGGTCAACACCTATTCGATCGGTTACGCGGGTGACAGTGCCGCAGAGTATTACAACGAGCTCGCCTTTGCCGACCAGGTGGCGCGGCGGTATGGCACCAATCACCATGAGATCCTGGTCCGTCCCGATGTAACGGCGCTGCTGCCGAAGCTCATCTGGCACCTCGAGGAGCCGATTTCGGACAGCGCGAGCATCACCACCTATCTTGTGTCCCAACTCGCTGCTCAGACGGTGAAGGTCATTTTGTCCGGCGTCGGTGGCGACGAGCTGTTTGCGGGTTACCGACGTTACCTTGGCGATCACTACGCCCGGCGTTACAACCTCTTGCCCGGGTGGTTCAGGGGGCAGGTATTGCGACCGCTGGCGAGCGCGCTGCCGAGCGGGCGGCAGAACCGGGTGTTCGATCTCGCTCGATACGCGAAACGCTTCATCCAGGCGAGCGATCTGTCATGGGCAGATCAATACACCCTCTACCTCGAAATCTGCTCGAAGGTGCGCGTGCAGGAACTGCTTCTGGGTCGACAGACGGGCGCGACCGGATTCGACAAGATCATGTCTGCAGAGACGGTAGTCGACCCGCTCCTGCGGCTGATGCGTGTCGATGCGCAGGCTCAACTCCCCGAAGACCTGTTGCTGCTGACGGACAAGGTGACCATGGCGACTTCGATCGAGTGCCGGGCACCATTCCTGGATCACGGTCTCGCGGAGCTGGCGGCGCAGATCCCCGCGCGCTCCAAGCTTGCGGGCGGTGAGTTGAAGCACTTGCTCAAGCGAGCGCTGGTCGGGGTGGTACCGGATGAGGTGCTCACACGCAGCAAGCGCGGCTTTGGCGCACCGGTCGGTGCCTGGTTCAAGAGTCAACTCAGGCCGCTGCTGAAGTTACTCGTGAACCAGCAGTCGATCGAAAACCGCGGACTTCTGTCGTGGCCTGCGGTCAGTGGTGTGCTGGCGGCCCACGACGCCAATCGCGAGGATTACTCGGACCTGATCCTCGTCCTGATCAACCTGGAAATCTGGTGTCGGCTGTTCCTGGACAATCGGTCGCCGGCGGACGTCACCGACGAGCTGACAGGACTGGTCAGGGCCGCTTGATGATCGACGTGGGAAGCGCCGTGTTGGATCGTCGTTTGCGCATCTGCTTGCTCGTCCTGGTCATCGGAGCCACCGTGGCGCTCATCCATCGGAAGAGCATTGCGGACATGGTTTCGCTCTGGTCCCTGATGCCGTATCGGCACGGATACCTGATCTTTCCGGTCGCCGCTTACGTCCTGTGGCAGAAAACGCCGGAACTCGCCGCGCGACCCGTCAGTGGCAGCATGGTCGGAATTCTGGTGTTGGCGTTGTTGTCCACCATCTGGCTCGTGGCACGCGCCGCTGCGGTCCAGGTCATCGAGCAACTGGTCGTCGTGCTCATGATTCCAGCGCTCGTGCTGGCGGCGCTTGGGCCGGCGGTGTTCCGAACGGCTGCATTTCCATTGCTGCTTCTCGTGGTTGCCGTACCCGCGGGCGAGGCGCTGGTCACTGGCCTGATGTCGGCGACGGCCGGATCTTCTCGCACGATCACGTCTGGTTCGGAATGGTCGTCTTCGGCGTCACAATGATGCTGTTGCTGGTTATCGGCACCAGATTCTCGGATCCCGTCGAGAGATCCTGGCAAGCCGATCACAGGAGTCCGCAGGTGACACCTGGGCTCGGCTCGCCGATGATTGCTGCAGGCGCGATCATCGTTCTGGCGGCTGGTCCCGTCCTGGTGGCGAGGCAGGGTCGCGCTGTCGTCAGTGACGAGATCCCATGGCCCGCGCTTCCGCCCATCGGAGGCTGCGAGGGACCGCAGCCCTGGGCTGCAGACTGGGGACCCTACATGGTGGGATCGGACGTGGAGCGGTCTGGTACCTATGCGTGCGGTGATCTCCAGGTGGACGTCTTTGTCTCCGTGTATGCCAGCCAGGCCAAAGGCAAGGAACTCATCAGTACCGAGAACGAGCTGGTTCCGGAGTACATCGCGAGCCGCGGTAGAACGTCCCGGGGCTCGTTCCGGTCTGACGATGGGACGGTGGTGGCCACGAGCGAGATCGCAGTCCCTGGCCAGGCGGTTGAGCTCGTCTGGACGTGGTACTCGGTCGGTGGTGCCTCTGCAACCTCTGGTCCTCACGTGAAGATGCTGGAGGCTGTCAATGTGCTGCGCCTCGACAGCGCTCCCTCGGCGCTATATGTCGTTACCGTAAGCGGAGGGGGCGAGCGCACGGATGAACTGCGCCCCATGATTGAGTCCGCCGCGCGCGCACTCTCGGACGCCACTGCTCAGGGACGGGCCCGTGACGCATCGTGAAGTTCAGCGCGCGCCGCTCATCGCTCACGTCGTGCATCGGTTCGATTATGGCGGACTCGAGAATGGCATCGTGAACCTGGTCAACCGGATGCCCGAGCGGAGTTATGCGCACGCAATCGTGGCACTGGCAGGTTGCGGCGAAGAATTCACCTCGCGCATAGACCGCGATCGCGTGCAGGTGCTTTCCATCGACAAGCTTCCAGGCAAGGACCTGCCTGCCTATGGCCGCATGTGGCGGGCGCTGCGGCGACTGCGACCGACAATCGTGCACACGCGAAACCTCGGTACGCTCGACATGCAATGGGTCGCAGCCGCCGCTGCGGTCCAGCATCGAGTGCATGGCGAGCACGGGTGGGACGCTGGGGATCCGAGGGGCCTGAATCCGCGCAGCCTGAGACTGCGTCGTGCCTGCGCCCCGCTCATCCACCGATACGTCGCGATGTCCATGGACATCGAGCGTTGGCTCACGCGCGACGTCGGGATTGCCGGCGGCCGCATCCGCCAGATCTACAACGGCGTTGATACGCTGAAGTTCTACCCGCGGGAGGCAGCGGCGACCGGCGCCGCGGGGGACACCGCTCATGGATTGATTACGATCGGCACGGTGGGACGGCTGGATCCGATCAAGAACCAGGCGCAGCTTCTGCATGCGTGTCGGGAGATTCTTGACCGGCACCCGGAGTACCAATCGCGCCTGCGGCTGGTGATCGTCGGGGACGGACCCTCCCGTGGAACGCTGCAGAGCCTGGTTGACGAATTGCGCCTGGCCGACATTGTCTCCATGCCCGGTGCGCGCAACGACGTGGCCGCGTTGATGCGAGGCATGGACATCTTCGTGCTGCCCTCCGTGAACGAAGGCATCTCGAACACGATCCTGGAAGCAATGGCCACGGGTTTGCCGGTCATCGCGAGCCGCGTGGGAGGCAATCCCGAGCTGGTCGTCGATGGCGTAACCGGCGCGGTCAGTGAACAAGACAGGTTTGGCGCGGTGATCCAGCGCTACCTGGCGAATCCCGAGCTCCGAGCCCAACACGGTGCTGCCGGGCGTGCACGGGCCGTGGAGAGGTTCAGTCTCGACGCGATGGTCCAAGGCTACGTCGAGCTTTACGATGAAGTCCTGTATGGTCGGACGAACGGCCGGCCCGCTCGGAATCCAATGGCAGACAAGTAAGAATCCATGTGCGGCATCACCGGCATCGTCGATCTTCGCTCGGAGCGGCCCGTGGACCAGTCCGTCCTGCGCCGGATGAACGGTCTGCTGAACCATCGCGGTCCGGACGGCGACGGGTTTCACTATTCGCCCGGCGTGGGTCTCGGCCACCGGCGCCTGTCCATCATCGACCTCGAGGGCGGCAAGCAGCCGCTCTACAACGAGGACGGCTCGGTCGTCGTCACGTTCAACGGCGAGATCTTCAATTTCATGGAGATCGAATCGGAACTCGTTTCCAAAGGTCACACTTTCCGCACACGCAGTGACACGGAGGTCATCGTTCACGCCTGGGAGGAGTGGGGCGAGAAATGTCTGTCGCGCTTCAATGGCATGTTCGCATTCGCGATCTGGGACGAACGTCAGAAGGTGCTCTTCATCGCGCGGGACCGGCTCGGCGTCAAGCCGCTGTACTACTCACAGCTGCCCGACGGTTGCGTCGTGTTTGGCTCGGAATTGAAGGCCCTGCTCGCTCACCCCAAGGTGCCGCGCAACATCGATACCCGGGCGGTCGAGGACTACTTCACGTTCAGCTACGTGCCGGACCCGAAGACCATCTATGCCGGTGTGCTCAAGCTCGAGCCGGGTACGTATCTGCTGGGGCGTCGCGGCAACGGACTGACTCCGCCCGTTCGGTACTGGGACGTGCCGCTGTTTGGCGACCGCGCGATCTCCGGCACGCCTGCTCAATGGCAGCAGGAGCTCCGGGATCGACTGCAGGAAGCGGTGCGCAAGCGCCTGGTGTCGGACGTGCCGCTCGGCGCGTTCCTGTCGGGCGGCATCGACTCGAGCGCCGTCGTGGCGATGATGCGCGAGATCGGCACGCCGCACCTGCTCACATGTTCCATCGGGTTCAGCGAGGCGCGCTACGACGAGTCATCCTACGCCCGCATGGTGGCGGAGGCGAAGAATACCGACCACAAGACGGAGACGGTCGAGGCTTCGGATTATGGCCTCCTCGACAAGCTCGTGGGCATCTACGACGAGCCATACGCCGACAGCTCAGCGATTCCGACGTATCGCGTGTGTCAGTTGGCGCGGCGCCACGTCACCGTCGCGCTGTCCGGCGACGGCGGCGACGAGGATTTCGTCGGCTATCGGCGCTACCGGCTGTTCGCCGCCGAGGAGTCGGTCAGGCGTCGCCTGCCTCTGTCGGTCCGGCGCGCCATCTTCGGGCCGCTGGGCAAGCTGTACCCGAAGCTCGACTGGGCGCCTCGCGTGCTCCGCGGCAAGACGACTTTCGAGGCGCTCGCTCGCGACACCGTGGCGGCCTACCTGCACGGCGTATCTATCTGTTCCGAAGAGTTCCGCAGCAAGCTGTTCTCGTCGCGGTTCCGGAGCGACCTGCAGGGATACTCATCGATCGAGGTGTTCCGGTCGGCCGTGGCGGACAAGACCTTCTCCGATCCCATCGCATTGATCCAGTACCTGGACTACAAGACTTACCTGCCTGGCGACATCCTCACCAAGGTCGACCGGGCCAGCATGGCGCACAGCCTCGAGGTGCGGACGCCATTCCTCGACTACGAGTTCGTGGAGTGGGCGGCAGGCCTACCCTCCGGTGAGAAGCTCAAGGGCGGCGAGGGCAAGCACATCCTGAAGCAGGCTCTGCGGCCCCTGCTGCCAAACGAGGTGTTGTTCCGGTCGAAGATGGGGTTCGCCGTGCCGCTGGACGTCTGGTTCCGTGGCTCGCTGCGCGCCCACATCGCCGACATCGTGACCGGGCCAAGGCTGGCCGACTCGGGGATATTCGACCCGGCGTTCCTCAGGCGCATCGTGCAGGATCACCAGTCTGGTCGCCGCGACTACAGCGCACCGCTATGGTCGCTGATGATGTTCGACGGGTTCCTGCAGGCTCAGGACGGCGCGCAGCGAGCGGCCGCATAACCGGTGGCCGGCGGCAACGGTCTGCAAGTCGCGAGCGTGTCCCGGGTGCTGCCGGCGCCCGGCAACCCGTCGGCCGGACAATTCGTCGCGCGGCGACTGGAGGGTATGGCCCGGCACGCGAAGCTGCGGATGGTACAGCCGATTCCCTATTTCCCGGGGATCTGTCCCCTGCCACCCTGGGCGCGCCAGGCGACTCACCCGATCGACGCCGGCAGCGTCGAGCACGCGCCGATGTTCTATCTGCCCGGCGTGTTGAAAGGTCTCGACGGTCGTTGGTTGAGCCGGTCCGTCGCGGGCGCTATCCGGCGCATGAAAGCCGAGGGACAGATTGACGTCGTAGACGCGCATTTCGCATTCCCGGACGGCGTGGGTTGCGTACGAGTGGCGCGCCGCCTGGGTATCCCGGTCTTCGTGACGGTCCGCGGCGTGGAGGTGGATCAGTTGCAGCGTTGCTCGCTGCGCCGGCAGATCGTAGCCGCGCTCGGCGCCGCGACCGGTGTCGTGAGCGTCAGTCACACGCTGCGCGACGTCCTGGTGAACGCCGGGGTGGACGGGTCGGCGATCCGTGTCATCCCGAATGCCGTCGATCGCGAGATGTTCAGGCCGGGCGAACGTTGCGAGGCACGGTTACGCCTCGGCTTGCCGCCGGCCGGTCGTCTTGTCGTCAGCGTCGGCAACCTGGTCGAACTGAAGCGGCACGATGTGCTGGTCGAGGCCCTCGCGCGCGCCCGGCAGGACGTGCCGGACCTGATGCTGGCGATCCTTGGTGGTGGCGATGCGCAGCGCGGGTACTCCGCTCGGCTCGAGGGACTTGCGGCTCGGCTCGGTGTCGGTGATGCGGTGAAGATCGTCGGCCGCGTTCCAGCCTCGCGGGTGGCCGACTGGCTGCAGGCGTCCAACCTCTTCGCACTCGCAACTTCGCGCGAGGGCTGCTGCAATGCCGTGCTCGAGGCACTGGCCTGCGGCATTCCGGTCGTGACGACCCCGGCGGGAGACAATGCCCATTTCGTCCGCGACGGTGTCAATGGACGGCTCGTTCCGATCGACGCCGCCGAGTCGCTCGCCCGGGCGCTGGTCGAAACACTGCGACGGGACACGTGGGATCCGCGCTCCATTTCTGCGACGCTGGCGGTCGGGGACTGGAACTCCGTCGGCCGACAAGTGATCGACTTCTTCACCGAACGGATGGCGGCCTGAAGGTAGATTGCAGCGATGCGCATCCTTCACGTGCTCGACCACTCACTACCGGTACCAGACGGCTATTCCTTTCGGAGCCACGCGATCATCCGCGAGCAACGCGGTCTTGGCTGGGACACCGTTCAGCTCACGGGGCCAAAGCACGAACTCGGTGGCCCGGTCTGCGAGGAGATCGGGGGGCTGGAATACAGGCGAACACAGGTTCCCGAGCGCGCAGCGCGACGCAACCCCGTGCTCGAGCAAGTATCGGTCGTCACCGGATTGCGACGCCGGCTGCGCGAAATCATCGCGACGGAGCGGCCTGACGTAATTCACGCCCACTCTCCGTGCCTGAATGCTCTCGCTGCATTCAGGCTTGGCCTGCCGGTCATCTACGAAATGCGCTCCTCCTGGGAGGATGCCGCAGTAAGCAATGGCCAGACGACAGAGGGCAGCCTTCGATACCGCGCTTCGCGCGCGCTCGAAAGCTACGTGCTGCGCCGGGCGGATGCGATCACGACGATCTGCAACGGGCTGCGCGACGACGTCGTCGCTCGCGGCGTCGCCGCGGACCGGGTGACCGTGGTTCCGAATGCAGTCGATCCGGTTGAGTTGAACGGCACCTCGGCGACTGACCGCTCGTCGACGCGCGTACGCTACGGACTCGAAGGCAAGAGCGTGATCGGATTCGTCGGCTCGTACTTCGCCTGGGAGGGGCTCTCGTTACTCCTCGATGCACTGCCGAGGCTGGTCGCACAGAGGCCGGACATTCGCGTGCTGCTGGTCGGAGGCGGCAACGAGGAAGATGTTCTCCGGCGACAAACGGAGCGCTTGGGAATCCAGGGTGCCGTGGTCTTTGCCGGGAGGGTGCCTCATGCGCAGGTCCCCGGGCTCTACGCAGCGATCGACGTCCTCGTGTATCCGCGGTTGCCCATGCGACTGACCGATATGGTGACGCCGCTGAAGCCGCTCGAAGCGATGGCGCTCGGCAAGCTTCTAATCGCCTCGGACGTGGGCGGCCATCGCGAGTTGATCCGTGACGGCGAGACTGGATTGCTGTTCCCCGCCGGCAGTGCCTCAGGTCTGGCGGATGCCGTGCTGCGGTTGCTTGCGGATGAACGGTTGCAGCAACGTCTGCATTCCCATGGGCCCGCATTCATCGATGCTGAGCGGACCTGGGAGCGCGTCGTGCCACGTTACGGTCCTGTGTACCGGCAAGTGACCGGAGCTGCGCCGTGAGCCCGTTGTCTGGCCTCGAGACGACCGCGGTGCGGCTGGCCGGGGCAGTGGCTTCGCGAGGCGGACGCCACGGTTCGCTGCTGGTCCTCACGTACCATCGCGTGCTTCTGGAGCCCGACCCACTGCTTCCGGGTGAACCCGACGTTGTCGAGTTTACCGCGCAGATGGCCATGCTCGCGGGGGTGTTCAACATCATCGGGCTTCCGGAAGCGCGCGAGCGATTGGTGCGGCGCAGCCTGCCGCCGCGTGCCATGTGCATCACGTTCGATGACGGCTACGCGAACAACTGCGAGGTTGCGCTGCCGGTCCTGCGCGAGCGAGGCATTCCGGCCACGGTGTTCGTCGCGACCGGCTTCCTGAATGGAGGCCGGATGTTCAACGATACGGTGATCGAAGCGATCCGGCGCGCCGGGGCGGAGCTGGACCTGACACCGCTCGGCCTGTGCCGGTACGAACTGCCCGACGTGGCCGCGCGCCGACGTACGATCGATCAGGTCCTGTCCGTCATCAAGCATCTCGATCCGGAGGAACGTCAGGCGCGCGCCGAGCGTATTGCCGAGATCGTGGGCACCCGGTTGCCGGACGATCTGATGATGACGGACGAACAGGTGCGCAAGCTCGCGCACGAGGGCGTGGAGATCGGTGCCCATACCGTGCGACATCCGGTCCTGACATGCGTGACCCAGGAGAGGGCGAGATTCGAACTGGTCGAAAGTCGTCGCCGGCTCCAGGCGATTACCGGACGATCGGTGACGACCTTCGCATATCCGAACGGCCGCCCGGTGAGCGACTACGACGCAAGCCATGTGGCGCTCGTGCGGCAGTCGGGGTTCGAACTCGCCGTCTCGACGGCGCCCGGTGCGGCGAGTCCGCCCTGTGACGTGTTCCAGATCCCGCGCACTTCCCCTTGGGGAGGCGCTTCGCTGCGGACCGCATTGCGTCTGGCGCTTTCGTTCGGTAAGCGCGACTACCTGTGCGTCACCACGGAAGGCTTGGACTGATCAGCGGTCCGAGACGGTTCGTGATCGCCAGCGGCAGCCGGCTCCAGAGCCGCGTTGCGACGGCGAAATGCGAGCCCTTGCTCCCCGAGCCGGCTTCGACAACGGGTTCGTCCGGCCAGACGGACCAGTGCAGCTGCGACGGCTGCGCGCCCCACTGAAGCTTGAACCTGTAGGGACCACTGTCGACGGTGGAACGGCCGAAATCGAAACGCCGATATCCTCGCGCGACGGCGAGTTTCAATACCTCGGCATAGAGCACCATGTTGGTTGACCGGGACTTCACGGCGGCCACCGTGCCCGCCCAGGGAATCTCCAGTGTGTCCCTGTAGCCAACCAGGAAGGCACCCGCCACCGGCTGGTCCCCGTGTCGTACCGACACGACGGTACAGTTCGACGAGAATCGCTTTGCGAGGCAGTCGAAGAATCGTCGGGGGTAGACGGGCGTGCCGAGATCGCGCATGACCTGCGCGAAGACCGTGTAGAAATCCCCAACGAGTTCCGCGCCGCCGACTGACATGATCGGCTGCTCGCGCTCGGCTCGCCTGATCTGGGATCGAAGCTTCGAGCCGAAGCTCTTTCCGAGCGCCTCCACGCTGGCGGGAAGCTCCAATATCAGCGTGACCTTGTCCGTTCGGCAGTGCCAGCCGGAGGGTGGCGCGATCGTGTCCCTGAGTTCCAGCCGTTTCACCCCAAGGTCCCGGGCGAGATCGCGCGCGCGCGCCATCAGTGCGGCGCGTGTCTGCTCGTCGTCGGCGAGTGCGCCACCGTAATTGAAATACGGCAGCGAGGTCAGCCGGTCGCCGAAGACCAGGCTGCGCTGGCGGACCAGAGGCAGCACGCCCGCGACTTCCCCACCAGGGTTTCGGGCCACGAGGTAATAGGCCTCGAGGCCAAAGAGGTCGGCGACGGCCATGGACCAGCCGGACAGATGGTAAGGCCTGGCCAACGGGTGCCGGTCCACGTATGCGTCCCATGCATCGGGTGGCGCATTCCGTTCGAGATCGATCTGGATGCCGCTAGCGTCCTGAGTCGCCATCGAGAGAGGGGTGAAGAAAGGGAATCCTGCGAGGTCGTTCGCAAAATCGATGCTCTGGTTCGAGTATACAGAACCCGTCCTGGCTCACGAGTGTGCTTGGCCCATGTCGATGGCTCGTTTCATGCTGAACATGCCCCGCAGATCGCGGAGCCGCTTGCTGGACGCAGTCAGGGCATTGACGTGCCTGTGCTTCGCCGGGAGCGGCGTCGCGAGTTCCGCCACGATCGACCTGCGGAACGGCGAGAGTTTCGAAGCAGCCGCCGAGCAGCTCACGCCCGGCGATACGCTGATCGTTCACGCGGGCACCTACTACGACGTGGGCCGCGTGGCAATCACGGTGAAGGGTACGGCAGCACTGCCTGTACTGATCAGGGCCGCCGAGGGTGAGGCACGCCCGCTGATCACCAGGCGGCCCGGCGATCCCGTGGAGAACACCGTCGACATCGTCGGCGCGACCCACCTCACGATCCAGGGCCTGGAAATCACCGGCGTGTCCGGTGGTGACGGTGTCAACCTGAGTGGCGGGCCTTCATACATCACGCTGCAGGACCTGGTCGTCCACGATGTTTCGGTCGGCATCAACTTTCGCAGCAGCATGCGCCACATCACGGTGCGGCGCAGCGAAATCTACGACACGCGCGACTCCGGCGAGGGGATCTACGTCGGCTGCCACGATGGCAGCTGCGTGGTCAGCGACTCCCTGATCGAAGGCAACTGGATTCACCACACGCGGAATTCGGAGCAGGGCGACGGAATCGAGATCAAGAAAGGGTCGCACTCCAACATCATCCGCGACAACGTCATTCACGACACCTATTACCCGTGCCTGACGCTGTACGGGACGAACGGCGATCCACCGAATATCGTGGAGCGCAACGTCGCCTGGGATTGCGACGATTCCGCCATCCAGGTCGCGGCCGATGCCGTGGTTCGCAACAATATCTTCATGCCGGGCAGCGGGCAGGGCATCAGCTCGCAATCGAGCAACGGTGTGGTGCCAGGCAACCTGCAGATCGTCAACAACACCGTGGTCGGCGGCGAGCCATGCCTGCGCCTCAATGAATGGGGCGGTCGAAGCAGCATGGCCTTCGTGAACAACGCGGTCTATTGCCCCAGTGACAGTTTCGTGATCGGCTCGCTCAGCGGCGTGACCGTCCGAGGCAATGTCTTCGCGCCGGCGGTCGGCGGGATGCCGTCTTCAGGGTACGTGTTGGGCCGGTCGCTGCAAGAGGATTTCCTGGATGCGAGCGCCCGCAGCGTCTATCCGACGGGCACGTCACCTCTGATCGGGACGGCCGATTCCGGCCTGCAGCCATCTGACGATTTCAATGGTCGCCCGCGATTGGCGCCCGGCGACGCCGGAGCTTATGAGTGGAACGGCGCAGGCAATCCGGGATGGACCGTCGTCCCCGGATTGAAGAACCTGACAGCGCCGGACGCGCCGCTGCTCCCGCAGGTCACATTGCAGGCAGGCCCGGCGTCCGTCGTGTACGAAGGCTCGACGACTCTTGCCTGGTCTTCGGCGAATTCGGTTTCATGCGCGGCATCTGGAGACTGGTCGGGCAACAAAGCGCTGAACGGGTCCGAGGCCACGGGGTCGCTGACGATCAATCGCAGTTACACGCTGACGTGCTCGAACAGCATGGGGCAAAACGCGGTCGCTACGGTGATGGTGACGGTGGGTCCGCCGCCCGCACCCGCGCCACCGCCCGCCTCGAATAGCGGGGGCGGCGGCGGTGCACTCGATGGGTGGTCACTGGCGCTCATCGCGGGCGGGCTCCTGGTGACCGCCGCGCGCCGTCGTCGACAGCCGCCGTGCAATCGGGCGGTCAGCCAGACCGGCGGGTAGACTGTACCTGCAGCCACGCTTCGAGCATGGCCAGGTCCCAGATGGCATAGCCGTAGTACCCGGGGTGGCCCGCGCGGTGCTCTTTGATCAGGTTGTCGATGAATGAGGGCTGGACGATTCGCCGGGACTTGAAATCGGTGAGCAGTCCGTAGATCAGTTCGCCGAGGCCCGCATGCGTCTTGAGCCACACGCCGAAGGGCAGTCCGAAGCCGTGCTTCGTCTTGGCGAGGATCGCGTCCGGCAGGAAGCCACGCATCGCCTTCTTGTAGAAGCCGCGCAGCGCCAGTCCCTGCTGCATCATGCCCGGTGGCACTCGTAGCGAGAGGTTGATCACCCGCGGATCGAGCATGGGATAAGAGACCCTGACCCCGGCAAGCTCACACATGCTGCCAACCTTGCGCAGATCGTTGTCCGAAAGCGTGTAGTGCCAATCGTAGAACAACATGCGGTGCAGCAACCGCTTGCTCGGGGCGGCGCCATACACCTCCGCCATGGCGCGGAGCGGCGCGCGCGGATCCACGGCCGCACGGAAGTCCGGCTCCAGCATCGATCCCAGGTCGATCCGGTACATGTAGTTCCAGGACTCGAGCCGTTCCGGCATCGGAATGCGTGCCTGGTCCAGGTAGCTGCGCACCTTGCGCAGCGGCAGGACCCCAAGTTCCGGGTCCACGCCACCGAACAGTGGCTCGATCACATTTTGACGCAGGCCGCCGGGCAGACGCCCATAGGCCTCGAAGATCCGCTGTCGGGCGTAGCGCTCGTTGCCTCCAAACAGTTCGTCACCACCGTCGCCCGCCAGCAGGTGGTGGATGCCGTGGCGAGCGGCGAGCCGCGCGCAGAGAAAGGTGGGCACGGCCGAGGAATTGCCGAAGGGCTCGTCGTATGCCGCGGCAATGTCCATGAACGCCTCGACGATGTCCTCGGGCGTGACGTCGTATTCGTGAGGTTTCGTGCCGAAATGTCGGCTCGCGATACGTGCGTACTCGATCTCGTTGAAGGCGTCCACGCCGAAGCCGATCGAGAACGTCTGCGGCGGCTGGGCGCTGACCCTGGCCAGCATGCCGGCAACCGTCGAGCTGTCCAGCCCGCCGCTCAGGAAGGTGCCGGTCGTCGCGTCGGGCCGGCAGGCAACCACGGCCTCGCGCAAGGCGTCCAACAGCCCGTCCCGCAGCTCAGCAAAGGGAGCGTGAGCGGTTTCCGGAAAGCGCGGCACCCAGTAACGCTCGACCCGCAGCCGGCCGTTCTCCAGGATCGCGCAGGTGCCCGGCCGCAACTTCGACACGCCAGCGTAGATCGTGTCCGGTGCCGGGATCATGTGCAGCATCAGGAAGTCGAAGAGACCCTGTGGCCGCAGGGTCGAGTCGACACCCGGGACAGCCGCCACGGCTGCCGCAGAGGAGGAGAACACGAGCCCGTCGCCCAGGCGGGCATAGGTCAGGCGCTCGATGCCCATCTGGTCGAGCGCGACCAGCATACGATTCGCCGGTTGGTCCCAGAGTGCGAGTGCGAACCGGCCCGACAGGCTGGCGAGCATCTCCGCGCCACGGGCCTTGTAAGCCGTCATGACGGCCTCGGCGGGAGACGCGACCTCCGCTCCATCCAACCAAACCGGGCCGCCCGAGAGCGCTACGGTGACGCCCGAGGCGCAATGGACATATTGAGTGGTGATGCCGGCGTCCGGGGGCAATCCCGGGCCCACTTGGCCGAAAAACTTCATGACCGACGATGACGCCTCGTTCGCGACCCCAGTGCGGGCCGGCAGTCTAGCGATGCTGACATAATGAAACCTTGAACTGCCCCAGGAGTTCGCCGCAAGGGTCAGATATTCTTCGGCTTTGCGGCGCAGCCTGCCGCTGGATACTCGCAACCTGATGACCTTGGCATTCTGGATCCTGCTGGCGCTCGTCGTCTACGTGTACGCCGGCTACCCTCTGCTGCTGACCATCCTGCGGGCCGTCGGTGGCTCGCGTCCGGTGCGAGTGGGCTCCGGCGAGCCGCCAGTCACGCTGATCGTGTCGGCCTTCAACGAGGCCGGAGTGATCGCCGGCAAGCTCGAGAACTGTCTCGCGCTCGACTATCCACGCGCCGTTCTGCAGGTGATCGTGGTCTCGGATGCGTCTGACGACGGCACGGACGAAGTGGTCGCCGGATTCGCCGATCGTGGCGTCGAACTGCTGCGAATGGCCGATCGCGGCGGCAAGACGCTGGGTCTGAATGCCGCAGTGCAAATGGCGCGCGGCGAAGTCGTCGTCTTCTCGGACGCAAATGCGATGTACGGTCGCGACGTCTTGCGAAGACTCGTGCGGAACTTTGCAGACCCTGCCGTTGGGGCTGTCGTCGGCGAATCGACCTATGTCAATCCCGAGGTCGAATCCGAGCGCAGCGAGGGACTCTACTGGCGTTACGAGACGACCATCAAGCGTCTCGAGTCGGCGCTCGGCTCGGTGGTCGGCGGCGACGGCGCCATCTACGCGATCCGTCGCGCGCTCTACGTTCCGATGCGCGCAGATGCCCTATCCGACTTCGTCAACCCGCTGCAGATCGTGCAGGCTGGCCATCGTTGCGTCTACGAGCCGGAGGCTCGCTCTTACGAGCGAGCGGCGGACAACTTCGACAAGGAGTTCCGTCGCAAGGTGCGAATCGTCAATCGCGCATGGCGAGCACTGTTGAGGCTGAAGGCGTTGCTGAACCCATTGCGTTACGGTCTCTTCTCGTTCCAGCTCATTTCGCACAAGCTGCTGCGCTGGCTGGTGCCCCTGTTCCTCGCGAGCCTGTTCGTCGTCAATCTGGCCGTCCTCGGGCGGCATTCGATCTATCGGATCGCACTGGCCGGCCAGCTCGTCTTCTACCTGCTGGCTTTCGCAGGGTACCTCGCGCGGCACCGGGCTTCGCTGCCGGCGCTGCTGTCGATTCCGTATTATTTCTGCCTGGTCAACCTGGCGAGCGCGCTCGGCATCCTGGATGCGTTCCGCGGCAAGACCTACACGACGTGGGCCACGGCCCGTACACCAGGCAACTGAGAAGCCCTGCAGGAGCGCGCGACCTTATGGAAAATCAGACACGTTTGAAGCAGATCCTGGCAGACACCCTGCAGCTTGGGGCACGAGCCGAGGCACTTACGGAACAAAGCCGCCTGCTCGGCGCCATCCCGGAGTTCGACTCCATGGCCGTCGTGACCGTGCTGACCATGATCGAGGACGAATTCGGCATCACAGTTGAGGACGATGAGGTCTCCGCCGACGTGTTCGAGACGCTCGGTACGCTTGCCGCTTTCGTTGCGTGCAAGGCCAGCGCGTGAGTGATTCGACGCTCGAGCCCGCCTTCATCGACGGGTCTCGAGGCCCGTTGTTCGTGCTGCTGCGCCGGCCTGGCCATCGCGACGCGGTGCCCTGTGCGCTGATCGTGCCACCCTTCGCCGAGGAGATGAACAAGACCCGTCCAATGTTCACGATGGTGGCGCGCGGGCTGGCCGCCCGGGGAGTCGCCACGATCCTGCCGGATCTCTTCGGCACGGGGGACAGCGCAGGCGAGTTCCGCGAGGGTGACTGGCAGACCTGGCAAGATGACCTGCTGCGGGTCGCGACCTGGGCCGAAGCAGAGGGGTGCCGCGTCGACAG
>Ga0224505_10000458_pt1 | contig 27850 bp, 41 predicted proteins | sample SF_Jan12_sed_USG_FD_169102 | JGI IMG/M metagenome (GOLD analysis project Ga0224505, IMG submission 169102) | Sediment microbial communities from San Francisco Bay, California, United States - SF_Jan12_sed_USGS_4_1 | ecosystem: Environmental > Aquatic > Marine > Sediment | place: USA: California... | reverse complement strand
GGCCTTGTTAATTGGAACGGGGGAATGGTATTCGACGAAGTGCAAGCTGACTTGGAAGCTGAAGGCTACGAAGTCCAAACGTTTATACTTCCAGCTTGTGCCAAAAACGCACCCCACCGAAGGGATAGGGTCTGGATTGTTGCCTACCGTAAGGACGGTAATGCCATTAATGAAAAATCGGAAAGTGGAGGGAAATATAGAGATAAGGGAATCGGACGGGAAAAGGTGCGGGGCATCACTAGAAACATTGGCATGGAACAGATTACTTCCAACTCCGATAGTGATGGACACAAATTGCGGAGATTTAAAGAAAATAGATATTCGGAGGAAAAAAGCGAAAGCCAGCAAAATAAACGGCAACGGGTTCGGGGCAACGCTTGGGGAACTAGCGAACAGGGGGATGTTACCGACTCCAACAGCAGGCGACAACCCAGCGAAGAACACAGGAAAACGGAATCAAGACGGATTGCAAAAGAGGGCTTTTATAACAAGTGGGAAAACTTCCCAACTCAACCCCCGATTTGTAGCGGAGATGATGGGCTTTCCTCCCGATTGGCTGGAATTACCTTTCCTAAATTCAGAAACGAATCAATCAAAGCATACGGAAACGCGATAGTACCACAAATAAGTTTTGAGATATTTAAGGCTATTGAACAGTATGAGAACGAACTTTAAACACCTTTTTTTGTGGGTTGGCTTTATTACACATAATGCTCCAGGGCTACCCGCCGGAATGGACGGGTAGCCGATATTAGTAGCTGTATTTAATTCAAAGAAATGAAATGCCACTACATAACAGACAAAGAAATAGGTAAACTTTTGATTCCCGGATGTTGGGGCGTTGCAATTCATTATGATATTGATTTTTGTCATTGTCCAAATCACCAAAAAAGCAGAATTGAAATACTTGAAGATAGAATTAGTAAACTTGAAAAATTAATTGTAGATGGAAAAAATATCAAAAAAATCATCAACTAAGCTTTATGATTCAGTATTTGAAGAAATAATGAATGCTAGAGTTAAAATATCCAGATTGACAACTGAAAACGGAAATAAAAGCTTAGGGATAAACATAGATAATATTTTATCTGATTTAACAATGAGTTGTCCGAAAAAAGCAATTGATTGTTTTAAGTACCCTTCTTTATAGCTACTAATATCTCAGTACCCGCGTTGCGGTTTATTTCTGCTAAACGCAACTGGGAATATTACAATATGATTACTTGTCGGGATAAATCCCTGGAACCCTTGCGATACATGCATCGATCAATATTGGTGATTAATTTAAGCCACTGTGCATATTGTTATATCATAGAAAAAAGTAGTTTCTTATAGTTTTAGCAATTAAATTGGAAAAGCTCCTGCCATTGGCAGGAGCTTTGTTTTTATACCCTATCAGCAATAATCTTAAAATATTTGTTTTGGCAATCGCCAAAACGCCAATTTAATAAAATAAGCAAAAAAGGAATTCCCCTGGAACCCCTATTCATAAAAAATCTTATAGCTAAAATTGTGACATTAGCAAAATTAAGATGCAAGCCAAAATTATTTTTTTTTTTTCGCTGAAGCAAAAACATGCACAACTGCACAACAATTGAAAAAATACAAGTCAAGTATTTTAAGATATATTTTTCTTTTAATTGATATTCAATAAGTTACAAAGGTCAAAAATTAAAAAAATCCTGAAAAACGTTGCACAACAAATGCACAACAAATGCACAACTGCACAACAATGTTAAAATTTGCACAACATTGCACAACAAAAAAGGGGGGTTGCACAACAAATGCACAACAAATTCAAAAATTAAATAGCTATAAACCAATTAGTTACAAAAATTTTAACATTGTTGTGCATGTTGGGCACTTTTTACACCTCCCAGGGAAAAAATACTTTTTTACCCCGAAATATCCCTCTTTTTGTAGTTGTGATAATATCTGATTTTTTAAATATAAAAAATCTGTGACAAGAAAAAAGCCCTGTAATAATACAGAGCTTTTAAATTATTGCCTTTGAATGATTAACCAAAGCTTAATTTATAGCTTTTGTTTATGTCTCTCAATAATCGCAAATGAAAGTTTTCTAATGACCTCAAACGCTTTTTTTCGGCAATCAATAAAGGATCTTTTGAAGGATTAAAACTAATTTGGTTTTTATGTACTTCAAATTTCCCATCGATCCTAAACGATTTAAAAGAAGATCCTTCTTTTGTTGATATTAATTTAAAGGAATGGTTTTGATGCCTTATGAATGTTTCTATTTTGGTATTCATTTTATTAGTTTTTGAATAAGTATAAATGAATTAATTCAAAGTCTTTTTTGCAATCTTCTTTACTTTCATATGAATAGGAGCCAATTAGATCACCTGAAGTATTTTCTAAGCCAAAACTGAAATTTTCTGGAGCTTCATTTGTTTTTTCGATTGAATTTAAAATAGCATCTTTTAAAATGCCATTTTTTACATCTGCTTTTAATTCAGTATGAATTAAGTTTTGAATTTTCATAATTTGAAATTTTAAAAGCCCCGGAGCATTCCCCAGGGCTTTTATTAAAAAAATAAATTCTAATCCATTGCGCAATAACTACTGCATTTTACGCCCTTTTCAGTGATCAAAGTCATTGCTTCATACATTGTAGTTTTCCCGGAAAAATACGCTTTAAGGTTTTCAAACGCTTTTTTATGGGATCTTCGCGTTTTATTATAAAATCTTGGTTCGTTGTTCATGTCGGTTAAATCACGACCGGAAAAATCCATTTCAATAGGGTCATAGGTGACAACGCAATATTGATTTGAAAAAAGGATTTTTTCATCTTTAAGTTCTTTGATTTCAAAATTTTCAAATTCACTTTTTACGGCTTTAGAAAGAGCAATTACATTGGCTTCAGTTTTTTTGTATTGCCCATTCAAAGAAATATTTCGAACAGGTATTTTGATTTCTTGAATTTTACCACTGGCCACGCTTTCGCAAAATTCAATGATTGCCTTTAGTGGATTTAACCAATCAGGCCCTAGGAAGACATTTCCTCCATTTGTATAAATATTATAATGAATACTCCCTAATTCTTCGCGGATAAGTTTAAAATCGTTGTTGGGTAGTGGTTGTACATTTGGCTTTTCGTCTTCTTGTTCGTCAAAAAAATCTACTTGCTTTTTATATTGTAGAGCAAAAGCAACTTTATTGGCAACGTATGAATACCACATCATAGCACCAATAAAATATTTTTCCATTGATTCAATACTTTTGTCGATTTGTATATAGTAGTCTTTGAATTCGTTGTACTCGGGTAGGGTGTTTAAAAATTGTAATACAAAAGGATTGCCTATTATTAGGCTTTCTACTTTTTCAAATTGATTTAAAGGAAATTGAATTACTGACATTTTTTTAAATTTTATGGATGTTATAAATAGAATTATTTTGCGAGTTCAAAATCAACCAATTCAAGAAATTCAGCTTTTAAAGGAAGTTCTTTTATCCTTTCCTGAAAATCTAGCTCATTGATACATGCGGCCTCATGTTTATTAGTGGTATAGTTTGGAATCAAAAAATTAAAGCTCTTTGATCGAATCATAAATGGGGAACCTAAATAAACATCTGAGTTTTTTAATTTTATTATTTTCATTTTTTTGAAATTTAATTATTTAATGATTTTTATTACATGCTCAAATATAAGGCGAATAAATTTAAAATGCTCAAATAGTGAGCAATATTAATATAATTTAACAAACTTTAACATTTTTTAACTAAAAAGGTCAATTATTAGGCATCTTTAAATAAAAAGTCTTACTTTTGAGCAAAAGAAGCTTTAAAAATGAAAATATCTAGCCTAACAAAAGAACTCATTCAAAGCAGTGGTAAAAATCAAAAGCAAATCGCCGATAAGCTTAAAAATATTGACAGGAGATTCATTTCAAGGGTAGTGACCGGGCAAAGCAAAGCCATTAAAGACATTGATAGCATCTTTGAGGAACTTTTGCCGGATATTACCGCTGAAGCAATGATAAAAGCCATTGAATTGATCCGTTCTTCCAGGGATTTTAAGCAGTGATTTTGGCGAATCCTGCAAAGTTTGTATAATATCTACCTGCCATTTTCACCAAATCCTAACATTTACCTACCGTTTCTACATTCATATATGAATGAATTGTATTTATCAGTAGATTTATACAAATCAATAAATTATGAATGCCCAGGAAAAAATCATCGCTGCAAGGCGAATTGTCCGTTTAGAGTCCGATAAAACCCTAATTGAGGACCTTCTAAAGTCTGATGAAGTCAAAAATCAGCAATTTATCACAGTGAGCTACGGTTTGTCCGGCCAGGTAAGGATTAAAGGCGAGGCTTTTCAGCTGATAGTTGAGGAATTACAAAGAAAAGTCAATCAGATTAACCAAGAAATTTATGATACTCCGCTCAGTTAGTGCTTATATGCACACTATTTCGGCACTATTCGACTACCTGAATACTACCGTGAAAAAACGACACAGAACGTACATGCACTGAATCACAGCCATTTTTACAGATTTTATTGAAAAACTAGGTTAAACCACTCATTTTACACCATGACCCATAATATTTATCTGATGTATCCCAGGACTATTAATAAAAAAACTTTGTGCATAGCACTTCAGCTTGTCGGCAAAAACGGTGGGCTGCATTACGGAAAGCTTAGAAAGCATTATTTGACCAACTCTATACTGGAAAAAATAGGCGTTGATCCTGAAAGCTATTGCTCTATTCGCATATTTAATATGGAGCAAACGGCAAAGATCATTGAAGAAATGGATCTGAATCCTGCTGATTTTGAAGAAGAAAAAGGAAACGCTGCATGAAAACAATAATTTTAATTGTGCTTTCAGTGATGGCCGGTGCCTGGATAACTTCTGTTATTTATCAGTATGTAAAAAAGCTTAGAAACAAACGCTTCCGGGAAGGAATCAAGATCGGAGATTATTGCTATGTATTTGTAATGGTGGAAAAAAAGGAATACAAACTGAAGGTCAGGATTAAATACATCAATCGAGATGATCACCGTGCCTATCTTGATTCCGGAATAAAGCAGGTGCGAGGATGGCATTCGATAGATGATTTGTTTATTACTTAAAAACCAAAACATAATGTCTAAAAAAATCAAAGTATCAATCGATCTGGAACTTACCAAAGCGGAATTTATTCAATATTATGGTGTAACTCATGGTGCAAAACTGGCAACCAGGCTATACAGAAAAAAGAATAAGAAGCTATTGGATGGTGTGTTTGGTGAAATATTACGACAGCTTGAAAGAAAAGTGTTGAACACCCAGGAAGATATAAAGGAGATTGCTATTTTTAAAAGGGAAATACTTGGTAGGTATTCAGAAATGAGTAATGAGGATCTGACAGATGAGGCATTTGAATATGTTGGCATCATTAAAAAAGAAAGCCCCGGTCAATGACCAGGGCTTCCGTTTAATTATTCTTTCTCTACTTCGATCAAAAACTCCATGACACGCAACAGGAAAAACATTTCGTTTTTGTGTGCTTCAGCTTCAAAATTATTCTCGTAGATAAGAAGATGGATTAGCGACTTACAACAAAATTAAAAAGTGGTTAGATGACAATTTGGAAACCTATTTATATTATGTGCAAAACCCTTCCGGTGGTCAGTTGACTACAAAAAGCAGTCTGAATACAAATAAATACCATTTGTTATAAACAGGTGTCCTTATCTGGATTTAATTAAAACCCTGCCTTTCCACCGTATCTATATTGTCCATCACTTTATATGGGTAAGTTGAATAAATCGTAAAAAAGCCCATCTGCAAAGAGGGCTTTTTCCACTTTTTTAGATATGGATAAAGCTTTAAAATTTTTAGGAATAGGTGCACTGGTCTGGCTGGTATTAAAAAATATCGGCAATAGCATTGTAAGCAAACTTAGCTTATCAAAAGTCAAAATCCAAAACGTTAACATTAACCTTCAGGGCGTTTCCTTCAAAATCATTGCTTCCGTTCAAAACAATTCACAAATTTCCCTGCCGTTGCAGGATTTCAAGGGTTTTGTAATGTACGGACAAAGCGTTTTGACAGAGGTAACACTCGGAAGCCCGGAAATAATAGCTGCCCAATCAATCGTTGACATTCCTTTCAATTCACACATACCAATTAATCAACTCAGTAACACTATTATATCAATGATCGAAAGCGGTCAGTGGTTGAATAGTCTGTACCTGGAAGGAACGATTTACAGCGAAGGAATTTCCATTCCTGTTTCAAAAGCGATCATATCAGTATGAATCTGAGGGAGAAAGCGGATCGGTATATCGGAAAGCCAGACAATACCAAAGAGGTGGTTTTCAGATCAGGAGTGACCGAGGATATTATAAAAGTGATCCTTTACGCAGATCAGTTTATCGCTGAGGATCTTAAAAAGTTTACAAAGTTCTTTGACAGCGGCAATCAATACATGGATTTTAAGAAGATTTGGGAGTTTGTCAGGTATAAAATCCGGTATGTAATGGACCCGAACGGGGATGAAAAGGTTCAGCTACCCTCACATCTTTGGCACAAAACCAAAGCGGGTGACTGCAAATCTAAAAGCCTTTTTACGGCAGCACTGCTCAAAAATATGGGCGTTCCTTATGCTTACCGGTTTACAGCCTACAAAGGCGGTGGAGTCAACGGAATTGGCAAATTACAGGATGAAGTCAGCCGTTTATTTTCAGTACCTAAAACGCCAATCGACGTGACACATGTTTATGTAATAGCATATCCGGGCACCGAAAACGAAGTGATTATAGACCCGGTTTATGAAATATTTGATTCTGAACATCCATTTGATTACGCTATTGATTTTAACCCAGGCACGCAGACTTTCAGCAGAATTGGAAATGTACTTCCTGCTTCAAACGGAAGTTCATTTTTTACAAACATTTTGAAAATAGCTGCCGGAGTAGCCGGAATATATTTTATCAATAAATACTTTGAAAATGCCAACACGGATTAGTTTATTACGAGGAATAGGATTTGATCCGCCAATGGATGGCGGTCCGGGATCTGGTGGTTCTGGTTCAAACGGCAACGTAGGTATTCCTCCTGCAATTATAGCTCTTGGTGCCGAGGCCGTTAGTTTTATTTTTAACCTGATCAAAAAAGATAAAAAATCAGGCCCAACAATAAAGGAGTTGTTGCCTGATTATGTAGCACACGGAATAAGGTTGTGGCAGGGTGAATTTGCAAAGGTTACATTTATTTTTCCGGTTCCTGCTTCAGTTTATCCGGTAGAATGGATCACCAATACGGTACTGAATAATTATAAAGATTGGGAAAGGATGGAAAATCTTTTAAAAAACAGAGGTAGGGAAGATGGAAACAGGTTTAAAGAAGGGAGTCTAACAGTTCCTGGCTATACTCCGGTAAATGATCCATTAACTGCTGGCTTGGGAGAAAATACCGGATTGCTTATAGTAGGTGCCGCGATGCTGGCTGGATTCTTAATTTTCAAATAAACTGCAATCAATGAAACGATCAACATTTAAAAGACTGAGAAAAGCCAGGAAAATTGCACTCGAAATAACGGTAAAAACATCCGGTGCAGCCCTAAAGCTGATTCTCGAAAACGGATTGGATGCGAATGATATCAAAGCTACCGGAAAAGATGGAAGCATCACGGTTGGCGATGTCAGGAAGCAACTGAAAAAGCTCAGTCAATAAAGGAATAATCATTTTTTTTTAATAAAACTATTTTAAATCATGGCTCAGAAGAAATCTCGTAAGTACAAAAAAGTAGGATGCCACACTTCCAAAACAGCAGCACAAAACAAAGCCAAATCTATGAGAAGTCAGGGGTTGACGGCACAAGCTCGCGGAAAGTGTGTTTATTCTGCCGGTAAAAGAAAAGCAGTAACGATCAAAAAAACCGGTCAACGTCTTTCAGGGACACGCAGAAAAAAAAGAGCTTAGTTAATAAGCAATTATTCGAAATAAAATTTTATAACTAATAAACAAGTCAACATGTGTAACGGAAATGTAAAATGCACAGCTTGTTCAAAAATCTCAGGAAAAATGGCACGTACAAGATATGTCAATAAAAACACTTTAGCTACAGTGGGCGGTGCCGTAATCGGGTTCATTGGTGCAAGATATTTAACCTCTAAGGTTGCTTTTTTGCAAACAAACCCAATGGTTGGCGGAGCCGTAAAAGTGGTTGGCGGACTTCTATTGTCCGGAATGACAAACAAAATTGTTCAATCAGCAGGTTTGGGTATGGCCGTTGATGGCGGAGCTCAGCTTGTTTCAAGCACTCTTCCGCAATTAGGTATTGCCCGATTGGGTACCGTACCAATGAACACAGTACACCGGGTCAACGGTGTTGGTGAAGGATACCGTCAAAAAATGTATTCAGAGGCTTCAATGGTCCAGTAAAAGACTGATCGAAAGCTCATAAGTGATTACGATTTATTCATCCTACCCGAATCAAAATTTTAAATAATCGAAATCACTTTAAAAAATGAAAAATTTAATCCAGTTTTTTCTTTTTGCAATAGCATTGGCCGTTGGTGCTGCTATCGCTTATACTTGCCAGGTGGACATCAATGATACAATTGTGTATGCTACAGCTCCACTTGTAAGCACAAATTACATGCGTTCCCGATACATCGCCTTTGTAGAATGGCTTTATAATAACGGCTATCTGAACTCTATGGAGGACAACGCCATTATTACTGAAACCGGACTAAGAATGAATGCCATAATTACGGCAGGCGCAAGTGTACTTAATTTTAATTTGAAAAAGGGAACCGATACTGATGGCCCAGGAGAACGTCGATTGGCTACAGATAACATCTTTTTTATCACTCATATTGGATTGTATCTACAAAAGATTTATGTTTCCGGTGCTTCGCTTATAGCAGATAGCAATTACCCGCTACTTACATTCCCAGATCCAAACCACTTTGCCGGTGCTGCTGCCGGTAACGATGCCAGCGAAGCAGATTCCCTTAATCTTATTTATGATGGAAAACTGACATTAAACAGCGCAGGTATTGACCGTTTGAACGAAGTTCTTACCGAGGATTTGAAGTTTGTTCCTGATTCACAAACAGTTAATGTTGCTGCGCCACAAACACAAATTGAGCGACCACAATGGGGGCCAACATTTGAGGGCAGGGGATTGAAAGAAATGCACGGCAACCAGGTAATACTTGGAAAGCTGGAAAACAAAGCTACCCTTTACCTGGGATCAGGAAACAAAGCTTTGATTCACGGTACCGCAACCATCGGAAACCGTGCTGTATTGAAATTCCACGGATTCGAGTTTTCAGGATCATTTACAAAAGATAAAGGCGGAGTCTGCTAACGGATCAGCTCTAATTTAAAACAATTGAAGGTAGGCCAAATGGCCTGCTTTCCATTCACAACAATCAAAAAAAATTAGGACATGAACCGCATATCTTTATTTGATCCTTTAAACAGGGAGCATCCTGTAATAATGGCAAAGACCATTCGCAGAACTATTAGCTCAACCTCAAACCCTTCCTTTAAGTTTGCTGATGATGATACCCTCAAAAACAGTATCATAATTGGTTTTGCTATCCGAAGGGCTGCCGCTGCCAGGCTTTCAGCTGGTGGCCGGGCGCTCATTAATGATACCTTGCTCGCTAAAGGCTTTTTAAAAATCAAATCAGGTGGCCATGATGATGTTTTTGAAGTGCCGCTGGAATACTTGGTACATGCCGATACTGTACACGGGCCAATGACTTACGCGCAAATGAGGATTGAAAACTGGAATCTGACAGAATCAGGTGTGGATTTTTCGGGAGTAACCGGCGCTGCGCTCAATGAAGATTTTGAATTGTTGGTGATTTACACCACTGACCGGTTTTGCGCTGTTGCTCCTCCAGCATAAAAACAAAAAGGCTTTATGGAAAATGCAATAACCAGTTTACAGGACCTAAGAAAATGGTTTGAATCTAAGGAAACCCCTTATTATACGCTTTACATCGGAAGGGGTACAAATCAAAACATGGTTTTGCATCGACAGCGCAATGAAATGTCGCCACAGGAAGCTTGGATGCAGATTGAAAACGATGTAAAAATTTCCTCCTATGGTGGCGGAGTTTTTACGCTGGTTACAAGAGAGGATGTTAAGAAAGAAAATATTCTGAACGGAAAGGTTTACGTCGCTATTAATACGGCAGATAATCCACAACATCGAATGAACGGGATCAATAGTCCTCAGATCGGGCAGGATGCAATTAATAAAGCGGTAACTGATGCGCTGGAGGTTTATGATTTGAAACGGAAGGTTGAAGAACTTGAAAACGAAATCGAGGCAGTACAGAATCAATCTTTTTTTGAACGAATTGGAAACCGGCTTTCTGAACATCCTGAATTACCGCAACTATGCGAAGCTATTTTGATGCGGTTTTTGGGGCCTTCAGTTCAGCAACCCGGAGCCACAACAATACACGGAATGCCGAAACAATCCGGAACAATCGAAGAATCTATAGAGCGCATACAAAAGGTTTTTCCAGATCCGACAGCATTTATTCACGGATTAAGTAGCTGGGTAGAAAAGCATCCTGAAATGGCAAAACAGATTTTTGAAGAACAAATTTTAATGCACAATGAGCAAGGAGATAACTGATTGTTTTGGAAATGTGCTGATTAGCCACGAACTGTACATTGATGTTCAGGACCCGATTACGGAAAACACTAGGAAGTTGTTTAAAGCCAATGTAATTGCCTTGCAAAATCTTGGTGAAACAACAGCGCACATAAACAAAAATTGGGATATACCGCCTGGAAAAATAGAAATATTTGGAAGTCAAACAGATCCAAATATTTTCAATCAGGAGATAGATATCTCTTTTACCGGGGCGGGTGTGAGCAATTTACAGCTTTTATTTATTCACCTTAGAATCACTTAAAATGGCATTTGTTGCATCAGCCTACAATCCTACTTCAGCCCTCGGAGAAATTACAGTAAATCCGCCTGAATTCACGGCAGAAGCCGCAGTTGAAACCTCCGGAGAAAGGCTGACAGATTTTGTGATTCCGGCCGGTCAGTTTTATGTAAAAATAAAAAATGTATCACCAAAAGGAGGCGGTGCAATAGTCAACGCAACCAGAAACGGAGATGATCTGACCCCTGGGCAAACCTGGGAGTTTAACAAACAAACGGACAACGTAAATGCCAAAGATATCACATCCCCTGAGCTAACAATAGTTACCAATGGGGCAATGATCTGGTATGAATACTTTTAAAATGAAAAAGATACTTTTTATCATATCGCTTTCCTTTTTTGTGCTAAGTGCCAAAGCTCAGTTTTACGGCTTTGAATCACAGCCGGTTTGTTGGGATTCGTCAGGAGTGAATGTTCAGCTATTTGCAGTACATATCTATATTGTAGGAAATACTGAAGGCACTTTTTTAGGTTACATGAATAAAACCGGAGTAAAGCGGACTCCTTCAGTCGCAAACCTCACCGAAGGAATGTGTAACATCAATTCCCTGCTTACAAAACAGGATACCAGTCTTTCAATAACCTGTGTTCGACTTACGAGGCAATTAACGAACACTCAGGATGCATCTATTCTTTACCCTGAGCACGTGCTTGAAAAACATACCTATTCAGCAGGTACCGAAGTAGTAGAAATTAAATATTATGTCCCTCACACGGATTCTTTGGTTACTTCTACGCTTATGGGAATAAGTGTTGTCAATTGTGAAGATTTTGACATACTGGATTTTGTAAACATGTATTATGAAGGCGATACCATTGCCGTTACAGCCGGGGATACGGCTATCATTGACCCGGCAGCAGGAAATTTTAACAGCTTTAGTATAGTTTGTGATCCTGCCAATATGGATGCTGTAAAATTGATTTTCGACTATTTACCTGTAACGATAGAGGGTGCGCCTTATGACGTTGGAGGCTTAAAGACCTCTTTTCTAACAACATATTCCAACGAGTATTATCAAACCTGGGAATTTCAGGAAATCGATTTTGTAAGAGTGATCGCCGTAGGCGCGGATTGTCGCTGTAATTGGGTGGTCAGTAAAGAGAAAGGAAAGTTTTAAACATGAAAAGTAATTTCCTGAAAATATCTATCATTTATCTGTTCCTGTTCGGGGGCGGTGCTGTCTTTGGGCAGGGGCCAGGGCATCAATCAAAACTATCTGCTAATCGGGGCGGTATCAGTACACAAACTGTTTTAGACTCTATTAATGCCGCAAAGTTCCATACACACGTTAGCGACATTTCAGAAATAGCGGCACTAAGTCTTCCGAACGGATGGGAAATAACCGTAGTGCCGTCGGGTGAAAGATATGTGACCCAAGCAACGGCAGTAACGTATTATACAACCGATGGGATAAATGTTATTGCGATTGCAAGTGGAAATTATGCCGTTATTGATTTAACAGAAAAGAGAAGTTTCCAGTCAAAGGAAGAATTAAAAAAACTGGTTCATTTCTGTAATTTCAAAGACGGAGAAACGATAAAGATAGGACAATCTGATTTTGAGATAAAATTCCACGCCAAAACATTCCATAGGGATTTAGGGACCTCATCCGTTCAGGATAAATTGGTCGATGGGTTTTTTACAGACACTTTACAGGTAAGTGTGCCAAATAAAAACCTGGTTTTTTACTCTGAGACATTTAACAATAATACTTTTGCTTTTCCAGACGGAAGTTATGGGCCGTATATTTTTCTAAATGGTAATGCTGGTAAGGTGTCACAAAATATGACGGATGCCCCTGATGGGAGCATGACGGCAGAGAGATTGTTTGCATTTAACAGTACGGCTTCAAACCAAATACAGATTTACGGAAATAAATTACCAGTTCAGATCGGCGATACGATAACTTTCAGTTTTTATGCAAGAGGGTTACATACAACAGGATCAAGTGAGAGAATAGCTTCTGCAAGCTCTTTTGGTGGATCGTATGCAAATATTAATTTTACTTTAGATGGTAAATGGAGAAGGTACCAGGCAACAACTGTGGCTGCTTCGATCCCTGGAACTAATAGCATTTATTTCGGACTACCTACTGGATTTGCAAATGGAGATACTTTAGATGTTTGGGGCTTTATGATAAATAAAGGTTCTACTGCTCCTGATTATCATCAATCAACTTGGGATAGAAGCACTAATACAGATAAGATGTATTTGTACAGGAAAGGATTGTTGAGAGGTAAAACGCTTGACCTGTCAGAAATCAGGAAAAACGAATATACCGTGACAGGGGCTAATAAAAATAATGATGCCATTTTTATTCAGGCTGCAATAGATTATTGTAAAGAGGGTGAGCGATGTAATGAGGTGCTATTGCCGCTAGATGAATTTTATTGCACTGCTCCAATAACAATGAAACGTGGTGTAGTTTTGTCAGGGGCCAATCCTGCTGCTAGGACATATTCTGCTGCCGCTCCTTCTGCAAATACGCAGACTGTAATTAAATTTGCGTTGACTGATAAAACAAAATACGCAATTACCATTCTGCCTTATGGGTCATTGACAGTAGTAGATAATACTGGACTTAAAAATTTAGTGTTATCTGCTGTGGATACTCTTGCCGGATTTGTAAAAACAAAAGAAATAAGTAACTGTACATTTTCATACATAACGGGAAATGTTATTACAAGCGGTTATTTCGGGGCTATTGATAGTTGTGCGTGGGATATGCAGGTGGCTGGATCGTCAGACAACCATTATAACAATTTTTTCAATGTTTATGTAGGTGCTCCGAGTGCACCATTTGGTTTAAAATATGGGGGCGGTGTAAGTAATAATTTTCTTCATTGTGCTTTTATTGGAAATGTTTGTGTCAGGGTAAACGGTGGAGTGTTTAACGCTACAAGATTAAGCGTTGAAACAGGTAATACCGGAATATTAGTAAATAGCGGTAGTGCCTATGTTTATAATTTTTACAGCGAGGGGTCTGCTTATAATGGTGGAAGTACCCTAAAGATGACAGGAGGGCAGTTGTATGTTTATAACAGTTCTTTAAGAACATCAACCGTAAATGATACTTTATTAAATCTTGTAAGCGGTTCCAGCTTTGCTTTAGTAAACAGCAAGATAGAGGTACAAGGAAAAATGAAGATTGCATCAACTTTTGATGGTGGGGTGGAATTTAAAAATGTAGGCACTGTTACTGAGTTAAGACCGTTTTTGAATTTAAGTTTAAAACAAACGTCGTTTGTAGACATTACAGGTAACTATGATTTATTGGGAACAAACCCATCAGTTTTTTCAAGCACTAAGGGAGCGGTGAAACAGGCTCAAATGCTGATCAAAAACTCAAATCTCGAAAACTCTACTTTGGCGGATACCTTAAAAACGTCAGGTGTTATACTTAAAGGCGGGGAAGAAAATTTAACAAATAAAAGTTCTGAGATCCCAACATATACATCAACGAATCATAAAGTTATACAGGACGTTGTAGCCGATCAAAACGGAAATATGACTGCCGATATGGTGATTATGACAGCAACAACAGCATCAGAATTTATGCAGGATAAAGTTGTTATTGAGGCGTATGAAATAGGGGAACCCTACACAATTTCAATGTGGTTAAAAGGAATATCATCTGCCAATCCTGCTACCTATGTTACTGCCAGGTTAGGTACCGGAGGCCAATCAGTAAACTTTTTTATAAACTCTGCTGGGTGGAAAAGGTACGAGAAAACAATTTATGCCAATGTATCCAATACAAATTTTAATTTAAGAGTAACAAGCCTAGTTAGCCTGGATACATTCGCCATTGCCGGTGTACAGGTCAACAAGGGTTATCATGCAACTTCTCTAATTAACACTACAACAACAGGTATTTTAGAAGGAGGAAATCCAGAGATAAACATTTTGGAGTTAGATAGTTTAGAAATAAATGGAGTTACCAAAATTAGTACTGATTTAATTGTTTCAGGGGATGCCTTCCATAATCATAGCCGTGCAGAACTTTATAACGATAAAACAGGAGCAATAATTCAAACTGTGGTGGCAAACACTCCAGAGCAATTGTTGTCCCTTACGCAAGGATTAATGAATGACTTTACGGAATCAGGTGATACGCTTTATTATAATAGCAACCATACAAAAATATTCAATCTTAATTGTAGTGCTCAGTGGTCAAGTGACCAGGCAGCCAGTATTAATAAAATGTATGTGTATCTGAATGATGTTGAAGTAGTCAAATTTTATGCAGAGCATGCTATCACATTGGCTGATGATATTTATTCGGCTGGTATGTCTGGACTAATCCAACTATCTACGGGCGATGAAATAACAATTTATATCGAATCAGATAGCAGTGGCGATATGGAAATAAAACACATTAATTTTAGTTTATCAGAGTTATGACCCAAAACGAACAGTGGAACGGACAATTCAGGCACCTGCTGACCATCATTAGCGGCTTTTTGATCACGAAAGGTATGATGACGGAAGCCGATGCCGGATTTTGGAGTGAAATGGCCTGGATTCTTCCTGGTGTAGTGCTTGGTGGAATTGGGCTGGTGAAGTCGTGGAAAAGCAAAAAGAATGATGAAAAAGTCGCTGATTTGGTTGAACAAGTAGCATCCAGAGTTATTGAGCGCATTGAAGGAAAGGCGAAAACCGATGTATGAATATTAATCCAATGAACGAATCAAAATTAAGTAAGTTGTTAGAAAATGGTTTGCCAAAGCTGTTAGAACAAAGCATAGTTATCATTATGCTGGTTGTTTTGTCCGTTTTTTTGATAAACGATAAAAAAGAGAGTGCGAAAGATCGAAATAAATGCTCTGAAGATTTAATCGAATACCTGAAAACGGATCATTCAAGAATGATCGAAGCGGTAGAAAATCATAAAAACGCTGTTAAAGATAACAATGAGTTACTTCGGGAACTGATTAAAGAAATGAGATAATTCAAGACCTCAGCTATGAAAATAAAGCTGATATCGATAAAAGTAAAAAGTTACCTTATTTCAAAAATAAAGGATCTCCGGGACGGTGGTTACACCTGGGTTGGAAAAAGTAAAAATTCAATGGATAATGAATAAAAATTTGATCATAGGAGTTTTGGCGGTTGCAACCATCTGGTATTTTATGAAAGCACAAAACAACGCCGCCGGTTATCTTGCTCCGGGCAACACTGACAATCAGCCTGTTAAACCGGAAAGAGTATCAGGTGTAAATCTTGATAAAGTTCATAATGTCGTATGATACGCACAGAATACATAGTGGCCGGTGGCATTTTGCTTTTCCTTTTGATACCTAACCGATCAACAGCCAGTAATAGCCTGGTTCCTTCCTTTTGTCCGCTCAATCCGGCTAATGATGCCGGTACAGCTCATTTTAATATCAGTGAATTCCATTCGAAAGACGGGGTGCAGGTCCCTGTCCCGATCCGTGGCAATGTTCAGAAACTTATGCGGGAACTGGAAATGATCAGATCCTACTTTGGTGATCGGAAGATTCTCATTAATAGCGGATACCGTAGCCCGGCACATAATTCAAACGTAGGTGGCGAAAGCAATTCTTATCATCAGTGCGGAATGTCTGCCGATTTCAGAATTGAAGGAGTTCACCCGGATGATGTAGCAGACGGTATTGAAGATTTAATAGCCGGTGGATTTATCAAAGACGGTGGTTTGGGCCGCTACAATAATCACACTCATTATGATTTAGGACCTTCCCGAAGATGGGATGAAAGAACATAAAAACATGGCAAAAATCAGAATTTTTGTATTCGTAAATGAAAATAATCAGGTCGTGAATGACCGGGCAACGGAAGTATGGGTAGAAGTAAGTCACCCCAACGCTGAATTTATTTTTAGCACAATAAATGAATCACAAAACCAGGGTTTTATCAATGAAATGAAAGTCACAAAATTTCCTACCGTGATTTTCGCAGAGCAGCAAAACTCAACCGACTGGCTTACCCTGGCAAGGCTCGAAGGGAACGCCAGCAAAGAACAGATCAAAAAGGTTTATCTGGATATGCTTAATGGCAAATACGAACCTGGAGATGGCAATAACGGAACCGATCAGGTAATACAGGGCGATGAATCAGGTATGTTCCCAATTGGTTTTGGATTATTGGGTATTGATTTACCTCCTTTTGCTTGGCTGATCATCGCAGGAGCTTCAGGGTTTAAAGCCGCTACCTCCAAAAAACAGGTAGGTAAAATTGGGTTTGGTGGTTTAGCCGCTTTATCCCTTTTTTATTATTTCAAAAGCAAAAAACAAACACGATGAATATCAAACTAGCAAAAGTAATTGAGTTGAAGCCGGTAGAAAAATATGGAATACAGGATTTGAAAACCGTGATAGCTGCTCTGTTGGATATCCGGCAGGTAATCTATGACCTCATAACTGATTGGAGCATTGCAAAAGCAATTCAGGTTGGTTTTGCGCTGGTAGAGTATAAAACAGTATTGCCAAAGTTTCAACAGGCATGGTTGGAGCTAAAAGACCTTAGCCCTGGTGAAGCAAAGGAAGTTGCTGATTATTTTAATACGAAATTTGATATTCCAAATGATCAGTTAGAACAAAAAATAGAGGCCGGGATCCAGCTTATTCCGAAAACCTATGCACATATAAAAGAATCCGTACTGTTGGTGCAGGAATGGGGAGACTTCTTTAAAGGTTTCAAATCCATAGACGAGGTGCCAACGGGCAAAAAAGCGGCTTAATGAAATTTATTCTACATACCATCCTGTTTTTAACTATCGCACTTTCGTTGGATGCACAGGTGTTTTTCAATGAAACAAAGGAGTATAACAAAGAATGCGACTTTGTACTGATACCTTCCATTCATTCCGGTTATTCGGTGCATTCCGGTGAATTTGTGGCAAAAAACAACGGGCTTATGGTAGATCGAAGATTCATTCTTCCTGAAGTCTATTTTGGTGGGCAGCTCATGGCCAACGGCTTTATGATCGGCATACATTACGGAGTGCTGCAAAGCACTATTTTATTGGGTGCCGGTTGGAGTATTCCTTTGAAAAGTAAAAAGAAACGAAAAAATTAATTCAAAAAGGTTTTTGAGATCGATCCGTGGAGGCGGACAGTTGTTTAATCTCTGCAATGAACCCTTGCCGGTCATTATCGGTAAGGGTTTTTAAAAAAGAAAATATTTTGTAATTTTATAAAAAAAAATTATGGCTAGAATATCGATATGTGAAGCAAAAAAATTGGCGAAGAAAGCAGGTTGGAACTTTTCTAAGGATTTTTATGAACAAGGCACCATATCCCAAAAAGAGGACTTGAAAGCTATCGCAAAATTAAAGGGATACCGAAAATCAAAAACATCTGGCGGCTCTACCGCTAGGGCTTTTTTTGAATATCTGGCTAAGTCTAAAAATTGTTAAAAATAAAAACACTAATTGTTATATCCCTGGGAAAGACTTTTCCAATCTTGCCAAATCTGTTACCCCTAGCTGCCTGAGATATTTATCCACTTCCTCCAGGCTGTAATGCCTGAGCTGTATTTGCAGCTCCTTTACGCTTACACCCGCTTTGATGCAAGCCACCGCTCCGGTATGCTTCCAACTATACAGCTTATAAGATTGATCAAAACCAAGCTTGTTTAATATTCTGCGGTGCCTGTTCGAAAAATTATTATAGCCGCGTGGCTTGTAAGGGTCTCCAGGACTTGGAAACAAATATTCCGCGGGGCTTTTTTCCCGGAAGTGTTTCACCTGATCCCTGAAAGGCTCCGGGATTGATACGTATTCTGATTTGCCGTTTTTAGAGATACCGGACCGGACCAGTATTTTATGATCATCCAAAAGCAGGTCACTTACTTTCAAAAGCCTCAGCTCGCTATTTGGCCGGATAAAGCAGTAATATTGAAACTGTACAAACAACCACAGCTCCGGGTCGTTTTCGATCATTGCCTTTTTCAATCTGCTGATTTGGTATTTTTGAAAATATCTGGCCGGGGTTTTTATAGTCCGCACCCTGGCAATATTTTCAAAAGCACTTCCACAACCAATTTCAGTAAAAATCATTTTCAAAGCCTGGTGATAAGCGTTGAAGGTCGTTTTATGTCGCTTATTTTTTAACCAGGTGAAGAATTTTTTTATGCTTTCTGCTGTAGGCTCAGTATTTCCATGAATAGAATAGAAGATATCCAGTTTTGATTTAAAAGTCTGGTAACTTTTCTTCCGCCACACTCCCCTATTCTCAGCCAGGTACAGATAAGATTTTTCCTTAACAGCCACACCTTTTCCGATCAATCCTTTTAAATCATACGTGCAAATGATACTATCAATAGCCTTTATTCTTTCCGCATGTGAGCAAAAGCTATTGATATTACCATATTTCCGCACCCTTTTTTTCCCTTCGTACCACTCAACAAACCACTTTTTACCTTCAGAAATATCAGGAGAATAGATTCGATAAGGCAAAATTTTTTTTTCTATTGACATTTTAAAATTTTGCCAATAGTCGGATTTGGTAAAATGACCATAGACAAAACCGCTATAATGTTTGTCTATTCAAATTCATAAACAATTGGCCTTTAATTGCTTATGAAAAAAGTGGAGAATACCGGGCTATTTACCACATCCCCTATTGCTTATTAATCAATCATTTGTGTTTTTTGATTTTGTCCATGGACAAAGGTTTTGTCTATTGTCTATGGAGCGTCTATTGTCTATGGAGCCTTACTATCTTTATTCAATTCTTTTGTTAGATAATCAGTGATTGAGATCATTACTAGCCGCAGGTTTGAAAAATTCATTGAGTTAATTTGACTCAAGTATTCCTTTCTGACATCTCCAACGGTATCTTCATTTACTATACAATAGTAGCTTTTACTACCATATCCATTATCAAGGACACAAATGATAGCCTGTAGATTGTTTTTATTTTCATTATATAAACCAATCAAGTGAACAGATTTTCCGGTATTGAATTCATCATATTTTGATACCAGGCTTTTTAAAATGTAGCCTTTTTTCTCTGGATCGATACCAGATTCAACCTGTATTTTATACCCTTTGGTACAATAAAGAAACTCTTCCATAGTCGTAGGATGGGAAAAGTTGACGTTATATTTATCAATAGATACTAAAATACTTTCCTTTGAAGTTTGTTCAGGTTCACTTGCTGGATTCTGAGATAGTATTATAAATGGCACAAAAAGCAGGATTAGTAAGGTTAATTTTTTCATTTTAAATATTTTATGTTGGTTAATTTTGGATCAGTTATTACTTCCTTTCTAGCTTTTCAATCCTACGCATCAGTTCTTCCATTTGCCGGACCATTTCTTCTGGCGTTAATGGTTTCATAGCTGGTACATATTTGTTTTGGTCTTCATTAAAGGAAGATATTTCGGATTCTTTTGGCACCTGTATTGGATCTGAAGGAATTTCTTCTCGCTTTAATTCTTCTTCATATAGCCTTTTACAACTTATACCAGTCATTTCTCCGAGCTGGATTAAAAAAGGGATTCTTGGATCATTGTTTCCTATTTCATATTGGCTTATTTGGCCCCTTGTTACTCCCATCAATTCTCCAAAACCTTCCTGGTCGAATCGCCATTTTTTTCTGATGGTTTTTAAATTCCTGCCAAATGTTTCCATGTGCGATAGTCTTACATTCAATAAATTCTTTCTTTTTTTGAAAGAAAAATTTGCAATTAAATAAAATCTATCATAGATTTGTGTAAATCTTACGTAGATAGGCATAAATCTAATATAGTTTTATCAAAAACTACAATCAACAAACTTTATACATGACCGATATTTCAAAATTTAAAGCTTTCGTACTCCGATACATCGATGAAGAAAAGTGGCAGATACTTGATGAGTTGATTGGGTATAACAAGTTTGCTCTCGGCAAAGTGTTTAAAAAGCCTGAAACTGCTACCCATGAGTTAGTTTTAAAGATAAGTGAAGTCATAGAGGTTCACCCTCATATCCTTATAACAGAACACGGATTAGGTGTAAAAAACCTGAGCGATATTGAAAAGAAGCATTATCAAATGCTGTTTGAGCTTGAGCAACAAGAACAAGAGTTAGTACAAAGTCAGTCATAGCGTTTTCTCGGGACCATCCCAAACCGTAATCCCCGGAGAAGTCCGGGGATCTTTAAGAAATAAGAGTTTTAGCAAACTCATTTGGATTCTGTTTGTTAAGGACTCCCCCTGACCAGACCATCAGGGGGAGCATTTTAAAGAAAACCACAGGGGCGGCTGAACTGATTTATTTATTCATAAACCTTTTAATTAATTCTAAAAAAATGGCCGCTCCTGTTTTCAAGATATAAAAGAAGTAGCTTGTCAAAACGCTACGTTTGGTTAAAGGGGTGCCCTGGTAGTGCGGGGCACTCCGCTCCAAAATAAATTTGAGAGAATTAAACATCTGAGAAACTACATAAAATAAAAAAGCCCCTACCCTGCTCGGTAGAGACTTTATTTCTTCAATCTTTCAAAGCCTAAATTTATGTTTTTTTCAAATCAAAAGCAAAAAACAGAGGATAATCGAAAAATGGAATTGCAGAAAGACTTCGCTGAATTGTTTGGCCCATTGATGCCCAGCGTCCGCAAGTTAAAACGATTTGGTCATATTGGGAGCGGAGTTTCCCAGGCAATTATTATTTATCTTGCCGTTGCCTCCAATCTTTCCAACATGAATAAGGGATTGGTAGTATTCATTTCGTTGTTTACTGCCTTTTTGGTTTCCAGCTTTATTGAAGGCGGCATTTCGAAAGGCGGTGCGATCTGGACACGCCAGTTAGTGCGATTAAAGTTTAGTAATCGATGGTTTGTGCTGATGTGGTTGATCGTCACAGCATTTTTTTTGCCGTTGGCCATCTTGTCCCCTATCCTCTCAGGCTCCGGTGCTGAATACAGTGTGGAAGCATTGACACCTGAATCAGGAAGGACAAATACCCTTCACATAGAAACGCTTTTTAAAAATCAGCAGGATTCGCTTTTGGGTGAATTTGATAATCAACAAAAGGCAATTGAAAGGCAGGTAGCCGATAAAATAGCCTCCATCACCTCCAAGCATGAAAAAAGGATCAACATACAGGATGCTATTTATAATAAAAATAAAAAGCTATATGCCGATGGCTTCGATTGGGCAGCGGGACACATGGACAAAGCCAGTAATGAAGTCAGAATAATTAAAGCAGAAAGAGATCGGGAAATAGATGAAATAAAATCTGAACTTTTAAAAACCACTACCCTACTCCAGGGGGAAAAGATTGCAGCTATCCGGGACATTACAAAAAACAAAAACACTGAATTAGACCTTATCCACTCTGACGATAGCGAAAAGAAAACCAAACGATCGAAATTCGTTTTTCAGTGGGGATCGCTTGGGTTCTATGTATTTTTTGGATTTTCCTGCCTGGTGTATATTTCTATTTTTATCACAGAAACTTACTTTGCCGGTGGCGGTAAGGATTACGCCAAAAGTATCTATGAAGCACCGGAAAGCCGGATCGATGCGCTATTTAATACAATTGATCAGCAGGTCGATAGTCTTTTTGATAGTTTCATTAAAGGAATTCGAAATGGTTTTAAAGTATCAGGTTCAGGGTCATTGGTCAAATCAACTATGTTGCCAGGGGTAAGCATAAAGCCAAAAGACGACCCTGAACCTTTTGAAACTAAAGACTTTCAGGTTTTTGAAACTGAAACTGAAACTGAAAGCAATTCTGAAACCGAAATTGAAACCATTGACTTGACAAAGGACATTATTGCTATCAGAAATTATCACAGAAGGGCAAATGAATCTTCCAAAAGAAGAACTAAAAAAATCAATTCAGATAAATTCAATCGACTTAAAGAGAAACTGCAATTTCATGGCTATTCTATCAAAGAAACGAGCGATAGAAGCCTGGAGATTACACCGCCTTAACCGGCACCTCCGCACTATTCATACTACGAAAAAACTTACCACAGAAGGGTAGGGGGCATCCGGCTCCCTAGTTTTTAATTTATTCATCATTAAACATTTATAACATGACAATGAATAATATTCTTATGTCATCAACTGAGGTCATTTTAGATGAACATTTGATGGAACTAGGTTTCAAATTCATAGCCTTTTTTAACGGGCTTTACATTTACTACACCAATGATGTTGCCTTCGAAATAAACCGTACAGGCGGAATTACTGGCAGTCATTTCATTATCTACAAAAACGCTACAAAGGTTTTTGATGGGAATGTACCAAACCTCCGGTTTTTAGAAATACTGCTCCTTAATACCGGGGCAATTCAAAAGACAATAGAACCAGAACATAGCAACATTAATCTTTAAAAGAAACATCCATGATCACCAATCTACCTGAGATAAGAGAAGTTTCGGTTTATGATGTAATCAGCGAATATCCTGTCGAACTGAAAGCCGCAGGAGTTAATTACTCAGCCTGTTGTCCTTTCCACGGTGAAAAAACAGCTTCCTTTGTGGTTTCTCCTGCAAAAAATATTGCTACCTGTTTTGGCGGATGCGGCAGGAGCTGGGATGCCATCGAATTTGTAAAAGAGTTTGATAACCTCACTTTTGCGGATGCTGCTAAAAAAGTAGCCAAAATAGGCGGTAAAACGATTGAATATAAAGATTACTCCAAAGCTTCCGCCTGGGAAAGCGAACAAAAGGAACAAAAGGAAAAAGAAAATTCTTTGTTGCCAACGCTGAAGCTGGTGTTTGAAAAGTTCCATGAAAATGCAGGTAAACTACCCATATCTGAAATAGAAATTAAAGAAGAAAAGGTGCAGTTTATAGAATTCATGAATAGGCAATTCAGGCTGGACAATCTGAAAAAGTTTGGTTACGGTGTTGCCTCCGGTGATCTGGTGAAAAAGTCATATAAAAAAGAAGCCTGGGACCCTGAAATATTAAAAGAGCTGGGCCTTTTGATGGACAAAGGCAAGGGAACTTTTGATTTTTTCAGGGATCGGCACATTGTAGCAATTCAAAATCATTTAGGCCAGGTTAGGGGACTGGCTGGCCGTGTACTCGATAATTCGGAGCCAAAGTATCTGAATAGCCCGGAAAGTGCCATTTTTAAAAAAAGTACTCTGCTGTTTGGTTTATACCAAAACTGCAAGGCTATTCAGAAAGCCGGGGAATGTATATTGGTTGAAGGGTACACAGATGTTATCACAATGTCAGAATATGGCTTTGATAATGTCGTGGCGACTTGCGGCACTGCTCTAACCGTTGAGCAGTGCCAACTTTTAAAAAGATTCACGGATACAATCATTATTTTAAGGGACAACGACAAAGCAGGGGAGAAGGCCACGATCAGGGATGTTGAATTGCTGATCAAGTCCGGTTTTATGGTGAAAGTCATTAAGCAGGAATTGGAAAACAAAAAGGTTGATCCTGATTCCTTTTTAAGGGAAAAGGGACCCGATGTTTTTAGTGACTTATTGGAACAATGGGAATACGGGCTGATCTGGCGGGTTATGCTTGATGTGAATGAAAAAGATGAATTTACAAAGACCGCTGCAATGGAATTGGCTGCCAGGCTGATAAGCTTTGTAAAAAAGGAAAATGACCGTATTATTTATATTGGTCAGCTTACCAGTAATAACAGGCTTGGCCCACAAAAAAAAATCCTCCAGGAAGAAATCAAAAAAGAAGAAGATAAACGCCTGAAATCTAACGGCAGCGGACTAACGGCTATCCAGGAAAGGGATTTGAAAACATATGGTATTTATATCCACAACAATAAATATTACAAGCGTGGAAAGGGTGGGGACTATTCAATGCCGCTCTCAAACTTTGTAATTGATCCGATATATTTGGTAGCCAGCATGGAAAACCCTACGCGAATGGTTATTATCAAAAACGTGTACGGTCACGCTGAAATCATCGATGCCAACACGGATACTTTTGTAGAATTAGGGACCTTTAAAAAGGAAATAGCCCGGCATGGAAATTTCCGCTTTGAAGGAGATACCAGGAGTTCTGATTATAACCAGATTATTGCAAAAATGTACGATGAAACCGAAAAGGTTTTTAGAATAACTACCCTGGGCTGGCACAACAAAGGTTTTTTTACCTGGATCAATGGGATCACGGTTGACGGGAAGTTTCAGCATACTTCAGAAAACGGAGTAGTTGAACATGAAGGAATAAGGTATATTCTTCCGGGAAAGCAGTTTTTTAATAAAAATGATGATGCTTTTGATGATACTTCAGCGGATGAAGAATATTTGAAGCTCTATAAATACAAAGAATGTGATGTAAAATTCAAGGACTACATTTTAATGATGTACGGTGTACATGAAGAAAATGCGTTGGCCGGGCTTGCTTTTTATTTCGCGGCTCTTTTCAGGGATGTTATTTATTCAAAGCTGAAGTCATTTCCAATACTTGACCTTTTTGGACCAAAAGGCCGTGGAAAATCAACTTTAGCCTGGTCATTATCCTTTTTGTACGGTGATGCCAGGGCACCTTTAAATCTTTCCAACTTTACAAAGCACGGATTTGTCACAAGGGGTAATCAGATTAGAAACGGATTGTTATGGTGTGATGAATTTTCAAACAAATTAGAGGACGATACTCATGAGTTGTTGAAGGGTGTTTATGATGGTGCCGGAAGGGAACGCGGGAAAAAGGACAACAAAAAAAGCACTGAAAATATAAAAATTATTTCTGCATTGATGATGTCAGGGCAGGATCTTCCTTTAAAACACATTGCCCTTTATGACCGCTGCATAACACTTCATTTCAACTATAAAAAGTCTCAGGAAGGATACGTGAAGTATCAGGCTTTAAATAACCTGGAGCTTACCGGAAAATTTTCTCATTACACCTCAATGCTTCAGGCATTGAGGCCGGAAATAGAAAAGGAGTTTGATATTACCTTTGATAAGGTCCGGTCTGAGTTAGAAACCAGTTTGCCTAATGCCGAAATAGCAGAAGCAAGGATCATCCAAAACCATAGCGTAATATTGGCTATGACCGCTATTTTTGAAAAACATTTAGGACTTCCGGATATTAACGGTAAATCATTTTATTCACAGTTATTGGATTATGTAGTAAGATTGGTTGACAATCAAAGCAATACTTTAAGAAATCAGGATGAATTAGCGGACTGGTGGGCAACATTTATATTTTTGATCGAACAGCGAAGCTTAAAACACAACAAAGATTTTATCATTGAAGAAGATACCAACGTAAGAATAAAATTAAAGAATACCAGGAAGGATACTGCTGTAAAACAATTCGACAGTGTAAAAAAGATACTGTATATGAGGTTTGAGCGAACACATCCCTTATACATGGAACAAATGAGAAGGCAGGGTAAAAACCCTTTTGAACTGGCTACGCTCAAACATTACATGGAATCACACGACAGTTTTATCGGAGAGGTCAGGTCTAAAAGAATTGGTAAATTTAATGGCCAGTGCTGGGCCTTTGATCTTTCAAAACTCTCTTTTGATCTTCCGCTTACAATCGAAGCAGAATCTGACCCGGATGATTTACCTCCCTCTGAATGCCCTAAATGCAATAAGCCATTTACTAAATGCCAATGCAACATAGATCCTTTGACCGGAGATAAAAACGAAAGTGAGGATGATTTGCCTTTTTAGTTTATCACTCTAAAAAAAAACAAGAAATGAAAAAGAAGTATTCAAAATTAATTGACGATTACAAATTCTTACAATCAGAAAAAATTAAGGAACTAAAAACGGTGCGCGAAATTAAATCATGTGGTAAATCTTGCGGGCCATCTGATTTTTGCAAAGGCGGCAAATGTGATAAAAATGGTTGTTATTATTAATTCCTTATAGCCACCAATGTTCAAAGTGGAGACGCTGCGAAGAATTGAGTAGCGTTTTCCACGATATTTTAGGCTGCATTTATTAATCAAAAAATATCAACCAAAATGTCAACAACAGTTAATCAAAAATCAAGGGAAGAAATTGAAATGCTAAAAAAATCATGGGCATACGATCCTATTTGGGACATTGAAGATACCGAGGGCTTTGAGGCGTACAGAGATGAATTAATTGAATTTAGAGATCAGAAACGAAAAGAATGGTCGGAAAGGCAAACGGCAAGGGATTTAAAAGAGGCTGCTCAACTTAATTTGTCTTTAGAAGATTACCGCACATTTAAATCCTTTGCCGAAAGAGGCGATCTTCACGCGAACGAAGCTAAAAAGATGCTGATATATTATTTTGGTCTGGTTACAAAAATGGATTCAGACAATAGGGCTGAGATAGAAATGATTGTAGATAATATTATTGATGGAGCAATGGCAAAAGTAGCCGGACAAATGATTATTGACGAAAGTAGGAAAAATTCTTTGTAGCCTACAATGGCAAATTGGATATGCAGTATGAGGAATCGAATATTGACATATCCATGATATTATGTGTAGTAAAAAGTCTAGCAAAAAAGGTGTGACGCAAAGCGGCAAATAATGAACCAAGAAAAAACACATATCGGGTTATTTGAAGGAATTGGCGGATTTAGTTTAGCGGCTAACCAAATGGATTGGAATACGATTGCATGGTGCGAAATAAACCCTTTTTGTCAAAAGATTTTACAACACTATTGGCCTGAAGCAAAAGAACATTATGACATTAAAGAAACAGATTTCACTATTTACAAAGGAAAGTGTTTTATCCTCACAGGAGGATTCCCTTGTCAACCATACAGCCAAGCAGGAAAACGACTTGGAAAGGAAGACGACCGCCACCTCTGGCCTGAGATGCTTAGAGCAGTTCGGGAAATTCAGCCGCGTTGGGTTGTGGGCGAAAACGTTCGTGGCCTTGTTAATTGGAACGGGGGAATGGTATTCGACGAAGTGCAAGCTGACTTGGAAGCTGAAGGCTACGAAGTCCAAACGTTTATACTTCCAGCTTGTGCCAAAAACGCACCCCACCGAAGGGATA
>Ga0224505_10000457_pt1 | contig 27857 bp, 22 predicted proteins | sample SF_Jan12_sed_USG_FD_169102 | JGI IMG/M metagenome (GOLD analysis project Ga0224505, IMG submission 169102) | Sediment microbial communities from San Francisco Bay, California, United States - SF_Jan12_sed_USGS_4_1 | ecosystem: Environmental > Aquatic > Marine > Sediment | place: USA: California... | reverse complement strand
CCGTGTTTGGGACGTCGGCCGAGGAGTTGGGCATGGAGTTGGTCTATGATGTGGCACACAATATTGCGAAGGTCGAACGCTATGCCGAGGGGGAGTTGTTGGTCCACCGCAAGGGATCGACCAGGGCGTTCGGCCCAGGGAGTCCGGGCTTACCGTGGGATTTCCAGAAGACCGGTCAACCGGTGATTTGCGGCGGGTCCATGGAGACCGGCTCCTATCTATTGGTCGGCACTGACCGGGCCGTCGATGAGACATTCGGCTCCACGATGCATGGGTCGGGGCGGACCATGTCGCGCGCGCAGGCCAAGAAGGCGATTCGTGGCGAACAGCTTCAGCAAGAGATGAAACGGCGCGGCATCCTTGTCAAAGCCGTGTCCATGTCGGGCTTGGCGGAAGAGGCTGGGTTCGCCTACAAAAATATTTCTGACGTTGTCGAGACCGTCGATCGCGCAGGTATTACCAAGAAAGTGGCGGAGCTGCGCCCGATTGGCAACATCAAGGGGTAGCCTTCCTCTCCCACAACAAGCGACACACGCGTTCTCCGAGTCTCTCGTACGTCTTCCATCGCTGCCTGAAATGTCATCACCACATCGTGGATGTGGCATTGCACTGGCTCCACTCAAGAATCAGCTCTGTTCCTGATGAGGCGAAATCTTCCGACCGATGTGCTCACCGACAGGACGCTGATTTTCGCCAAATTCTTTACGCGTCACAAATTGCTGGTATCGTCATGGGTCAGGGCAGGTAGCCATACGGATAGACGTGCGATGTGCGGCTTATCGGAAGGGAATGCCTGCGACACGAATCCATTCTTTCGCCCTGAACGGCGGGGGCGTATCTCCTAACCGCCTGAATGATAAATCACATTTGCGCACAACCGTAGTATGTCAACCAAGCGATCGAAGGACCCTGGGAAAAGGCAATAGCATGAATCGTTCGGATGGATAATCCACGCGCAGTTCGTGGGGTAGGGACGAGAGGAACATGACAGGAATCGATGAGACAAGGGCGGCCGTCGTCCTTGTTGTTGATGATGATGAGCTGATCAGACTGTTCGTGCGCGAGGCCTTGGAACAGGCCGGGTTCGAGGTGTGTGAAGCCTCAAACGGCGTCCAAGCGATAGAGCAGTTTTCCGCGCGGCGTCCTGACCTGATCATCATGGACGTAGTCATGCCCGTGATGGATGGATTTGCGGTGTGTCTGAAGCTGCGTGAGTCGGCGGAAGGGAAGCGCGTGCCGATCCTGGTCATGACGGCGTTGGACGATGAGGACTCGATCAGCCGGGCTTATGCGTACGGTGCGACTGATTTCATTGCCAAACCGACGAATGCCACAATCCTGGTTCATCGAGTCCGGTACATGCTGCGAGGAAGTCTCACGCTCAATGCACTCCTCCGGAGCGAGGCGCGGCTGGGCTTGGCACAGCGGATTGCCAAGATCGGTAATTGGGAGTGGCATCCCTCTACGGGGCAGTTTCTGGTATCCCCGGAGCTCTGTCGGCTGATGGGCGTTCGAATACAAGATTTTCAAGGGACCAAAGAAGCGTTTCTCGACATGGTCCATCCGGATGATCGCGATGTGGTCGACCGGGCGCTGCAATCGATTCTTGCCGAGCGGAAGCCCTGTGATATTGATCACCGTATGGTGTTTCCACACGGGGGTGAGTTTACCGTGAACTTACAGGCCGAGGCGGTCTTCGATGATCAGCTGAAAACCATGACGATTGTGGGGACAGCCAAGGACATCAGTGAACGAAAACGCTCGGAGAGAGAAATCCACCGGCTGGCCTATTACGACAGTCTTACCGGGTTGCCGAACCGCGTCTTATTTAAAGATCGTGTCACGCAAGCACTGGCCCATGCGCGCCGCTATCAGTCCACTCTGGCCGTGTTGTTTCTTGACCTGGATCGCTTCAAAATCATCAACGACACGCTCGGTCACAACATCGGGGATCTCTTATTGAAGCAGGTGGCGGATCGCTTGGCAGAGTCGGTCAGACACAGCGATTCCGTCGGTCGGTCGATGGAGACGGGCGAAGCCCGTGAATTGGCTCGTTTAGGAGGAGACGAATTTACGGTCTTGTCGACCAACATTCGACAGGTCCAGGATGCCGGGATTGTGGCCAGGCGTATCTTGGAATCGCTGGCACGACCGTTCCTGATCGATGGTCATGAGATTGTGGTCACCACCAGTGTGGGGATTGCGATCTTTCCGACCGACGGGGATTCCGTGGATCAGCTCCTGAAGAGTTCCGACGTCGCAATGTATCAGGCCAAAGAGCGAGGTCGGAACAACGCACAGTTTTACTCCGCAACCATGAATTCAATGGCGGCGGAGCGACTCGAGATGGAAAATGAGTTGCGAAAGGCGTTGGAACACCGCGAGCTTGTCGTGTATTACCAGCCGCAAGTGGATATCCGGACCAACAGGATTGTGGGCGCCGAAGCATTGGTTCGATGGCAACATCCGTTGCGAGGCCTGCTGATGCCGGCCGTATTTCTTCCAGTGGCCAATGAGACCGGCATGATTCGAAAGCTGGATGAAGAAGTGTTGAGTCTCGCGTGCCGGCAGGGCAAAGCGTGGCAGGATGCCGGTTATGCCCCCATTCGGGTGTCGGTCAACGTGTCCAACTCCTTCTTTCATGGATCCTCGTTGGCGAACGTTGTGATCCGAGCGTTGGAGGAGACTCGGCTTGGCGCGGAATTTCTTGAGCTCGAGCTGACCGAGTCTATCGCCATGCGGCACGTCGAAACGTCCATTGAGATGCTGCAGCAGTTGAGGGCGATGGGCGTTCGACTGTCGATCGATGATTTTGGAACGGGCTATTCTTCCTTGAGCCATTTACAGCGGTTTCCCTTAAATATGCTCAAAATCGATCAATCATTCGCGTACGATGTGCCGCATAATCTCGCCAATGTGTCGATCTCTCGCGCGATCATCTCGCTAGCGCATAGCATGAACCTCACGGTGTTGGTTGAGGGGGTCGAGCACAAGGAGCAGTTGGAGGTGTTTCGTGAACAAGGGTGCGATCAGGCGCAGGGACATTACTTTGGCGTTCCAATGCCGGCAGAAGAATTCGTTCAACGGCTTACTCGGATTGAGACCCACACGCCAGGAAGGTGGGCAGCATAGAGGTCTCGGACGTCAACGGCGAACGTCTCTCAAGGCGAGAGGTTCACGGGGCCTAGCTCCGCAAGAGGAGGGATGTCCATGGAGCAACGGAAAGATAGCCGATTTCCTGTTGGATTTCGCAGTTCGTTCAGCTCGGCGAACAGTCTGTCGGGAGACGGGACGTTGAATGAATTGTCTATTCGAGGATGTCGCATCCGTAGTTTGGTGGAAGTGAATCCAGGGACGGTTCTTCAGTTGAGAGTGCACGTGTCAGAGCGGGAATCTCCCATCGTGGTCTCGCACGCGATCGTCCGATGGTATCGGGGCGGTAGTTTCGGATGTGAATTTGTGAACCTCGGGGCAGAGGAATGGGCCAAGCTGCGTGCTGTGACGACGGAATTGGAGAAAGAGCCGTACCAGAAGGCGCAAGCAGAGCCCGATGCTGCATAGTCCCACCGACGCCTAGGCGTTATGCTGCGCGCGCCCGGATCTTGCCCTCGAAAATCTTGCAGGCCGATTCCACGCTTTCTTTGAGCGGGTCCAACAGGTTGGCTGCGGCATCCAGCTGCTGCTCCCGCGCGTAACGCTCGATTTCTCCTGCCCGAACGCTGGCGGCCAACGCCCCAACTTGTGCGCTGGTTGATTTCAATTGGTGCGCGCCGTCTGCGAGGGTGGCTCTGTCCCCTGTCTGGATCGCGTCATGAATCACCCTCATGAGACGTCTGGAATCTGAGAGATAGAGTGCGAGAATCTTGTGCATGGCGTACGAACAACCTACTCGTTCCATGGCTAGCAGATTCTCCCAGATGGCTTCATCGATGATGGGAATTCCCCAGGGCGATGGCGAAGGAATCTGAGTATCGAGTGTTTGAGGGGTAGGTAGAGCGGCCGGTAGGTTCTGGTTCACCCACCGTCGTATAGTGGCCTGCAAGTCGTCTTGTGAAAAAGGTTTGGAGAGATAGTCATCCATTCCAGCCGACAGGCATCGTTCCCGATCGCCTTCCATGGCGTTTGCGGTTAAGGCGATGATGGGAACACGCCGACCGGCGCCTGTGAACCGCTCATGCTGTCGAATTTCGGCCGTGGCCGCAAACCCATCCAGGATCGGCATCTGGCAGTCCATCAACACGAGATCGTAGTGGCGCTTCAAGACGGCTCCAACCGCTTGACGGCCATTCTCGGCTATCTCGACGACGCAACCCAAGAGTTCCAACATCCCCAGCGCGACTTCGCGGTTGACCAGATTATCTTCAGCGAGAAGAACTTGAGCTCCTATTACGGCTGGTCGTGGCTCCAGCTGCTCCGTAGGTGGTACCGTTTCCGGCACGGTGTACCGTTGTCGCAGGAGGCAATCCCGAAGCATCGACTGTCGGGCCGGTTTTCGGAGCCAGGCGAAAAAGTTCGATGATGCCGTCTGTCCGGGAGATGAATCCAGTTCGACCGAACTGAGGGCCAGCAGGGGAATGGTCTGGAGTTCGGGGTCGGCTTTTATCACACGGGCGAGCTCGATGCCGTCGATGTCAGGCATGTGAATATCGAGGATTGCAAGGTCGACAGGCGTACCTTCAATCTCGGCCTGTTTTAATAGATCTAATGCCATCGCTGCACTGTCGGCGCTGATGGTCTCGGCCTCCCAGGCCTGTAACTGCGCTTCGAGAATAAAGCGATTGGTCGCGTTGTCGTCGACAATGAGGACTCTCGTGCCTGCGAGCGATCGACGCAACACCGATTCCTTCGAGTGCTGCTTCGGGTTGTACCTCAGTTGCGTGGTGAACCAGAACGTGGAGCCTTGGCCGGGGACGCTCTCGATCCCGACGTCGCCCCCCATCAAGTGAACCAGTTGTCTCACGATGGCCAAGCCGAGTCCAGTCCCGCCGAAACGGCGCGTGGTCGAGCCGTCCGCCTGTGAAAAGGCGGCAAAGATCCGCTTCTGGGCTTCTTCAGAAATTCCGATCCCCGTATCCCTCACCTCGTATTTCAATGTCAACCGGTCGGCTCCCTGCGAAAGGCAATGAACACGGACGGACACTTCACCTCGCTCGGTAAACTTCATGGCATTGCCCAAGAGATTCAATAAGACTTGTCTCAGCCGAACAGGATCGCCGATGACCGCATCAGGAATCTCGTTCGGCAAGAAACAGGTCAACTCTACTCCCTTCTTGCCGGCCGGTTCAGCGAAGAGTTCCACCGCTTCCTCGATGGTTTGCCGGAGGCTGAATTCGATGTGCTCCAACTTAAGTTTGCCGGACTCAATCTTTGAAAAGTCGAGGATGTCGTTGATAATGTTCAATAGAGCGGTCCCGGACCGGTGGATCGTTTGGACCATGTGGCGTTGGCGATCATGCAATTGGGTGGTGAGCAAGAGTTCCGTCATCCCGAGGACCCCATTCATCGGGGTCCGGATCTCGTGGCTCATGTTTGCAAGGAACTGCGACTTGGCGATATTGGCGGCTTGAGCCTCCTCTGCCAAACGACGAGCCTCCTGCGTTGCTGCTTCCAGCTCCTGGGTTCGCTCAGCGACCTTCGTTTCTAAGCCTCGTTGATAGTCAAGGACTTGCTCTTGCGACGTTCGCAGTTGGGTCGTCATCCGGCGAAAGGAAGAGCCAAGAAGATCCACCTCATAGGCACCTCCGGCTGGGATATCGACCTCGAACTGGCCTCCCGCGATGCGTCCTGTCGCCTCAGCCAGTGAAAGGATCGGCCTAATAATCGTTCGTGTAAGGACCAACGCGAGTAACAGGCCGATCGCAAGCACCAAGCAGACAACTACCCCGGTCATAACGGCAAACTGCTGCAGGTGCTGTCGAAGTTCTCGTTCACCCATGGCGATCCGTACGTAGCCGATGGGGGATGATGACGAGGAAACAGTGGCCGACTCGAAAAACAGCTGATCTGACGAAGACGTTGCTCGACTGAGCACCGGCGCCAGAATGTTGATGAAATAGTCGCTATTTCCGACACTGACTTCTTCGACTCGGGGTTCAGCGGATGAAAACACTTGTTCTAATAGTGTTGTGGGAAGGGGACCGGATGTTGCAAAGGTTTGTTCCAACAGAACCTGTTTCTCCTTGTTGAGGACAGCTATGTAAGCGATTTCCGGTATCGTACGGAGACCAGCAATGTTTCGCCGTAAGGCATCTTGGTTTTCTGTGTAGACCGCATACTCGCTGCTCTGGGCCACCATGGTGGCAACGGTGATCCCTCGGTCGACCAAATCTTGATGGCGGGTGGTCATTTCTCGTTGAATCACGAACCAGGCGGCGCCGACCGTCAGCATCACAAGGCCGATGGTGAGCAGATGGAGTATGCTCCGTAACCCAAGCTGCGTTGTTAGATGCCTCGTCGTCATTGAAACACCTCCAAGGCCCCTTGTATGAGTTCCTGGGGGAGTTCCAGGTTTAAGACACCGGCGGTCCTCAGATTCAGGACATATGTGACTTTGCGTGGATAAACCGGAGGGAGTGAGGATGCGTTGGTTCCACCGAGCAATTTGCCGGCCAGCTCTCCGGACTGGACGCCAATGTCGACATAGTCTCGATCGAGCGCATAGAGGGCTCCGGCTTTCACCCACGAAGTCGATAGGCCGATGAACGGAATCTTGCTTCTGAGCGTACTCAGGAGAATCGGCTCTGCGGTCTGAGGTGTCATCACGACCGAGTCCGGGATCCCCCACAGGACGTCGATGGTTCGAGTGGCGTCGTCTAAGGCATCCGGAAGAGCCCGAGGTGTCTCAACGGATCTGGGTACCAGCGTGAGTCCGGCTCCTTTCGCCGCCTTCGACGCGGCAGACACTTTGTCCTGGTTCTCTCTGGGGTTGAACAATACTCCCACACTGCCGGCACCAGGGACGAAACGCTTCACCCACTGGAGTTGTGTCTCTACGGGAAAATCAAGGAGCACGGCCGTTGCGTTCGGAGAGGACCGGATGTCATCCGGCGTGATGATCATCGTGGCCAGGAGAGGCACGTTGGTTATCTCGCGCGCTGCGGCTTGCGTCGCGGTGTTTCCCAACGTCACCAGTAACCTGGCTCCGTTGCGTTTCACATCAGCGAGCACCTCCTGGGCCTTTCCTGGGTTCCCCTGCAGCGAATGGATTTCAATAGCCAGAGTGAGTCCCTGTTTCATCAACGACTGTTGAAACCCCGTCAGCATGTCTTGATACGGTTTCAGGTTCTGTCCGCTGAGCACCACGATGCGGCCAGATTCGGCCTGGACCGGTCCTGTGACGATCGTCAGGAACAAGGTGCCGAGGGCGAACGCTCTCGCTAGCCTGGATATGAATTGAGTAATGATGAGCAGCGCTTGCATCGTTCCCTAGAAGCGGTACTTCAACTTCACCCAAAACGTCCGACCGTCTTGGTTGATGATGTCTTGTAGATGTTCTCCGGAACCGGGGTATCCATATTTCTGGTTCACCAGATTATTGATGTGGGCGGACAATTCCCAGCCCTTCACGAGCTGCTGACTGAATAACGAGACGTTCAGAATGTAGAAGGGGCTAGCGCTGTTACCAGCTAAGGTCAGGCGAGAACTGGTATAGCGCCCTTCGAATCCGGCGAAGAGCTTGTCCGCGATGATTGGCACAATCACGTTGGTCTTCACCAGATGCTGGGGGGAATTGGTGATCAGACGCTCGGTCCGTTCGCTGTGATTGCTTTGCAGCGCATAGCTCACCCGCCCCTCGATGCCTGTCGGCCATTTGCCTTCCAGAGTGAGTTCCATACCACGGGCCGTGATGTCTTCCGTGTTGTTGAAGAAGAGCCGTCCATCAGCGAGGTCGGTCGTCTGGGTAATCAAACCTGTGATGTCGTATTGGTAGAGACTTGCGAGACCGCGGATATGGTTGCCCAGGTACTGTTCGAGAATCAGTTCATACATCCTGATCTTCTCAGGCTTAAGATTAGGGTTTGTCTTAAAATCTGCGGATCCTACATAGAACTTCTCAAATGAATTTGGCGCGCGGAAGGCACTCCCATACAGCAGTTTCACCGTGGTCTTGCCCCAGGTGGAGATGAGGCCAACTCGAGGGTTGGTCGTGCCTCCAAACGTACTGTAGTGGTCATGGCGGAAGCCGGCATTCAAGGTCACATGATCCGTGATAGCCCATTCGTGTTGAAGGTAGCCGGCGATGAAACTAGAATCCCGCTTGTCCTCAAGGTAGGTCGCTGGGGGCTCGACGTCTCGGTTGGCCTGATATTGCCGGAACTGGTCACGATACTCGGTTCCCACGGTGATTTTGTGCCGATCGAACAGTCGCTTGGTAGCGGTCAGTTCAGCGCCCCACCAGTCAGTCTGTGTGCTGTCCTGGTTGAGGGTAAAAGGAGGAAGGCCGGTGCCAGCGTAATCATATGGGTACTGTCCTCGATAGTAGTACCGGTCGTAATACAGTCGTGCCTTCAGATTGAGTTGATTCGCGAATTCATGTTGATAGCTGAAGTCCACATAGGTCCGTTCATCGACGGTGTTATGCCGATTGTCGTTAAAGACCGTTCCAAACGCTGCGGTCGGCACCTGCTTCTTCCGCCACTTATAGCCTCCCGTCAGCGTGAAGTCTCCATACGTGAGTTTGCCGGTGTAGTAGTAAAAATTGTCTTTATCGGCATCCTTCGCGATCCCATTATTTGTGGACGAGAATTCCGGGTAAAACAGCTCCCGATGCCCCTCGCTGCCTGAGTAGGAACCGGAGAGGAGCACCTCCATGCCGTTGGAGAATTTGTTACCGTAGGAGAGGCGGCCGAGGTAGGTATTGAAGCTGGAGGCTTCTCCGGATGCCTCAACCCCCTTGAGGTCTCGCCCGCGCTTCGTAATGACATTGATGACCCCAAAGAAAGCATTGGTGCCGTACAGGGAGGATGCGGGACCTTTGATGATTTCCACTCGATCGATGACATCCACATCGATCGGCGCCTCTGTTCCGATTGCACCCTGATCGTACACCGCGTCGTTCATGCGATGGTTGTCGATCAAAATCAGGACACGGGTATTGTAGTCACCTGGGCGGTTGAAACCTCTGATCCCCAAGTAGCCATAGTTCCGATCGTTGGTGGTGAAGAGTCCAGGCACACTGTCCAGGATCTGCGAGAAGGTTCGATAGCCGTATTTCCGGATCTGTTCAGCTGTGATCAGGGTGACAGCAGCCGGCGCCTCATTGAGCTTCTGATCGTATTTGGCTGCGCCATAAACGGAGGGGATTTCGTCGAAGAACGAGTTCTCGCTGATGGACGCTTTGGAGGAGGATGGCTTGTCTGTTGAGTTATCTGATGGGGAAAGGTCCAAGGGCAGATCCAAGGTTGAATCGGTTTGGGCTGGAGGAGGGGCCTCCGCTAGGGGTGTTCCATACGACGGCAATTCCCCTGTAATGAGCAGCGTGGTTGCCAGAACCATGCGACCCATTGGCCCCAAGAGCCATGGGACAAAACCCAGGCGTGACGTTCTCATCGATACCTCCGTGAATAGTAGCCTTCACGATGGTATCGGCAGATGAGGTCAGTAACTTGAAGTTCGTGCTTGTTATGAGCGAGCTCGTGACAAGAGGTTGGCAGATGACAGAGCGAAATGAATTTCACTGTTGCTTCTTGCGCAGCACAACGAGTTATCAAGGTTGGCTACGTACTGTGGAGGTGTGGCAGGCGGTGTCACCGGTTGCTTCTCAATGGACTCTTCAACATCGCATGTCTCAGTTGGTGCTGTTTCCAGTCGACGGCGGTTTGAAAGAATCTACTACGCGGCTTTGGCCGTTTGCCGTTTCGCCACTTGGCCGAGGATATCCAGTGCGGCAATTCGGTAGGCTTCGGCATAGGTTGGAAAGTTGAAGACATTGTCGATGAAGGATTCAATGGTCGAACCGCTTTGCAATGCGAGTTGCCCGATGTGGACCAACTCGGTCGCGGAATCGCCAACGACCTGGACCCCGAGTAGCCGTTCACCGGCTGGATCGGCGATCATTTTGAGAAGACCCTGACCGCCGCCTGAGATCTGTGCACGGGCGATTTCCTCAAACTTTGCTCGTCCGATCACCGGGTCGTGGTACCGTTCTCGCGCGCCTAGCTCATCGAGTCCGATACTGGCCATTTCAGGGATAGTATAGATGCCCAGTGGAATGGTGGAGGCCGCATCGCCGACCGGGAGATTGAGGGCATGCCGGACGGCGCGTCGTCCTTGCTCCATCGCCTTTGAGGCAAGAGCCGGTCCACTGACCATGTCTCCGACGGCATAGATGTGTTCGATATTCGTCTGACAATATTGGTTAACTGGGACAAGCCCACGATTAGAAAGGGCAATGCCGGCTGCTTCAAGCTCAAGATCCTCAATGTTGGCTTGTCGCCCAAGGGCGACGAGCATTTTTGCGCTCTTCACAATCGTCCCACTCTTGAGTGTGGTGACGACATGGGCGACTCCATCCCATCGCACATCGGCGATCTGGCTCTCGCCATAATAATGGCTGCCATGGGTTTCAAGGCCTTTCACAAATTGTTGAACCAGTTCTTTATCCATGAATTGCAGCGGGTATGGAGCACGGTCGATTAGGGTGACTTCCACACCTAAGAGCGCAAAGATGGACGCATATTCACAGCCAATGACTCCCCCGCCGATGACGGTGAGTGACTGAGGGAGGTACATCATGGAGAGGAGTGAATCACTATCGAGGATATGTTCATGATCGACCGGAATTTCCTGTGGGCTTCTTGGGCGTGACCCTGTCGCGATGACGATCGTGCTCGCCGTGAATTGTTGCTGGATCCCATCGATGGTTTGCATCTCGATGGTATGGGAGTCGACGAATCGTGCTTGTCCATGGAGCAAGGAGATGCCGTTTCGGCGGAGTTGCTTGCTCATGAACGAATCATGAGCTTGGACGACTTGTTCAAGGCGGCTGAGCAGTGTCGCGATTTGGGTATCTGGTTTAAGATTGAACTGTAAGGCTTCACCGGCTCGCTTGAGTCGATCAAGATGGAGGGCGCTCTCTCGCAACGTCTTACTCGGAATGGTTCCGCGATAGACGCAGCTTCCTCCAATCCCACGTTCTCGTTCGATGAGGGCAACCCGTTTACCGGCTTTCGCCCCTTGGACCGCAGCTTTCTGGCCGGCTGGACCGGCTCCGATCACGATGATGTCGTACGTACTTGGTATGCTCATAGGTTCATCGCATTGACAATGGTTAAGACCTGATCTTTAGTCATCAGTAGTTTATCGACGTCTTGAGGGTATAGGTTCAGCTCTGCAAATACCGGATGATCGCGGAGACTGTCTTCGGGCATTTCTTCAGGCGTGAGGAGATGGCTCGCCAATCGATCTGCAACAAAAGTGAGCATGCATTCCTGGCGGAAGGCGGTGGTATGCTCGTAGTCCCCATAATATTGGATCGCCTCTGCCACTTGTTTGGGGAGACTCCATTTATCGGCAATCAGAACACCCACCTGGGTATGGTAGCCCTCGATCAATGTTTTGATGTGAGATTTGTTTTCCAGTATCGTGGCCAGTGATTTGACCCAATCGTTGCTTGGTTCTCGAGCAATCGTTGTGGCTATTCGCAGGACAACGGGTTTCCCGATTTCATGCAATAGTCCGCAGAGATAGGCGCTTTCGACGTTCATCCGTTTCGCCCGGGCGACTTCTTTTGCAAAGGCTCCGGTGGCCAGCGAATGTCGCCAGAGTTGTTTGACTTCATTTTCATATCCTGGTACCTGGAACGCACCGGCCTTCAATGAGGCGGTAAAGGCGATTTCCGATAGCAGGGTGATCCCCAACATGGCGACAGCGTGCTGGAGCGAGACGACAGGGCTGCGGGGCATGTAGGCCGGAGAATTGGCAATCTTCAACACATGAGCGGCGAGGGCTTGGTCTTGATGGATCAATGAGGAGAGCTTTGCCGCATCGGCATTCGGATCTGACGCGAGAGCCAGCACTCTGCTGGCGGCTTGCGGCAAGAGTGGAAGTTCAATCTCCCCTGTCTTGATTTTCTGTACGAGAGCCTCTTCAAGCTGTTCGAGTGGAGGCCAGACTGGCTGTGTTTCAGAGGGCATAGAGAAGGCTCCCAGGTGGTGACCCTGCTGTTCTCGGCAGTGCTTTGTCGGTTGCTTTCTCCAAAAAGTTTAGCGATCGTGACTTTACGCCGGCTCCTGACTATACTGCCCGAATCCAGGGAGGAAGAGGCGATGCGATGTCGACGGCTTAGCGGAGTATTCTGGGTGTCGGTAGCTGGGGTAATCGTCTGTCAGAACGTTGGCGCGGAATCGATGACTGGGACGGACAAGATCGTCAAAGAGGCCCGGGAGACGATCGAGGCAACCAAGGAGTATACGGACCAGCAGAAGTCGGCGTTCCAACGGAAAGCGCAGGAGGAACTTGCGGCCCTCCAGCAGCAGATCGCCGCCTTGCGAAAAAAGGTAGAAGATGCATCGGTATCGACTCGAGCGGAGCTGCAGAAGTCGCTCAATGAATTAGAGAAGAAGAAGGATGGTGTAAGACAACAGCTTGATGAGCTGCGGCAGACCACGGATAAGAAATGGCAGAATGTCCAGGATAGCATGAACAGTGCATTGCATGAGCTCAAACAGTCCTATCAGAAGCTGTTATCGCGTATACCGTAACGTTCGACCTGGTGGGCCCACGTGCCATGAATGGAGCATCACGATGAAGGTGATCACCCTGGCAGACTGTCAACAGTTTGCCGCCGACAAGATGAAGAAGAACAATCTGTTTCAAACCGAGCGGTTGTTTTGCGATATTTACTGCTTCGAGCCAGGTCAGGAGCAGAGAGGCCATGTCCATGGCCATCAGGACAAGGTCTACATCGTTCTGGAAGGACAGGGAACGTTTCAGGTTGGATCAGAACGCCGCGTGCTTGAGACTGGGCAAGGGACGCTCGCCCCTGCCGGAGAAGAGCACGGCGTGAAGAACCACACGGCCCAGCGGCTCAAAGTGCTTGTCTTTGTCTCCCCCAATCCGGCCTCCGGGTAAGATTCTAGCCACTGCTGGAGTGTGAATAAGAAAAGGGGGAGCAGGCATTATCCCAGCTCCCCCTTTCTTCTAATGATCTCGCCCTATTGGTCGAGATTATGGTACCTGTCTCAAGGCTTGTAGCAAGAGCGGTCAGCTGGCTTGCCTCCGTGCGAGAACTGGTTCTCATAGGCCATCACTTGCCAGATCTGTTCCTCGGACAGGAGACCTTTGTTGCCCTTCATCTTTGTCTTTGGAATCCCTTCTGCTACCCGCCAGAACCAGTATGCGTCGGAGAAGCGACAGACGATATTGGGGTCACGCAGGTCCCGTGCACCCTTTTTCACAGGTGCACCGTCTTTCCCGTGGCAGCTGCTGCAGTTGACCTCAGTTTTGAACTCGCCTCTATAAATCTTTCCGCCCTCTTCAATGGCTTTTGCATCCGTCCATCCACCGGCCGGCATCTTTTTATTGGCGTAGTCAGGTGGAACCGGGGCCAATGGGGGCAAATCTTCCGCTGAGGCTAAACCGCCTGAAAGAAACAGGGCGCACCCCAAGACCAACATTGAGACGCTTACATTCCTGCTCGTCATTCGTACCTCCTCTTGAGTTGTAAGATGACCTGCCTGTCTTCTGTGTTGACGTCAATCGACATAGTCAACGTCGTGATCTAATCGGCATAAACTATACCACAGTTTTTTCTGGAAATTGTGAAAACGTCATGCGCAGGGGGCGGCTCTGTGACCGAATAATTGGGTATCGTGCAATTGCATGGAACAGCGCGCCGTTGGCCCTCTGTGTTTCCGAAGGATTCAGGAAGCCATGCCGTTTGATGCCAATGAGGTGACGAGGATCGGGCGCATGATCTGTCTGATGCTTAATGTCTTATTTGACGATGGCTTTCGCCGCTTCCACGATGGATCGTACGCCGATCCCGTAATGGTCGATCAGTTCATCGGGCTTTCCACTGTGCGGAATGTCGCGCACAGCGAGTTTATGTACGGACATTCCTTCGGTACTCACGGCATTGAGGACGGCATCGCCCAGGCCTCCATGGGAGTAGTGATCCTCCACCGTGAGGATCCGGCGTTGAGTCGCTCGGCCACTGTCCAACAGGGTGGTTCGATCGATTGGGGCGATGCTGTAGAGATCAATCACGCGAACGGCAATCCCAGCTGCTTTCAGCTGGTCATAGGCCTTCAAGGCTTCAAACAGCGTCACGCCGGCAGCGACGATCGTGAGCAGATCCGAGGCGCTCTGGCGGAGAACCTTGCTGCCGCCGATCTGAAAGCGTTCGTCTGGTCCATAAATGACGGGGTTCTTCGGCCGTCCGGCACGAATATAGACCATGCCTTTATGGTGGGCAGCGGTTTCGATCAACCGATAGGTCGAGTTGCCGTCCGATGGGTAGAGGACGGTGACGTTCGGTTGCGCGGCCATCATGGCGATGTCCTCCAGTCCCATTTGAGACGGACCATCTTCGCCGATGCTGACGCCGACGTGTGTGCCGACGAGTTTAATATTCGAGCCGCTGACGGCCGCCATGCGGATGAAATCGTAGGCGCGACTGAAGAAACAGGCGAAGGTTGCCGCAAAAGGGATCTTGCCGCAGGCAGCCAGCCCGGCGGCGGCACCGACCATGTTTTGCTCCGCAATGAAATTCTCGAAAAACCGGCCGGCAAACTTTTTGCCGAATTTGTCGGTATAGGTCGAGTTCTTGACGTCTGCGTCGAGTGCGACCACTGAGGAGTTGATGGATCCTAAGGCCTCCAGTGCCGCACCAAACGCTTCGCGGGTTGCAACGGAGTCGCCGATGTTGTAGGGAGGAGTTGGCATCGTGCCGATTGTTGCTGGGGCGACAGCGGAACCGGACGGCTTAGGGATCTGAATGGCGGCGCTGGTTGGGCTCAGCTGCTTTGTGAGCTCGTCGATCGCCTTCTGCGTCTCTTCGCCTTTCTTCAGCGGTTTTCCGTGCCATTCTGCTTTATTCTCGATGAAGGAAATGCCCTTGCCTTTGTACGTTTTGGCTAACAGGACTGTCGGCCGCCCTTTCGTCTGAGTAGCTTCGTGGAAGGCCTTGAGAATGGCTGCAAGATCATGGCCGTCGACAACGATGGCATGCCAGCCGAATCCGGCCCAGCGGGAACGATAGCCTTCCATGTCATGCTGCAGCATCGTGGGGTCACTTTGCCCCAATCGATTGACATCGACAATGGCGCACAAATTATCCAGGTTATATTGGCGACCGACTTCGGCGGCTTCCCACACCGATCCCTCGACCGATTCTCCGTCTCCCATGAGGACATAGGTGCGGTGGTCGAGTGTGTCGACGAACTTTGCGTTTAGGGCAATGCCGACACCGACAGAGAGTCCCTGTCCCAGCGAACCAGTCGCCATATCGACAAAGGGCAATCGGGGAGTCGGATGTCCTTCGAGGTCAGACGATAGGGTGCGCAATTTCAAAAGGTCACTGGTGGGAAAGAGCCCGGCTTCCGCCCACGCCGCGTAGAGCAGGGGAGCAGCATGGCCTTTGGACAAGATGAATCGGTCGCTGTTGGGAGCCTTTGGGTTGTGGGGATCGTATCGCATGACCGAGAAAAATAGCGCGGCGACGAGATCCGCCGCGGAGGCACAACTCGAGGGGTGACCGCTTCCGGCTTCGCTCGTGGCCCGCACACTGTGGATCCTGAGTTGGGTCGCTTTGTTTTGTAAGGTGGTGAGGAGTTCGGACGAAGCCACTGAACCGGCCATAGCGAAATCCTTTCAGAAAGAAATAGGTGCTAACCTGTACATGCCGAGTATCGCGTTCTCTTGGGGGAACAAGAAAAAGAACATGACGTTAGCAAATTGCCTGGGAGAGGTCAATGAAGTGAACGGGGCAGATCCCTCGAACAGCCACTGCGAGTGGTGATCCACCGCAACAACTATGTCGGATGGGAGGTGGGATCACCGCGGTCTCTAAAAAAGCGATAGAGGAGGTAGCCATTGATCAGAATCACAATGGACAGGATGCCGTATGTGGTCACCGGTGAGGCAAGATCCAATTCCCCCAAGACGCGAGACAGGCCGAATCCGACGATTAACCCGTCGAACGCCATGCAAATGCGCCGAAAGGTTTCCGGGTCCATCAGACGAATGAGATAGGTGCCGAGGGGGATTCCAATGACGACGCTCGGAACGATATAGGGGATAATCTCCATGCTGCCGGCGCTATAGAATCCGATAAACCCGTAGGCGATGGCTGTCAGTGACGACTCCGTCAGGCGAATGATGCCCAATGCCGCACGGAAGTCTTGTTTCGGATAGCCTTGGTTGTTAAAGAGGAGAGCCAAGGGAGGACCGGAAATCGTGGTGAGAGAGTAGAGGGTGCCGAGTCCGACTCCAAACGGGACACCGATCGCTTTTTCAGCACGAATTGGCTTCCGAATGCCCGCAGCCTGGAGAAGAATCAGGGGCAAGAGGAAAATATACGTCACAAACTTGATCCATGCGGGTTGCACCAAAAAAAGAATATAGCTACCGATGCCGACTCCAACTGCCAGACCGATCAGAATCGGAGCGACGCGCCAAAAGATGTTCGGAATACTCTTTCGGTTGATAAAGAGCACATAGGCGTTGATGACGAGTTCGACGAGGACAAGGGCAGGGTTCAGGATCTTGTTGGCATAAAAGACTAACGCAATTGGAACCGTGATGGAGGAAAATCCGTATCCGAGCGCGCCATTGACGGTGGCGGCGACGAATGTGATCAGAACCAGGACGACCGTATCCATGACTGGTTATCCCTTCCGGTGGCCCGAGGCAAAGTCGGCCAGTGAATAATGATCGAGTATCCCGGCGATGGCATCACGCACGGTGCCCATGGCTTGCTGCACAGGACAGCGAGGTTTGTTCGCGTAGGGACAGTCATTGCATTTCTGGTAGGCCGTCTTACTCACACAGCTGATGGGGGCGAGCGGGCCGTCGAGGATACGGATGACTTGACCCAGGGTGATGTCTTTTGGTTGCTTAATGAGTGCGTATCCGCCTTTGATCCCGCGACGGCTTGACACCAGTCCGGCACGTTTGAGCATGAGTAGAATCTGTTCCAGGAATTCGATGGGGATATGTTGGCGGGCCGCAATCTCCTGGCGCTGTAGTGTGGCCTTCCCATGAGTCGACGCGAGTTCGATCAATGCTCGGAGACCATATTCACTTTTCTTGGAAAGCTTCATGTCGATTAAATACGAGTAAGTTTGTCAACAAGTGTCACAATAGGAGAAACCTTCCTCCCACGTCAATCACAAAATTCTGTCATGAATGTTGTCTGGGCTTACGTGGGGTGAGCAACGTTCGTCAGAGCGACAGATCTTGGAACCGAAGCAGCTTGTTCCTTGACAGGGCAAAAGCGTTCTTGCTAGCTTGACATCCTGTTTTGCAGGCAAGTGTCAGATCATCTCCGCTGGCCAGGCTGAAGATTCAGTGACGTTCCAAGAACTGATCCTTACCCTCCATCGATTCTGGGCCGATCAGGGCTGTGTCATTCACCAGCCGTATGATATGGAGATGGGGGCCGGGACATTTCATCCTGCCACATTTCTTCGCTCGCTGGGTCCTGAACCCTGGTGTGCCGCCTATGTACAGCCCTGCCGTCGACCGACGGACGGTCGCTATGGGGAAAACCCCAATCGCATGCAGCATTATTATCAGTATCAGGTCGTCCTGAAACCGGCCCCCGACAATATCCAGGAACTCTATCTTGAGAGCCTCGCCAAGCTGGGCATCAATCCCAAGCAACACGATATCCGTTTCATGCAGGATGATTGGGAGTCGCCGACCCTGGGGGCTTGGGGCTTGGGCTGGGAAGTACGGTTGGACGGGATGGAGATCACCCAGTTCACCTACTTTCAGGAAATCGGAGGGATCGAGCTGAGTCCCATCACAGGAGAAATTACCTATGGGACCGAGCGGATCGCCATGTATTTGCAGCAGGTGAACAACGTCTTCGACCTGGCTTGGACGGATTCCATCACGTACGGCGATATTCACCATGAGACCGAGGTACAGGGATCGCGCTATAACTTTGAACAGGGTGATGTGCCGATGCTGATGCAGCTGTTCCAGTCCTATGAAGCGGAGTGCAAGCGGCTCTTGGCACAGACCGACCAGCGCCTGACGCTGCCGGCCTACGATTACTGCATCAAGTCATCCCATGCCTTCAATCTCTTGGACGCCCGCGGGGCGATCAGTGTCGCAGAGCGGACCGGGTACATCGCCCGAGTGCGGGCATTGGCCAGGCAGTGTGCCGAGCGCTATATCGAGGAACGAGCTGCGATGGGCCATCCGCTGTTGAACCGTGAAGAGAAAACTACGAAGTCCGGCAAGGCTCGAGCAAAGGTCAGCGCAGGACGGCGATAACTCGCTATGGCGATACAGAAGAAAATCGGACGGCGGAGTCCGGCCCAGAAAAAAAGGAAACAGGTGTCCGGGCCTTCCATGGCCGAGTTGCTGCTGGAAATCGGTGTGGAGGAACTACCCTATCAGTTCATCGTTCCTGCGCTGGCCTCGCTCAAGGAGTCCGCCGAACGGCTCTTTTCCGATCAACGCCTGACCTTTCAGTCGGTCCGCACTATGGGTACGCCACGTCGTCTGACAATGGTGGTTGATGGCTTGGCGGCGCGACAGACCTCCATGACGAAAGAAGCGATGGGGCCCTCGAAGGCCGTCGCATTCGACCAAGCCGGCCAACCGACCAGGGCGGCTGTCGGGTTTGCTGCGGGTCAGGGTGTCGCGGTTCAGGACTTACAGATTCGACCGACACCCAAAGGCGACTATCTGTTCGCGGTGAAACATGAGGCAGGCCACGCAACGGCTGCGGTACTGATGGACACGCTGCCGCAACTGGTGTCAGCCCTCTCGTTTCCCAAGGCCATGAAGTGGAATGAAACCGGTGGGCGGTTCGCCCGTCCGGTGCGGTGGGTGGTGGCAGTATACGGGGGCTCGGTCTTACCGATCAAGGCGGCCGGGATCACCGCATCCAATCAGACGAAAGGGCATCGGGTGTTGGGCGGAGGCAAGTGGGTGCCGGTTCGCGATGCTGCTTCCTATCTCAACATCTTGGAGCGCCACGGGGTCATGGCCGATCCGCAGCGACGTCGCCAATCGATTGAGGAGCAGATTGCTTCCATTTGTCAGAAGGCCGGATTGCAGTTGAATCAGGACGAAGCCTTGCTTGATCAAGCGGTCTATTCGACCGAACAGCCGAGTTCAGTCATGGGGTCATTCAAGGAGGCCTATTTGGATGTGCCGGAGGAGATTCTCATCACCTCCATGAAAGAGCATCAGGGATTTTTCTCGTTACGACACAAGCAGACCGGGAAGTTGGCGCCCCATTTCATTACCGTGGCGAACAACAGGGTTAAGGATATGTCCCTGATCCGTGAAGGCAACGAGCGGGTGCTGGCGGCGCGATTGGCTGATGCCAAGTTCTTCTTCGACGAAGATCGGAAGGTCCGCCTCGAGGAGCGGGTGAAGAAGTTGGGCGGGGTCACGTTCCATCAGAAACTCGGCACGATGGCCCAGAAACAGGAGCGGGTGAGAAGGCTGGCGGGATTCATTGCCGAGCAGATCTCTTCCGGCTGGTCAGAGTTGCGACACATCGCCGAACGGGCGGCGACTCTCTCCAAAGCCGATCTCCTGACCGGCATTGTGGGCGAGTTTCCAGAGTTACAAGGTATCATGGGGGGCGAATATGCCAGGCATGACGGTGAATCAACGCCAGTCGCACAGGCGATTCGGGAGCAGTATCTTCCCAAGGCCATTGAAGGGGAATTGCCGGAAACCCAGGCGGGACAGGTGTTATCCCTTGCGGATCGACTGGATTCCATCGCCGCGTTCTTCCATGTAGGACTGGTGCCGACAGGGTCGGAAGATCCGTTTGCCCTTCGGCGGCATGCCACGGCGATGGTGCGCATCCTACTGGAGCACACTCTGCGGCTGAATCTTGCCGGCCTCATTGATCAGGCAACGGGCCTGGTTGCCGGTGACGGCTTCAAAGGGGGGGCAGACTCGCAGCAGGTGGGACAACGGCGGATCACGGATTTCCTTTTCGAACGGGTTCGACACTATGTTCGACTCGTGCATGGGTTGCGTGACGATGTCATCGAGTCGGTCTTGAAATCGATCCACGGTCCGATGATCGATCTCGTTGATCTTGTCCAGAAGATGAGAGCGCTCGAAGCGGTCACGACGAAACCAGACTTCGATCCCTTGATCGTCGGTTTCAAGCGGGCGCATCGGCTTGTCGAGAAAGAACAATGGACCAGAGAGTCGGTGGACGCGGCAGGGTTTCAACATGCCGCCGAGTCCGCGCTGCATCAGGCTGTGAAGGGCGAGCGACAGCGGATCGAGGGGGCTCTTCAGGCCGGCGACTATGGCCTGGCGTTGGATGCCTTGGTCCGTCTCAAGCCGGCTATCGACGATTTTTTTGCAGGTGTGATGGTCAATGCCGATGATCAGGCAGTTCGCAGCAATCGGCTGTCTCTACTCAAAGAGGTCGATGACTTGTTCATGTCATTCGCAGACTTTTCTCAGATTGTGATACAAGGACGGTAGGTCGAATCAGACGATACAGGGACTGTCTGTACTGAGGGGCGTCTTCCACCGGAGTTGTGATGGATCAGCCGATGACGGGTGAAGGCCGTCGGGCGGTGAAGATCCGACGATTTTCCTTGGTGGTCTCTTTGGCGTTGATCGTCGGCTGCAATGCCATTCTTTTCGTCGGGCTCAGAGTGAGCGGAATCAACTTGGACGAATTGGTCAAAACCCCAGACCTGTTCGATGCGAAGCACGATGTCTGCCTTCGGTTGTCGTGGCAGTCATTGCCAGGCGCGAGCGAACCGATCAGGCTCTGTTCGGAATGGTTGAATCTGTCCGATCCGAGCGGGACGACGCACTCTCTCCAGCCGGATACGAAACTCAGGAAGGGGCCGAACGGTCAGTACTATGTCGATCACAGCGTGCAGGCCGACTACCGGTTATTGTTGCTGCTGTTGTTTGTCACCGTCATTATCATTGGAGGCGTTCGGGCGAAGTGGTTCTTGGTGAATCGCTATCGCATGCGTCTAGAATCAACCGACGGTCATCGCCCGTCGCCCGCTCGCTGATCTGCACGTTTCCGGGAAAGGTTGCGGAGAGCCTGAATTGGTATCGAGACAACCAGCGAGGTTCTCACTGCGAGGTTAACGCCAGATAACTTCAGGATGCTCAAGCAGGCTGTCCGGCAAGGCCGCTGAGAGACGCGAGCACGCCGCTGGCGGACTTGTTCACTATCCTGCGAGAAGGAGAAGTCACGTGGCAAAGAAATACGTCTATTACTTCGGAGACGGGAAAGCCGAGGGTACCTCCAACATGAAGGAGTTACTCGGTGGAAAAGGTGCGGGATTGGCCGAAATGACGAACCTCGGCATCTCCGTCCCCCCGGGATTTACGATCACGACCGAAGCCTGCATCGAGTATTACAAACAGGGCAAGAAATATCCCACCGGTCTGTGGGAGGCGGCGCTGGTTGCGTTGAAGCGCGTGGAACGGTCGATGGGGATGGGGTTCGGCGATCCCGAGAAGCCGTTGTTGGTGTCCGTGCGGTCCGGGGCCCGCGCCTCGATGCCCGGCATGATGGACACGGTGCTGAACGTGGGGCTCACGCTCAAGACCGTGGAAGGGCTTGCCATCAAGACGAAGAACGAACGGTTTGCGCAGGACAGCTATCGCCGGTTCGTGACGATGTTCGGGAGCATCGTCATGGGAGTGCCCCGGGAGCATTTTGAAGCGATCTTGAACCATAAGAAAGAAGAGATGGGCGTGTCCCACGAGACGCAATTGGACGCAGGGGCGTTGCGTGATCTGGTCGGACGATTTAAGTCGCTGGTCAAGGAGGAAACCGGGAAGGATTTCCCGGACAACCCGCAAGACCAGCTACGGATGGCGATCAATGCGGTGTTCTCGTCGTGGAATGGGGCTCGTGCCATCACCTATCGGCGTTTGAACGGCATTCCTGAGCATTGGGGTACGGCGGTCAACGTGGTCGCGATGGTCTTCGGGAACATGGGCGACACCAGCGGGACCGGCGTCGCATTTACCCGAGATCCGAATACCGGCGAACACAAATTCTTCGGAGAATGCTTGATGAATGCGCAGGGTGAAGATGTTGTGGCCGGCATCAGAACACCGCTGCCGGTCAGTGCGCTCGCGAAGAACGTTCCCGCCGCCTACAAGGATCTGGAGCACACCTATAAGAAGCTCGAAAAACATTACCGCGACATGCTCGACCTGGAATTTACGATCCAGGAGGGCAAGCTCTATATGCTGCAAACGCGGGTTGGAAAACGGACCGGCATCTCGGCGGTGCGGATCGCCGTCGAAATGGTGAAAGAGGGATTGATTACGAAGCGAGAAGCGGTGCAGCGCGTAGGGCCGGATCAATTGGCGCAATATCTCTACCCCATTTTTGATTCAAAGGTAGAGGCCAATTCGATGCCGCTCGGCAAAGGGTTGCCGGCTGGTCCTGGCGCGGCGGCGGGGAAGATCGCGCTCACGCCTGACCGTGCGGTCGATATGAAAGCGGCCGGTCATCGGGTCGTGCTGGTCCGTGATGAAACCAGCCCGGATGATATTCATGGGATGAATGCGGCAACCGGGTTCTTGACCGCGCGCGGCGGGATGACGTCGCACGCAGCGGTGGTTGCGCGTCAAATGGGGAAAGTTTGCGTGGCCGGTTGCGACGCGGTCCAGGTGATCGATGCTCAATCGGTGCGGATCGGTTCGAAGGTGTTCCAAGAAGGGGACTATCTCTCCGTCAACGGGTCGACCGGGAATGTCTACGACGGCGACGTACCTGTGATGGAATCGGAAATTATTCAAGTCGTGCAGGGGAAACTGGACGGCAAGAAGTCGCCGAAGTACCAGTTGTTTGCCACCCTGCTGTCATGGGCTGACGACGAACGACGGTTGCGGGTCCGGGCCAACGCCGATGTGCCGGATCAGGCACGAATTGCCAGAGGGTTCGGAGCGGAAGGCATCGGGTTGTGCCGAACCGAACACATGTTTTTTGCCGAAGACCGTATCTCGATCATGCAGAAGATGATTCTGGCGCGCGCGAAGGAAGAGCGGGAAAAGTATCTCGAACAGCTGCTGCCGCTGCAAAAGCAAGACTTTATCGGGTTGTATCGGGAGATGGAGGGCTATCCAGTCACCATCCGCTTGCTTGATCCGCCGCTCCATGAATTCTTGCCGAAGCGCGAGGATCTCATGGTCGAGATCGCGCAGCTTGAGTTGACGGGGAATGATGCGGCGAAGCTTGAGGAGAAACGCCGGTTGCTGACTCGCGTGGAAGAACTGCATGAATTCAATCCCATGCTCGGGCTGCGAGGATGTCGGTTGGGCATTACGATGCCGGAAATCACGCGGATGCAGGCGAGGGCGATTATGGAAGCGGCCTGCGAATTGGCGAAGGAAGGCAAGAAGATCGTGCCGGAGATCATGATCCCGCTCGTCGGCATGGTCTCGGAAATGAAGTCGCAAAAAGATCTGGTGAAAGAAGTCGCCCAGGAGACGATGAAGCAATACGGGGTGAAGCTGAATTATCTGGTCGGGACGATGATCGAGTTACCGCGTGCCGCGGTGACGGCGGATCGGATTGCGCAGGAGGCGGAGTTCTTCTCGTTCGGGACGAACGATCTGACACAGACGACCTTTGGGTTCTCGCGAGATGACGCGGCCAAATTCATCGATTTCTATAAGACCACGAAAATTATGGAGGTGGATCCGTTTGCTGTGCTCGACCGCGAAGGTGTTGGGTCGCTGATGAAGCAAGCCATTGAGGGTGGGCGCAAGACGAGGGCTGGCATCAAATTGGGTATTTGCGGCGAACATGGCGGCGATCCCAGTTCCGTCGAGTTTTGCAATCAATTGGGATTGGACTACGTCAGCTGTTCGCCATTCCGTGTCGCGATTGCCCGATTGGCGTCGGCTCAGGCTGCGATCGCTGAAGCCTCTGCCACGTCGGCCACATCAAAGAAACCTATGGCTGCGCGTACCAAGGCGGTGAAGTCCACCAGGGTATCAACGTCGTCGTCAAAACGGGGCAAGCCGGCGCGCAAGACATCTGTAGGTAGTCGCAAGAAACGGTGACCGACCGTACACAAGATCTCCATTATATGACCCTGGCCCTTCGCCTGGCGGCGAAGGGCCGTGGAACGACGAGCCCGAATCCGATGGTCGGCGCTGTCGTCGTCAAACAGGGCCGGATCGTCGGCCAGGGTTTTCATCTCCGACCTGGAACTCCTCACGCGGAAATACTCGCGTTACGGCGAGCCGGAACAGCGGTACGAGGCGCCACACTCTATGTGACACTCGAGCCCTGCTGCCATCTCAAGAAACGAACTCCTCCTTGTGTGCCGGAAGTGCTTCGCTCCGGAGTCAGCCGGGTGGTCATCGCGATGCCGGATCCAAACCCTGCAGTAGAGAGAAAAGGAGTTGCCGCGCTTCGACGAGCCGGACTATCAGTCACCGTCGGAGTGGCCCAATCCGAGGCGGAAGAACTGAATAAGGCCTACTGCCTTTGGGTGAAGACCGGTCGTCCCTATGTGACGCTCAAAGCCGGTATGACGCTTGATGGACAGCTGGCGACAGCCTCCGGTGAGTCGCGGTGGATTACCGGAGAGTTATCCAGGAGGGAGGTTCATCAGATCCGCGGTCATATGGATGCGGTGCTCGTCGGGGTGGGAACGGTATTGATCGATGATCCTGCGCTGACGGCGCGGACTGGAGCGGGGTTAGAGACGCTGGCGTCACGGCAGCCGCTTCGCATCGTGGTCGATAGCCGATTGCGCACTCCGCTCAAGGCACAGGTTCTGGCACAGCAGAACAAGGCCAAGACCATGATCGTGACAACAGCTGCAGCCTCAGCGGCACGGCGATCGGCCCTGCAACAGAAAGGCATCGAGGTCCTCACCGTACCCGGTCAACAGGGCCGTGTTTCGTTGCCTGCTCTACTCAAACAGCTCGGTCGACGTGGTGTTACGTCTCTCCTTGTAGAGGGGGGAAGCGAGATGAATGGGGCGATGCTGAAGGCTCGGTTGGTCAATCACGTTCGACTCTACGTCGCCCCTCGGCTGCTTGGTGGCCAGAATGCCAAGGGAATGATCGGAGGCGTGAGTCCGGCGAAGCTTGCCGCTGCGATCAGGTTACGGCAGGTGGTGACCAGGTCTCTTGGCAATGATTGGGTGGTGGAAGGAGATCTGTGACGGTCTTCCTCCAAAGTATTCTCCTGTTGGTACTCCTTGCCGGCACGAGTGTGCCTAGTTTCGCAGAGGAGATGAGACCGACTGACACTGAGTTGGCCTCCCGAGTTTTGGAGTATCTCGACAGGTCTGACGGTGATGCAGCCGAACAGCTGTTGCATGGCATCCTCTCCGACGAGAACGCGTCGATCGACATCGTTTCTCAGATTCTCAGGGCGGGCCGAACCTACCGGAACCAGCCTGTCGGGGATCTTCCACACGAACAGATCGAGATTCGTGGACAGATCTATCCACTGTCCTTGCTCATTCCACCGACCTACCAAGCGTCGAAGGCCTATGCGCTGGTCCTGTGTCTGCACGGGTTCGGCTTTACCGGTGAAGAATATTTGGGACGCTGGCGGGCACGGTTGGGTGAAGATTATATTTTGGCCTGTCCGACCTATCCGTCCGGCGCCTGGTTTACGAGACGTGGGGAAGACTTGGTGCTCGCCACGATCCGGGATCTTCGGATGCGCTATCATGTCGATCCGAACCGGATTTTTCTGACCGGCATGTCGAATGGTGGGATCGGAGCCTGGCTGATCGGGATGCACCATGCCCCACTGTTTGCCGGCATCGCCCCGATGGCGAGCGGGTTGGACAATGTGCTGATGCCATTCTTAGCGAACCTTCGCAGCACACCCATCTATATGATTCACGGAGCCAAGGATCAGGTGATGCCGGTTGATCTGAGTCGCTTGATCGCCCGAGAATTGGATCTGCTTGGATACCCGTATGTGTATCGCGAACATGAACGGGAACATCCCGTGGCGGGGGGACACTATTTCCCCAAGGAAGAGCTGCCGGACCTTGTGGCCTGGTTCAATAGTCATCGTCGTGAGCCCTTGCCGACAAGGCTCACCCTTGTGCGAGATGGGAGTCATTTCCAACCGTTCAATTGGGTGCGCCTGGATTCGACTGATCCCATCGCGGCGTTTTCAGATGATTTGGTAGACAAACGCGATGAGCGCATCAAGCGTCGGGTCTATGCGAAGCTGGATGTCGCCATTCGAGAAGGAAATCGGATCGAGGTACAGACGCACCATGTTCGACGGTACAGTCTGTTTTTGAACGAGACTCTGATCGATCCGGCCAAGCCGTTGACCGTGATCACGAATGGTGCGGTATCGTTTGCAGGGACCGTCACGCCATCGGTGGAAACCTTGCTGCGTCAAGCCAGGCTCAGGCAAGATCCCCAACGGCTCTTCACCATTCACCTCCCCATTGCAGTTCCAACGCCGGATCCATGAACGTGGTACAGGGATTCACCTGGGAACAGGGGGCATGCCGATGGGCTCTTCTGCTGGGAGTCGCCCTCGTGTTCTTCACCGGTACGGCACGGGCAGAGAGCTGCAGCCTCTCACCCGTTCATGGAGACCTGACGTTCCCCGTTGAGCGGATTCTTTCGGAATGGACATGCCAACTTCACACGATTATTAAGTCGCATACGACAGTCACCCGGGTCGGTCCCATCCGGGTGGCGATGTCGGAGCCACTCTATCGATACCTGCTTGGTGAGCCACCGTTTGCCGCCACGTTGATTCGTCGTCTTGGCCTCGGTTCGTATCATTCTCAAGCCTGGGGGGAAAGACGATTTTGGGGCGATGATGGCGAAGGGACAAGGGGCTTTGTGCATCTGGTCTATGAGGACGCGGAGTCTCGGATCTACCTACTGGACGGCTCTCATGAAAGTCGGTTGCTACCGCATATTACAGGGAAAGCCGTCGTGTTTCTCAGGATGACGGTCGTGCGGGATCACCTGGGGAACGAAGACATGGACAGTACGATTGTGGCCTATACCAAATTGGACAATCGCCTACTGTCGGGATTGGTGTCCTTTCTACATCCGCTGATTCGCGGTATGGTGACGAGCAAACTCCAGAAGGGAGTCGAGACCGTTCATCGATTAGGCGTTGCCATGCGACAGCAGCCTTCCCGTGTATTGCGTGAGGCGGAAAAGGCGCCACCCTTGTCTGAGCAGCATTTGGTGTTTTTGAGGACCGTGCTCGGCCCTCCACTTGACTCCACCCCGGCGATCTCGCCTGCCAGCACCACCCCATGACGACCTCACGCAGTTTTATGCTGATCTGCACGGTCGGCATCTTTTCCTTCATCAGTTACAACATGGTGCGGATGCCGGCACTCTCCTTGTTCGCCGAATCGCTGGGTGCGAGCCCGGAGCGGATCGGTCTGATTGTCTCAGTGTCGACTCTCACAGGCGTGCTGTTGAAGCTGCCGTCCGGGGCCCTTTCAGATATCTATGGACGGCGCGTGTTACTCAAGATCGGTGTGGTGGCTTTCGGGTTACCGCCGTTTCTCTATCCCTTCATTACGGATCTGGATGCGTTGACTGCGCTCCGGTTTCTGCATGGCCTTGCCACGGCCATCTTCGCACCCAGTGCGCTGGCGACGGTGGCGGAGCTGTACCGTGAACGGCGGGGTGCGGCGCTCGGGACTTACACCGCCTGTACGCAGTCTGGGTCTCTCCTG
>Ga0224505_10000456_pt1 | contig 27874 bp, 23 predicted proteins | sample SF_Jan12_sed_USG_FD_169102 | JGI IMG/M metagenome (GOLD analysis project Ga0224505, IMG submission 169102) | Sediment microbial communities from San Francisco Bay, California, United States - SF_Jan12_sed_USGS_4_1 | ecosystem: Environmental > Aquatic > Marine > Sediment | place: USA: California... | reverse complement strand
CAAGGCCCTTGATTCCACCATCAAGGGAATCACGAAGTCGCTCAAGAAGGGCGACAAGGTTACGCTCGTAGGGTTCGGCACCTTCGCCGTAGCCAAGCGGAAAGCCCGCAAGGGCAGAAACCCCAGGACCGGCAAGGAAATCACCATTGCCGCCGCGAAGGTTCCCAAATTCAGATCAGGCAAGGGTCTCAAGGACGCTATAAAGTAGTCCTATTGCATCCGGTTTGAGCCCGGTAAGGCGACATGTTGCTCGATATCGCCTTACCGGGCAAGTATGTCACCATTGAAGATTTGCCCTCGGCGCCTCTCCCTTCTTATTCATTCTTCCTCCTGATGCAACCTGGGGACATCGTTTCTCAAGTTGACAAATTGACAACGTCCCCAAGCCCGTCCCGGGGCAGATTTTACTAACAGACTAGTAGTTTAGCAGCCCTCCTGTTATTGAACAAGACAGGCTATCATCAGGAGGGTGCCATGAGAGAAGACAGAGACAGACTGGAGTTGTTTCGCAGGATCAAGGCCGAGGTAAGAGGGTCCCCCGAGCGAGGGTCCCCCCGAGCGAGGGTCAATTCTTTAAAAATGACAAGCTGTCAACAATAAAGAATTGACCCCCTCTGCCCTGTCGCACATGCGAGAAAGTTATACATTTATGGGCGCCCCCGTGGTGTTCCCAAGGTGTTCCCTTACGCTGCTTCCTTCTTTACAAATGAACTGACCCAATCATCATAATTTTCGGCCTTAGGCATAAGACCTAGGCAATCGGCTTTAGCGAAATCAGGGCGATTAATAGTTGGGGCACCATCTCCAAAAAGCTCTTTAAATTTTGATGCTAGATTTTCACCATGCCCTGTCAAGTCCTTACATAATAGCTGGCTAAAAAAAATCCCATCATCAGTTAAGTCGTAAATTGCCGTGAGCGCATTTGGATATTCTTCATTAACATGACCACCTTTAGATGGTAGGCCAAAATATAGCGGCACTAAAATCTCTGTAGGAATCGGCGCGCTAGCTTTATATGTGTCGATCAGTTGATTTCGTTTTTCAAGAAATAAATTCAAACTATGCACGGTCTGACTAAGTGTTGTTACCAAGCTAAGTGGACGCCCACCAACTGACATCTTTTCGAACACCTGATTTTGCAAAATGTCCGAAGGAAATTGACTTTGAGAAAGGTGTTGAAAGTCAACCTGGATATTAAAAACAGAGTCTTTGTCTATTTGCCCTGAACGACGTTTCTCATGAAATGCCAGTAAATCCGCTTTTTGTGCGTCATAGTTTTCTTTGAGCTTTTTGATATGCTGTTTTTTCAACGCTAGGAGTGTGTTGCAAATGCCAAAAGCAACCATAATGGCTGCATTTGTATTGCGTATCTCTTTCAGCAATTCATCTCTGGATTTTCCTTTTTCAGCAATCCGTTGGGCCGCATAAGCACCGGCAAAAGCGCCAGCTAATGAACCAGCAATTGCAGTAAAGAAAACTGAATTAAAGAAATCCTTCAGATCCTGATAATGCATTTTTAGGAAAGGAACTAGTTCAATAGCCAAGGCTTTCCTCTTTATCAAATAGCTGAGACTATCTACCGAATAGAGTTGCTATGTAATTGCCGTATTGGCTTATCCAATGAACCAATCAGAACGCAGAAGGCCGGGGTTGCCCCCGGCCTCTGCTTTTGCTACCTCTCTCTTTCTCCCTTTACGAACACCTGCTAAACCCGCAGGAGCTACAGACGAAGCACCCTTCAAGGTAGGCCAGCATGCCGCCGCAGTCGGGGCAGCTTCCGGCGGCCTCTATGTTGTGATGCTCCTGCATCCCGCCGGACTTGGTGATCTTGTCGTCGGGGTGCACATAGTGGTCGAGAACCTTGGCGATGGCGTCGGGACAGCTGAGCACCATGCCGCCCTTCTGCCAGATGGGCGCCGGGCAGCGGATGCCGCTGAGCTGCTTCATGACGGTCTCCATGTTGACGCCGGAGCGAAGGGCCAGCGACGCGAGGCGGCAGATGGCTTCGGTCTGCGATGCGGCGCAACCGCCGGACTTGCCCATCTGCGAGAATACTTCGCAGATGCCCTGCTCGTCCTGGTTGACGGTAACATAGAGGTTGCCGCAGCCGGTGGGCATTTTGTGGGTATGGCCCACGGTGACCTCGGGGCGGGCCCGGGGCTCGATGTAGCGAGGGAGCGGCTCGGCGGGAGCCTGCACGGTCTCGGCGGCAGGAGAGGCCTCCTTGGTCTTGGCGGTGGCGCCGGTGGAGAGCACCTGCTCGTCGCGGCTGCCGTCACGGTAGATGGTGACACCCTTGCAGCCCAGCTTGTAGGCCTGCATGTAGACCCGCTCGACATCCTCGATGGTGGCGTCGTGAGAGAAGTTCACGGTCTTGGACACAGCGTTGTCGGTGTGCCGCTGGAAGGCGGCCTGGATGCGGGTGTGCCACTCGGGGCTTACGTCGTGGGCGGTGACGAATACCCGGCGGATGTGCGCGGGGATATCGTCGATGTCCTGGATGGTGCCGTGCTCGGCGACGCGCCTCATGAGGTCTTCGCTGTAGAACCCTTCCTTCTTGGCGACCCGCTCGAAGATGGGGTTAACCTCGGTGAGGAGGGTGTTGTCCATGACGTTGCGGACGTAGGCCAGGGCGAAGAGGGGCTCGACGCCGCTGGACGAACCGGCGATGATGCTGATGGTGCCGGTGGGGGCGATGGTGGTGGTGGTGGCGTTTCTCACCTTCGGCCTGCCGGGGGCGTCGTAGATGCTGTCCTTGAAGTTGGGGAAGGTGCCGCGCTTCTCGGCGATGGCGGCGGAGGCCTTCTTGGACTCGTCGTTGAGGAACTGCATGACGGTCTCGGCCATGGCCACGGCCTCTTCGGAGTTGTAGGGAATGCCGAGCTCGATGAGGAGGTCGGCGAAGCCCATGACGCCGAGGCCGATCTTGCGGTTGCCCTGGGTCATCTCCTTGATTTTGGGGAGCGGGAACTTGTTGATGTCGATGATGTTGTCGAGGAAGTGCACGGCCTTGTGGGTGGTCTCGCGCAGCTTGTCCCAGTCGACGACCTTCTTGCCGCTGACCTCGGTGAGCATGGTGGTGAGGTTGATGGAGCCGAGGTTGCAGCTCTCGTAGGGGAGCAGCGGCTGCTCACCGCAGGGGTTGGTGCTCTCGATCTGCCCCAGCTTGGGGGTGGGGTTGTCGCGGTTCATGCGGTCGATGAAGATGATGCCGGGTTCGCCGTTTCTCCACGCACCCTCGACGATCTTCTCATAGACCTCGCGGGCGTTGAGCCGGTTGCAAACGGCGCCGCTGCGGGGGTTGACGAGGTTGTACTCCTTCCCCTCCTCCACGGCCTTCATGAACTCCTCGGTAAGGCCGACGGAGATGTTGAAGTTGTTGAGCTCGGTCTGCTCCTGCTTGCAGGAAATGAACTTCATGATATCGGGGTGGTCGATGCGCAGGATGCCCATGTTGGCGCCCCGGCGGGTGCCGCCCTGCTTGATGACCTCCGTGGAGGAGTTGAAGACCTTCATAAAGGAGATGGGGCCGGAGGCGGAGCCGCCCGTCGAGCCGACGGTATCGCCCTCGGGCCTCAGCCGCGAGAAGGAGAAGCCGGTGCCGCCGCCCGACTGGTGGATGAGGGCGGTGTTCTTGACCGATTCGAAGATATCTTCCATGGCATCGCCGATGGGGAGCACGAAACAGGCGGAGAGCTGACCGAGCTGGCGACCGGCGTTCATGAGGGTAGGTGAGTTGGGCATGAACTCGAGGTTCACCATCATGCTGTAGAATTCGTCCTCCACCGCCTTGACATCAGCGGCCACATCGTAAAGCTTGTCGGCGGAGGCGATGGTCTTGGCCACGCGGTGGAACATGTCCTCGGCCTTCTCGGCGGGCTTGCCGGTGGGGTCCTTCTTGAGGTAGCGCTTCTCAAGCACCTTCATGGCGTTGGGGGCAAGCTTGAGCTGGGGGACGGCCTTCTTCTTGAGTACGGAGGTCGGTTCGGTTGTCAGTTTTTCCACGAGTTTGCTCCTCAGTTCATCTACTTCCTGTTTTGGGTATTCGCTGTCAGCCGGCTTGATGGGCCGGTCGGTCTTTTTGAGGCTTATGGTTTCGGCCAGGTTTGAGGTGAGGGCTGGGGTTTCCGGCTTGGCAGTGTGGATGCCCGCTTTTTCTTCGACTTTCGGGGAACTGACTGACTGCTCGCTGCTCTCTGTCTCTACGTGATCGAATAATCCCATTCGCCCCGCCCTCCCTAGAATAAAGAGAAATGTTATAAATACCGCCTGCCGCCGAAGGGCAGGCTTTAGCCCGAATATTTCATAAAATTACACGCGCCCTCACTTGTTCTTTGTTTCCACAGGCGATTCCGCTCAGTCGGCCGTAATCACCGATACGCCGCTCCTTCACGAAATCGCTTGTAAAAACAAATCCCGGCGCGATAATCACGTGATTTTATGGAATATGCGGGCCAGTTATTCACTGTCTGTCAACCTCATATCCACAGGTTGCGCACAACCTTGTGCACATTTTCCACACATTTACACTCTATTTGGTAGCGGCGAAGATGATAGTGCACTACATCTTGTGTGTCAAGGGGTGGGGAGCCAGTGTGGATTTTGAGGTAATACGGCGAAAAATAAACAATAATTCCGATTAGCGCCGGAAATGGCTAAAAATTAATCGTCAGAAAAGTTGTCCCGTTTGGGAACATGATGAGACTAATGTCTCAGCCTGATTCTCCACTGCAAGCCGCATCCGGCCTGCGCTTGAGCCAAAAAATATGAAACAGGTCAGGCCAGGGCAAGGTCGCCTTTCGGAATCTGCAGACACGGGTGACCTGTATACAGGCGGCATATCGATTGGCGCCCCCGGGTTGCATCCGACACCACTCTCCCTTATTATAGAAGGAGTTTTATGAATCAGGCCCCACCGGCCCACCCGTAAAGGAGCTCATCACGCGCAGTTCAGTCATCTATACAGTCACAGGCGTCATATCCCTTGCCCTGGGAGCCGCCCTCGCCTATACGATCACTACATTCCAGGACCTGCCCCAGGTCAGCTATCTCGAGGAATACCGGCCCAATACGTCTTCCAAGGTCTTTTCCAGGGACGGTGAGATCATAGGGGAGTTCTTCATCGAGAAGCGGACCCCGATCCAGCTGCGGGATATGCCCAAGCATCTGAAGCAGGCCTTTATCGCGGTGGAGGACAGCCGCTTCTACACCCACACGGGAGTCGATTTCGAGGGGATCATGCGGGCGCTCTGGGTCGACATCCGGGCCCGCGAGATCGTGGAGGGGGCCAGCACCATAACCCAGCAGCTCGCCAAGCAGCTCTTCCTCAATACGGAGAAGACCTTTACCAGAAAGATAAAGGAGGTTCTTCTTGCCATACAGATAGAGAAGCGCTACAGCAAGGATGAGATACTGGCCCTTTACCTCAACCAGATATACCTGGGGAGCGGCGCTTACGGCGTGGAGGCGGCAGCCGATATCTATTTCGGGAAACATGCCGCTGACCTTACCCTTGGTGAGGCCGCCATGCTGGCGGGTTTACCCAAGGCTCCGTCAGCCTACTCTCCTTATAAGAGCCTGAAGTCAGCGACGGCCCGCCGGAACCATGTCCTCAAAAGGATGGCCGACGAGGGGGACATCAACCCGGCACAACTGATACAGGAGACGAACAAGCCGGTAATGGTGGTCAGCCGGACCAGGGAAAGCGCGGCACCCTATTTCGTGGAATATATCCGCCAGCAGGTGGAGGAAAAATACGGGACAAAGACCGTGCAGACAGGGGGACTGCGGATATATACCTCCCTGGACATGAGGTATCAGCGGGCTGCCGCGGAGGCCGTAGAAAAGGGACTCAGGACGGTCGAGGCCCGCCATAAGGGGCGCAAGAATTACCCTCCCCTGCAGGGGGCGCTGCTGGCGGTCGACCCGAAGACCGGGCAGATACGGGCCATGGTGGGAGGCCGGGACTTCGGCGAAAGCCAGTTCAACCGCGCAACCCAGGCCCTCAGACAGCCGGGATCGGTCTTCAAGCCGGTCGTGTATGCAGTTGCCATGGAGAACGGCTTTACCCCTGCCACCATTGTGGACGACAGCCCGGTCACCTATGAAGCGGCTCCGGGCCAGATGTGGTCGCCGTCAAACTTCACCAACCGCTTCGAGGGTAAGATAACCATCCGCCGGGCCATTGAAGAATCGATCAACGTGGTCTCCGTCCGCCTCCTTGAACAGCTCGGCCCCAAGACCGTCATCGAGCGGGCGACGGCCATGGGCATCAGGAACACCCTTCAGCCCTATCTGTCGCTGGCCCTGGGTGCATCGGACGTCACCCTCACCGAACTGGTCACCGTTTTTTCGGTATTCGCCAACCAGGGGATCATGGTGGCGCCCTCGGCCATCGTGCGGGTCGAGAACGACCGGGGAGTGGTCGTCGACGAGATGGTCCCCTATCCGCAGGAAGTGATGAAGGCCGAAGTGACCGGGGTGGTCAACTCGATGCTCCAGGGCGTGGTGCAAAACGGCACCGCCAAGAAGGCAAAAAAACTGGAGAGGCCTCTGGCGGGCAAGACTGGCACCACCAGCGACTATAACGACGCCTGGTTCATGGGCTACACCCCCTCCCTCGTGGCAGGCGTCTGGGTAGGCTTCGACGACCACCGGCGCATAGGAAACAAGGAAACGGGGGGAGCCGCCGCCCTCCCCATCTGGATCGATTTCATGAAGGTCGCCCTCGAGGGCACACCGGCGGAAGAGTTCCCGATCCCCGACAATACCGTGGTGGTTGATATCGACCGCGATACCGGCCTGCTCGCCACCCGCGGTTGCACCAGCGTGGTCCGGCAGGTATTCATCGCCGGAACCGAGCCTGTTCGCCATTGCGCCGACACCCCCTCCCTTCACCGGATGCTGGCCCCCGGTCATGACGATGACCACGGCTCCGGATTCTGATCCCTCGTGTTTATGTCACCAAGTGGAACACATTTTCATTTGGGCAAAGGCTAAAAAGGAACAAGCTGTTGACATAAATTGTCATGCACGCATGGCAAACTCTTGCAATATCAATGCGTTATATTGTGGCGCGACAATTGCTATCTGATTAAGGATTTTTTTCCAGATAACGAGAGCAGATGCCGGAACAATCGAAACATTATACAGACAAGGCGATAGACCTTCAGGGGTGGAGCAAGATGCAGGGGCTCCTTGCCGGAATAACCGGCTCCACTCTCACGATTTATGAAGAAACTGGCCAAGGATACGCATCGATATCGGACAGACCGCGCTGTGCCGAGCACGGACACCCGTGCGTCTCGTCCTCTCCCCTGGTGCCGGCGAGCAATGAAAGCCCTTTCTGCACGGCCCTGCGGGAACGTCCGAAAGGCCACACCCTCTGTGACAACTATTGCAACAGGAGCATGAAACGGGCACTGGAGCTGGGCACCACCCTGACTTTCCAGTGCTACGCCGGCCTGATCAACTTTGCCATCCCCGTCACCCTCGACGCCTCGCACCACGTTGTGCTCCTCGGCGGGCGGATATTCGACACCCCCCTCACCGACGAATTCATCGCCGAACTTGCCTCCCACGTGGACATGACACCCGAGGAACTGAAAACCCTGACGGACATGACGCCGGTGAAGCCGGTCAATCTGTTCCAAAAAGATGTAGAGTCACTGGAAGGGCTCGCCCAATATGTCCTCCAGAGCGGCTTCGAAAGAAATGTAATACAAAACAATGCCTCCAGGCTCAGGGCATTACTGAATGTCGGCATGGACCTGTCGGTAAGAAGTTCAAGGGAAGAGGTACTGAAGCTTTTCCTGAGCTCACTGGAATTCCTTTACGGCGTGCAGGACGCCTCGGTCATGCTCTTTGACGCCGGCTCCCGTTATTACAAGACAGCCGCATCGGTGGGACCGCTCGGGGAGGCGGCCGAAGCCTACCACTGCGCCGCCGATGAAGGCCTGGCAGCCAAGGTACTGGAGTATCGCTCACCGACCTATATCAACAACACCTTCGACCTGCTGAAGGCCGGGCTGCCCGAAGAGATTTACTCCTGCTTCACCTTCCCGATTCAGGAGGGGGAAAAGGTAGCGGGGATAATCAATATCTTCAATGTGGAACTGGCGCAGGATGACCTGCCGATACTGACCGCCTTCTGCCGCTACCTTCAGACCGCCATAACCAACGCCTCCCTGCGAGATTCGATCCGCGTCCAGATGGATACGCTGTTTGCGGTTACGGAGGCCTGCTCCGCCCTCTGCGGCGACGCGCCGACGGAGCAGCTGTTCAACACCATTCTGGACAAGGCGGCCTCGCTGATGAAGGCCGAACAGGGCTCTCTGATGCTCTTTAATGAGGAGGCCAAGGGGCTCGTTATCAAGGCTACCAAGGGGTTCAACGAAAAACTGGTGGAGCATTTCAGGATCCAGCCGGGGGAAGGAATCGCCGGAAAGGTACTGGAATCGGGCAAACCGCTTATCGTCTCGGACATCGCTACCGACCCGCGGCTTTCGGGCCGCAAGCGCCAGCGCTACAAGACCGGCTCGTTCATGAGCATGCCGCTGTCATGGAAGAAATCGCCGATGGGCGTGCTCAACCTTGCGGACAAGGCAGACGGCTCAAGCTTCTGTGAAGAGGACCTCAGCCTCATGAACCTGGTAGCGGCCCAGGCCGCCATGGCCATCGACAGGGCCAGGCTTCAGGAAAAGACGGAGGAGCTGCGAAAGCTGGCGGTAACCGACCCGCTTACCGGCCTGTTCTCCCGCCGTTATCTCGAAGAAGTGCTGTACGAGGAGGTGGAACGTACCCTCAGATATAGCCGTCCGTTGTCGCTCATCATGATCGACCTCGACAATTTTAAACCGTACAACGACAGCTATGGCCACCAGGCGGGCGACGAACTGCTGAAGGAAGTGGGACGGGTACTCCACGGGGCAGTCCGCTCCATTGACGCCGCGGTCAGGTACGGCGGCGATGAGTTTGCGGTCATCCTCCCTGAAACCGGCGCAGAGGGAGCGCTGAATATCGCACACCGCATCATGAAGGATATGAACTCCTCAATTATCTGGAAACAGAAGAAAAACAAGGTCGTCGAGAAAGAATATGCCTTCGAGGCCGGCCAGAAGTCTTCCGGTGAGATTGTTGAGATACACCTTTCGCTCAGCATGGGAATCGCCGCGGTGCCCGGCGACGCCCGGTCGGTGAAAGAGCTGATAACCAAGGCCGACAAGGCCCTCTATGCCGCCAAGGCCCGGGGCAAGAACAGAGTGGAGTTCTACTCCAGCTTTGTCCTCCCCCCTCCGGGCAACAGCTAGTCGAAGAGGCCCTGCGCGAACTCGGCGGGGTCGAAATCCAGCAGATCTTCCACTTTTTCCCCCACACCTACCAGCTTGATGGGCAGCTTGAGGTCGTTGGCTATGGCCACCACGATGCCCCCCTTTGCCGAACCGTCCAGCTTGGTAAGCACAATACCGGTCAGGCCTGCCACCTCGTGAAAGGTTTTGGCCTGGGCGAGGCCGTTCTGGCCGGTGACCGCATCCAGCACCAGCAACGTCTCGTGGGGGCACCCCTCAAGTTCGCGACCGGCAACCCTGCGGATCTTCCGCAGTTCCTCCATGAGGTGCTCCTTGTTATGGAGCCTCCCCGCCGTATCGATGAGGAGTATGTCCACACCCCTCGCCTTGGCGGCAGTAATGGCGTCGAAGACCACCGCCGAAGGGTCGGCGCCGTGCTGATGGCGGATCACCTGCACTCCCGCTCTCTCTCCCCAGGTCTCAAGCTGCTCGATGGCGGCAGCCCGGAAGGTGTCGCCCGCGGCAAGAAGTACGTTCTTTCCGGAATCCTTATAGCGCTTCGCAAGCTTGCCTATGGTAGTGGTCTTCCCTACGCCGTTCACGCCGAGGAAGAGGTAGACCGTCGGTGCCGTCGGCGCAATGGTGAGCCGATGTTCGCCCGGCCTCAGGAGCGCACTGATCTCCTCCCGGAGTATCTTCTTCACCACCTCGGCATCCTGAACGTTCTCTCGTTTGCAGCGGTACCGCAACTTTTCCATGAGCAGCATGGTGGTCGACATGCCGAAGTCGGCGCCGATGAGGAGCTCCTCCAGCTCCTCCATAAGCTCTTCGTCGACCTTCCGCCCGATGGCAAGCACCGCTCCCAGCTTATCCGCCAGGAAATTCCTCGATTTGGTCAAGCCCTCTCTGATCTTGCTGAACATGAATTGTCTCTCCAACGGTTTAACGATGGGGCCACTATAAAGAAAACGGCCGGGGCTGTCAAAAAATGCACTTCTTCCTCAAGCATCCCTGAAGAAAAGATGATATACTGCCGATAACATGGCGTCACCTTAATTCAAAACCACTATTCAAGGAGCTGCAATGACCGTTACCGAACTGAAAACTATAGCTGCCAACCTCGGGATCAAGGCAGGCAAGCTGAAAAAGACAGAACTCATCCATGAAATCCAGAAGACCGAAGGGAACTTCCCCTGCTTCGGCACCGCGACATCGGGCGTCTGCGACCAGTACGACTGCCTTTTCAGGTCGGACTGCCTGGGTAACAGCTGACAACCTCCCCTCGTCTTCCCGAGGATAACCTCCCCGTAAATTTCCGAACAGAATTTCCTGAAGGTCCAACCGGCATTGCCGGTTGGACCTTTTCTACAGGATATGCTGCGCCCCGGTGTAGCATATCCTGCAATTTCCACCCTCGCCATTTTTACCTATCTTTATATCCAATTGAATTTACAGACCTTTAAAAACAAGTCGCATCCGGCACACCCCCTGCATATTCCCTAATAAGAAATAACCTCGCCATGCAGGAGGAGGCTCAGATGCGCAAAGGCTTATTCATTATCACACTACTGATGACGGCGCTGATCATGGCCGGTACGGCCAACGCCCAGCAGGAAAAGAAGATTCTTTACTACAAGTGCCCCATGGGCCAGCCCGACTTTTCCAAAACACCGGGCAAGGCCAAGTGCGGCATGGACTATGTCCCCGTTTACGAAGATAAGGCTGCCGAGAGCACGAAAGCCCGGGGAAAGGCCGGTTCCGACCTGATGATGAAGGGGGAGAAGGAAGAGGTCGCGGCCGAGGCCTTCAATATAAAGCTCCGCATCCTGACCATGGACGAGCTGATGAAACTCCCTGCTGAGGAGCTCGAAGGGATGAAGATGGACCATTCGAAGAGTCATCACATCGGGATTGAGGTCTACGACAGCGAGACGGAGAAACAGGTCTCCGATGCGGAAGTGCAGCTCACCGTCTTCGATCCCTCGAAGAAGAAGATCAACATCGGCACCAATCCTATGGCCCGGCACTACTGCGAGGATATCGACCTCGTGAAGAAGGGGCTCTACCAGTTCGAGATACTGGTCAAAAAGGGAAAGATGCGGGATACGGCCTGGTTCGAATATCTTGCGGAGTGAGACATGAGACGACTTGCCTGCACCACGGCACTTATTCTGATTAGCACAGCGGCGGCCATGGCCGAGGAGCCGGCCACCGCCCCGACAACCACTATGTCCCACGCGTCCCATCTGTCCCATGAATCCGGCGGCCATGGCGACCTGCTGGACAAATACATCCTGGAAGCCCTGGACAAGAACCCCGAACTCAAGGCAATCGAGCAACAGGTAGAGGCCCTGAGGCAGCGACCTGCCTACGAGCATGCCCTGGACGACCCAATGCTACGGTTCAGCGTCGAGAACCTCCCCTGGAGCGGCCCCTCTTTTACCGACGAAGCGATGACCATGAAGTCGATCGGCCTCTCCCAGCGCTTCCCGTCGGCAGAAAAGCGCGAGCTTAAGCGCGATATGGCGATACGCGATGTCGAAGTGGCTGAGCGAATGCTGGACGACCGGAAGAACGCCATCGTCCGTGACGTAAAACGCGCCTATCTCGACCTGGCCTTCATAAACCAGAATATCGACATAATCACTCACCATCAGGACCTGATCCGGCAGATCATCCGTATCGCCGAGACCCGCTACAGCGTCGGCGTCGCCCCGCAGCAGGATGCTCTCAAGGCGCAGGTGGGGCTCTCCGAGTTCATCGACGACGAGATCATGCTGCGGCAAAAACGGGAGACGGCGCTGGCGCGGCTCAACTTCCTCGCCTTCCGCACGACGGAGGAGGCAAGAGACGGTGATGAACCCCGGGAGATCACCAAGACCCCCTTCAGCCTCTCCCTGGAAGAGCTGAGGCCCATGGCCATCGAGAGCAGGCCATCCCTTAAAGCGGCATCGAAGATGGTGGAGCGGGCCGAAACAGCGCTCAAACTGGCGAAGAAAGACTACTACCCCGACTTTGAAGTTGGGGTGAGCTACGGCCAGCGGGAGACGATGGACGACCTGGTTTCGGCCATGGTGACGGTCAATCTCCCTGTCTGGAAAAAAGACAAGCTCGACCCGAAGGCTGCTGAGGCAGCCGCCCGGATAGGCGTGGCCAGACACGAGTATGCTGCCATGAAGAACGAGGTCTTCTTCATGCTGCGCGACCTCATGGCGGAAGTCCGCCGGGCCGAGCGGCAGATGCAGCTCTTCGAAACCGGCATCCTGCCCCAGGCGCGGCAGTCGCTGAAGTCGGCCATGGCCGGCTATCAGGTGGGGAAGGTCGATTTCTTCTTTCTGCAGGACACCCAGCTCAACCTCTTTGACTTCGAACTGAAGTACACAAAGGCCCTCACCGACTACGAACAGAAACTGGCTGAACTGGAGTTTGTGGTCGGGAAACGGCTGTTTTAAGGAGAACCCATGGACGAACAGGAAAGACCTTCTTACGGACAGAATGAGGTTATCAACAAAGTTGTCGACGACAAGCCACCGGCATGGGCGGTCTTTCTCTTCGGCGGCCTTATCTTCGTAGCGGTCGGCGCAGGCTTGCTCTGGCTGTTCAGAGACCATGTCGTAATGCTGCTGGGAAAGCCGGTGCCGATGCAGGCGGCCACGCCAATGGCACAGGGGAAGACCGGAGCGAAGGTCCTCTTCTACCGCCACCCGATGAACCCCTCGGTGACCTCGCCGGTACCGGCCAAAGACAACATGGGGATGGACTATATCCCGGTCTATGAAGGACAGCAGGAAACTGAACCGGGGATGGTGAAGATCAGCCCCGAGAAGATACAGAAGATCGGCGTGAAGAGCGAAGCAGCCGTGCAACGGTCAATCCGGCGTTCCATCCGCACCACCGGTTATGTGGACTACGACGAGACACGGATATACACCGTCAACACCAAGTACGACGGCTGGATCGAAAAACTCTACGTCAATGCCACGGGACAGGAGGTCTCCAAGGGCCAGCCGCTGCTGGATATCTACGCTCCTGATCTCGTCGCGGCGCAGGAGGAGTACTTCATTGCCCGGGAGCTGAAGGAACAGACCAAGGACAGTCCGTTCAAGGATATCACCGGCGGGTCGTCATCACTGGAGGAGGCCACGGCCCGGCGGCTCAAGTTCTGGGATATCACCGAAGGGCAGCTCAAGGAGCTGGGCAAGCGGGGCGAGATCGCCAAGACCATGACGGTCTATTCGCCGGTCCACGGGATCGTGGTGGAGAAGTCGGCGCTTCAGGGGAAGAAGACCATGTCGGGCGAGCCGCTGTTCAAGGTGGCCGACATCTCCACCGTATGGCTCCACGCCGACCTCTATGAAGCCGACCTCGCCGCCGTGCGGATGGGGACCGGGGCGAAGATCACCTTCAACGCCTTTCCCGGCCGCGTATTTTACGGAAAGGTGGTCTACCTCTACCCCTACCTGCAGAACGAGACCCGTACGGCCAGGGCCCGCATCGAGCTGGCCAACCCCGACCTGAAGTTTCGCCCGTCGATGTACGCCAATGTCCAGTTCGACGTGGCGGAGGGCTCGGGCGTGGCGGTGCCCGAAGATGCACTGATCGACACCGGCGAGCGACAGGTGGTGATCATCGACCGGGGCGAGGGACGGTTCGAGCCTCGGAATGTGGTAACAGGGCCCCGCGGCGACGGCTTTGTACTGATTGTGGCCGGGGTGAAGGCAGGAGAAAAAGTGGTGACCTCGGCCAATTTCCTGATCGACTCGGAAAGCAGCTTCAGGGCGGCTTTAAAATAATCTCTGACTGACCTGTCGGATCGGACAAATCGGTCGGATCAAGTAGGCAAAACCATGCTGAAAAGAATCATCGAACTCTCCATCGCCAACCGCTTCCTCGTCATCCTGCTGACCGCCCTCGGCCTGGCATGGGGCATCTATGCCGTCTCTCGCATCCCCCTCGACGCCATTCCCGACCTCTCCGACGTCCAGGTGATCATCCAGACCGAGTACCCCGGCCAGGCCCCGCAGGTGGTGGAGGACCAGGTCACCTACCCCCTCACCACGGCCATGCTGGCGGTACCAAAGGCCAGGGTGGTGAGGGGCTTCTCTTTCTTCGGCGTTTCCTTCGTCTACATCATTTTTGAGGACGGTACCGACATCTACTGGGCCCGGAGCCGGGTGCTGGAGTACCTCAACTTCGCCTCGGGCAAACTGCCGCGGGGCGTTGCCCCCAGCCTCGGCCCCGACGCCACGGGGGTCGGCTGGGTCTTCCAGTATGTCCTCGAAGGCAAGGGCTACAGCCTCGCCGAGCTGCGGAGCATTCAGGACTGGTATGTCCGCTACCAGCTTACCTCGGTCCCCGGCGTGTCGGAGGTGGCCTCCATCGGCGGCTTCGTAAAGCAGTACCAGGTCAACATCGACCCCAACCGGCTGCGGGCCTACGACATATCGCTCCGTGACGTCACCGAGAGCCTAAGGATGAGCAACGTCGATACCGGCGGCCGGGTGGTGGAGATGAGCGAGCGGGAGTACATGGTACGGGGGCTGGGGTATATCAAAAACATCCCCGACATAGAAAACACGGTGGTCAAGGCCGACCGGTCAGGGACTCCGGTCCGGATACGGGATATCGCCCGGGTGGAGCTGGGACCGGAGGAACGGCGGGGCATCGCGGAAAAGGACGGCGAGGGCGAGGCGGTCGGCGGCATCGTGGTGATGCGGTTCGGCGAAAATGCCCTCAATGTCATCGAGGAGGTAAAGAAGAAGGTCGAAGAGCTGAAGCCAGGGCTGCCGCCGGGGGTGCGGCTGGTGCCGGTCTATGATCGCAGTGCCCTGATTCATCGCGCCATCGCCACTCTCAAGGAAAAGCTGGTGGAGGAGTCGATTGTGGTGGCGCTGGTCTGCGTCATATTTCTTCTCCATTTCCGGAGCGCGGCGGTAGCCATCGTCATGCTGCTGGTGGCCATTCCCGTTTCCTTCATCCCCATGTACTACCTGGGGATCAACGCCAACATCATGTCGCTGGGCGGCATCGCCATCGCCATCGGCGCCATGATCGACGGCGCCATCGTCATGATCGAGAACGCCCACAAGCATATCGAACGCGGCGGTGAGGCAAACCGGAGAGAGGCGGTCATCGCCGCGGCAAAGGAGGTGGGGCCTCCCCTCTTCTTTTCGCTTCTGATTATTACCGTGTCGTTCCTGCCGGTCTTTGCGCTGGAAGATCAATCGGGCAGGCTCTTCAAGCCGCTGGCCTATACCAAGACCTTCGCCATGGCGGCATCGGCGATCCTTTCCATCACCCTGGTGCCGGTGCTCATGGCCCTCTTCATCCGGGGGCGGATCCTCGCCGAACGGAAGAACCCGGTCACGAGAATCCTCATATGGGTCTACGGCCCCGTCATTCGGCTGGTGCTGCGGTTCAAGTGGGCCACCATCACCGTCGCGCTGGCAGCCCTGGCCGTCACTGTCATCCCGCTGACGCGGACAGGTTCCGAGTTCATGCCCACCCTCAACGAGGGAACCCTCCTCTTCATGCCGGTGACCCTGCCGGGGGTCTCGGTGACGAAGACCGCGGAGATACTCCAGACTCAGGACCGGATCATCAAATCATTCCCCGAGGTGGAGAGCGTCTTCGGCAAGGCGGGAAGGGCCGCCACTGCCACCGACCCGGCCCCCATGGAGATGTACGAAACCGTCATCAACCTGAAGCCAAAAGACCAGTGGCGGTCCGGCATGACCCGGGAGCGGCTGATTGAGGAGATGAACCGGGCGCTGGAGATGCCCGGGGTTACCAACTCGTGGACCATGCCGATCAAGGCGCGGCTCGACATGCTCTCCACCGGCTTCCGCACGCCGGTGGGCCTGAAGGTCTTCGGCAAGGACCTCTCCACGCTGGAACAGCTGGCCACCGAGATCGAACAGGCGGTGAAGACCGTTCCCGGCACAGCCAGCGCCTTTGCCGACCGGGTGACCGGCGGGCTTTACCTCGACATAAGGATAAAGAGGGATGAGGCAGCCCGCTACGGCCTGCGGGTGGAGGATATCCAGTCGATCATCCAATCCGCGGTCGGCGGTGAGAACGTCACCACCACCGTCGAAGGGCTCGAGCGTTACCCGGTCAACGTCCGGTACAAAAGGGAACTCAGGGACAGCGTCGCCGACATGGGGCGGGTGCTGGTGCCAACCCGGGCGGGCCAGCATATCCCCCTCTCCCAGCTGGCCGATATCAGGCTGAACAAGGGGGCGGCCGGGATAAAGACGGAGAACGGCCTGCTCAACAGCTGGGTGTCGGTGGATGTGCGGGGACGGGACATAGGCGGCTATGTGGCCGATGCAAAAAAGGCCGTCATGGAAAAGGTAAAGTTCCCTCCCGGCTATTACGTAACATGGAGCGGGGATTACGAGCATATGGAGCGGACAAATGCACGGATGAAGGTCATCGTGCCGGTAACGCTGCTCATCATCTTCCTGCTCCTCTACCTCAATTTCCGCACCATCGGCGAGAGCCTCATTGTCCTGCTCTCCCTCCCCTTCTCGCTCGTCGGGGGGATATGGCTCATCTACCTGCTGGGGTATAACCTGAGCGTCGCCGTGGGTGTCGGCTTCATCGCCCTGGCCGGGGTTGCGGCGGAGACGGGTGTGGTGATGCTCATCTACCTCAACAGCGCCTATGACGAGCGCGTCCGGCAGGGAAGGATGAACGGCCTGGCCGACCTTTATGCGGCGATCATGGAGGGCGCGGTGGAGCGGGTGCGGCCCAAGATGATGACGGTCACGGCCATCATGGCGGGGCTTTTGCCCATTATGTGGGGCAGCGGCACCGGCTCGGAGGTGATGAAACGGATCGCCGCGCCCATGGTGGGCGGCATGGTCACCTCGACCATCCTCACGCTCATCGTTATCCCCGCAATCTACTCCCTGTGGAAAGGGCGAAAGGTATCCCGGAAATAATTCCGCGGCACGTAAGGAACCCGGGAACCCGACACCGTCATATCCCTCTCTTGCCAGATTTCCCTTGATTTTTTCGCTGCCTCTGTGGTACAAAGTGCCCCTTTACTGCTCCTTGCTCCCAGCACAAGGCCGGGGGCTTTATTATCCATAAGGAGGTGATTCAATGAGCAGCACGTACGAGACGATTTTCATCGTCAACCCCAATATCTCCGACGACGACGTCAACAAGACGACGGAGAAGATGCAGGAGATAGTCACCCGCGAAGGCGGAGAGATTATCAAAACGGAGAACTGGGGCAAGAAGAAGCTGGCCTACGAAGTAAAGAAGCAGAAGAAAGGCACCTACGCCTACTTCCTTTACGAAGCGGGTCCCAACCTCGTGGCAGAGTTTGAGAGAAATCTCAGGCTTTCCGACGCCGTCCTCAAATTCATGACCGTAAGACTCGAAAAAGACTGGCACAAGGCCCAGCTCAGGCCGGCCGTTCCGGCCGAAGCTGAAGCTGTCGCCGAGGAGGCTTAGGCCGTGGCAAGCTTTAACAAGGTCATTCTGCTGGGAAACCTGACAAGAGACCCTGAAGTACGCTTTACCCCCACGGGAACGGCGGTGGCAAGTTTCGCCATCGCGGTGAACCGCCGCTACAAGCAGGGGGACGAGTTCAGGGATGAGGTCAGCTATATCGACATCGTGGTCTTCGGCAAGCAGGCCGAGAACTGCGGCCAGTATGTCGGCAAGGGCGACTCGGTGCTTGTTGACGGACGCCTCCAGCAGCGCCGCTGGGAGACCGATGACGGTCAGAAGCGGAGCAAGGTAGAGGTTGTCGCCGACAACGTGACCTTCATGCCCAAGCGACAGGGTCAGGGTGGCGGATCCGCCGAAGGCGGTTATGATGCGCCCCCTGTTGATGACGATATCCCGTTTTAATGCCAATAGGAGAAGGTAGATGCAGGACAAAAACGATAAAACCAGAAAGAGATATGTCCGCAAGAAGGTGTGCAAGTTCTGCGCGGACAAGATCCAGTTCATCGACTACAAGGATCTGAAGACCGTCCGTTCGTTCGTGACGGAGCGCGGCAAGATCATCCCCCGCCGGATTTCCGGAAACTGCGCCATGCACCAGAGGGACATCACCACCGCGGTGAAGAGGGCCCGCAACATCGCCCTGCTGCCGTTCGCTTCCGAAAGATAGACACGGCTTCAACGAGCTTTCCGGAGGGCTATGGGGTAACTACCTGTAGCCCTCTTTAATTTTCTACGATTTCGCAGTACATGCTTTTCCGTCATTCCGGCGGACGCCGGAATCCAATTGTTTTAATCGCTGGACACCGGTTTTCACCGGTGTGACGACCTATTACAAAATCATAGAGGAATTACCTTGGCAACAAACAGGCCCATAGAGATTCTGGCGGCTGCGCTTCTCAGCTACATCCTCTTCGCCTCCTTCAGCATCGTACCCGTCGTAGGGGTGCTTCTGGCGGTTCTTGCGCCCATCCCCCTTATCATCTCCTACAACAAGGCGGGCAAGGTGCCGTGCCTGCTGGCCTTCATCCTGGCCGCCGTCATCCTGCTGCTGACCACCGATATCCAGACCGTCGTCTTCTTCGCCGTCATCGTCGGCCTGATGGCCGCCATTATCGGCGAAGGGCTGCACCGGGAGATTTCAATGGCCGGGGTCGTGGTATGGAGTACGCTGGCGGTACTGGTGCTGCTGGCCGCCGTCGCCGGCGGTGCTGCAATGACGCAGGGGATCAACCCCATGGCCTTCCTCCACCAGTACGTCACCGCCAACCTGGAGGAGACGGTCAAGGTCTACCGCGAACTCAAGATGAATGCCGACGACATCGACATGCTCGCCGCCAACATCCCCATGATCGCCGAAACCTTTGTGCGCCTCTTCCCCTCCTTCGCCATGGTCTCCATCGGGGGTGCAGCCTTTATCTCCTATGTCATCGCGGCGATGGTGCTTTCACGGATCGGGGTCATACACCGGCCTACGAAACCCTTCCCCCTCTGGATAGTTCCCGACCATATCATCTGGGGGGTTATCGGTGGCGGCGGCCTGCTGCTTATACCGCTGGCCGCGGCCAAGAGTATCGGCGGCAATATCCTGATCCCTCTTTTGAGCATCTATCTCGTGCAGGGGATCTCCGTCGTCGCCTTCTTCTTCGCCAAATGGCAGTTTCACCCCCTGCTCAGGGCCCTCGGTTATTTTCTCATTACGACCCAGGTATTCTTCCTCTTTCCCGTGCTCAGCCTGGGGGTCTTCGATACCTGGGCCGACTTCAGAAAGCTGCGAAAACCGGCGGTCCCGAAGAACGACGACGAATTGACATAAAAATCCCGTCAGGGTATATTCGCAATCCCTGACAGGATTCGTCCTAGTCTCACAGGCCGCTTCTTCAACGGCCCGCCAAAAACCCGCCGGACAGCGGGAATCGCAGAATCGGAGAAAGTTAATGACCCAGGTTACCACAAAGATAGAAAGGGCCCTCATCAGCGTTTCCGACAAGGCCGGCATCGTCGACTTTGCCCGTGAGCTGGGTGTGCTCGGCATTGAAATCCTTTCCACCGGCGGTACCGCAAAACTGCTGCGGGAACAGGGAGTTTCGGTAAAGGATGTATCGGAATTCACCGGCTTCCCCGAGATGCTCGACGGCAGGGTAAAGACCCTGCACCCCAAGGTCCACGGCGGCCTCCTCGGTCTCCGCGACAACGAGGAACATGCCCGGCAGATGGAAGAGCACGGCATAGAACCCATCGACCTGGTAGTGGTCAACCTCTACCCCTTTGAAGCCACCATCAAGAAACCCGGCGTGACGCTGGAGGAGGCCATCGAGAACATCGACATCGGCGGCCCCACCATGCTCCGTTCGTCGGCCAAGAACTATCGCCACGTCACCGTCGTGGTCGACCCCTCGGACTACCGCCATGTGCTGGAGGAGATAAAGGCCAACGGCGACACCTCCGAGAAGACCCGCTTTACCCTGGCCGCCAAGGTCTACGCCCACACCGCCCGCTACGACTCGCTGATCACCAACTACCTCACCGGCACGGCGTGCAAGGAGGGTGAGGCCGATACCTTCCCCCCCCTTCTCTCGCTTCAGTTCGAGAAGGTGCAGGACCTCCGCTACGGCGAAAACCCGCACCAGAAGGGGGCTTTCTACCGGGAGTTCGGCGCCGGTGAACCCTGCGTGGCGCAGTCGAAGCAGCTCCAGGGGAAGGAGATGTCGTTCAACAACTACCTCGACGCCAACTCGGCCCTGGAACTGGCGAGGGAGTTCTCCGAGACCGTCGCCGTCATCATCAAGCACAACAACCCCTGCGGTGTGGCGGTTGATGCCTCGCAGGCGGAGGCCTACCGCAAGGCCCGTTCCTGCGATCCCGTGTCGGCCTTCGGCGGCGTCCTGGCCTTCAACCGCCGCGTCGATGCGGAGACCGCGAAGGAGATTACCTCCACCTTTGTCGAGGTGGTTGTAGCCCCCGGCTTCGATGCCGATGCGCTGGAGGTCTTCGCGAAGAAGGGCGCCATCCGCCTTTTGGACGTCGGCGACACCGTCTACGGCACCCCCCGGGGCATGGATATGAAGAAGGTCGTAGGCGGCCTCATCTATCAGGATCGCGACCTGGGCAGGATCGAGGATGTCAGGACGTTGCGGGTCGGCACAAAGCGAAAACCGACCGACGACGAATACGCGGCACTGGCCTTTGCCTGGAAGGTCTGCAAGCATGTGAAGTCCAACGCCATCATCTACGCCCGCCCCGACATGACCGTGGGTATCGGCGCAGGGCAGATGAGCCGGGTTGATTCATCGAGGCTCGGCGTCATGAAGGCCCAGTTCCCGGTGAAGGGGACGGCCGTGGCCTCCGACGCCTTCTTCCCCTTCCGCGATGGCATCGACGTCATTGCTGAAGCAGGAGTGACCGCCATCATACAGCCCGGAGGGTCGGTGAAGGATGATGAAGTAATTGCCGCGGCGGATGAGCATGGGATTGCAATGTTGTTTACGGGAATGAGGCATTTCAGGCACTAAGGAATAAAAGATGAAGATATTGGTCATCGGCAGCGGCGGCCGCGAGCACGCCATCTGCTGGAAACTCAGTCAGAGCCCGAAGGCATCGAAGATCTACTGCGCCCCCGGAAATGCGGGTATCGCGTCGGTGGCGGAGTGCGTCAACATCAAGGTAGACGACATTCAGGGGCTTCTGGCCTTTGCGAAAGGCAATGGCATCGACCTCACCATCGTCGGCCCCGAACTCCCCCTCACCCTGGGGGTGGTCGACCTCTTCGAACAGGCTGGCCTGCGGGTCTTCGGCCCATCGAAGGCCGCGGCACAACTGGAAGGGAGCAAGGCCTTCGCCAAGGGGATCATGGAGAAGTACAGTGTCCCCACCGCGCGCTACGGCCAGTTCTCCGACGTGCGGGCCGCCGAGGATTTTCTCTCCACATTGAAACCGCCCTATGTCATAAAGGCCGACGGCCTTGCCGCTGGCAAGGGGGTCATCATCACCGACGACATCGAACAGGCGGCGGAAGTCCTCGACCTCTTCATGATCCACGGGACCATGGGCGACGGCGGCCGGAAGGTGGTCATCGAGGAGTTCCTCGAGGGGGAAGAGGCCTCGCTCCTTGCCTTCTGCGACGGGGAGCATGTCGTCCCGATGGTGGCGGTGCAGGACCACAAACGGATATTCGACAATGACCTGGGCCCCAATACCGGCGGCATGGGGACCTATTCCCCCGCGCCGGTGGTGACGCCGGAGGTAGCGGAGAAGGCCCTTCGCGAGATACTTATCCCGACGGTGAAGGGGATGGCCGCCGAGGGGATGCCCTACAAGGGGATTCTCTATGCCGGGCTCATGATCCATGAAGGGCAGCCGAAGACCGTCGAGTTCAACTGCCGCTTCGGCGACCCGGAGACCCAGGTGTTGATGATGCGGCTCGACACCGACCTGGTGGAGATCGTCGATGCCGCCATCGACGGCAGGCTCGATACCCTCGACGTGCAGTGGAAACCCGATGCCGCGACCTGCGTGGTTATGGCCGCCGGAGGTTACCCCGAGGCCTACGAAAAGGGGAAGGTTATCGAAGGGCTGAACAATGTCGCCGCCATGGATGATGCCGTGGTGTTTCATGCCGGTACGGCAGACAACGGCGGAAAGGTCGTTACCAGCGGCGGCCGCGTGCTGGGGGTTACAGCGCTGGGTGGGGATATCCGGGATTCCATCGACCGGGCCTATGAGGCGGTCGGGAAGATACAGTTCGAAGGGATGCAGTACCGCAAGGATATTGGCAGAAGGGCACTTACTAAAAAGGAAACCGTATGAGCACAGCGAAAGTAGTGATCGTCATGGGCAGCGACAACGACCTCCCGGTCATGGAAGAGGCGGGGAAGATGCTCGACAAGTTCGGCATTGCGTATGAAATGACGGTGGCATCGGCGCACAGGACGCCTGCCCGGGTATCGGACCTCTCCCGCAACGCCCATCGCCGCGGGGTTGAGGTGATCATCGCCGGAGCAGGGGCGGCGGCCCACCTGGCGGGGTTCATCGCCGCCGAAACAACCCTGCCGGTTATCGCGGTACCCATCGACTCCTCACCGCTTCTCGGACTGGACGCCCTGCTGGCCATGGTGCAGATGCCCGGCGGCGTGCCGGTCGCCACGGTGGCTATCGGTAAGGCCGGGGCGAAGAACGCCGGTATCCTGGCGGCCCAGATCCTCGGCATCAAGTATCCCGAGGTTTCCGCCAGGCTGATCGCCTATAAAGATGAGATGGCGGTCGAGGTAGAGGCGAAGGACAAAAAACTTAAAGAAAAGCTGGGCAAGGGCTGATGGTAGAAGTCATCGAGTGGAAGGGTGATCATGTCAGCATGCTCGACCAGCGGAGGCTACCCGTAGAGGTAACCTACGTCGAGTGCCGCAACTATCTCGATGTTGCCTACGGTATCAAGGAGCTGAAGGTGCGCGGCGCCCCCGCCATCGGCATTGCCGCGGCAATGGGCGTGGCCCTGGGGGCCCGTGACATCACGACTGACAACTACGACACCTTTCTGCAGGGGATCGAGGATATCTGCGCCCAGCTGGCCACCACGCGGCCGACGGCGGTGAACCTCTTCTGGGGTCTGGAGCGGATGAAGCGGGTTGCCGCAGCCAGCCGTTCCCTGGGTGTGGAGAAGGCGAAGCAGGTACTTTACGAAGAGTCGCAGCGGGTAAAGGAAGAGGACATCGCCATCAACAAGGCCATGGGCCGCTACGGCGCCCGGTTCGTGAAAGACGGCTACTCCATTCTGACCCACTGCAATGCCGGGGCACTGGCCACCGGCGGCTACGGCACCGCCCTGGGCGTGATCCGTGCGGCAGTCGATGAGGGAAAGAAGATAAAGGTCTACGCCGACGAGACCAGGCCGGTGCTGCAGGGTGCGCGGCTAACCGCGTGGGAACTGACCGAAGACAACATCGACGTCACCCTGATTACCGACAACATGGCCGGGTATGTCATGAAAAAGGGGATGGTGCATATGGCCGTGGTGGGCGCCGACCGCATCACCAAACGGGGCGACGTGGCCAACAAGATTGGCACGTATAGTGTTGCTATCCTCTGTAAAGAACACGGGCTGCCGTTCTATGTGGCGGCGCCGCTCTCCACCATCGATTTCTCGCTGGAGTCGGGCGACGACATCCCCATCGAGGAGCGCGACTCCGAGGAGATCACCTGCGTCTTCGGAAAGGCCCAGATCGCGCCGGTCGACGTCAAGACCTTCAACCCCGCCTTTGACGTAACACCCGCCAGATACGTCACCGCCATCATCACCGAGAAGGGCGCCTTCAGGCCGGAAGACCTTTACCTTCTCCACGACGGGACGCCGGAACAGATTGAGGCGGCGCGGATCAAGGACTGATACCCCAAAACCGTCGAATATCTTCGTGGTATAGTATGTCTGAATAGTATTCAACGCTCAGATATTTCCAATCGGGAGGTGTACGATGACTTCAAGAATTGCTGTCCTGCTTCCGTTCATGCTTCTTGCCTTTGCCAACTGCGCCCATACCGGAGAACTCAAAACCGAAGTGGTCAGTTGCGCGTCCGTCGAAAACCCTGCCGTCGAAGTACTTGTAAAGGACTATACCTTCGAGCCGCTGGAGATAACGGTTCCCGCCGGATCAGTGGTGAAGTGGGTCAACAAGGGGCCGACCAGCCACATGGTCACCAGCGGTGCGCCCGATGCCAGCCCCGGTGCGGTGTTTGGCACGCCGTTCCTGGCGATAGGCGGCACAGCCTGCGTCAAGTTTGTCAACCCCGGCACCTATGACTACTTCTGCCGTCCCCATGGAAACGCCATGAAGGGTGCTAAGGTAGTGGTGGAGTAACCGGCTCGCAAAAAAATACCGGCGCGGTTGACCGCCGCGCCGGCGAGGGAGAGGGGGAGGATACGACGGGTCAGTGCGTCGTTTAATGCGTTGTCACTGCGATCTTTCTCGGCTTTTCAGCCTCTATCTTCGGCAGGGTGACCTTCAGGACCCCCCTGTTGAATTTCGCTTCCACCTTTTCAGAATCGACGGTAAAGGGCAGCTTGAACGACCTGCTGAACTTACCGGTCCAGCGCTCCTGATGATAGTGGGCGGCGCCTTCAATGGTCTCTTCAGCTTTGCGTTCGCCACTGAGCGTGAGCAGTCTGCCCGAGACCGATATCTCAACCGCCTCGGGGTCAACGCCCGGCAGTTCGATGGCAACCACCGCCCGATCTTCAGCCACCCATACATCGGCAGCCGGCAGCACCGTCCCTGATACGGGGGGTCTTTTTTCCAGCGACCGTTCCAGACGTTCCATTTCCCGCCACATGTTGCGATAGCCTCTTTCCAGTTCCGTCCACAGCATTTCTCTACCTCCATGTTAATGGTTATGGGCCGCACTTGCCTTTGTCTGTCTATAGAGCAACGGCTGTGCCAGAATTGCTGCATCCAGGAAAATCAACGAGATAGGAACTCGGGTGAGATCGGGGAAGCCAGTGATTAGGACAACTTGTCCCAGTAGGCGATGGGACAACATGACCTAGCGGTCAATCTGGCCCAGTTGTGGGGAGGTGGCGAGCTTTCTGCGGAGGGTACGGAGGCTGATCCCCAACAGCTTCGCCGCTTTTGAGCGGTTGCCGCCGGTCTCCCTCAGGGCCTCTTTTATCATGATACTTTCCACCTGATCGAGGGGCGTCCCAGCGGGGATGACGATGCCGTCGCCCCCGGACGTAACCGCCCTGACGGAAGGTGTCTCGGAGTGCTCTTCGAGATGCGGCAGGATGTGAAAGGGGAATATCCGCCGGGTATCGGGCGGGATGAAGGTTGCAACGCGGGTCATGACGTTCCGGAGCTCGCGGACGTTCCCCTTCCAGGGGAGGTGTTCCAGCAGATAGATGGTCTCCGGCGAGAGCACCGGATAGGGAGCGGGGCGGCCCATTTCGGCAAAGGCCCGCTCAAGGAAATGGAGGGCCAGCAGGGAGATATCCTCCGGCCTTTCAGAGAGTGGCGGCAGGTGGACCCGCAGGACGTTAAGGCGATAGTAGAGGTCCTCGCGGAAAAGGCCGTCGCGCACCGCCTTCACCAGATCGACGCGGGTAGCGGCGATGACCCGGACATTGATGGGAACGGGGGCGTCTCCGCCGACCCGGTAGACCTTCCGCTCCTCCAGCACCCGAAGCAACCGGACCTGGAGGTTGAGCGGCATGTCCCCGATTTCGTCGAGAAACAGGGTGCCGTTGTTGGCCGACTCGAACTTCCCCTTCCGCGTTCTGTGGGCGCCGGTAAAAGCCCCCTTCTCGTGACCGAAGAGCTCCCCTTCGATGAGGCTTTCGGGGATGGCGCCGCAGTTGATCGGCACGAAGGGGCCGGCGGCCCGGGGGCTCATCACATGGATGACACGGGCCACAATCTCCTTGCCCGCACCGGTCTCGCCGGAAACAAGCACCGTCTGGCCTGATGCGGCAATCTCCTGAAGGTTGGCGAGGGCCCGTTGCATCGCCTGTGAACGGAAAAGAAAATAGGGTTTGACCTGCGTGACAAGGGGCTCGACTACGGTGAGGGCGGTGCCGGGCGTGCGGGGCCGCCCCAGGCTGGTCGCAGCCATGCGGGCAAATCGGGCGACATCCAGCGGTTTCCTTACATAGTCGTCCACTACCGCCTTCACTGCATCCAGCGAGGTTTCCACCAGATCATAGTCTTCTTCGGTCAAAAGATAGAGGAGGGTATCGGGAGAGGCTGCCTTGTAGTGCCGGATGAACTCGATGCACTGCTCGTCCACCAGACCGATGGACATAAGCACGACCTGCGCCCGCTCCCGGGCCAGGGTCCACAGCAGGTCCCGGGTGGTGGCGGCGGTGCGGACCCTGGCGCCGAAACCGGCCAGCGTCTCTTCAGCCATGCGCAGGGACAAAGGGTTGTCGTCGGCAACCACAATGGTAAGGCCGTCGAGGCCGGGGACTTCACTCATGGAGGGCACGATCGCAGCATCGCGTTTTATCGGCACGGGCTAATCCTTCAGGCGGGGGTTGTCACGTTCAGCTGCTTTCAGGCAAAGATGCCACCATGATGTTTTCAAGGGTGATCATCCCCTCCCCGACCATTGATTTAATCTCCGGAAGCACTGCCTGAATCTCGTCCTCCGTATCGATCACCTCGACGATCATGGGAAGGTGGTGCGAGATGTCGAGAAGGCGGTCGGTATGCAACGTACCGTGGTGGCCGTAGCCCGCCACCCCCCGGAGCACGGTGGCGCCGGAAATCCCCTTTGCCCTGCACAACTCGACGAGGGCCAGATAGAGAGGCTTCCCCTTCCATTTGTCACTTTCGTCCACGTAGACCCGCAACAGCTGCATGTCCGTCATGATCATCCTTTTCCTCTCCTATACAATGTCATTTCAGGGTTACCCGCCGGTTTCCCGGCCGTTATTCGCGCCACCTTCAGTGGGGCAACCACTATGCTCTCTATTACCCGCGGCACCCTGACCCTAAATCAGGAAATGATCGCTACCAACATTTACCAACGCGCTTGATAACGGCCGGGAAACCGGCGGGGAGCCCTGGAATGTACTACCGACAGGGGCTATGCAATTACCCGCGCCAGAACGATGCCTCCCCACGCGGCAACGAGACAGACCACTACATTGGCCACGATGTTAAGCCCTGCCAGCGACCAGCTCCCCTCTTCCATGAGCCGAAGCGTCTCGAGACTGAAGGTGGAAAAGGTGGTAAAGGCCCCGAGAAAGCCAACCGTAATGGCCGTCCGCAGGTCGGCCTCCATTATGACCCTCTCGCTGGTCAACTTGAAGAGGAATCCGAGCAACAGGGAGCCGACCACGTTGACGGTGAGAGTACCATACGGGAAGCGGGTCCCCATAACCCCGTAGACCCAGCCGGAGAGGAGGTAGCGGCTGATGGCGCCGACAAAGCCGAAGAGCCCTATGTAGAACAGGAGCTGCATTCTTACTCCTCGGCCCGCGGCTTGCCGATCACCGTCAACTTGCCGTGCGATTCAACCTCATACGGCACCCCCTGCGCCCCGAGAGCCTGCTTCATCGCTTCGAGGTCCCGCTCGTTTCCGTAGGCCAGGAGCAGGGCGCCGCAGCCGTCACAGGTGGCCACGTCGCGGTGCTT
>Ga0224505_10000453_pt1 | contig 27929 bp, 24 predicted proteins | sample SF_Jan12_sed_USG_FD_169102 | JGI IMG/M metagenome (GOLD analysis project Ga0224505, IMG submission 169102) | Sediment microbial communities from San Francisco Bay, California, United States - SF_Jan12_sed_USGS_4_1 | ecosystem: Environmental > Aquatic > Marine > Sediment | place: USA: California... | reverse complement strand
GATTTCGGGGCTCGCCGTGTAGGCGGATATCTCCTCCACCGGAATGCCGTTCTCTTCGAGAAACGCTTTGGTGCCCGAGGAGGCGATGAGGTGGATGCCCTTTTCGTTGAGCGCCGCCGCGATCTCGGGCAGACCCGTTTTGTCGGTCACGCTGATCAGCGCCGTGGAAGCCTTCGGTGTCCTTTTCACAGGTATCTCTCCAGGCTGCGGCCCGGGAAGAGCCGGTCGTGTGCCTCGCGGTAGCGGGCGATGGTCTTGTTCACGACATCGGCGGGAAGTTGCGGGCCGGGCGGCGAGTGATCCCAGCCGCTGGCATCGAGGTAGTCGCGCACGAACTGTTTGTCGAAACTCTCCTGCGGTCCGCCCGGCGCGTAACGGTCGGCGGGCCAGAAACGCGACGAGTCCGGCGTCAGCATCTCATCGATGAGCGTGATCTCACCATCGATGCGCCCGAATTCAAACTTGGTGTCGGCAAGGATGATGCCGCGTGCGCGCGCGTAGTCACGGCCGCGCCGGTAGAGATCGATACTCATGCTGCGCAGCTGCTCTGCGTCTCCGCGGGCCACGATGTTGCACATCTCCTCGAACGGGATGTTCTCGTCGTGGCCATCGTCGGCCTTGGTGGCGGGCGTGAAGATCGGCTGCGGCAGCTCCGCCGACTCGGTGAGCCCTTCGGGCAGAGACACGCCGCACACCGCGCGGTTGCGGCGGTACTCCTTCCAGCCCGATCCGCTCAGGTATCCGCGCACCACGCACTCCACGTCGAAGCGATCCGCCTTGCGCACCAGCATGCTGCGCCCCGCGAGTTCGCGCCGCCCCTTGAAGGGCGCGGGATACTCGTCGATGTCCGCGCTCACGAAATGCGTGCGCAGCTCCCTGCCGAAGTGCTCGTACCAGCCGATGGTGATCTGCGTGAGGAGGATTCCCTTGCCTGGAAGCGCCGAGGGAAGAATGACGTCGTAGGCACTGATACGATCGGTGGACACGATCAACAGGTGGTCGCCGAGGTCGAATACATCGCGCACCTTGCCGGTGCGATCCGGCGTCAATCCCAGGTCGCTGGTGCTCACGAGTGCTTGCATCATGGATTCACCCTTCTTCGCGCCGTGTGGGCGCCGTTGGCGTCGCTTCGGTGCCGAGCACGCGCCGCTCCTCCACCCGGAGGCGTCCCAGCGCAAACAGCTCCACCGCGCGAACGAGTATGCGGTGCTCCTCGGACAGGATCCGTGCGCGCAACACGCTGAGGTCGTCGGCGTCGTGCACGGGAACCGCGGTCTGCAGGATGATGGGTCCACCGTCGAGTGACGCATCGACGAAGTGAACTGTGCAACCCGCCACCTTGACGCCGTGCTCGAGCGCCTGGCGCTGCGCATTCAATCCTCGGAAGCTTGGGAGCAGTGAAGGGTGTATGTTGATGATCCGCCCGGCGAATTGCTCCAGCAGTTCGCCATCGAGGATGCGCATGAAGCCGGCCAGCACCACCAGACCGACGCCGGCGTCCCGGCACAGCCGCACGATGCGAGCTTCTGCGCCGTCCGCAAGGCGCCCGCGCCGTTCACCGGGCTCGACGGTGTGCCAGGCAATGCCAAACTCACCGGCGATCGACACCGCATTGGCGGTGGCGTCGTCGGTCACCAGGCACACCACTTCGGCCGGAAACGTCGGGTTCTGGCAGCGCTCAGCGAGCGCTCTGAAGTTGCTTCCACGTCCGGAGGCCAGCACGGCCACTCGGCATTTGACGGAGGTCACGTACACCCTTCCGCGTCGTCAGTTAGGCCGGACTATAGCATCCGGGCACGCCAGGCTGTCACCAAAAATCCATCCCCGCCAGCACCCCCCGGAAGGCGACGACGAGCAGCGTCGCCGCTGCCACCCACGCCCATCGCCGCCGCGAAAACCGCCACACGAGCAGCAGCGCCGCGTAGTACGGCAGCGCGGCCGGCCCGTCGCCGGCGAGTGGTTGCGGAGCGACGGCGGCCGCGGTCAGTACCGCTTCGGTGGCAGCACGGGAGCACGCGCCCAGGCACGCCACCAGTGCGTCCCCCATCAGCGGCACCCCGGCGAGCGCGGCCACGGCCATGCCCAGAACCTGGAGAAACGTCACCGGCAGCACGAACAGCGCCGTTGCCAGCGGGCCGACCGCACTCATGCGGCCGAAGTGGTGAAACTGCAGGGGGGCGATCACCACTTCAACGGCTACGCTGATCAGCAGTGCCGCGAGGAGCACCCACCCGACCCGTCGCGCGATCCGCCCCCCGCCCTCCCCCCGGCCGCGCATCCCCGCACGGAGCAGCGGAAAGCGTTGCAGCGCGGCCAGCACGGCGACCGTGGCCGCAAAGGACAACTGCAGCCCCACCGAGAGGATGGCGGTCGGAGACACCAGCAGCATCACCAGCAGGGCCCTGCCCAGCGCGTCGATCGCACTCACGGGCCGCGCCACCGCGCGCGCCAGAACGATGAATACTGCCATGAGGTAGGCCCGCGTCAGCGACGCCACGTCACCCACCATGCCGACGTATGCCGAAAGCGCCGCGAGCACCAGCAGATCGCGACCCCGCGCAAACGATCGCGCGGCGACGAGGGCCAGTGCCGCCACCGTCGTCAGGTGCATGCCGCTCAAAGCGAGCAGGTGCGCAATCCCCAGCCTGACCACCGCGTCGCGAACGCGGTGATCCAGGAACCCACGTTCACCCAGCAGTAGCGCAAGCGCCAGCGCAGCATCGCCGGACATCGCACGCGACAACCGCGTGCGCACCGTCCGATGCCACGACCACAGCGCACGCTGGTGCAGGCGGCCGCGCGACGCAGGGCGTATTTCCCGCGTATCGCGCAGGCGCACACGCGCGGTACCCGCGGCACCCCTGGCGAGCAGGTAGTCGGTGTTGCCGCCCCCACCCAGGCGCGCACGGCACGCGAACGCATCGCCGTAGTTGGCGTCAAAGAACGCCGCGCGCATGACCAGGCGCACCCGCCGTCCTTCAATAGAGGTCTCGTACAGGAACGACGTGCCGAAGGGGCTCGCCTGCGGAAACGATGCCACGTGGCCTTCCAGCGCCACCAGCGCCGCGCCACGACCGGCCGCCACGCGCGCCACCTCGTCGGCGCCGCGGCGCACGGTGCTCAGTGCACTCCAGCCAATCAGCGCGCAGGCCGCCGCCAGCAGCGGCCACAGCCGGGCCGCACGCGTACGAACCCACAGCGAGCGCGCCACCAGCACGCCCGTGACGATCAGAATCAATGAAAGCCGTTGATAGACGCCCGCGACGATCGCCGCGGTCAGGAACCACACCACCGCCACCACCCCGCTTTGCGCCGGCCGCGCCCGCGCGGCCGGTCCTTGCCCTACGGATTCGAGTACAGCACCACCTGGTTCTTACCGCGCTGCTTGGCGCGGTACATGGCCTCGTCCGCCTGAACGAACAACTCGTCCGCGGTCTTGGCCGTGTCCGGATAGACCGCCACGCCGACGCTCACCGTGATCTCACGCGTACCGCCTCGGTGGTCGCGGAATCCCCGGTACTGGTGAATGACGCGCCGCAATCGTTCCGCCGTGTGCACCGCCTCGAACTCCGGTGTTCCGGGCAGCAGGATCACGATCTCTTCGCCGCCGTAACGAAACGCGAGGTCGACCTTGCGCAGGTTGCGCCGCACGATTTCGGCCACCGCCACCAGGGCCTCGTCCCCCTTCTTGTGCCCGAGCTCGTCATTCACGCGCTTGAAGTCGTCGATGTCCAGTACCAGCATCGACAGCGAGGCACCCGAGCGCATCGCGCGTTCGATCTCCACCGGCATCTGGCGATCGAAGAACTGCCGGTTGTACACGCCGGTGAGCGAGTCGATCGAGGTCAGGTTCTCAAAGTGGTAGTTGAACTCGATCACGTTGCGCACCAGTGACGCAGCGGTCTCGATGCGGCGTTCCATGGTGTCGCGGTCCGGACCCGGTCGCAGGTAACAGCGCAGCGCTCCCACCACCCGGCCCTGCGCGAAAATGGGCGCCACACCGAGCACGCTCCAGCTCGCCATGCCCTCGGGCCCCGGCGTGTCGAGATTGGCCTTGGGAACCAGGCGGCGCGCGCCGGTCTCGATGGCATGCCGCACGGACTCGGTGGAGCGCAGCTCGCTTTCGCTCACGACGCGCACCCGGGTCCCGGTGGCATCGCCGGGCAGGAGCGCGTCGTCGATGACGTCGAGGCGCGCGGCCTCGAACGACAGCCAGCGCTCCAGCGTGGCCAGCAGGATGTCCAGCCTTTCCAGCACCGGGGCGGCGCGGTCGGCGATGGCGAAGGAACGGATGATATCGGGGAGAATTTCCCCCGGCTCGACGGCGTCGGTGAGCGCGGGTGCCACGGCGTCCTCCCGGCGGGGCGGGGTATCGGCGGGCGGGGTGGCTTCCGTGGCCGGCGGCGGGGCCGCCTCCGACCACACCTCCCACTCGTCCCGCGGCACCGCCACACTCACGTTGTAGCGGCCGCCGCTCTTGCGGTACTCGAGCACCACGTTGCCGTTGTCGGCGGCAACGCCGGTTCGCCGGAAGTAGGACGCGTCGCACAGGGCCTCCAGGGCGCGTATGGATTCGCGCCTGAGGGCCCCTGGTTCACCTGTCCGAAGCGCCTCGCTCACATCCCGCCGGAGGTCGGCGGGCAGGCGGTGCTGCGGCACGAGGTGGACGAGAAGGTATCGGAAGTCCTGATCGTAGATGCGCATTGCGTCGGTACCTTCGCCGCCGACGGTCGATTTCTGGCCACTTTTATTGTAAACTATGTGGGTAGGCGGCTTCCAGGGCTTTCCCACGCCAACATCCCGGGGTCGGGGGGGGAGTCCCGATTTTGGCTTGCAAGTTGCTTTTGGCATGATCCATATTGCCCCCAACCCCATCCGACTCCCCGTGCACCTCCAGGAGGCTCCCGTGTATTCCAACGTTCGCAAGTCCGGCCTGATTGCCCGCATCGTGCTCGCGGCCACCCTGACCCTGCTTCTCGCGGGCTGTGGCAGCGGCAGCCGAGAGAGCGCCGGGCGCGCCGCTTCCGAGCCCGGTGACGCGCACGAGGCGTACCTGGCGGCGCTGGACCGCTTCGAGGCACGCATCGACTATGCGCGGGCCTTCCAGGAAGACGGCAACGGCGCGCGCTTCGAGTCGACCCGGGATTCGCTGATCGCGGACGTCAACGCGTTCATCCGTAACCACCCCCACGCCGAGGACGATCCTGAGTTCATCTCCATCCTCAACGCTCTGAGCGCGATGGACACGCTGGTCACCAGCGGACTCGAGGACGAGGGCTATTCCGCCATCGATGACAGCCTGGCACTGGCCAGCGCCGACTGGCCGCAGGCCGACCTGCCGGCGTCGGATGGCCGTCTGTTCAGCATGGAGAACACCCAGTTCCCCGTCATCGAGAGCACTCGCATCGATTTCTGGATCAACTACTTCACCGGGCCAGGCCGCGACCGCTTCGACCGCGCGCTGTATCGCATGCAACTCAACCGCCCCACGGTCGAGGGCATCCTCGACGAAATGGACCTGCCGCAGGAACTGATCTGCATCGCCTTCATCGAGAGCGGCTTCGCCATGAAGGCGGTTTCCAGCGCGCGTGCCGTGGGGCCCTGGCAATTCATCGGTGGCACCGGGCGCCGCTACGGTCTGCGCTCCACGTGGTGGTACGAGGAACGCAGCGATATCGTGGCTTCCACCTACGCGGCGGGCAATTATCTTCGGGACCTCTATTCGATCTGGGGCGACTGGTTCCTCGCCTTCGCCGCGTATAACTGTGGCGAGTACCGCGTGGCGCGGCAGGTGGCGCGCCAGAAGACCAAGAACTTCTGGGAGCTCGATCTTCCCCTGCAGACGGAGCGCTACGTTCCCAAATTCCTCGCCGCGCTGTATATCATGCGCGAGCCTGAGAAGTACGGGTTCACCATCCCGCAGGTGGAACCCATTTCGTTCGATCTCATCACGGTGGAGTACGCCATCGAACTGGACGTGCTCGCGCGTTGCGCCGGCACCACCACCGAGACCATCAAGGAACTCAACCCGCAGTTGCGCCGTGGAGCCACGCCGCCCAACATGGTGGTGCACATCAAGGTTCCTTCGGGTGCGGGCGATCTGGCCACGGCGAACATCGCCGCCCTGCCGCCAGAGGAACGCGTCACCTGGAGCGAACACACGGTGCGCAAGGGCGAAACGCTGTCCGGGATCGCGAGCCGCTACGACACCTCGGTAGCCGCGCTGCGCGACGCCAACAACCTGCGCAACAAGAGCCTGCTGCAGATCGGGCAGCGCCTGGTCATTCCGGTGCCGGGCGGCACCTACGCCCAGGCGGCCAGTTCGCAGCCCTCCTATCGCACACACACCTCGACCATCGATCGCGACGCGCTCGAGCGCTACGCCGAACGGGCCACTGCCGGCGCGCCCATCGCGGGTCGCACGCGCGTGGTGTACACGGTGCGTCGCAACGACACCCTGAGCGAGATCGCCGAGACGCATCGCGTGGGCGTGAGCCAGATCCGCTCGTGGAACAACCTGAGCCGCCGCCGGCACATCTACCCCGGACAGAAGCTCGCCATCTACGTGCCTGGTGGTTCCGCGCCGCAGAACACCACGGTCGCGTCCGGGCCGTCGCCCACCGTGGACGAGACGCGCTTCGAACGCACGCGCCACGTGGTGGCGTCGGGCGAGACCTTCTACTCCATCAGCCGCCGCTACAATGTTTCCATGAACGACCTGATGGCGTGGAACGGCCGGTCGCGTTCCATCATTCGCCCCGGTGATGTGCTGGTGGTGTGGCAGCCACGCGCCGCCGACGAGACCGGCGGTCGCTAGCGCAGGATCAGAAGTTGGCCAGCACCGAAACGCGGTGCGTGGCCTCGAAGGCGTCGTGGTGCAGGTAGGCGTAGTCCAGACCGATCACACTGAAGTAGATTCCGGCGCCGGCGGTGTAATTGTTGGCGTCCAGTCCGCCCCGGATCATCACTCTCTCCTGGAAACTGAGCTCCGCACCGACGTGCACGTCGGTGCTCATCGTCTCCACCCAGAATTGTGACGCTGCCTGGCGGTTGTCGAAGAACACGTCGGCATCCACTGCGAGCAGCAGCGCTCCGTTGAGCTCCTCCGACTCGATCTTGTATGCGCTCCCCACCTTCAGGGCGGGAATGATGAACTCGTTGGTGCCGGTGCTCCAGCTGATGTAGGTGCCGGTCGCGTCCTGCAGCTTCGCACCCAGCGAAAGGTTGCGCGTGAGGAAGTCGCGTTTGAGGTAACCCAGGTCGATGCCGATTCCCATGCTGGACTCGCCCGCGATCATGTCCTGGTAGATGATCTTCAGCGACCCGCCCACCGCACCGGCTCCGGTCTCGATGGCGAAGGTGGCGAATCCCGCAAAGCTGTTGTTTGACTCCCGCGGCAGCGTCGCCTCGTCGAAGGGAATGCCGTTCTCGTCGACCAGTTCACCCGGGTCGATCTGCCCGTCTCCGTTGAGGTCGTTGTGCACCAGCTGGCTGGTGAGGATCTGGTCGGGATCGCCCAGGTGGATGAGCGCAAAGCCGAAGGCCGGCTTGCGGGCCTCGTCCATCAGCCCCGAGGGCTGCACGTAGGAGGCGAAGTTGTAATTCACCAGGTCGCCGAACTGCTCGGCGTGCATGGCCAGCGCCTGGCGCTTCTGGATGCCGGCGATCCCGGCTGGGTTCCAGTAGACGGTGGACGCGTCCGCGGCCACGGCGGCAAACGCCCCACCCATCCCGAGGGCGCGGGCTCCCCCGCCGGGGGCCATGAACTCGCCTGCCAGCTTGGTGGCGTGGGCGGTGGAAGCCATCAACACGACGGATAGGACGGCGGCGGATACAAAACGCATGGTTGCCCTCAGACCGGATCGGGGTGGTGAAGAATACAAATCAGTCATTCAGATCGGGATAAACAACCAGGGGAGGGGCTCCGGAAGAGTATAACCCGTGGCGCCACTCCCCACAAAGGCCGATTTGCGGGTCACGACAGACCGAACTCCCGGATCTTGCGGTACAGGGTCCGCTCGGAGATCCCGAGGGCCTGGGCAGCCTTGCGCCGGTTGCCCCCGGCGCGGTTGAGCGCCTCCTTGATGGCGACGCGCTCCATGGTGGAAAGGCTCAGGTGGGCCCCGTCCTCGGATGCCGGCACCTCCCGCATGTCGTTCCACCCCCCGGCGGTCCCCGCCGGCTCCTCGCGAAGGTGGCGAAGGATCTCGCGCACGTCCCGGTGCAGGGCGAGAATCAGGCCGTACATCACCTCGCGCTCGGTGTCCTCGCGGCTGCGCCCCACCGGAACGGGCAGGAACGGCCCCGGCGGCGACTGCCCCGCATCCCCGATGTGCGCATCCACCAGCGCACGGGCAATTCGCGGTTCCGGCGTCAAGACGACGAGCGTTTCCACCAGGTTTCTCAACTCGCGGATGTTCCCGGGCCAGCTGTACTCCTGCAGGCGTTGCAGCGCGTCCGCCTCGATGCCGCGCACGCTCTTGCGGTTGGCCCGGTTGGCCAGGCGGATGAAGTGCTGCACCAGAACGGGAATGTCATCGCGCCGCTCACGCAACGGCGGGAGATAGAGGGTGACGCCCTTGAGGCGGTAGTAGAGGTCCTGGCGGAACGTGCCGGCGCGCACCAACTCCCCCAGGTTGCGGTTGGTCGCGGCCACCACGCGGACGTCCACGGTCAGTCCCGCGGCGCCGCCCACGCGCAACACCTCGCCGGTCTCGAGCACGCGCAGCAGGCGCACCTGCATGTTCGCGCTCATCTCGCCCACCTCGTCGAGGAAGATGGTGCCTGCATTGGCGCGTTCGAACATCCCTGCGCGGCGCGACACCGCCCCGGTGAACGCACCGCGTTCGTGTCCGAACAACTCGCTTTCCAGGACACCCTCGGCCAGCGACCCGCAGTTGATGGCCTCGAAGGGCTGATCGCGGCGTCGGCTCAACTGGTGGACGGCGCGCGCCACCAGGTCTTTGCCGGTGCCGCTTTCACCCTGGATCAGAATCGGCACCTCGGTGGGTGCCACCAGCAGCAGCGATTCGAGCAGTTCCTCCAGCGCGGGAGATCGCCCCACCAGCCCGACACCCGCCTTCACGCCCACCAGCGCGAGCCGGTGGTCGAGAGACGCGCGCAACGGCGCCGCCTCCAGCGGGCGCTCGATGTAGTGGTCGACACCGTCCGCGCGCTCACCGCGCCGGACGCTCTCGGACTTGGGCCCGCCCACGACGGTCGCGTCCAGGCCGGGTACGGCCCGGCGGCAGCGCCGGATGAGCGACAGGTATGCGGGCTCGAGGAACTCGTCGATCAGCACTGCCGCGGTGGAGTCGCCGAGCGCATCCACCAGGTCGCCCGGCGTCTCCAGTGTCTGGAGCCTCCAGCCCTCACGCGGAAACAGGCGATCCAGAGACTGGCGGATTGTCGCATCGGTGCTGAGCACCAGGAAGGTTACTTGCTGTGAACTCAATCGGTTTCACCCGTGAGTAAACCTATCTCCCTCCTGCCACTCTGTCAATCCGGATCGCCCCGCGCGGCGCCCGCTCAGACCTGCTCGGGCGACGGTGCCGCCAGCAGTCCGGACTCCCGGTACTCGCGCAGCTTGTTGCGTAACGTGCGCACGCTGATGTCCAGCGAGGCTGCGGAGCGGGTGCGATTCTGGTCGAGCCGGTCGAGGCGCGCGAAGATCATGAGGCGCTCCATCTCGCGGATGGTGCCCTTGCGGAAAGCCTGCTCAACCTCGTTGCCCCCGCCGGAAAGCGCCGACGGCGCAACCGGCAACGCGTCGCGGGATTCCGCGGCAATGCGTCGTAGCAGTCCGACTTCGACGGCACGCACGATCGCAGAAATGAGACGCTCGCCGGCAAACGGAACGTGTTCCCAGACGCCCGGGCGCGGCGCATCCGCCACCAGGATGACCGGCACGCGCGGGTAGCGGCGCACGATCTCGTCCACGATCGCGCTCACCTGCATGTCGGGCACGCGCGGCCCGATGACCACCGCTTCGCACGCCGCGTGCGCAAGGTTGGCCATGGCTTCGGTGCCGGTAATAACGCTGACGACTTCGATCTCTCCGATACGCGCCGGTATGTCGACGCCAATTGAAATTACTCCCATTGCAGACCTCCTTCTTCTCCAACCATCATGTGCACCGTGGTTCGACTCGCTTCCCGGCGCATTCCTACCGCCGCACCCACCACCGGTGCCGCCGCGGCCACGAACGCCAGGCCCAGGCCAGCGTGCCCGCGGCGCGTCGTCACATAGGGTTCCCATGCCGATGCCGCCACCGCCGGGTCCAGACCCGGCCCCTCATCACTCACGCGAACGTGGAACTGACGCAGCGCATCCCGGCGGAATTCGTCCACGCGCACGCGCACCATGCCGCCGCGTGGCGACGCTTCCATGGCGTTGCGCACCAGTTGAAAGATCATGCGCCCCAGCAGTTCGCCGCGCTGGGTGAACGGCGCCCGCGACCGGTCGATGGCCTCGATGGTGCACGGCGCGATATGGCTGCAGCGCGCCGCCACGCGCGAGAACACGTCGCTCCATCGCGCCGATACCGGTCGTTCGTGGTCGTTCAGGCGCAGTGCGCAGAGGCGCGCGCTGAACACGTCGAGCTCCGCGGCCGCCCGCTCCACGCGGGACAGCCAGTGCATTGTGTTGCCGTCATCCTCGTGTGCATCCGCGATCAACGATGAGAAGGCCCGCACCGTGCCCGAGGTATGCCGCGACGCGCGCACGAACTGCGCGAGCAACGCGTCGGCGTCGCGCACGCGGCGCACGTCGGCGGCGCTGGGTTCCGGCGCCGTCACGACGCCCATCGCGTTCAGACGGGAGCGCAGCAGCGCGCTCAGGCGAGCGGTGGCCTCCGTGGACGCCGGGGTGTGATCGGGACGGGACGGGTTCATGCCTCCCACCCGGCAATCCACGTGCCGCGGGAGCGGCCGGAGCCATCGCATCTCCTAACCGATTGTTATTGCGTTTGTTACACTGTCAGGCGGGGAAAGACACCGGGGCCGGAACGCGGCACATATGGCCGCCTCCCGGCCCCCGGTGGGAACCGAACGGGAAGATTCTGACCACCTAGGCCGCGGGGCCCGGGCCGGGGAGCTCACCACCGTTGAACGACTTGAGCTTCTCGCGCAAGGTCTGGCGCGAGATGCCCAGGATGGCCGCCGCGCGCGACTTGTTGCCGTTGGTCTGCTCCAGGGTCCGCTCGATCTGGATGCGCTCCACGTCACGCAGCGTCATCGGGAAGAACGCCTCGGCGATGCTCGCCGAGGAACGCACCGACGGAATTTCCCCGCCCGCCTTGCCGCGGATCTCCGGCGGCAGGTGAGAGGTCAGCAACGCGTCCTGGGCCTCCAACAGCATGGCGCGCTCGATCACGTTGCGCAACTCGCGCACGTTCCCCGGCCATTCGTAGGCCACCAGCAGCCCCATGACGTCGGGGCCCGCCGGGGCGACCTGCTTGCCCAGCTCGCGGTTGAAGCGCTCGATGAAGTGGTTCACGAGCAGCGGAATGTCCTCGCGGCGCTCGCGCAGCGACGGGATGTGCAACGGAATCACCTTGAGGCGATAGTAGAGATCCTCACGGAAGAGCTTGTCCTTGATGGCCTCCTGCAGGTCCCGGTTGGTCGCCGAGATGATGCGCGTATTCACCGTCATGTCCTTCACCCCGCCCACGCGGCGGAAGGTCTTGTTCTCCAGCACGCGCAGCAGGCGCGACTGCAGGGTGATACCCATCTCGCCGATTTCATCCAGGAACAGCGTTCCACCCTCGGCCAGCTCCACCAGGCCTTTCTTACGCGTCTTGGCGTCGGTGAATGCACCCTTTTCATAGCCGAAGAGTTCGCTCTCCAGCAGCGTCTCCGGAACCGACGCGCAGTTTATCTCCATGAAGGCGCGCGGCTCGTCGTGACTGCACGCGTGGATGGCGCGGGCCACCAGTTCCTTGCCCGACCCGCTCTCGCCGGTGATGAGGATGGTGTTGGCCTTGCTCTGTCCGATCTTGCGGATCTTGTCGAATATCTCGGTCATGGCGGGGCTGCGCCCGATGAACTGCTTGAAGAACGAGGTGCCCGTCGAACTGGAGCGCAGGTACGCGATCTCGCTCTTGAGGCGATCCGTTTCCAGCGCGTTGGCAATGGTCACGCGCAGCTTCTCCGCCGCATAGGGCTTGGCCACGAAATCGTAGGCGCCGCTCTTCATCGCCTCCACCGCCGTCTCCACCTCCGCGTAGGCCGTCATCATGATTACCGGCACCGCGGGATCCTCCGCCTTGAGCGTCTTCAACACGTCGAGTCCCGAGCCATCCGGCAGCTTCATATCCAGCAGGACCAGGTCGGGTGACGCCTCGCGGAACTTCGCAATTCCCCCCGAGGCGGTGTCGGCCTCGATGGTGTCGTAGCCGGTCGTGGACAACGCCTCGCCCAGCGACCAGCGGATGGTCTTCTCGTCGTCGATGATGAGAATCGTCTTCGGCATTTCCTCTCCTCTCTACTGCACGTGCGACGGCTGCGCCGCTCGCGCCCGCGCCGCGGAATCCTTCCACGCGGGCACGCGCACCGCAAAGCGCGTCCCCCGGTCGAGAAACTCACACGCGATACTGCCCCGGTGGTCGCCCACGATCTGCCGGCATATCGCCAGCCCCAGTCCGGTCCCCTGCGCCTTGGTGGTCACGAAGGGCTCGAACAACGAACCGCGCACCGCCTGCGGCACGCCCGGCCCGGTGTCCACCACGGAAAACTCGATCCACTCGCCGCCCTCGTCGCGGAGCAAGCACGCGTCCAGCGTGACCCGGTCGCCCTCGCCGCACGCCTGCACCGCGTTGAGCGCAAGGTTGAGCAGCACCTGGGTGAGCTGGGCCGGGTCGGCGTGACAGGGGCGGTCGGGACCCGCACCAGCGGCGGAGATCTGCACCGAACGCGCGGACGCCTGCTCGGCCACCATGCCGAACACGCGATCGATCAGTTCGCGCGCATCGCACGGCGCCAGTTGCGGCCGCGGAGGCCGCGCGAATGCAAGCAGGTTCCGAACGATCCCGTCCAGCCGGCTGATCTCGTCGAGCATGTTGTGTATATAAGGTGTCGTGCTCTCGTCGCCGCGCAGCTTCTCGCCCAGCACCTCGGCGGTGGTGGCAATGCCCGCGAGCGGGTTACGGATTTCGTGGGCGACGCTGGCCGAAAGCTGCCCCAGCGAGCGCAGTCGGTCGTTGCGGCGGATCGCTTCTTCCATGCGCTTGTGTTCGGAGAGGTCGTCGAAGATGGCAACCACCACGGTGCCATTGAGCAGGTCGTCGTGCATGCGCGTCAGGCGCAGGCGCACGGGGATGATGGCGTCCGCGCCGGCGTGACATTCCACCTCGAGCACGTCCGCGTCTTCACCCGCATCCAGGAACCTGCGAAACAGGCTCTCCTGCATGGGCAGGCGGAACAACTCGTCGAAGTGCACCGCCGGCTGCATGCCGGCCCGTCGTACCCGCGGGCACATCTGGCCGGCGAGCGCGTTCACGTAGCGGATGTTGCCCTCGAGGTCGGTGGTCACCACCCCGCTGCGGATGTTGTCGAGCACCTTGTTGTTGAAGCGGCTCAACTGGCGCAGTTCACTGATGTAGGACGCGTTGGCGATCTCCTCCGCGAAGATCGTTTGCAGTGCGCTTAGAAAGTGATAGTCGTCCTGAAATGCCGCGGCGCCCCGATACACCTTGTCCAGCAGCAGAAACCCCAGGGAGCGCCCGCGGTGCCGCAGCGGGATCAGCGTGACCCGCCAGGGCTGGCTGCGCTCCAGGCACGAGGTGGCGCGCGCCGACGAGTAGCTCTCCAGGCTGTGGATCTCGGCACTGCGGGTGTGGCGCTGCCAGGCGTCGCGGATGGTCGCGATGGCCGGCACGAGCAGTTCGTCGTCCAGGTGGAAGCGGGCCCGCGCGGCGAGCGACCGCTCCCGGTCGCTTAACAGCAACAACGCCGCTCCTTCCGCGCGCAGGAAACTCACCAGCGCCATCAGGAAGCGGTCGAGTGAGTCGCTCCAGTTCTCGTCCTCCCCGAGGTCGCGCCCCATGTGGTAGAGCGTCTTGAGCTGTGCCGCCACGTGTTGCAGGCGCTCGCGCTCCGACCCGGGATCGGGCACGGCACGCGCGGCCTGGGCCGCGGATGCCCCGCCGGGGGCGGCTCCGCGGGTGCGAGCGCGCCCGGCCGGGGCCGGGGCTGATTTCGGAATTCTACGTTTCACAATTAGTTACGGGGCCGCTCCGGCCACGGTGGAAAGATGCTTACCACACCCCCCGAAAATCCGGCAAACAAAAAAAAGGGCGGCCGCCCCGCGGGGCGGCCGCCGATCAATCGTCTGCGCGGGCAAGCGCTAGAACGGCACATGCGCCAGAATGTACTTCTCCAGGCGCGACTTGTCGGGCTCGGAGATCTCGGTGAAGTAGCAGGCAACCTCGTACTCGCCGGTGCCGGCGAGTTCCGCCTCCGGCTCGGTCCGCACCACGACCCCGTCACAGGCCACGCGCGCCTTGCCCCCCGACTCGTTGGGGAGTTCGAGGGTGATGCGCAGCCGGGTCAGCGGCGCGATGAACCTGCTGGACGCGAAGTACACCCCGTTGGCACTCACGTTCAGGCTCTCCGCTTTCGCGCGGCCATCCCCGAGCGTGATCTCCATCGCGAGCCTGGCGTTGACCCGCGAGGCTGCACGTCGTTCTGCGTGTGTCATCGGCCCGTGGACCTCCTGGAAGAAGACCACGGCGGCCCCGTGGGAGCCGCCGTGTCATTCATGCTCTAGCGAATCCTCTTCTTATGACGATTTTTGCGCAGGCGCTTCTTGCGCTTGTGTGTTCTGATCTTCTGTTTCTTGCGTTTGCGTCCGCAGGGCATTCGTTCCTACTCCCTTTCGCCGATATCAGCTGTCTGAACCATTGACGCGCGACTTGAGTTCATTGGAGGCCTTGAAGAACGGAACCAGCTTGGCCGGAACCTGAACGCCTGCACCCGTGCGCGGGTTGCGCGCCTGGCGGGCACGGCGCTCCTTCACCTTGAAGCTGCCGAAGCCGCGGAGTTCAACCTTGTCACCCTCCGCGAGTGCACGGCAGATGTTATTGATCACCTCATTGACGATGATGCTCGTGTCCTTCTTGTTGAGCCCGGTGACCCTCGAGATATCCTCGACCAAGTCTGCTTTCGTCATGGCTCTCTCCCGGTTAATTCCCAGGGCGGCCCGTCAACGAGCCCTTCCCTCGTGGTCGGTATTATCGCGCCGTGGCGGCTGGTTCAACCCGCGGACCCCGACCGGCCCGCCGGCGCCCGGCGGCACACGAACGGCGCCCAACGTAGCACACCACGGAACCGCTGTCAAATAAGACCTTACAGAATTGGAAACGGGAGTTTGGGGGAGAAAGAAGGTGGTTGCCGCCCCGTCGTGTGCCTGGTCTCGGGAAACGCAAATTCTTGAGGAATGGGCCCACGCCGAAGCAAGACACGGCCGGGGCAGCAACCACCCTCGCCCTATCAAGGCACGTGCCCGGCCGCGGCGCCACCCCCGACGGGCTCCATAACGCATTTCATTACAGTGTGTTATGACGACGCACGGGTAGGCGCCCGCGCCAATCGCGCACCGCGGCGCTGCGCGCCCCGGCGCAACGGATCCGCCGCGCGCGGTCGCTTTCGTTGGTGTGTATGCGATTACCCGGTCCGCGACCCTGGGCGCGGTGACGACGCCGAAACCCGGCCGGTGGCGCGTGGGGCCGCGTGAGGGAACAGCACATCCCCTGCTTCCCGTCAGGGTCGAAGCGGGGCGGGTTGCTGCCGGACGGCGCTAGATGTTTCCGTTGGTTCTTTCGCGAAGCTCAAAAATCTTCTCGAACAGGGCGCGATGGGCGGGCGTGAACCTGACCTGCCGGCGTTCCATCACCACCGAGGCGGTATGCATGGCCTTGTCGAGTTCGTAGCGGGTCATCTCGGAACCGTGCCCCCACGAAAAGCTCGGCACGAATTTGGCCGGCATCTCGCTGGAGAACACGTTGCAGTTGAAACCAACCACGGTGCCGGTATTGAAGAGCGTGTTGATGCCGGTCTTGGTGTGATCCCCCATCAGCAGGCCGAGGAACTGTCTCCCCGTCTCCCGCTCCGCACCCGCGCACCACATCCGCACGGCACTGTAGTTGTTCTTGAGATCGCTGTTGTTCGACGCAGCACCGATGTTGACCCACTCGCCGATGTAGGAGTGCCCCAGGAATCCGTCGTGCTGCTTGTTCGCGTAGGCGGCGAAGATCGTCTCCTCCACCTCGCCACCCACCTTGCACACCGGTCCGACGGACGTTCCCGTCAGGATCTTGGCCCCGGTCTTCACGATCGCATCGGCGCCCACCGAGACCGGCCCCACGATGGTGGCGTTGGGCATTACCTCCGCGCGGTCTGCGATGACGATGGGTCCGGCGCTGGCATCGAGCACCGCACCGGCCCGGATCACCGCCTTCTCACCGATCACCACCAGCTCCGGGTTGACGATCTGCACGCCGGCGTAGACCACGCAGTCCTCCGCCTGGCCGCGCACCGGGGAACGCGCAAAGTCATCCGCGATCACGTCGGCGTTGTATTCAATGAGCTGCCAGGGAAAGGACAACAGCCGCGCCTCGGGGACCTCGACGCGCCTCAGTCCCGCCTTTTCGATCAGCGCCTCCAGTTCGAGCGACAGCTTTTCCTCCATGCTGTCCTGACCCAGCACGTGCTCGTCCTCGTGGGAACCCTTTGAGGGTGCCGACGCACGGCTCGACTTGCGCTTGCGCGGTGCGGACGGCTCGGCGGACGCGGAGGCTCGGCCGGCCTCCAGCAGCGCATCGCACACGCCGTCGAGGGTCTCGTCGGCGACGCGGCGACGCAGGTAGTCGGAGAAGTCGGCCGACGCCGCCTTGCCCAGCCGGGCGGCCACCACGAAACCGCCCTTGACCGCCACCGTGTCTTCTTCCAGGCGCTCCAGCAGGCGCTTGCGCTGTTCGCCGGTGCACAACAGTCGCCCGTTGAGGAACAGGGTCGCTCCCGCCACCGGCTCGTTGACCGTGGCCGGGGCCGCCGCCAGGCGCACCACATCGGCCAGGTACTCGCGACAGATCAGGGAAATGCGCGCACGGGGCATGCCGTCGAGCAGGCGCGACCGCAGCGTGCCACAGCCGAGCCTCAGGTCGAACAGAGGCTGGCAGAGGGACAGGGGAAAGAAGTTGGAGTACTTCTTGTCCTCGAAGATGCAGATGACCGCGGACACTTCGTGACTGCCTTCCGGACCGGGTCCTTGCACCGGAACGCCCGCGCGCGTGCGCGGGCGTTTCCCGGTCGTTCCATCGAGGCGGCGACACGCGGGTCGCCGGAAAGTTGGTGGAGTTGACGGGGATCGAACCCGTGACCTCTTGACTGCCAGTCAAGTGCTCTCCCAGCTGAGCTACAACCCCGCGGGCGAAAACGGTAACAGAATGCGCAGCATCGTCAAGCGGAATATCTGGACTTGCCGGGCGTTTGTCTGGATAATGCGGGGGAAATTCCCCGGTGCCGGAGTGGTGAAACTGGTAGACGCAGGGGACTCAAAATCCCCCGGAGGCAACTCCATGTCGGTTCGATTCCGACCTCCGGCACCAGCTCCCCCCTGCCCCCATCCTCACGATACGACTTCCCGATCCCGCGCGATGTAGAGGTACGCGTGCCACGCCTTGGGCGGGCGGCGATTGGCGAAGCGGTGCTGCACGCCCCACAGCCAGGTGGGCTGCGCCGGCTTCTTCACCAGGTGCAAGCCTGCCTCGGCGGGCGTTCGCCCGCCCTTGCGCCGGTTGCAGGGGATACAGCAGGTGACGATATTGGACCACTCAGTGCGTCCGCCGCGGGAACGGGGCACCACGTGGTCACAGGTGAGTTCGCTCACCGGCGGACGGTCGCCGCAGTACTGGCAGACGAAACCGTCGCGCGTGTAGATGTTGCGTCGGGAGAACTTGGCTTCGCGCCGGTGAAAGCGCACGAAGGTCGTAAGGCGCACCACGGACGGCACCGCCATCCGCCGGGTGACGCTGTGGATTTCTCGCTCCGAAGCCACCACGACCTCGGCCTTGTCCAGGACGATGAGCTTTACAGCCCGGCGCCAGCCGATCACGTTCAGTGGTTCGAACGAGGCGTTGAGCAGCAGGACATGTTCGAAGGAACCCTCTCCTTGGGGCGCTGCGGGACCACCCTCGTGCCCGAAATCTAGCAAAGCATCCCGCATTATATCAAATCCAATCCCGCGCCGCCCGCGATTGCGCTTTCACCGCCGCGGCAGCTGTCATACCATTCGGGCACCGGATCATCCGGCAACCGGCGCCACCAGCGGCCGCGCGGCGCGATGGAGATGCCAGCCGTGACACACACCCCCATTGGATCCCGACTGTTCGGCGTGCTCATGCTCGCCCTGCTCGCCTCGAGCGCCCTCGCGCAGTCCCCGGCGGATCGCGCGCCGGTCGTCGCCGCGGATATCGACGGACCCATCGGCCCCGCCACCACCGAGTACGTGCAGCGCGTCATCGGCGACGCTTCGGATCGCGGCGCCGCCTGCCTGGTGATCCGCATGGATACGCCCGGGGGCCTGTCCGCCGCCATGCGCGACATCATCCAGGCCATTCTCGCAAGCCCCGTGCCCGTCGTGGTCTACGTCCATCCGGGCGGGGCCCACGCCGCCAGCGCCGGCGCTGTAATCGCGCTCGCCGCGCACATTTCCGCCATGACACCCGGGACCAACATCGGCGCCGCGCACCCGGTGGCCCTCGGTGGCGGCGGCGCCGACACCAGCGGGGTCATGACCGAAAAGATAACCAACGATGCCGCCGCCTATGCGCGCAGCCTGGCCACCCGGCGCGGCCGCAACGTGGAGTGGGCCGAGCGCGTGGTTCGCGAGAGCATCTCATCGACGGCCGAGGAAGCCGTCGAGGAAGGCGTCGTCGACCTGGTTGCGGGCGACATGCGTCAGTTGCTGGAAGCGATCGACGGTCGCACGGTCGAGGTTCGAGAGGGAGAGGTGACCCTGCACACGGCGGGTGCGACGGTGGTGGAACTGCCGCCCTCGTTCCGTGAGCGCTTCCTCTCGCGCATATCCGACCCCAACATCGCGTACGTCCTGATGCTGATCGGGGTTTTTGGGCTGTTCTTCGAACTGCAGAATCCCGGCGCGGTGCTGCCCGGTGTGGCCGGTGCCGTTGCCATCATCATGGCCGCGTTCGGGTTGCAAATGCTCCCGGTCAACTGGACCGGCATCGCGCTTATCCTGCTGGGCATCGTGCTCTTCGTCCTCGAGGTGAAGATCACGTCGCACGGCGCGCTCACCATTGGAGGCATCGCCGCCATGTTCGTGGGATCCATCATGCTCATAGATTCCCCGCTTCCGTTCATGCGGGTATCGCTGGCCGTGATCATACCGTCGGTGCTGTTCACCGCGCTGTTCTTCCTGTTTGCCGTGGGGATGGGCATCCGGGCCCAACGCCGCAAGGTCACCACCGGCAACGAAGGTCTGCTGGGCGCGGTGGGCACGGCGCGCAGCGACGTGCACGAGGGCGGGTCCGTGTTCGTGCATGGGGAGTACTGGAACGCGCGCAGCGAGCAGCCCATCCCCGCGGGGACCCGGATCGTGGTTGAGCACGTGGACGGAATGACCGTGACCGTGCGCCCTGCTGATCGTTAAGGAGGTTGTCGTGCAATTCTCACTGATTGGAATCATCATCATCGGCATCATGCTCATCGCCAGCGCGGTGCGCGTGCTGCGCGAGTACGAGCGCGGCGTGGTGTTCCGCCTCGGGCGCCTGATGGGGGCGCGCGGGCCGGGCATCGTTCTGCTCATTCCGGTCGTCGACAAGATGGTAAAGGTGAGCCTTCGCGTCGTCACCATGGACGTGGCGCCACAGGACATCATCACCAAGGACAACGTGTCGGTGAAGGTGAACGCGGTGGTCTACTTCCGGGTGATGGACCCGAACAGCGCCATCAACGAGGTCGAGGACTACCTCTACGCCACCACCCAGCTCGCCCAGACGACGCTGCGCTCGGTGGTGGGTCAGTTCGAACTCGACCAGCTCCTGTCCGAGCGCGAGGTCATCAACGTACAGCTGCAGAAGATCATCGACGAGCAGACCGACGCGTGGGGTGTTAAGGTTTCTCTGGTGGAGGTCAAGCACGTCGACCTCCCGGCCGAGATGCAGCGCGCCATCGCCCGCCAGGCCGAGGCGGAACGCGAGCGCCGCTCCAAGATCATCCACGCGGAGGGCGAGTTCCAGGCGTCGGTCAAGCTGCGCGACGCCGCCGAGATCATTTCCCAGAACTCGACCACCATTCAGCTCCGCTTCCTGCAGACGCTCACCGAGGTGGCCACGGAGAAGAACTCGACCATCGTCTTCCCCGTCCCCATCGACCTGTTCGAGCCGTTTCTGCGCAAGTCCGCCAAAGAGCGCGGCGGCCCCCTATCCTGAGACCGCACACCGGCGCCCGCAGCACGCGGGCGCCGGTTGCTTTTGACATCGCCGCGCGGGCTTGGCTATGATGCCCCGACGCGGGGCCGGAATGTCCCGCAAACCCATGCCCAAGCCACCACTGCTACCCGTTGCAATCACCTGTGCGCTCGCGTTGCTGACCGCCGCCGGCTGCCGCGACACCGCCATCGATCAGTACAACCTCGGCATCGAAGCCATGGAGCGGGGCGACACCACCCAGGCGGTCGGCCACTTCGAAGCGTCGGTGCGCGAGCGTCCCAGCGACAACGACGCGCAGATCAATCTGGGGGTGGCGCTGCTGGCCGCGGGGCAGCCCGAGGCCGCGCTCGAGCACCTGCAGATCGCCGCCCAGGCCGACCCGGCGGACGTGGTCGTGCATCTCAACATGGCCGAGGCCTACAAGACCCTGGGGCGCTACCAGGCGGCCAAGACGGAATACGAGTACGCGCTCAAGCGCGACCCGCAGATGGTGGAGGCACTCGCCGGCTACGGCCAGTTGCTGCTGGACGCGGGACAGTACCAGGCCGCGTCCGACGCGCTGCTCAAGGCCATCACGCTGCGGCCCAGCTACGCGCCCTCGCAGTTTCACATGGCGTGGTTGTACATGGACAACGGCCGCTACCTCGACGCCAGCCACTACTTCATCCGCGGGCTGCGCAGCGATCCCGACTCCCGCTACGGCCGGCTCGGCCTGGCGGAATCCTACCTGGCGCGGGACATGCCCGACGACGCGCTGAACGAGTTCCAGAAGGTTTACGCGGCGGACACGACCGTGGTCGCGGCCATGATCGGCATCGGGGACTGCCAGGTCCGAAGGGGAAACTGGGTGCAGGCGGAGTCCATGCTGCGGCACGCGCTGGAGTATCAGCCGGAGAACGCCCGCATCCACAAGTGCCTCGGCGACGCCTTCGCCGGCCAGGGACGAAACGTCGAGGCGGTGGGACACTACCGCATGGCGACCCAGCTCGACGACGAGTACGCCGCCGCGTGGCTGGGGCTGGGCACCGCGCTGGAGGCGGCGGGCGATCTTGACCAGGCGCAGTCCGCGCTCGAGAACGCGCTGCTGCACGCGCCGCGCGATCCCGAAGTGCTGTACCGCCTGGGACTGGTTCAGGCCCAGAAGAACGACCCAAACCTGGCCCGGTCCTACTACGAAATGGCGCTCGACGTGGTGGGAAGCGATCGTGCGCTCAACGCGCGTATCCGTGCCGCCCTCGATGACATCAGGAAGCCCGCCGGCGAGTAGACGCCCGCGGCCCCGTCACTCGACGCGGTACAGCCTGGCCTTGCCCGCCTTCAACAGCCCGCGGTCGATCCCCACCTCCACACGCGCCCCCCGATCCGTCCGCACCTCCAGTTCATCGATGACCATCGCCGCGTGCAGCGGCGCCGGGTCGAAGGCGCTGGCGAAGGAAGTTTCGTCCGCGTTGCGCACCACGACGGTCAACTGGTAACGCCCCGCGGGCACCTCCACGCTGAAATCCTCCAGCGTCATATCGTTCTTCAACTGCGTTATGTGTCCCTGGTAGATGGTCTTGTCCGTGGTGCTGTCGGTCACGCTGTACACCCGTTCGCCATCCAGCAGCAGTTCCATGACGATGTCGTTGGATCGCACGTGCGCATCCCAGTCCTTCTTGTATTTGATGGATATCTTGCTGGAGACGCGGCGATCCTTGAAGGCGACCGAGATGTTCCCCATGCCCTGATACTCGGGCGTTCCTGCCACCCCCGGCCCCGCCGGGGTCGAAGCCATTGCCGCCGCAGCCAGCGAATCGTCGAAGACGATGGCCAGGACCTGCGCGCGGTGAACCTTCACCCGGGGCCCGATTGCCAGCCGCAGGATGAGGCTGTCCCCCTCCACCGCGAGCAGCCGGCCTCGCAGCGACGAGCCGTCACGCAGTCGCACCATCTCGCCCGACGCCAGCGCCGGGAGCAGCATTACGCCCGCCAGGGCGAGCACCGCCAGACGATTCATTCTCATGGTTGTGTCCATCCTCTCACAGGTCCATTTGCAGGCCGCAGCCGGGGGGCGTTGTCGCGCGCCATGATACAAGCCACCCCCGTCGCCCACAAGGCGAATGGGAAGCATGGGGATTGCCGCATACCAACGCCACGTATCTCGACACGACGGGCCCGGACGTGGTACAATGGAACCCTCAATCGAAGCCTTTGAACGGGCCGCGGTTCCCCCGGAAACGGTGCACCGCCGGGGCATTCTGCCGGCCTTTTCGAGGCGCAGAGCGATCAACCGACCGTTATTGCAGCAGCAGAGTAAGCATCCAAGGAGTTGATCAGTTATGAAGCGGTCCATGATTCTCATGCTCGTCCTTCTCGGCGTGGCGATGATCGCGCCGGCGTGGGCGGACAACCCGACGGCGGCCAAGGCGGTCGCGGGTGAGGACGCAGGTTTGACGACGCTGGCGATCACCGTGTCTTCCAACACGGACGACGTCTATGGCGTCACCATCAACGGCGCGGCCATCGATGACATCCGCGCGCCCAAGGGTTGGGTCGGCATTGCGTCGGGCTCCAACGTGATGTTCCGCACCGGCGACAACCCGGTCAAGCGTGGCAACAGCCTCGCGTTCCGGGTCGTCACCAGGGACGCATCCGCGGGTCTGACCGTGTCATTCCGGGGCAAGGAAGACCCGCTCGGAACACCGGTGAGCCTCTAGTTTCAGGGGTACAGGCGGAGGCAATGGGCCCCCGCACGGCGGCGCGGCGGCGAGCAATCGCCGTCGCGCCGTTTTGTCATGTAAACCAATCGCTTTTCGAATGCGACGCGCGCCGCTATATTTGCAGGGTATGATGCTGCGCACCCTGATCGCACTCCTGCTGCTGGCGACCCCGGCGGGGATGCGGGCGCAGGACGGAGGCGGGAGCGATCCCCTCGCCCCCGCGCTGCGCGCCCTGGCCGACGGAGACACCGCGGCGGCGGTGGACTGGCTGCAGCGTTCTCATCGCCGCCTGGATGGTCCCGCGGGGTTCATTCTGCTGGGCCAGGTCTACCGCGAGCGTGGCACCATCGTCGACCGCCTGCGGTCGCAACAGGTTCTCGAAGATGCGAAGGCCCGCTTCCCCGACGACATGGATGTGCGCATGGAGCTGGGGCGCACCTACTACGCGCAGCGCTTCTTCCCGGACGCGGTGGCCTGCTTCGACCAGGTGCTGCGGCGCGATCCCCGGCGCTGCGACGCCCACTATCTCATCGGTCTCTACCACTTCCACAACTGGAAGCGCGTGAACGATTTTGGCGACGACCTGCTGGCCGCCCGCCGCGAACTCCGCGCTGTGGTTGACTGCGACACCACCAACGCCGATGCGGCCTTCAAGTACCTGGTGGCGCGTTACGCCCTCGAGGACACGTCTTCCGCCGAGTGCACGCGCATGATGCGGCGCTTTCCCGATCGCGCCGAGTTTCCGCTCTACCGAGCCACCCTCGCTTTTGAGAAGGAGGATCTGCGGGCGTGTGACAGAGACTTCACGCGTGGTCTGGAACTGCTCGACGAAGAGACCCGCCTCGCCTACGGCCGGGTGAAGCGCATCATGACCGGGACCGAACAGAAGCGGTACGCGTCCTCGGACCAGGATTCGCTGGCGCGCGCCCACTGGGTACGGCGCGATCCAGATCCCACCACTGCAATCAACCGCTCGAAACTCGAGCATTTGTACCGCATGTTCGTCTGCGACGCGTTGTACTCCCCACCCCGCTCGCCGCGCCGCGGCTGGAACACCGATCGCGGCGAAACGTTCCTCAAGTTCGGGAAGCCGGCAACCATCTACCACAGCCTCGGCGACGACCCCACCAGCGGACGGATCCAGGTGTGGTCGTACGTGCTGGGCGGCGTGCTCTTTCAGTTTCTGTTCGTGGACGAGTACCTCAACGGGAATCCGCGCATTCCCGCATCGGCCGGCCTGACCATGCACATGCTGCGCGAGTCTCCGGCGCAGAGCAAGGTGGAGGCGCTGGCCGCACCCATTCCCGGCATGCTGGACGTGGTGGCGTTTCGCGATGACGGTATGGCGGCCACCGTCTATCTCGCCATGCTCGTCGACGCCGACAGCCTGCGCTCGGTGGCCGACATGTCGCGTGTGAACGCATTCAACGTCCGCACCGCGTGGTTCGACCCCGTTTGGAGCCGCGCCGGTACGACCGCCCAGCAGGTGCGCTCGGCGGAGGTGCCGCAACGGCGGGAGGGCGGGCGCAGCAGCTACGAGTTCGTGCGCAGCAGCCGCATCCCCTTCGATCGTTTTCATTTTGCCTGCGCCTTCGAAGACGGCACCGGCGCCGCGCGCGCATTGCTGCTGGGCGAGGCGGACGCATCGCGCTTCATGGGAAACGAGCTCGTCCTGAGCGACATCCTTCTCACCGCGCAGGACGGCCCCGCCGCGTCGGCAATCACGCGCGGCGGCGAGCGCGTATGGCCGCGCATAGATCGCGCGTACCGGCCGGGCGAGATGCTGGGAGTCTACGTGGAGATCTACAACCTGGCGCGCGTGGCGCGGTCGACCGTCTACGACGTTCGCTTTGCCATCTACCCGGGCGTCGACGAGGACACGCCCTCGTGGCTGCGCTGGGGCCGGAACATCGTGGCGCAGATGGGCTTCGGGGGGCAGGCCGCCATCGCCCAGACCTTCCGGCGCCAGGGATCGCGGCACCAGGACCACGAAGCGGTCCGCATCGACATCGACCGGCTGGCGCCGGGCCCCTACCAGTTGCTGATCGAGGTGACGGATGTGCACTCCGGCCACCGGGCCACGAGTCACACACCCTTTCGCAGGCAGGAGGCGCGCGTAGCCGGACGCGAGTGACGGCTACTGCGGGGGGGGAATGGGCTTGCCGTTGGGATCGTCGGGCGGAGGATCCGGATCCTTCTCGATGAATACCTTGATGATGAAGAAGGCAACGAATGCCGCCACGATTACGAACACGGCAATGTCGCGGACCAGTTTCTTGTTGTCGGTTTCCTCGGGGAGAAAGAAGTCGTCCTCGGTCGAGTCCGGAGGCGCGGCGATGAAGCTCGACGCCGGCACTGCGTCGCGCAACCGGTACGAGACCGTACTCGCAACCTCCGCCGCATCGGTAGCGGCCGCCACCTCACCGTCCGCCGCGCGCGAGGGGGCGGGCGGCAGCCCGCTGACGAAAACGGTCACGCACAACGCGACCGCCACGACTCGATTCAGGATTGAAAGCAACACCGTCGGGAAGATAACGGCTGGCGAACGCCTTGACAACGTCCAAGACCGCTCGTACCTTGACAGTGCTACCAGCCTAACCATGGTAAGTAGCGCAAAGTGGGTCTGCTTGTGGTCGGCGGCAGGCCCCTTTGCTTGGTGGACGTCACCCGGCCCGGCGCCCGGCGGATACGCGCCGGGGCTCCTCCGGCGCCTGTTCCCCGGGCGAAACCGGCCGCCCCATCCCCAACCCGCCGGAGCGCCACACCGAGAGATAGCCCACACCCGACGCGTACGAGACGATGAGAATCCCCACCAGCCCGGTGACGGTCACTACCACCGGCACCTCCCGCCCCAGAAAATGCATGACGGAAAGCAGTGTAAGCCCCACGATGCTCTGGGTCAGCATCTTGATGCGGCCGAACCGGCTGGCGGGAATGAACCGCCCGTGCCGCCGCAGGCTGTATGCGCGCAGCAGCGTCACCGCCGTCTCGCGCAACGCGACCAGCGCGACCAACCCCCACACCCAGGGAGAGCGGGATTCGACGCCGACCCAGACGAACACCACACCCATGAGGACCTTGTCTGCGAGCGGATCCAGGTGAGCACCCAGCGCGGTAGACTGGGAGAAGGCGCGCGCGTACCAGCCGTCGAACGCGTCGAGGAGCGCGGCCGCGATCAGGATGCCGACGGCCGCCTGCGGCGCGTGTGCGATGGCAAGGAGGGCCGCCGCGAGGGCCATCACCATGCGGGACATGGTGAGGACGTTGGGAACGGTGATGCGCGCAGTCACGCCCGCCACCATACCACACGACGGCGGCCCTGCCCGCCGCGCACGGGCCGGTATCCCGGGGCGGCGCCAGCGCCATGACCCGCCGCGAAGAATCCAGACGCAAGTGGTGGGTGATCGGGGGTATCGTCCTGGCCTTTCACCTGGCACTCCTGCTGTTCGTTCGGCCCGAGTACTTCGATTTCCTGCTGCGCGACGTCGACGCGCCGTCCGGCGCGCGCGGTTCGAGTTCGTCCTCCCTGCCGGATGCGATCATCGCCATTCAGATCGACGTCGAGGACGCGGACGCGGAGCTTCCCGCCGAGCCCGAGTTGAGCAGCGTCACGCCGACGCCCCCCACGCCCGAACCGCGGGAACGCGACGGAGAGGGCCAACTGGATGCCATGGAAACCATCGACGTGGGAGACATACTGGGTGATGCCGCCGAACCGCGCCGGGGGGGCGGCACACGGCGCCAGGAAACCATTCCGCCGCGCCCGGTTGAGATCACGTGGCCGGAAACCCGCCGGCTGAAGCATTGCATCGGCCGCCACGTGGACGTCCGCATTCTCGTAGCCCGGGACGGGCGGATTCGCGAAGTGGTGCCGCAGGCGGCCGATATCGCGCCCGACTGCCTGCGGGCGGCACTGGACGCCGCCCGCCGCATCAAGTTCACCCCGGGAAGGGTGAACGGAGAGCCCGCGGAACTGTGGGCACAGGTCCGCATCGACTTCGAAGAGAAGCGCTGATTCCCCCTACCACACCTCGCGTCCCCGCCACACGTCGAACACGCGCAGCGAGCGGTCGGCGAACTCGCCGATCACCTCCGGGAAGCCGTCACCGGTGAGGTCCGCCAGCGCCAGCCGGTCGCCAAACACCTGATCGGTCTGGAACTGGATGTTGAAGAAGCGGCTGTCCACGATGATGCCGCTGTTGAGCACGATCTCCGGCTGGGGATCATCGTCCACGTTTCCGATCACGACGAAGTTCGCAATCATGTTGGTGGTGCTGCTCCACTGCACGTTGCGGTTGTACCCGTCGAATATGAAGAGCCGGTCGTCGGCCAGGATGACGACCTCCAGCTGCCGGTCGCCGTCCAGTTGCGCCGCCGCCATATGGTCGACGCGATTGTAGCGGAGCTGCTGGTTTTCCCAGTCCAGCTCGTAGGTAGCCAGATCGTAGATGAGCACCCGGCCGGCAACCGAACAGATCAGCAGTTGGAGCTTCCCGTCGCCGTAGAGATCTGCGACGATGATGCTGCTGGCGCGGGAGCCGAGCGTGGTGACCTCCCAGGTCATCTTCAGAGCGCCATCGTCCATCGCATACACGTGCACGTGCCCGCTCTTGTCCGAGTAGATGAACTGGTAATCATCCTGACCGGGCGTGCCCACCTCTACGGCGAGCACGTAGCGGTCTGCGATACGGGAGAACGCCTCGATGTCCGTGACCGTTACGGCGTGGCCAGACCCGCACGCGAGCGAGACCGCCAGAAAACAGGCAGCGATGACGACACGA